>SPLK01000101.1_pt1 | contig 45882 bp, 43 predicted proteins | sample 2456111 | NCBI WGS metagenome assembly SPLK01 (sample SAMN11156906, study PRJNA527647) | hot springs metagenome | biome: Geothermal region; feature: Hot spring; material: tree branch in hot spring; isolation source: hot spring sediment rich in lignocellulosic material ... | reverse complement strand
CTGTAAAAAATGACCGTCGGCCGCTCAAACCATTTTAAATGCCGGATCTTTTGAATGCGGTAGTCGTGGATTTTTCTCCCTTCCGTACCGCAGCGGGGGCAACGGTGGGGCTTCACAGGCATTTCGACGTAAAGGTGAATCGAATGTTCACAGATTTCCACTTTGTTGATTTTCACATCTTTCAAACCGGGGAGAAATATGTTAAGATTCAATTGACACGTGGCTCCTTTCTTTGTTGGTTGACCAAATCCAGTATAAAAGAAATCGGAGCCCACGTGTCTTATTTTTTGAATTGTTTCTAAACCCCAACAAATAGTATAGAGCCGAAATTCTTAAGGCACTTGGGCTGGAAGATATCCCCGCATATGGGGTTAAAGAGAAAAGGACGAAAACATATCTACATACCAAAAAATAAAGAACTCCCCAAAAACGCGATCATGACGCTGTTTTCGGGGAGTTTTTGTTTCTAGAACTGTAAAAGTCGTGAAAAAGGGCATGAGTAAGGAAATGAGCCGACTCATGCCCATGAATGCCCGTTAGGACGTTCATCTTCGCTGTTGACCCGTGAACGGGGATTGCCCTTTTTCGAAGACGCTCATTGGGCCGTATAGCCGCCGTCGACCAGGAGGCTTGCCCCCGTGATGAAGGAGGCATCATCGCTAGCCAAAAAGACGACCGGGCGGGCGACTTCCACGTCTTTCCCGAGGCGGCCGATCGGATGCAAGCCGATCAATTGTTTCTTCAATTCCGGGTCCAAATCGTTAAGGAGCGGCGTTTCAATATATCCCGGGCATACGCAGTTGACGCGGATCCCCTTTTTCGCGTAGGTGACCCCCAACGTCCTTGTCAGGTTCACGACGCCGCCTTTGGCCGCGGTATAGGAAGTCACCGAATCCTGGCCCACATGGCCGAGGATGGAGGCGTTATTGATGATCGATCCGCCTTTCCCCGCTTCAAGCATTTGTTGGATGGCGTATTTATCCGTTAAAAATACGCCCGTTAAGTTGATGTCAATCAATCTTTGCCAGTTTTCCAAGGAAAGTTCGTGGGCGGGGGCAATGTCGCCGATGCCGGCGTTGGCGAAAACGATGTCCACCGGGCCGAACCATTCTTTCGTTTTCTCAAACAGTTCCTTCACTTCCGCTTCTTTAGAAACATCGCATTTGAAAAAGCGTACCTGTTCGGGGCCTCCGATTTCCCTGGCCCTTTCCTGACCGGCATCGCTGTAATCGCTTAATACCACTTTAGCCCCCTCTTTGACGAATTCCTTGACCGTGGCCAAACCGATGCCGCTGGCCCCGCCGGTGACAACTGCGACTTTCCCTGCCAGTTTCATTTCCATCACCTCATCAGAAAAGATTGGTCAAGTTTATTATAGCTTTCTGCCTATGCCTCCTACAATACCCTCCCGGGCGTGGGCGGGACAAAAAAGGCAATTTTAGGACATTTTTCACATTTTCCTTTCTTAAACGGCGGAAACGTCCTTCGGGCAAGACGCCCAATTTTCGGACATATTTCACATTTACCGATGGGGTCGGAAACCGCGGCGGGGATCATGCCAAATAAAAAAGCCTGAGCGTGAAAGCGTTCAGGCAAGGAACGAGGAAAAGTTTTTCTGCCCTCTTATCTCGGTTCAACGATCAGCTTAATGGCCGTCCGTTCTTCGCCGTCGATGAGAATGTCAGTAAAAGCAGGGATACAGATCAGATCCACTCCGCTCGGAGCTACAAAACCTCTTGCAATCGCGACCGCTTTTACCGCTTGATTAAGCGCGCCTGCGCCAATGGCCTGGATTTCCGCTCCCCCGCGCTCCCTCAGAACGCCCGCAAGCGCACCGGCTACAGAGTTCGGATTCGATTTTGCTGAAACCTTTAATATTTCCATTTTTTGCTCCTCCTTGAATAATCGTGGCCATAAGGATGATGATTGGTTTTTGTGGTTTCATTGCTACTATATTCAAGGAGGAGCGGCCCTATGACGGATTCGGATAATTTTTAAAAAATCCTCAGACCTCTTCCGGTTCCGCATTTTTCACGGCGATGCGCTCGATCCTTTTCGCCGTTCCCGTCTTCTTGTCGACTTCGATGAGGACCGCGTTGAATTGCAAGATTCCCCGTTTCGGCACTTCGAAACGGACGGGAAGATTGGTTAAAAATTTTTTAATGACGGCCTCCTTCTCAACGCCGATGATGCCGTCCGCCACCCCCGTCATGCCGCAGTCGGTGAGATAGGCGGTGCCGTTCGGCAAAAGGGTTTCATCGGCGGTTTGCACATGGGTATGGGTGCCGACGACGGCGGAAACTTTCCCGTCCAGATACCATCCCAGCGCCTGTTTTTCGCTCGTCGCCTCGGCGTGGAAGTCGACGAAGATGATATTCGTCCGTTTTTTCGCCTCGGCGATCAATTCATCCGCCTTTTTGAACGGGCAGTCGATGGCCGGCAAAAAGGTCCTTCCCTGCAAATTGATCACGGCGACTTCCAGGTCGTTGACTTTAATGAAAACCATCCCCGAACCGGGGGTTCCTTCAGGAAAGTTCGCCGGGCGCACCAAATATTTTTCGTCGCCGATGAATTCAAAAATTTCCTTGTTGTCCCAACAATGGTTTCCCATCGTTACGGCCTGGATCCCCATCTCCAAAAATTCCCGGTAAATTTTGTGGGTAATCCCTTTTCCTCCGGCCGCGTTTTCCCCGTTGACGATCGTTACCGTCGGATGGTACTTTTCCTTGATTTTCGGCAGGAAGGATTTCAATGATTTTCTTCCCGGAGCACCGACCACATCCCCGATGAATAAGATTTTCATAAGAATTCCTTTCTAAAAGTAAAATTTAAGCTCTGCTTTCTTTCATTATATAACGATTTTTCCGATCGCGCGAGCGGCACGGAAAAACAAAGGGCGATGCCCGTTACGCATCGCCCTTTTTATTTCGCGTATTCGACAGCTCGGGTTTCCCGGATGACGGTCACTTTGATCTGTCCGGGATAATCCAGTTCTTCTTCGATCTTTTTCCGGATGTCCCTCGCCAGGCGGTGGGCTTCCACATCGTCGATGATTTCCGGTTTCACCATGATGCGGATCTCCCGGCCGGCCTGAATGGCGTAAGATTTCTCAACCCCGGCAAAGGATTCGGAAATTTCTTCTAATTTTTCCAGACGGCGGATGTAGTTTTCCAGCGTTTCGCTCCTCGCCCCCGGCCGGGCTGCCGAAAGGGCATCGGCGGCGGCGACAAGGACGGAAATGATCGAGTTCGGTTCCGTATCGCCGTGATGGGAAGCGATGCTGTTGACGACGACGGGGTGTTCCTTGTATTTTGTCGCCAGTTCCACCCCGATTTCCACATGGCTCCCCTCGATTTCATGGTCGACGGCTTTGCCGATGTCATGGAGCAGCCCGGCCCTTTTGGCCAGGACGATGTCCTCGCCCAATTCGGCGGCCATCAGGCCGGCCAGATGGGCCACTTCGATCGAATGCTTCAGGACGTTCTGGCCGTAGCTGGTGCGGAATTTCAGCCGTCCCAAAATCTTGATCAAATCGGGATGCAATCCGTGAACGCCGACTTCGAAGGTCGCCTGTTCGCCGACTTCGCGGATATATTCATCCACTTCCTTTCGCGCTTTGTCCACCATTTCTTCGATGCGGGCGGGATGAATTCTCCCGTCCTGAACGAGTTTTTCCAGGGCAAGCCTGGCCGTTTCCCTGCGGATCGGATCAAAACCGGACAAGATGACCGCCTCCGGAGTGTCGTCGATGATCAGATCGATGCCCGTCAGCGTTTCAAGGGTGCGGATATTCCGTCCTTCCCGGCCGATGATCCGTCCTTTCATTTCATCGTTCGGCAGGTTGACGACGGAAACCGTCGTCTCCGCCACATGGTCCGCGGCGCAACGCTGAATCGCCAAGGCGATGATGTTCTTCGCTTTCTTCATCGCTTCTTCCCTGCCGCGGTTTTCGTATTCTTTCACCATAACGGCGATATCATGGGAAAGCTCTTTTTCCACCCGTTCCAAAATGATGGCTTTCGCTTCCTCTTTCGTCAGGCCGGAAATCCGTTCCAGTTCGGCCAGCTCTTTTCGCACCATCTCTTCCACTTTGCTTTCCATCTCTTCAATATGCTGTTGTCTTTGGTTTAAGGCTTCTTCCTTCTTTTCCAATGCCATTTCCCGTTTATCGAGAATTTCGCCTTTGCGGTCCAGATTTTCCTCCTTCTGCAGCAAGCGGTTCTCCTGTTTCTGGAGCTCGCTTCTTCGTTCCCGAAGTTCCCGTTCGGTTTCCGAGCGAAGTTTATAGATCTCCTCCTTCGCTTCTACCAAGGCTTCCTTTTTCAAGGATTCCGCTTCCCGCTTCGCATCCTCGAGAATTTGGTAAGCGGCGTTTTTGGCGCCCGCGATCTTCGCTTCCGTAACGGATTTACGAATGAAATAACCAGCAACAACACCGACGAGGGCAAGCAAAATGGAGATGATGATATGAAACAGGTTCATCATTTCACCTCCCCTTGCTGTATGCTTTCTTCCGGTTTCATGTCGGCATTTAAGTTCTTCTGAACAGACGGCGATTCGCTTTTTCCATCCAGTCAAAAGCTATTGACCAAACTTATAAAAAAATTGTAAAATATACAATCTCATTGTAAAGGTGTGGAAAATGGTTGTCAAGGATTATAGCATGATAGCCGCATCGCCGCCCTTCGCCGTTCCCGCCGCCGGACGGGATCTTCCCCGTTATGCAAAGCTTCTTTTATAGATTCAATTCCAGCAAAACGGGACAGTGATCGCTGCCCATGACATGGGAATGGATTTCCGCTTTGACCAGCGCCCCCTTCAGCCGTTCCGACACGAGGAAATAATCGATGCGCCAGCCGATATTCCGTTCCCTGACTTTGTTCAGGTAGGACCACCAGGTGTAAGCGCCGGTTTTGTCCGGATAAAAATAGCGGAAACTGTCGATAAAACCGGCGTCGAGGAGTTCCGTCATCTTTTCCCGTTCCTCGTCGGTGAATCCCGAATTGCCGACGTTGGATTTGGCGTTTTTCAAATCGATCTCCCGGTGGGCGACGTTCAAATCCCCGCAATAGACGACCGGTTTCCGCCGGTCCAATTCCACCAGATATTCCCGGATCCGGTCTTCCCATTCGAGCCGGTAGGAAAGCCGCGACAGGTCCCTCCGGGAGTTGGGCGTATAGGCATTGACGAGATAAAATTTTTCAAATTCGAGGGTGATCAGCCGCCCTTCCCGGTCCGGCTCCTCCCGCGAAAACCCGAAACCGGCGGAAAGGGGCGCGAACTTCGTGAACACCGCCGTGCCGGAATAGCCCTTTCTTTCGGCATAATTCCAATATTGCCGGTATCCTTCCAGCTCGAGCTCCATTTGGCCTTCCTGCAGTTTCGTTTCCTGGACGCAAAAAATATCCGCATCGACTTGGCGGAAATACTCCAAAAACCCTTTTTTGACACATGCCCTTAGGCCGTTCACATTCCAACTGACAAGCTTCATTTCTTCGATCCCCTCTTTCTCTCTTTAACCGGGGCGCTCCCCTTCCCGTGGCGCAAAACGCCCGGACGGACACGCCCTTCTCCGTTCCGCACGGCCCCTGTATACGGACCGCCTGCCGGATCGCGGATCCGGCGGACAGCAACATTTCTTTCCAGCCCTTGGCAGACCCGCCGGCCCTGGCCGTACGAATACCGGTCACAGAATGGCGGCTGCCGGCATTCGTGATGGGTTTTTCCCCGGTCTTTTCTCGGAAAAGCCGCCTGTTTGGATCGACGCCCGCTTCCGTGTCCCCGCCGGGCGCACAAGAGAACCGGCCGGAGAGGTACCGGCCGGCCCAAAGATTCCCGGCCGAGATTTCCGCCCGGCTCCCCTTTTGAATTTATAGCCGAAGCGGCCGGACGATGCAAGCCTGGGGCCGGAACGAAAAAAAGATCCCGTGACCGAAAACCCTTTGAAAGCAAAAGCCGCCGGGTCGTTCAGCGCATGGAAGATGCCGACCCGTTTCCGAAAACCTTTCGAAAGAAAAAGACCACCCGTAAAAAGTGGTCGAAAGGAAAGGACGTGCTCATTCCGGATTTTCCTGGCTTTCCTGGAGAGGCGCCTCGTTGGTGTCGAGGCCGTAATATTCGCGGATCTTCCCGATGATTTCCTTCTTGAGATCGGGGTTTTCCTTCAGGAACAGTTTCGCGTTTTCCCTTCCCTGGCCGAGCCTTTCGCCCTCATAGGAATACCAGGAACCGCTCTTTTGGATGATGTCGATCTCCGAACCGATGTCGATGATTTCGCCTTCCAGGGAAATTCCTTCCCCGTACATGATATCCACTTCCGCCGATTTGAAGGGGGGAGCCACCTTGTTTTTCACCACTTTGATTTTCGTCCGGTTCCCCACCATTTCATTTCCCTGTTTCAGCTGTTCAGCGCGGCGCACCTCCAGGCGGATCGTCGAATAAAACTTCAAGGCGCGGCCCCCCGGCGTCGTTTCCGGGTTTCCGAACATCACCCCGACCTTTTCCCGGATTTGGTTGATAAAAATGGCGATCGCTTTCGATTTGTTGATGGCGCCGGACAATTTCCGCAGCGCCTGGGACATGAGGCGGGCCTGCAATCCGACATGGGCATCGCCCATTTCCCCTTCGATTTCCGCCTTCGGCACGAGGGCGGCGACGGAGTCGATGACGATGATGTCTACGGCCCCGCTCCGGACGAGGGCTTCGGCAATCTCCAGCGCCTGTTCCCCGGTATCCGGCTGGGACAACAACAATTCATCAATATTTACCCCCAAGTTTTTCGCATATTGGGGATCCAGGGCGTGTTCGGCGTCAATGAACGCCGCGGTTCCGCCGGCGGCCTGCACCTCGGCGATGGCATGCAGGGCGACGGTCGTTTTCCCGGAACTTTCCGGTCCGTAGATTTCGATAATCCTTCCCCGCGGGTAGCCGCCGACGCCGAGGGCGATGTCCAAAGCCAAAGAACCGCTCGATACGGTGGAAATCTTCACATTCGCCTGCTCGCCCAGCTTCATGATGGAACCTTTTCCGAATTGCCTTTCAATCTGTTTTAACGCTTGTTCCAAAGCGGTTTGACGATCGCTCACAAAAGTACCTCCTTCTCTCAAAGAACCGATGGGAATCTCTCCTCATTCAACGGCCTTACCCTTACTATATCTTTTTTTGTCCTTTTTGCCAAGAATCAAACGAACATTCATTCGCTTTCTTTCCGCGGGCCTTTTGCGGTAATTTCACCTTTTCTTCCCGGCAAATCTATGATTTTACGGTCCCGTTTCCGGCAAAAAAAAATTTTTCATTTTACGAGATTTTCAGCGTTCCGGGTCCGGCGCCGCCGCGCGAAAAACCGCCCACGCCCCGTGCTTTGCGGAACGCAAACGGACCGTATCCCGATTTCCGATCAGATGGACGGCGAAGACCTCCGTTTCCCTTCCCTTCACGGAAAGGCCGATGTATGCGAGGCCCGGATCCTTCCCTTCCAGCGGATCGGGACCGGCCACGCCGGTAAAGCTGATGCCGACGTCCGTCCGGAAAAGGCGGCGGACGTTTTCCGCCATTTCCTTGGCGCAAGGGCCGCTGACGACGCCGAACGTACTCACCGTTTCCCTTTTAACGTTCAAAACCTCCGTTTTTGTCTCCGTTTGGTAGGTGACGACGCCGCCCTTAAACCAGGCGCTGGCGCCGGGGACCGCCGAAACATGGGACTGAAACATGCCCCCCGTCAAGCTTTCCGCCGCCGCCAAGGTCCAGCCTTTCTTGCGGAGCCGTTCCCCCATTTCGCGGAAAATGGTCGTGCCGCCATACCCGTAAAAGAAGGGCCCGACCCGTTCCAATATCTTCTTTTCGGCCGAATCCAGCATTTTTTCCCGTTCCGCCTTCACCGCATGGCTGGCCGTCAGGCGGATGCTCACTTCCCCTTCGTCGGCGAGGGGGGCGATCGTCGGATTGGACTGCTTTTCGATGAGATCCTCCAATTTCTTTTCCAGTTCCGCTTCGCCGATGCCGAAAAAACGGAGAACCCGGGATTCGATCCTCCCGCTTCGGCCGGCCAGCAAAGGCTTCCCGTAGCGGAGGAACATCGTCTCCATTTCCGCCGGGGGACCGGGAAGCAGCAAATAAGATTTGCCGCTTGCGGAAAGAAACATGCCCGGCGCCATCCCGGCGTCGTTCGGCAAAATTTCGGCCCCGCGCAAAACGAGGGCCTGCTTCCGGTTATTTTCCGCAAAGGGGCGGCCGGATCTCCGAAAATAGTCTTCAATCGCCTTCAACGACGCCTCATCGATAACAAGCGGCACCCCCAGATGGGAGGAAAGCACCTCCTTCGTCACGTCATCCTTCGTCGGGCCCAATCCTCCCGTAAACACGATCAAATCGGACCTTTTTTCCGCGATCCCGATCGCCTGCAACAAACGTTCGGGATTGTCGCCGACGACCGTATGAAAAAAGACGGAAATCCCTAATTCGGCGAGCTGTTCGGAAAGAAACCGGGCGTTCGTATTCACGATTTGCCCGAGCAGCAGCTCGGAACCGACGGAGATAATCTCCCCTTTCACCGCAATCCCCGCTTTCCCCCGCCTTATCCTTGAAAGGCGTGCTTATTTTTAATGAAATAATCGAGACCGGACCATATCGTAAAGAAGGCGGCCACCCAGAGGGCGATATCCGCAAAGGGAATATGCCACAGGGCAAACGGCCAATTTTTCATCAGGAGGGCGGTCACGGCGATGATCTGGGTCCACGTTTTGATCTTGCCGAGCATATTGGCCGCCACCACTTCCCCTTCGTTCGCCAGGATGAGCCGGAGGCCGGTCACGGCAAATTCCCTGGACAGGATGATGATCACGATCCAGGAAGGCGCGGCCCCCAATCCGACGAGCACGACCAGGGCGGCGGTCACGAGCAGCTTATCGGCCAGGGGGTCGAGAAATTTCCCGAAATTGGTGACCAATTGATACTTCCGCGCATAATAGCCGTCGATCCAGTCGGTGGTGGATGCGACGACGAAAATGACGGCGGCGATCAATTCCTCCACCGGGATGGAAATCCCGTTTAACGAAACTTCCCCCCACGGAAAATCGACCACCATCAGGATGACGAATATCGGGATTAAAAGGACCCTGGAAATCGTTATTTTGTTCGGGACGTTAAACATTCATTTTCCTCCCCGTTCCTTTGATCGCAAAAAACAGAATAGTCATCCGTGACGATGACTATTGTTCGTTTTTCACATAGCGGATCTCGATATTTTGCGTGATCGTTTCATCCGGGGCCAAAGCGAAATCCACCTTTTCCCCGTTCACATACATTTCCGTTTGGTAGGCGCGGCCGATGACGAGCTTCACCGCCGAATCATCGGTCAAATCGAATTCCTTGGCTGCGCCGTCTTTGAGCAGGCCTTCGAACAATACCGCTCCCGCTCCGTTTCTCACGCTGACCCAGGTTTCCCCGCCGGCGGACGCCTGGATTTTGAAAAGAAACCGGTCGGCGCCGGTCAGCTCATACACCGTCGAGTTTCCGGAAGTTTGCACCGCTTTGACCGATTGGGTTTCCGATTGTCCTTCTTCCCCTTCTTCCCCGCCGGTATTGCCGCCTTCTTCTTGGGTACTTCCGGATTTTTCCGTTCCGCCGGACCCGTTTTCGCTTTCTTTGGAGGATTGATCCTCAGGCAGGCTGCCGGATTCTTCCATATTGAAGTTTCCGGTGGTTTGTTTCCCGTTTCCCGGCGGATTGCCGGTCATATAATTTTGCCAGATGAACCAGATGAAAACGGCAAAGGCGACCACAAATACGGCCGCGAGGATTTTGGGAAGCATATCCATCCATTTCGAACCCCGGTCGTTCAGCACCCTTCTCGACCGGGTCCGGGAAAGCTGTTCCGGAAGCTGGTCTTCATGAACGGAAGGGATTTCGTTCCGGTATTGTTCGAAAATTTCCTCCGGGTTTAAGCCCACCGCTTCCGCATATTGTTTGATGAAGGCGCGGACATAAAATTTTCCGGGGATCATCCGGTAGTTACCCTGTTCAATCCCCGCCAGATAACGCTTCTGGATTTTTGTCCTTTCTTCCAGATCGTCCAAAGACAGCCCTTTCTCCTCGCGGGCTTCCTTCAAACGTTTCCCGAGTTCCGACACGTTCAACACCTGCCAATATCAAGTATCAAATCCGTAAAAATCCGATCCCAAAAGCAAATGATCCTCGAGCATCTGGTAGCTGATCTTCTCGTCCGGTTCATTTCGCAATTCGATAATATAGTCGAAGGAATCCAGGCTGTATTCCGTGTATTTAATAAAAATATCGGGATGCTCGATGACTTTGACGGCCTGATTGGCCATGATCTCGCGAATCAGCTGCCAATGCCGTTCATCGGCCCGCCTGGCGGAAACGATCCCGTCGATGACAAAAATATTGTTCTCGTTGTACTCATCGGCGATCAATTGATGGCGGACCGTCTGTTTCAACAGGGTCGAAGACACGAAAATCCAGCGCTTGTTCGCCGATACGCTGGCCGCCACAATCGACTCCGTTTTCCCGACGCGGGGCATGCCGCGGATCCCGATGAGTTTGTGGGTTTCCTCCTTGAACAGTTCGGTCAAAAAATCGACGAGCAGGCCGATTTCGCTTCGGACAAACTTAAAGATCTTCCGGTTGTTTTTGTCCCGTTCCAGATACCTTCCGTGCCGCAGCGCCAGCCGGTCGGTGACTTCCGGTTTCCGCAGTTTCAACACCCGGATCGTTTCCATTGTATTTAAAATGGGTTCCACCCTTTTGATCTGATAATCGTCCCTGACCAATAAAAGCAGTCCCCGGCGGTCTTTATCCACACCGTTGATTTTGTCGATTTTTATTCGGAGCATTCCCAAAAGGGAGGATATGTCCCCCAAAAGGCCGGGGCGGTTGATGAGAATTTGGTATTCCAAGTACCATTCCTTTACTTCGCTCATCCCAGCACCTGCCCGTTTCCGGCCGGCTCCGGGCCGAAAACATTTTTTCTTGATTCTATCATAAATGATTTTTTCCCTTTAGAAAAGGAAAAACACCAAATAATTTTCACGTTCCGGCGAACTTCTTCCCCTCGTTTTTTCCGCCGGGGACACCGATGGATGCCGGAAGGACCGACTTTTTTTAAAATGGAAAGAAAAATTTTACAAAAAAGAGGGAATCTGTACGGCCTGGAGGCCGACCTCGCCGCCGGGGAAAATTGGACAAAAAAAGAGAGGAATCCTCCTCCCTATTTTTGGCTTTCTTCTTGGACCAGTTTGACCATCATATTGGCGATCGCCCGTTGCTCTTCCTCGTCGGCCACGGACCATAAATCGGAAAGCACCCGCTCCTGTTCGTTTTTCGGATCGACATGGTTCGCCAAATAGTCGCCGATCTGATAGGCCAAATTGGAAATCGTTTCTTGGCTCAACCCGTGTTCCCTCGCCTGGCTGAGCTTATCTCCCAAAAAGTCTTTCCATTGCTGCCAATTGTCCAATACACCCATCATTGAACCTCCTTCCGAAATGTTCAATGATAGTTTGGGTTACTCGGGAAAAAATATGCGCGTTTCAAAAAATCCCAGATCATGTATACCATCCCCCGTTGACGCTCAACACCTGCCCGGTGATATAGGAAGCTTCGTCGGACAATAAAAATTTGACGGCGCCGGCCACATCTTCGGGCCTTCCCGCCCGTCCCGCGGGGATCTCGGCCAGGATCCGCTCCCTGTCTTCCCCATTTATGGATCCGTTCATTTCCGTGTCGATAAAACCCGGGGCGATGGCGTTCACGCGGATGCCGCTCGGGGCGAGCTCCTTGGCGAGCGCCTTGGCGAAGGCGATCTGGGCGCCCTTGGCGGCGGAGTACACCGTCTCGCAGGCTGCGCCCGTCTGCCCCCAAATGGAGGAAATGAAGAGGATGCTCCCCCTTTTTTTGGCGATCAGTTTCGGCAGCAAGGATTTCGTGATCAAAATGGGGGCGGTCACGTGCAAAGCGATCGTTTTTTCCAGATCGGCGTCAGAAGTGTCCTGCAGCAAACGCACCAAATTCGTGCCGCTGTTATGGACGATGCCGTCCAATTGGAAAATGGAGCGGCACAGTTTCCGGCAGCCGTCCCTTTCGGTCAAGTCCGCCTGGATCGGGATATGCTCCAGGGAACCGTCGATTTCCTTCAATTGCTCCAGCAAGTTGCGAACGGCCGCATGCCCGCGGTTGTAATGCAAATAGAGGGAATATCCGGCGCCCGCCAGCGCTTCGGCGACCGCCCGCCCGATGCCGCCGCTCGATCCGGTGATCAAAATGTAGCCTTTCAACTGCCAATCCTCCTCTCCCCAGCACCGTATTACGGGCAAGCCCCGGGGCCTCTGCCGCTGATTTCCGCCCCGGGGCCGCAAGCGCAAGACTCCCAAATGACATGACCTTTTTTTGCCCTGCATCAGCCGCCCCGTGAAAGGAGCCGGTTTTCGCCCGGAGCCGTTTCCTACCCTTTCGGGACGATTTGGAAGCAGGTGATGCGGTCCTCGCTGATCAAACGTTCCGCCGCGCGTATTACGTCTTGGTATCCGATCGTTTCCAAAACGGGCAGCACGCGGAACAAATCGATGCCGTTGAAACGGTATTTGATGAACTGGTTGGCGATAAACTCCGGAGAATTGAAGGCGCGCAAGAATTCCCCGATCTTCTTTTTCTTGATCCGGACAAGCCCCGCTTCCTCCAGCCCGGTCCCCGCTTTCGCCCCGAACAAGATTTCCCGGATCCTTTCGTTGAGCCGGTCGGGATGTTTCGTGTCGCCCCCGATAACGGCGAAGGCAAACCCGGACTCCCGGGAATAATCGAAATAAAACCGGTCGGTGATCAAGTCTTCGTTATACAGGCCCTCGCGATGGGGGGAGCTTTTGCCGAAAAGCATTTCCAAAAGGAGCTCCGCGGCCAACTCCTCCCGCAAAGCCTCATCCCCCGTTTTTCCTTCGTCCCTACCCTTGATGCCGACCATGCACTTCGGGGTCTGCACGTTCATTTCCATCTTCCGGAATTTTGTCGCGACCCCTTCCGGTTCATCGGGATCGATTCGCCGGATTTCCTCCGGCCGGGCAAAGGATTTCTTCCCCTGATTCTCCCGGATGAGCGCCAGGGTTTCCCCGGGATCGACCGGCCCCGCGACAAAGACCGCCATGTTGGCCGGATGATAGAAGGTGCGGTAGCATTCATAAAGAAGTTCTTTCGTGATCCTGGAGATGGATTCTAAAGTCCCGGCGATGTCGATTTTCACCGGATGATGATGGTACATGTTTTCGATCGTTCCGAAATAGGCCCGCCAATCCGGCTGGTCGTTGTACATTTGGATTTCCTGGCCGATGATCCCCTTTTCCTTCTCCACCGATTGGTCGGTGAAATAGGGTTCCTGGACGAAATCCAGCAGCGTCCTCAAATTTTCTTTGACACGGTCGGCCGAGGAGAAAAGATAAGCCGTCCTCGTAAAGGTGGTGTAGGCGTTCGCCGAAGCCCCCCGACGGGTGAAGGCTTGCAGGACGTCTCCCGTCTTCTTTTCGAACATCTTATGTTCCAAAAAGTGGGCGATGCCGTCCGGGACCCGGACCGGTTCCTCTTTCCCCAACGGGACGAAGTGATTGTCCACGGAACCGTACTTGGTGGCAAAAACGGCAAAGGTTTGGAAAAATTCCTTTTTCGGAAGGATATAAACGTCCAGTCCGTTATCCATTTTTTCAAAAAACAGGCGCTCGTTGAGCTGCTCAATTAAGACTTCCTTCATCCTGACCCTCCATTCCGGTTAAAAAATAGACGGTATCCGGCGCGATTTTCCCGGCGGCCCGCATGACATCTTCCTTCGTCACCCCGTTGATCCGGTCCTGCCATTGTTCTTGGGTGATGCTTTTGCCGCTGATGACGTTATGGTAGAGCACTTCGATCAATCCCCTGGACGTGTCCAGCGTTTCCGACATTTGGTTTCGGATGGCCGCTTTTGTCTGCTCCAGCTCCTCTTCGGTGAAATCTCCCTTTTTTACCGCCTCCCACTGATCGATGATGATGTCGACGGTCTTCCGGTAATTTTTCGGATCGATCCCCGTCAAAACCATCAGCAAACCTTTGTGGCTTTCAAGCCGGCTGAAGGCGTAATAGGCGAGGCTTTCCTTTTCCCGGACGTTGCGGAACAATTTGGAATGGGGAAAGCCGCCGAAGAGGCCGTTAAAGACCTGCAGGGGGAAATATTCCCCGTCGCCGTAAAAAATGTTCGTCCGGAAACCGATGTTTAATTTTCCCTGGTTGACCGGCTGCCGTTCGGAAACTTCCCGGAAATTCCCTTTCACCGGCGCAGGCCGCGGCGCGAAATCGTTCCTTCGCCGTTCCGGGAAGGAAAACAGCCGGGAACAAAGATTTTCAACGGCCTGGACGTCGAAGTCGCCGACGCAGTAAAGATCCAGATCGTCTTCTTCCAGGCTTCGCTGAAAATACCGGTAGAGGCTTTCCCCGTCGATCCCGTCCACCGCATCCATATAACCGTTGACGGGAACGGCGTAGGGCTCCTCTTTGCACATCTCTTCGACCAGCCGGAGGCTGGCGTAGCTCATCTTGTCGTCGTATACCGCCTGGATCCTTTGTTTCAGCGCCCGTTTCTCCCGTTCGACGATCTCCCGGTCGAAGCTTCCGTTTTCCGCCTCCGGCTCAAAAAGGACTTCGTGAAGGAAGCGGAGCCCTTTTTCCATTAACGGTTCCGAGCCTCTGAGAAATTTTTCGTTCGCCACTTCCAAATGGAGGGAAATGATGTGATTTTCCCCCTTTTTTTGCAGCTCGACGAAAAAATCCGCCCCGTAGAGTTCTTCCAGATAGGAACGGAGTTCCGGCTGGCTCGGGCGGCGCTTCGTCCCGCTCTGCAAAACGTAGGGCAAAAGCGCCCGGATGGTGGCGCTTTCCTTGGCAAGCGGCGCTTTCATTTTCAGGACGATCGTGTTTGTTTTAAATTTTTCCGTTCTTATAAAATGGAAAGTCACTCCCTTGCGGTGAACGATGGTCTCCATTTCCTTTCCTCCTGGTCTTCGTAATGGATTTCCGGGGCGGTCGTCCACTCCCGCAACGCCCGCAGGAAAAGGCTGACCGTCTTCGCCCCGGATGGCGCAGGCCTCAGCCGTCCCCGGATGAAGGGGCCCCTTCCGTTTTCCCGAAAGCGGCCTCCCTCAGCCATATTACCTATTATATGACGGGCGGCGCCTTTTATATGGCCGCAATCGTTCCGCTCAGCCTTATTATCCCCAATAATTCCTTTATATGTAACCCGCCTTCCCATTTCGGCGCCGAAAGAAAAAGGGCGCGGACAGGGCCATCCCGCGCCTTTCCCGTGAATGATGGCCGGATGTAAGAAAGACTCTCATGTTCCGATGAGAGTCTTGAAAATTTTCCCTTTGTCCGATGAAAGGGCTTTATCGGTTTTCTTTTACGTAAGGGATGTTCAAAGCTTTCGGGGCCACCGACTTGCCGATGAAGCCGGCGATGGCCAGGATCGTCAGGACATAGGGCAAGATGAACAGATAAACCTGCGGGATTTCCCTGATGACGGGGATATTGGAACCGATCGTGCTCAAGCTTTGAGCGAAACCGAAGAAAATGGCGGCGCCCATCATCCCGAGCGGATTCCATTTCCCGAAGATCATCGCCGCAATGGCCATGAAGCCTTGCCCGCTGATGGTCGCATGGCTGTAGTCCAACGTGATCGACTGGGAGAAGATCGCCCCGCCGATGCCGCCCAGCGCCCCGCTGATCATCACCCCGATGTAGCGCATCCGGTTGACCTTGATCCCCATCGTATCGGCGGCCGTCGGATGCTCCCCGACCGAGCGGAGGCGCAAACCGAAGGGGGTTTTGAAAAGGATGACCCATCCGATCACCGCGGCCAAAATCGCCAAATAGGAAGTCAGATAAACGTTTTGGAAAAAGATCGGTCCAATGACCGGAATATCCTTCAGGACCGGAATGTTAAAGCGGGTGATCGCCTCCTGCACCATCGGGGTTTGGCCCTTGCCGTCGAAAATCTTCTTCACGAGGAACAGCGTGGCGCCCGACGCCAGCATGTTCAGGGCGGTACCGGCGATGATTTGGTCGGCGCGGAAGGTGATCGACGCGACGGCGAGCAGCAGGGAAAAGGCGCAGCCGGCAGCCATCGCCACCAGAATGGAAACCCAAACGGTCATGGAGCCGAAGATATGGGCCGTAAACAGATTAAAAATGATCCCGGTGAAGGCGCCGACTTGCATAACACCTTCCAAACCGATGTTGGTGACGCCCGAACGTTCCGTAAATACTGCGCCCAAACCGGTGAAGATGAGGGGAGCCGCGAAAAACAGGGCGTTGTAAAAGATAAAGGCGACAATGTCCAAAAAGTCCACCCTACTTCACCCCTTTCTTTTTCAGGAACTTTTCATACAGCCAAAGGAACAAATATCCGCTGGCGACGAAGAAAATGATGATCGCGATAATGATCGAGATCATTTCTTCCGGGATTTCGGCAGGGGGGTTCGGCATGTTCAGGGAACCGTATTTCAGCGCCCCGAACAAGGTTGCCCCGAAAATCACGCCGATCGGATGGTTCGCCCCGAGAATCGAAACCGCGATCCCGTCAAAACCGATGCCGGTCATGGCGCTTTTCGTCCCGACATATTCAAAGGTGCCGAGCCCTTCCATCGCTCCGGCCAGCCCGGCGAGAAATCCGGAGATGACCATGGCCGTCACGATATTTTTGGGGACGTTCATCCCCGCATATTGGGAAGCGTCCCGGTTAAAACCGACGGACTTCAATTCGAAACCCAACGTGGTCCTTTCCAAAATGAACCAGACGATAAAGACGGCCAGAAGGGCGATAAAAATCCCGCCGTGCAGCCGGGAATAATCGGTGATCTGCTCGAAATAGGGGACCCGGAGAGAAGCGGTTTCGTGAATCCGTTCCGTCATATCCTTTCCGGCCACCTGACGGATCAGCGCATTGGTCACATGGAGGGCCACATAGTTCATCATGATCGTGACCACCACTTCGTTGACCCCCAATTTTGCCTTTAATATCCCGGGAACGAAGGCCCAAAGGGCGCCGGCCAAACCGGCGGCCAAGAGGGCGAGCGGCAGATGGACGTAGGCGGGCAATTGGAAAGCGATCCCCACATACACGGCGGCAAACCAGCCGACGATCAGCTGCCCTTCCACCCCGATGTTGAAGAGGCCGGTGCGGAAGGCGAAGGCGACGGCAAGACCCGCCAACAGATAGGGGGTGATTTGCCGGATCGATTCCCCGATCACATACGGATCGCCGAAAATCCCTTGCCACAAGGCCTGATAGCCCATAACGGGGTCATAGCCGCTGATTAGCATGATCAATGCGCCCACGAGCAGTCCCAAAATGACGGCAAGAACCGGAATGACGACCTTTGTCACACGTTTTGCCACGTTATTCACCTACTTTCCCCGTCGTCCTGTCTTTTTCCCCGTCGCTTCCATCGGGTTTATGGCCGGCCATGAGCAAGCCGAGTTCTTCCTCGTTCGTTTCTTTCGGGTCGACGATATCCAGGATCCTTCCGTCAAAAATCACGGCGATCCGGTCGCTGACATTCATGACTTCATCCAATTCAAATGAAACTAAAAGAACCGCTTTTCCGCTGTCCCTCATTTCGATCAGCCGTCTGTGGATGTACTCGATGGCGCCGACATCCAGCCCCCGCGTCGGCTGGGAGGCGATGAGCAAATCGGGGTCCCGTTCCATCTCCCTGCCGATGATCACCTTTTGCTGGTTTCCGCCTGACAGGGAACGGGCGGGCTCGTATTCGCTCTGGGTCCGGACATCATATTTTTCGATGATTTCCCGCGCCTTCCGGTAAATTTCCTTATGCTTCAAAAAACCGCGGCGGGAAAAAGGCGGTTTATAATAAGTTTGCAGGGCGATGTTTTCGCCGACCGAAAAGCTCAGGACAAGCCCGTGTTTTTGCCGGTCCTGCGGAATATGGCCCAAACCGGCTTCGGTAATTTTCCGCGGCGGCAAATTCGTAATGTCCTTTCCGTTGAGATAGATTTTCCCCGACTCGACAGGCCGGAGGCCGGTGATCGCTTCGATCAGCTCCGTCTGCCCGTTTCCGTCGACGCCGGCGATTCCGAGGATTTCTCCCCGGCGGACGGCCAAATCGAGCCCCTTAACCTTTTCGACCCCGCGATAATCTTTCACGACGAGGTTTTCGATCTTCAACACTTCTTCCTTCGGTTCCGCCGGCTTCTTTTCCGTCGTGAAAATCACGTCCCGGCCGACCATCAGACTGGCCAGCTCCGACGGGTTCGTTTCCGAAACGTTCAAGGTTTTCAGCGCTTTCCCCCGGCGGATGACGGTAACCCGGTCGGCCACTTCCATAATCTCTTTCAGCTTATGGGTGATGAGGATAATCGATTTTCCTTCGCCGATCAATTTTTTCATGATTTCCATCAGTTCGGCGATTTCCTGGGGCGTCAAAACCGCCGTCGGTTCGTCGAAAATCAAAATATCGGCGCCCCGGTACAGGGTTTTCAAAATCTCGACCCGCTGCTGCATGCCGACGGAAATGTCCGCGATCTTGGCATCGGGATCGACTTCCAGCCCGTACAGTTTGGAAAGGCGCAAAATCTCCTCCCTGGCGGATTTGATGTCGATCGTTCCGCTATGCACCGGCTCTTTTCCCAGGACGATATTTTCCGTCACCGTAAAGGTGTCGACAAGCATGAAGTGCTGATGGACCATCCCGATCCCCAAATCGTTGGCCACGTTCGGATCGGTGATTTTGACCGGCTTTCCGTGAACCCGTATCTCGCCCCCGTCCGGCTGGTATAAACCGAACAAAACGTTCATCAGGGTGGATTTCCCCGCGCCGTTTTCGCCCAGCAGGGCGTGGATTTCCCCCTTTTTCAGCTGGAAGGTGATATCATCATTGGCGACCAAATTCCCGAAAACTTTCCGGATATTCAACATTTCAATCGCATATTCCACAAAGAGTCCCCCTAGCGCTTCTGCTAATTTGAATGAAAGATGAACGATTCCATTTAAAAAAAAGCAATTGGTTTTCGCCAATTGCTTAACTCCCGCTGCCGCACCCTTGCGTCCGCTTCGGGCGGAGAAAGGGGGTCAGGGGATCGGCAAAACTCGTCAGCGCATTGCAAAGATGGCACAAAAGGCATACATAAAAAGTTTTAATCGGACGATCGCCAATTAAAGCCTTTTATGTATCGCTTTTGGCGGACCCTTTTTATGGGAGGGGATGCGGCGGCCCGTACCGCCGCATTCCCGGTTTGTCCATTAAGGTTTTACCCCGAGATCGCTCAGGAATTTTTCCATTTCCTCTTGGGTGCCGGGAGGCGTGATTTCCCCGTTGATGATCTTGTTTTTGTAATCTTCCACGGCCTTCAGCGTTTCAGCGGAGAGATGGTTTCCGGTTTTCGCCAATTCCACGCCGTTGTCCTTCAGCCCGTAGGTGATGGTCTGCCCTCCCGGGAATTGCCCGTTTTTCGCCTTTTCGGCCACGTCATAGACGCCCACGTCGACCCGTTTCATGGCGGACGTCAGGGTCACGTTATATTCCTTGCCGTCCACTTTTACCGTACCTTCGTCATATTGGTCGCTGTCGACGCCGATCACCCAGATATTGGCATTCGGATCCTGTTGTTTTCTCTCTTTCGCTTCGGAAAACACCCCGTTGCCCGTGGCGCCGGCCGCATGGAAGACGATGTCCGCGCCGTTGGAGTACATTTGGTTGGCGGCGGATTTGCCGAGATCGGGTTTGTCGAAGGCGCCGGTGTAATTGATCAAGACCTTGATCTTCGGATCGACGGAAGCGACGCCTGCCCGGAATCCGGCTTCGAAACGTTTGATGACGTCACTTTCCATCCCGCCGACAAAACCGACAACCTTCGTCTTCGTTTCCATCGCCGCGGCCACGCCGGCCAGGAAAGACACTTCCTGTTCCTTGAACATAATGCTCGCCACATTCGGCTGATCAACGACCATGTCAACAATGGCAAAATGGTTGTCCGGCCGTTGCTTCGCGATCTCTTCGATCGGCTTCGCCAGCATGAACCCGATTCCGAAGATCAGATCAAAATTGCGGCGGGCGAGGGTGTTCAAGTTCGGGACATAGTCGGCATCGGATTTGGACTGCAGATAATCATAGCCCCCGTTGCCCTTTTTCAGCCCGTTGTCCTTCCCGAACTTTTGCAGGCCTTCCCAGGCCGATTGGTTGAAGGACTTGTCGTCTACGCCGCCGACGTCGGTGACCATCGCCACCGAAAACTTGTCTTCGGAACCGCTTTCACCGCTATCCTTGCCCCCTTCCTTCTTCGAGCTTCCGCAGGCGCTTAACGTCATGGAAAGGACGAGAAGCGCGGCCAAAAGCATACTGAATTTTTTCAGTTTCAAGAGAGAAACCCCCTTCAAATTTTTTAGCAGAACCCCCGGCAGCCCGAACTGTGGCGGCCAAAGTGAATTCTACTTTAACTAAAGTAAATATATCATGTCTTACTGAAGAAAGGAACATTCTGATTGAAATTTCCTGCAAAAAATTCGGGATAACATGAATTTTATTTTACAAAATATTTACAATATACGAATTAAGATCCGAAACACGAACAAATTCATTGGCTTCGGTTGCTAACTAGGAGCAAATCACGAACTTTTCAGATCGTCCTCGGAAGGCTTGGGAATGAGCACCGCCCGCGGTTTGCTGCCTTCATAGGGACCGACGATCCCCCTCCTTTCCATTTCGTCGATCAGCCGGGCCGCCCGGGTATAGCCGATCCGGAACCGCCGCTGGAGCATCGATACGGATGCGGTCTGCATTTCGGCGACGAGCTGGACGGCCTGTTCATACAGTTCGTCATCCACTTCCTCCCCGTCTTCCGCCGGATCGTCCGGAATCATTTCTTCCTGGTACCGGGCCCGCTGCTGGGAAATGACGAACCGGACGACTTCCTCCACTTCTTCATCGGAAACAAAGGCCCCTTGAACCCGGATCGGTTTCGACGCGCCGACGGGGAAAAAGAGCATGTCTCCCCGCCCGAGCAGCTTTTCCGCGCCGCCCATGTCCAAAATGGTGCGGGAATCGGCGTGGCTGGAAACGGCAAAAGCGATGCGGGACGGGATATTGGCCTTGATGACCCCGGTAATGACGTCGACGGAAGGCCGCTGGGTGGCGAGGATCAAATGGATGCCGCTCGCCCGCGCCATTTGGGCAAGCCTCGTGATCGCTTCTTCCACGTCCGAGGAGGCGACCATCATCAAGTCGGCAAGCTCGTCCACGATGACGATAATATAGGGCAGGAGGGGCTCTTGTTCGCCGTTTTCCAAATTCTTTCGGCGGATGTATTCATTGTATCCTTCGATATTCCTCGTCCCGGTATGGGAAAACAATTCGTAGCGCCTTTCCATCTCGTTGACGACTTTTTGCAGGGCCTGGGCCGCCTTTTTCGGGTTGGTGACGACGGGCGCCAGCAGATGGGGGATGCCGTTGTACACATTCAATTCCACCATTTTCGGATCGATCAGCATCATCTTGACTTCATGGGGTTTGGCCCGCATCAAGATGCTCGTGATGATCCCGTTGATGCAGACGCTTTTCCCCGAACCGGTGGCCCCCGCCACCAGCAGGTGGGGCATCTTGTTCAATTCGGCAAAAACCGCCTCACCGGTAATGTCCCTGCCCAGGGCGATCAACAGCTTGGAGTCGGATTGGTCGAGGCTTTCCTCCAGCACTTCCCGCAGGCTGACCGTGGCCACCTCCGAATTCGGCACCTCGATGCCGATGGCCGACTTTCCGGGGATCGGAGCCTCGATGCGGATATCCTTCGCCGCCAGGGCGAGGGCCAGGTCGTCCGTCAGGCTGACGATCCGGCTGACTTTCACCCCCACATCGGGATGGACCTCGTATTTGGTGACGGCGGGCCCGATATGGACCTGGGTGACGCGGGCCTTGACGCCGAAGCTTTGAAAGGTGCGTTCCAATTTGGCCGCGTTGGCGTGGACCAATTCATATTCGCTGCTTTGATCCACGGGCCTGGGCGGCTTTAACAAATGGATCGGGGGCAATTGATAGTCCTCGTTCTCCACTTCGGCCACATTCAGCGGCTCCCCGGAAAGGTCGTCGGAAGGATGGCCGCCGTCTTCATCCGCCGTTTCCGGAATGCGGGCGATGGTCGGCGGAGATTCCCGGAAAGATTCTTCTTCCCGGTTGGTCCGCTCCAAAAAGTTGGATATGATCGGTTCGGAAACCCGCTCTTCCCCTTCCGGTTCCGTTTCCTTTTCCGCAGGCGGCAGCGCCTTCTTCCTCTCCGTTTTCGGCCGGTTTTTCTTCAGGCGGGAAAGATCCTTCCTCGCCTCGGTGTACGTGTTTTTGAAAAAGCGGGCGATCCAGCCGAATACCTTTTGCAGGTCTTCGCTCAACGAGCGCCCCGTCAAGAGAATGGCCCCGACGAGGATGGAGAACCAGGCGATGATCCGGGTTCCGGCCGAGTCGAATAAAAAATGGAACAGGGAAAAGAGCACGGCGCCCGCCATTCCTCCGCCCAGTTCATAGCCGGAAGTCTCCCCCTTTAATTCCGCGAAAAACAGGTCCCATGTATTGAGAATGACGCTCGTTTTCCGGTAGGCCCCGTCCTCCGCCATTTTTTCAAACAGCCCGACATGGCTCAAAAGGAGCACCGCCCCCGTCATGAAATAAACCCCGATCAGCTGGCGCCGGAAAAAGTCCGGCCAGCTCCTCCGGAAGACGAGGGAGATGCTCAAAACCGCCGCTCCCAGGGGGATGAGGATGTACCATTCGCCGAACAAAAAGCGGCAAAAAAGCTTCAAGGCCGCCCCCACCTTTCCGAGGGAGGCGATGGTGATGACGGAAAGGGCGAGGGTCAATAATCCGAACGCCTCAAACTGCAGCGTTTCCTTCCAAAGCTTCTTTTTCGTTCTTCTTCTCCGTTTTCGTTTTGCCATTATGATCACCGTTCGTTTTGGATGAAAATGAAAAGAAAAGCAGCCGGGTTCTGGGCTGCTGGATTCATTATATCATATTTCATCCAAGGATACGGAGGTTTTTTCCCGAAAGGCCACATATGCCCCCGGCTTCACTTCATCGGACAAATAATGATAAGGATTCGTACTTACGATGCGGGAAATTTTCCAGCGGTCGTCCGTTTCCCGCCGGACGGCGACGGGTATTCCTTTGCAGCGGACGACCATCTCCATCTGCCCTTTTTCCTCCCCCCGGAAAACCAGCTCATGGGGCAGCGGGGTGTACAAAATCATTGGACGATCCCTTCCTTTCTTTTTTTGGCAAGTTCGATCAGTTCATTCAGTTTGCTCATCGCTTCGCCGATGCCGCCCACTTCGTCGATCAGGCCGTGGCGGACCGCCTCTTTTCCGATGACGTTCGTGCCGATGTCCCGCGTCAAATTCCCCTGGGCGAACATTAATTCTTTAAACTTTTCTTCGCTGATTTTCGAGTGCTTGATGATAAAATTGATCACCCGGTCCTGCATCTTGTCCAAATATTCAAAGGTTTGCGGGACCCCGATGACCAGCCCGGACAAACGGATCGGATGGATGGTCATCGTCGCCGTTTCCGCGATAAAGGAATAATCGCAGCTGACGGCGATCGGAACCCCGATGGAATGCCCGCCGCCGAGGACGATGGAAACGGTGGGCTTGGAGAGGGAGGCGAGCATTTCGGCGATCGCCAGCCCCGCTTCCACATCCCCGCCGATCGTGTTCAACACGACGAGCAGCCCTTCGATCCGCGGATTTTGTTCGATGGCCACAATCTGGGGGATGATATGTTCGTACTTCGTCGTTTTGTTGTGGGGCGGCAGCTGCAAATGCCCCTCCACCTGGCCGATGATCGTCAAACAATGGATGTTGGAGTCCTGGAGCTGGGGCACGGCGGTTTGGCCGAGCTCCTGGATTTTTTCCAACAGGCCGGGCGATTTTTGTTCCTCGTTTTGTCCTGACTCCTCCATATGGAAAGCATTCATCGGATTATCCCCTTCCGTTTCTTTCCCCATAGTATTCCCGATTTTTCCCCGGCCATGAGAAATTAACGTCCGGCAGCCGGAATGACCGCACCCCGCGGGATTTCCCCAAGCAAAATAAAAAATCCGGGAACCCCGCGTTTGCAGGATTTCCGGACTTTTCCGGGGAATCAGGGTCATATTTCCATAACGATCGGAATGATCATCGGTCGGCGTTTCGTTTCATCAAACAGGAAGGCGCTGAGCTGATCGCGGATTTCCTGCTTCACGTTCGTCCAGTCGAAGGCCGGCCGGCGGAATCCCTTTTCCGCGATCTCCCGGACCATCTTCGTCGATTTTTCGATCAGTTGTTCCGACTCCCGGACGTAAACGAAGCCCCGCGAGATGATCTCCGGACCGGAGACGATCCGCCGCTCGTTCCGGCTAATGGTCATCACGACGATGAAAATCCCGTCCTGGGACAAAAGTTTCCTGTCCCTGAGCACGATATTTCCCACATCGCCGACGCCGATGCCGTCGATCAAAACGTGGCCGGCGGCGACGCGGCCGTTGAGGGAGATTTTGTCCCGCCTGATCTCGACCACGTCCCCTTTATCGGCGATGACGATGTTTTCCTCCGGAACGCCCATGCTCATGGCGATTTTTTTATGGGCGTTCAGCATCCGGTATTCGCCGTGGATGGGGATGAAAAATTTCGGCTTCATGAGATTGAGCATGAACTTCAGCTCTTCTTCCCTGCCGTGGCCGCTGACGTGGTACCTCCCCTGGTTGGTAATGACGTTCGCGCCGGCGCGGAAGAGCATGTCGATCGTTTTGATCAAAAACAATTCGCCGCCCCGGTGGGGAGATGCGGCGATCAAAACCGTATCGCCCTTTTGGATATGGAGCTGTTTGTGGGCCCGCTTCGCCATTTGCTGCAAGGCCTCCAGCGGTTCCCCTTGGTTCCCCGTCATCAAGATGACAAGCTCCTCGTCAGGGATTTTGGAAACGGAGGAGAAGGGGACGACGACCGACTGGTCCAGGTGCAAATAGCCGAGTTTGTGCGCGATGGAATAGACGTTATGGAGTTCCCTCCCGGCGATGGCCACCTTCCGTCCCGACTTGGCCGCCGCATCAAAGACCCGCTGAATGGCGTTCAGGCTCGAGGCATAGCAGGCGAAAATGATCCTTCCCGGAGAATTGAGGAAGATGCTCTCCAGCTCCCGGCTGACGGAAACTTCGGGGGTGGTGTACCCCGGCTTTTCCGCCTCCGTGCTGTCGGAGAGAAGGCATAACACCCCCCGGTCACCGATATCGGCCATCCTGCTGATATTGGCCCGGTAAAGGGGATGGGTGCTTTGGTCGAATTTAAAATCCCCGGTGTAGACGATGGCGCCGATGTCCGTATGCATGCAAATCCCGACGGCATCGGGAATGCTGTGATTGACTTTAAAAAAGGTGACGCTGCAATGGGGAAACTCCAAGACGGTATCTTCATCGACGATTTCAAAGGAAACCTTCTGCTTGAACCCGTTTTCCCGCATTTTCGCTTCCGTTAAGGAAACGGTCAGGCGGGTTCCGTAAACCGGGGCATCCACTTCCCGCAATAAATAGGGCAGCGCTCCCGTATGGTCCTCGTGTCCGTGGGACAGGAAAATGCCTTTGACCCGGTTTTTGTTTTCGATCAAATAGGTGAAATCGGGGATGACGATATCGATGCCGAACATTTCCTCTTCGGGAAACATGAGGCCGGCATCGATCACGTACAGGTTTTTCTGGATCTCGATGACGTACATGTTTTTCCCTAATTCCCCTACGCCGCCCAAAGGAATGATTTTCACGGACTGATGTTTGTTTTTAGCCAATTTCAACAATCCTCGCTTCTGCTTTCTTTTTTTTCGGCGGAAAGCCGTTTTTCCTGCGGCAGAGAACGGGAGGCATCCCCCGCCGTTCCCTCCGGAAAACGGGCGGGCCTCCCGGGACTTTCCCGAAAGAAAAGACGGCCCCAGGCATCGGCTTTTAAAAATTATCCTATATTTTTCCCCGAAAAATCAAGGTGCCCGACAAGCGGAATGCGAAAGACCCGCAAAGAACACGCGAAGGCGAAGGCCGGTGCCGGCCCTTCCTCCGGACCCGTCCGCCTTTATGGTCTATTGTACCACAATTTCCCGGTTTCCCACACGGGACCCGCGGAGCGATCCCTCTTTGGACAAAACTGAACCGATCATCGACAAAAGTGTCTGGATTTTAGACAAACCGCACCATATGTTGGACACCGGAACCGATGATGGACATTTTTGTTGCGATGATGGACATTTTTTCGACGATGATGGCTATTTTTTCTTTCATGTTGGACATATTTTTTTCCATGTTGAACATTATTTTTAAAATAATGGACAAACGATTGAAAATGTTGGACAGTCAACCACGGAAATGGACAATTTTTTATCGATATTGAACGATTCCGCCGCCATTTTGGACATTCCGGCGGAAGTCCTCAAAGGAATGTCGGCCAATTCTTTCATCATATCGTTTCCCACACGAAACCCATTTTACGGCTGCTTATCCCATTCTTGCGGGGCCGCCGCCTTCCCTGGCCGGGAACATCCTTTTGCGGCATGGCCTGAGAACGCCGAATCCGGCCAAAGTGCGGGACGGCCGCCAGGCGAACCCCGCTTTTCGTCCGATGCCCATGGGAGCATCCGCCCCTTTTGGCCGAGGCGGCCGGTTGCGGGTCCAAAAATCCCGCCCGCGCGATCCTTCCTTTTCCTCGCTTGCGGGTGACGAGTCAAATTTTCCCCGTCGGTTTTCACCGCACGGGTCATTTTTTTTATGCGGACACGACGTTCCCATCGGAAAAAGTCACCCGCGATTTCGGTTTTCGGGAAGGGCAGGATCTTCTGCGCCGGAACGGGAAAGGGGGGAAACCCGCCGGAAGAAGTTTCTCCCGCCTTGAAATTCGCCGCGTTTTCCGTCCGTCGGATTTTGAAAGCCAAACGGAAGTCGCTCACCCTGCCCGCAGTTTTTCCGTTTGCGGGAGTTTGTCCGTCTTTGCCGCAAGTTTCACCGTCTCTTTCCGGGTTTCGAGTTTGCCGCCCGGCTTCACCATAGGCGTAACCACAATCCCGAAGGATACCGGCCCTCGATCGGAAAGCCCGAATCCTGCGGTCAGGGGGCGGTCTCACACCCGAACGAACGGCTGTAAGACTCTCCCCCGATATATCTGCTTATTCCGCGGTCAAAAGGCCGGTTTCGGCCCCTCCCCGAAACGGTGCGGCCGCATCAAGTTTTTCGGACAGGTCGCCTTTTCCCGCCGGAAAATCGCGGCACTTCTCCCGGATCCGTTGAGCGGAGGGATTTCCCGGCTCTAAGGATGGGCATTCGCGAAATGCCGGACCGCCCGGAAACGAATTTGGGATGGTCCAAACCCTTAAGGAGCATTTCCGTAAAATTCGGGCTGCGCTCCAACCGGCGTTCGGAGGAGATTTTCTGTTCCAAGAAAGAAGTGCTTTCCCTAAAAATCGGGCTGCTTTGGGAGCGAATTTGTGATCGTCCGTATCCGGCGTGAAGAGCATTCCCGGAAAATTCCGGACGCTCCCCATCCGGCCATCGGAGGAGATTTCCCGCCCAAAGGAAGGGGAGCATTCCCGAAACATTCGGGTTGCTCCCTGAAGATACGAAGGTACTCCTTTTCCGGCCGGATGGGAAATCCATCAGATTTTGCCGACTTCTTTCAACAAATCCATGAGCCTGTTTCTTTCTTCCGCCGTCAGCGGAACTAAAGGCAATCGGACGCTTCCCACGTCCAGGCCGGTCAGCTGCAGGGCCGTTTTCACGGGAGCGGGGCTCGGGGCCATGAACAGCCCTTTCATCAGGGGAAGCAATGTATGATGCCATTTCTGGGCCGTCCGATAGTCTCCGGCGAAAAAGGCCTTGATCATTTTTTGCATCTCGTCTCCGACCACGTGGGAGGCCACGCTGACGACCCCTTCCCCGCCGATGGAAAGAACCGGAAGGGTCAGGCTGTCATCCCCGCTGTACAGGGCAAAATCATCCGGGGTGTTGGCGATGATTTCCGACATTTGGTTCAGATCTCCACCCGCCTCCTTCACGGCGCGCACATTGGGGATCTCCGCCAGACGGATGACGGTTTCGGGGAGCATATTGACGCCGGACCTGCCGGGGATATTGTAAAGCATGACGGGGAGGGACGTGGCTTCGGCAATGGAGCGGAAGTGTTGGTAAATCCCCTCCTGGTTCGGCTTGTTGTAATAGGGAACGACGAGGAGAATCCCGTCCACGCCGATTTCCTCCGCCTTTTTCGTAAGCTCCACCGATTCCTTCGTATTGTTGCTCCCCGTGCCGGCGATGACCGGGACCCTGCCGTTTACGACTTTCACCACATGCTTAAAGAGGGCGATCTTTTCTTCCTTCGTCAGCGTCGGAGATTCCCCCGTCGTGCCGGCGACGACAAGGGAGTCGCTCCCGTGCTGGATCAGGTATTCCACCAGGTAGGTCGTTTTTTGGAAATCGATATACCCTTTGGCGTCAAAGGGGGTGACCATCGCAGTGGAAATGCGTCCAAAGATCGACATAGGCTCACTCCTTCATCTTTTTACTGAGGATGCTGATCTCATCAATGGCCTCCCGCTCCCACTGTTCTTCATCGAGGCGGAAAGCGTCGTGAAGGGCGTTGACCGCTTTCGCCAAATCCTTTTGTTTGACGAGCACCCAGATCGTCGTGTAGCTGTCCGCCGATTGCAGGATGCGGATTCCCTGTTCGGAAAGGGCGGTTACGATTTTTGATGCGACCCCGGGAACTCCCGTGATCCCCGCGCCGACGACGGAGACTTTGGCGCAATGATTTTCAATGACCGGATCGTAACCGAGGGATTCCAGAACGGTACGGGCCTTTTCCGCCAGATGATCCTGGACCGTGTAACAAACATGGTTGGGGGAAATGTTGATGAAGTCGACGGAGATTTGTTCCTTGGCCATCGCCTTGAAGACATCGACTTCCAGGTTGTACTGATCCTTTTTGGCGTAAACCTTGATTTGGCTGATATTGCTGACGTAGGCGATCCCCGTCACCAGCCGTTCACGGATCTCCCCGCCCCGGTTTTTCTTCGCCAGTTTCGTGACCAGCGTCCCCGGGCTGTCGGAATAGGTTGAACGGATGCGGATCGGTACGTCGGCATGCATGGCGATCTCCACGGCCCGCGGATGGATGACCTTCGCCCCCTGGTAAGCCAGATTGCTGATTTCGTTGTAGGTCACGACGGAAAGCTTGCGGGCTTTGTCGGTGATCCGCGGGTCCGCGGTCATCACCCCGTCCACATCGGTGAAAATATCGATCCATTCCGCCTGGAGGGCGGCCCCCAATGCGGCCGCCGTCGTATCGCTTCCGCCCCTGCCGATCGTCGTCACTTCCCCGTCTTCCGTTTCCCCCTGGAAGCCGGCCACGACGACGGCGTCATGGGATTCCAGTTCCTTCAGGAGCCTTTGGCAGTTGACCTCGATGATTTTGGCATCGGTAAACTCGCCGTTCGTCCGGAATCCCGCCTGCGCCCCGGTGAGGGCCGTCGCGCGGATGCCGTTTTTCAGCAGCAGATTGCTGAAGACGACGGCGGAGATGATCTCGCCGCAGGAGAGCAGCAGATCCATTTCCCGTTTAGAAACCCGGGCGTCGTTTCCGCCGACGAGGGACAACAACGTGTCCGTGGCGTACGGATCGCCCATGCGCCCCATGGCGGAGACGACGATGACGGGCTTATATCCTTCATCCAAAGCCTTGCGGACGTGTTTGAGGGCCTGTTTGCGGTTCTCTTCGGTTCGGACGGACGTTCCGCCGAATTTTTGTACGATGATTTTCATGTCAACACCTCGGTTACAGCCATTGGTTGCGGATAAGGCTTTCGGCGATTTGGATGGAATTCAGCGCGGCGCCTTTCAGCAGATTATCCGATACGACCCACATATGGAAGCCGTTGGCCACATCCAGATCACGCCGGATTCTTCCGACGAAAACCTCGTCTTTTCCGGACGCAAAATAGGGCATCGGATAAATTTGCCCGGCGCGGTCGTCCTGCAAAAGGACCCCGGGGGATCCGGCGAGGACGCTGCGGATTTCCGCTTCGGTCGCCCGATCCGATTCCACCTCGAAATATACCGATTCCGAATGGCCCCGTTCCGCCGGAATGCGGACGCAGGTGGCTGAGATTTTTAATTCGGGGAAATGCATGATTTTTCTCGTTTCATTGATCATTTTCATCTCTTCAAAGGTGAACCCGTTATCCTGAAAAACGTCGATTTGCGGAATGGCGTTAAAAGCGATCGGGTAATGTTTTTCCGCGCTCCTTACCGGCAAAATTTCCGCCTGCGGGCGTTCGCCGGCAAGCACCGCCTTCGTTTGTTCGACCATTTCCCGGACGGCCTGCGCCCCCGCGCCGCTGACCGCCTGATAGGTGGAGACGATCACCCGCTTGAGGCCGAAGGCTTTCCGGATCGGCTGAAGGGCGACGACAAGCTGGATCGTCGAACAATTCGGGTTTGCGATAATCCCTTTATGATCCTTTAAGTCCGCTTCGTTCACTTCGGGAACAACGAGAGGCACATCGGGGTCCATGCGGAAGGCGCTCGTGTTGTCGATCACCACCGACCCCCGTTTCACCGCCTCGCCGGCCAAGGTTTTGGAAATGGCGCCGCCCGCGGAAAACAGGGCGATGTCCACGCCGGAAAAACTTTCCGGTTTGGCTTCCTCCACGATGATCTTCTCGCCTTTAAAAACCATTTCCTTCCCTTTGGACCGGCTGGAGGCGAGCAGGGTGAGTTTTTTCACGGGGAAATTCCGTTCTTCCAATTTTTTTACCATTTGCTGGCCGACGGCGCCCGTAGCCCCGACGACTGCCACATGATATCCTTGATTGCCCATGAAAATCTGCTCCTTCCTGGATGAAACCGTTCATGTTCGCGATGTTTTCTCGCTTATTCCTAATTTTAGCACAATCCGCCGGGAAAGGAATCCGTTTGTTTTTCCCATCTCAATGGTTTCCCATTTCCGTCATTTTTTTCGGAACCGTTCGATGATCATCGGCTGGTATTGTTTTCCGGCGAGGGCGTGCTTGACCGTGTCGGCGAGCAGCGTCATGTCGGCGACCATGGAATTCGGCTTGTTTGCCGGATCATCCTGGCCGAAGGGGATGAAATAGATGTTTTTGGCCGAAATCAGGCGCATCAAATTGATGCCGTTCAGGCCGAGGGCGTCGTTCGTCGAAATGCCCAAAACGACCGGGCGCTGGTTTCGCATCGTGGCCTTTGCCGCCATCAGCACCGGGGAATCGGTGAGGGCGTTGGCCAGCTTGCTCAAGGAGTTCCCCGTCAGGGGGGCGATGACCATACAGTCGAGGGGGGATTTGGGGCCTAAAGGTTCCGCCTCCACAATGGAATCGATCGCCTTTTTTCCGGTCACTTCCTCGATCTTTCCGATCCATTCCTCCCCCGAGCCGAACCGGGTGGTGGTGTTCTTGACGGTGAAGGAGACGACGGGGACGACTTCCGCCCCTTCCTCCACCAGCTTTTCGATCTCCGGATACACGGCATCATAGGTGCAATGGGAACCGGTCAATCCGAATCCGATCCGTTTTCCTCGCAATTCCATAGGTTCAACTTCTCCTTTCTTATTAAAAGATCGGTCAATAATTCGACAAGGGCGCCGGCCAGGATCTTTCCGGCCGTTTTCGGCGCGACGATGCCGGGAAGGCTGGGGGCGAGAAAGGCTTTGATCCCCCGCTTTTCCGCGTAACGGAAGTCCGTTCCTCCAGGTTTGGAAGCAAGATCGATGATAAAGGTGCGGGACGGCATTTTGGAAAGGACGCCGGCGGTAAGAACGAGAGCCGGGACGGTGTTGATGCAAATGTCCGCATCTTGGACCGCCTCGCCGATTTCCGCGAGGGGAACGGGCTCCAGGGACATTTCCGCAATTCTTGCCAGATCTTCCTTTTTCCCCGAGACGACTTTCACTTTCGCCCCGAGGGCGGAAAAGGCCCTTGCCGCCGTCATCCCGACCCGCCCGAAGCCGACGATCACCGTTTTCGAGCCGTGAATCGTAATATCCGTATTTTGCATGGCCAACAGCAGGGCTCCCTCCACCGTCGGAACGGAGTTGCAGATGGCCACATCATCCCTTTCCAGGACAGGTTCCACTTTCCGTCCGGTTTTCTTCTCCAGCTCTTTTAAATATTCATTTTTGATGCCGGAAAACAGGACGCAGTATTCGGGGGTTTGCCCGATCAATTCTTCCGCGAGGAAAATCGGTTCCTTGGCGAACAGGGACTCGACCTCCCCCTTCCCGTTCGTTCCGCCGGCCGGCAAAATGATGGCGTCGATCTCCCGAAAACGGACATCGTCCATTTTTTCCTTTGCCGCGTTTAAAAAAGGGTTTTCCAGCAATTCAAAACCGATTAACGTCAATTTGGCATCCAATTCGATCAGCCGATGGATGATTTCCAGCTGGCGCGCATCTCCTCCGATGACTGCCACATTCAGTCCGGTCAACAAGGGATTCACCTTCTTTTTTCGGGGAAAGAAAAAATTCAGTTCAAAAACATATTATGTTCTGCGCCCGCGGGTGTGAAATGTCGGGACGGGGATCGGCAAGAAAATCATGCCGCCAGGGGGAGCGGTCCGTTTGCGCCTTGGGGGTCGTCCGTATGGGGTAACACGCGGAATCTTCACAGGGATGCGAGCAGGCCTTCGCCGCATGCCGTCGGCCGGGCAACAAAGCCCGGCACAAAGGGCCTGGCCGTTCGCGCCGGGCCGTTTTCCGGGAGGATGCCTTTCCTGGGTCTTGGCTTTCTTCTATGGAAACCGTTTCCTGCCGTGCCGCTTCAGCGCCTTTCCCCTTCGTCTCCCGGCCGGTTTGCGGGATCCGGGGATCGGCGCCTGTTTCTTCAAAAAGAAACGGCCGCCCCATACCGGTCCCGGAAATGCGGGTAGGCCGCACCTTCCCGCCGGGCCAGTGCCGAAAAATGGCGCGGAAGGCTTGGAAAACCCGAACCGGATAGGGGCAGCCGGCTATCCTTTTGATAAAAAAAGGCCCCAAGCCTGCCGCTTGGAGCACTTTTTACGCATCCTCGTATTCACTTTCCGGAAAATCGATGATGATCATATCGGTTCCGATCTTTTTAATGTATTTCCAAGGAACGCGGATCTCGCCGCCCGATTTCCTCAGCTGGTACCATTTGCCCGTCGGAATGATCAGGGCTTGAATCTGCCCCGTCTGTTCGTTGATTTCCAAATCGGTCTGTCCCAGGATGCCCAGCCGTTCCGCCTTTTTCACGTCGACGATCTCTTTTCCGCTCAGTTCGCTCAGCCGCAAAGCCGCATCATCCCTTCCTCTCCTTCTTATACTCATTCTATTGGGAAAGGAGGGATTTTAGAAGAAAATTATTGAACGGCTTTCGGCAGTTGGCCGTCCGGGCTGATCAAGGCGACGGCGTAGGGTTTCGAAAAGATCTCCCGGCACACGTCGTCCATTTCTTCCTTCGTCACTTCATCGATCAGGGCGATCATTTCATCCAGGGAGCGGTGTTTCCCCAACAGCAGCTCGTTTTTCCCGTTGCGGCTCATCCGGCTGTTGGTGCTTTCCAGGCTGAGCATTAAATTGCCCTTCAATTGTTCCTTGCTGTTTTGCAATTCCTTTTCGGTAATCCCCTTGTCCATCAGCAGGTGCAGGGTTTCCTGGATCGTGTCGAAGAGCACGTCCAGCTGCTCCGGGCCGGTGCCGCCGTAAATGGTGATCATGCCGCAGTCCTCGTAGGCGGTATGGTAGGAATAGATGGAATAGGCGAGGCCCCGCTGTTCGCGGACTTCCTGGAACAGCCTGCTGCTCATGCTGCCGCCCAATATGTTGTTGAGAAGAATCAGGGGATAGATCCGTTCATGCCCGAAGGAATACCCTTCAAAACCGAGGCAAATATGGGCCTGTTCCGTGTCCTTTTTCTTCGTAATGAAATTTTTTTGGAACACCGGCTTGTCCTCTTCGATTTTGCGGCTGGAACCCTGATAATGGCCGAAGTAGCTTTCAATCTTTTTTACGATCGCCTCGGAGACGTTGCCCGCCACGGAAATGACCACGTTTTCCGGCGTGTACCGTTCCTTCATGTAGGAATGGAGCGTCTCCCGGGTGAAGGTCTCCAACGTTTTTTCCGTGCCCAAAATGGGAAAGCCGAGGGGATGGTTTCCGTAAACCGCCTTGCCCAGCAAGTCGTGCACGAGATCGTCCGGGGTATCTTCATACATTTTGATCTCTTCATAAACCACGTTCTTCTCTTTGATTAATTCTTCCCGGTCGAAGACGGAATTGAAAAACATATCCGCCAAGAGGGACAAGGCGTAATCGGCGTGATTATCCAGCACCTTCGCGTAAAAGCAGGTATATTCCTTCGATGTGAAGGCGTTGACCTGGCCGCCGATGCTGTCGAAGGATTCGGCGATGTCCCTCGCCGAACGGGTTTTTGTCCCTTTAAAAAACATATGTTCCAAAAAATGGGAGATCCCATTCAGATTCGGCGTTTCATTCCTTGATCCGGTCTTGACCCAGATGCCGATGGAAACCGAACGGACCGTGGGAATTTCTTCGAGCACGATGCGAACGCCGTTCGAGCAGGTAAATTTCTTGATCATGTCATTCCTCCTAATGGCTGAGTGTACGGGTGATGATTCGTTTTTCATCGAGCAATTCGGAGACCGATCCGATTTTGTAGCCTTCTTCCTTCAGAACGGAAATCATCGGTTCCAGCGCCTCGGCGGTGGAGGCCGTGGGATGCATTAAAATGATCGCGCCGTTGTGGGCCTGCTTCCGGACCCGGTCGACGATCGTGTTCGGAGAAGGTTTTTGCCAATCGATCGTGTCGACCGACCACAGGATCGTTTCCATGTTCATTTTTGCGGCGAGCGCCACCGTCCGGTCATTGAAGCTGCCGCTCGGCGGGGCGAACCATTTGGGCGCGATGCCGACCGTCGCCCGAAGGATGTCGTTCGTCTTTTTGAGTTCCGCCTCCGCCTCATCTTCCGAAATTTTCGCCATATCGGGATGGGAATAGGAATGGCTGCCGATTTCATGACCCCCTTCATGGATCATCTTCACCGCTTCGGCATGGCCTTTCGCCCATCTTCCTTCGAGGAAAAAGGTGGCGGAAATATGGTGTTTTTTCAATATTTCAAGGATCGTTGAGAGATATTCTTCCCCCCAGGCCACGTTGAAGGTGAAAGCGACCATGGGCTTGTCGGGATGGCCCCTGTAGATCGGGCTCGGCGGCAATTGCTCCAGATGGACCTGCGGAGGGATTTGCCGGAAGACGAGTTTATCCTCCAAAAATTTTTTGTAAGGCTTCATTTTCCGGTAGGACGCTTCCACATCCACCTTCAGGCCGTTATAGCCGGGCATCTTCTTCCATACTTTATCAATCTTAGCATTTTGGGCCGGTTTTTCATAGTTTTTTGCCTTATGTAAAATTTCCCCATACAGCGGATCCTTGCCGCCCGAGGCGGGAAGTGCCTCCGTTTTCAACGTATTGACATAAATTTCAGAAAAAGGATTATGTACCAATAAATAAGAAAACAATACGATCATCGATAAGGCCCATATTTTTTGCAAGAACGGTTTCCTCATGTTCCCCGCACGGAAAATCCGCGCCGCACCCCGCTTTCCCTCGTCCATTCGTGATCCTGCCTATATAAAACCTATGAAACCTTCGGACAGGGTAGAACATAAGGATAAAAAACCGTTCTTGGCTCGCGTATAAAAATGGACCTGCTCTTGGAAGAGAAAGTCCTTTGGTCCGGTCAATTTTCCGAACTTTGATATTAGATAAAGAAAGGAAGCAAGTCAAACCTTACGGAACATAAGGCTTACTTGACATCCTTCATCCTTTTATCTTTTCGCTCTTTGTTTTCTCCTTTGATCCCTGAGAACCGCTTTCCGGGAGAGATTGATCCGGCCGTGTTTGTCGATGTCCGTGATCTTGACGAGGATTTCGTCGCCGACGGAAACCACGTCTTCCACCCGGCCGACCCTGCCTTCCGCCAGTTCGGAGATGTGGACGAGGCCGTCTTTTCCTTGGAGGATCTCCACGAAAGCGCCGAACTTTTCGATCCGTTTTACTTTCCCGAGATAAACCTGGCCGACTTCCACGTCCCTGACGATGCTTTCAATGATCTGCATCGCCTTTTTGTTCATTTCCTCATCCGGGGAGGTAATGTAGATGGTGCCGTCCTGTTCGATGTCGATCTTCACGCCCGTTTCGTCGATGATCCGCTTCACTTGTTTTCCGCCCGGGCCGATGACATCCCCGATCTTTTCCGGATTGATGTGCATCGTCAAGATCTTCGGCGCGTACACGGACAGGGATTTCCGCGGCTCGGAAATGGTCTTCAGCATCGACTCAAGGATCTGCAGCCTGCCCTTTCTGGCTTGCTCCAAAGCTTCCTTCAAGATCTCGTAGGTGAGCCCGGAGATTTTAATGTCCATCTGCAGCGCGGTGACGCCCTTCTTCGTCCCGGCCACCTTGAAATCCATGTCGCCCAAATGGTCTTCGATTCCTTGGATGTCGGTCAAAATGGTGTAATGGTCGCCGGATTTTACCAAGCCCATCGCGATCCCGGCAACGGGCGCTTTAATCGGAACACCCGCATCCATCATGGCCAATGTGCTCGCGCAGATGCTGGCCTGGGAAGTGGAACCGTTCGATTCCAACACTTCGGATACGAGGCGGATCGTGTAAGGGAATTCCTTCTCCGAAGGAATGACGGGTTCCAACGCCCGTTCCCCGAGGGCCCCGTGTCCGATTTCCCGCCTTCCCGGTCCCCGGATCGGTCCGGTTTCGCCGACGGAATAGGGCGGAAAATTGTAGTGGTGCATGAATCTTTTTTCTTCTTCGATCCCCAGTCCGTCCAAAATTTGCACATCCCCGAGGGCACCCAACGTACAAACGCTCAGCGCCTGGGTTTGTCCCCTGGTGAACAGCCCGGAACCGTGGGTTCTCGGCAGGATCCCGACTTCCGATGACAGCGGGCGGATTTCATCCACTTTTCTTCCGTCCGGACGGATTTTTTCCACGGTAATCAGGCGGCGGAATTCTTCCTTTTCGATTTTGTCCAGGATGTAGTTCACCTGTTTCAGCTTCTCTTCGTCCTCATCTTCCCCGGCGAAATGTTCCACGACCCGGTCTTTCACTTCCTGGATCGCCGCTTCCCGGGCAAGTTTTTCCTTCACTTGAATCGCTTCGACCATCTCTTTTTGGCACATTTCCCGGATCTCGTTTTCCAGTTCGGGATCGACCTCAAACAGGGTGACTTCCACCTTTTCTTTGCCGATTTCCTTGGCGATCTCTTCCTGGAAGGCGACGAGGCGCTTGATTTCTTCGTGGCCGAACATGATCGCATCGAGCATCGTCTCTTCCGGCACTTCCTTCGCGCCGGCTTCCACCATGTTGACCGCATCCTTCGTTCCGGCCACCGACAGATGCATTTCGCTCTTTTCCATCTGTTCCACGGTCGGATTGATGACGAATTGGCCGTCGATCAAGCCGACCACCACGCCGGCCACCGGTCCGTTGAACGGGATGTCGGAGATCGACAGCGCCAGGGAGGAACCGAGCAATGCGGCCATTTCCGTGGAGCAATCCTGGTCGACGCTCAACACCGTGCTGATGATCTGCACCTCATTCCGGAATCCTTCCGGAAACAGGGGGCGGAGCGGGCGGTCAATCAGCCGGCTGGCGAGGATGGCGGATTCGCTCGGCCGTCCTTCCCGTTTGATGAATCCCCCCGGTATTTTCCCGACCGCGTAAAGGCGCTCCTCATAATTGACGGTCAGCGGAAAAAAATCGACATCTTTTGCTTCCTTGGACATCGTCGCCGTGGATAAGACGACGCTGTCTCCATAGCGGACGAGGACCGCGCCGTTCGCCTGTTTGGCCAATTGGCCGATCTCCACCTGCAGCGGCCGCCCGGCCAGATCTATGGAATAGACGCGTTTTTCACTTTCCATAAATGAACCCCTTTCTTCATTGCAGACTTCCCTGTCTTCATTCGTTTTTTACAATATATATTGTAAACCATCGGAACGGGTTCGAAAACGAAAGAGTTAAGTTTTTCTGCAACGGAAAAATGTCCTATACAAAAAAGCGGGAAAAATCCCGCTTTGCCTATCGGCGCAAACCAAGTTTGTCGATCAATTTCCGGTAGCGCTGGACGTCCGTTTCGCGCAAATAATTCAAAAGGTTGCGGCGTTTCCCTACCATTTTCATCAATCCGCGTCTGGAATGGTAATCCTTCTTATGGACCCGCAAATGCTCGTTCAAATTGTTGATTTGTTCCGTCAGGATAGCGATTTGCACTTCCGGAGAACCGGTGTCGGTCTCATGGATCCGGAATTCCTTGATGATTTCCTGTTTGCGCTCTTGCGTCAAAGCCATCCTTTTTCACCTCCATTTTTCTCATCGATCCCCGATTACTGAGAAAACGCCGGAGAAAGCGTCTTTCCAAGTAACGGTTCATCAAATACGTAAAATAGAATACAACTTTTTCGCCGTCTTTGCAAGCAGGAAATGGACTTTTTTCCGGACGTTCATCCGCTTTCTTTTCCGGAAAAGTAATCGACGGCCGTCTGCAGGTCCCGGCGCATTTGGGCGACCAGCGCATCGACGGACGGAAATTTCTCTTCATCCCGCACCCGCTTGAGCCATTCCAATTTGACCCTTTCCCCGTAAATCGTCTCATGAAAATCGAGCAGATGCACCTCGATGGTGAGCCGGTGATCCCCCTGGAAGGTCGGACGGCGGCCGATGTTGCAGATCCCGTTTACCCAGCGGTTATGTATGTACATGCGCACGAGGTAAACCCCGGTTTTCGGGAGGACGTATTTTTCCCATACGTCGATGTTCGCCGTCGGAAAACCGATCGTCCGTCCCCTTTTCTCCCCGTGGACGACCGTTCCTTCCATCGTGAAATGTCTCCCCAAAAAAACGGGGACCTGTTCCACTTCCCCCGCCTCGATCATGCGGCGGATCGTCGTGGAACTGATCTTTTCCCCGCCGATCGCGATCTTTTCCACGGTCGTTTGCGTGAAGCGGCCGCGGGCGTGCTCCTTCATGGTCTCCATCGTTCCCTTGCCGAACTTGCCGTAGGTGAAATCAAAGCCGGCAACCACATGTTTGGCGTTGAGCGCAACCAAGTATTCGTCGACAAATTGTTCGGGCAAAACCTGGGCGAATTCCCGTGTAAAAGAAACGAGGAACAAATAATCGACGCCCAGCTTTCCGATCTCCTCCATCTTTTCGTCGACGGTCGTGATATACCGCACCTCTTCCGGCCGGTTCCCGAGAACCTCCTTCGGCGAAGGGTGGAACGTCATGACGGCGCTTTTGCACTTCCGCCTTTCCGCTTCTTCGACCGCCGCCGATATGACCGCCCGATGGCCGATGTGGACGCCGTCAAAAAATCCGAGGGCGATCGACAATGGCGGGAAAGGGCGGTTTTCCCCGTGTTCCCCATGATTGATACGGATGATTTCCACCAATGGACACACCTTTACCTGTTAAAAATTTCATCAAAAGCGAAAACCCTTTCCGGTTTTAACATCCCCGGTCTGCCGGAGTGCTTCCGGTAAACGGCGACGATCCGGCCGCGCCACCAAACGGCGACGGGGCCTTCTTCCCCCTGCAGATGTTCCGGCGTTGCCAACAGCGCGCCGTTTTTGACCCTATTAGCTAATGTATCATGAATTTGATATTTCGGCAATTCGGAAAGGACGTCCTCGACCGGGAGCAGAATCTTTTCCGCCCGGCCTTCCTCGACCGCCGCTTCGATTTCTTCGAAGGTGAAGCAGGCGTCCCGATGAATTCCCGCGGCTGAGATCCGGGTCAAAGCGGACATGTGGGCGGGGTAACCGAGCTTCTCGCCGATGGATACGGCCAGCGTGCGGATGTAGGTCCCTTTTCCGCAGGCCACCCGGATGGAAAAGGACAAGGGGTTCCCGGAAAATTCCTCCCGGTCGTCCAAAAGGGTCAATTCATGGATGACGACCTTCCGGGAGGGGCGTTCGACCGGGATTCCTTCCCGGGCGTATTCGTAAAGCCTTTTTCCGTTCACTTTGACGGCGGAATACATCGGGGGGGTTTGGACGATCTCGCCGGTATGCGCCCGTAAAACCTCCAGCAGCTCCCCGCGGGAGATCGTCCGTTCCACCTTCTTTTCTTCCACGACTTCGCCCTCGGCATCTTCCGTCGTCGTGGACACCCCCAGGGTCACCGTCGCCACATAGGTTTTCCCCGAATCCTGGAGGTAGCGGACGATTTTCGTCGCCTCGCCGATGCAGACGGGCAGAACCCCGCTGACGTTCGGATCCAGCGTCCCGGTATGGCCCGCCTTTTTTATTTTTAACAGCCGGCGGATCTTCAGGACGCAAGCATGGGAGGTCATCCCCTCGGGTTTCCACAACGGAATGATCCCGTGCACCGCATTCTCCCCTTTCCTGAAAAACGGCTGACCTTCTGGAAGTCAGCCGTTTCCGTCATCTTTTTTTTCTTCTTCTTTGATATGTTTGATCAGCGTTTCGATCCTGTTCCCGTACTCCAACGATTCATCGAGCTCAAAAATTAAATCGGGGGTCTTCCTCAAGCGGATGCGCCTGCCGATTTCCGAGCGGATGAAACCCTTCGCTTTCGCCAGTCCGGCGAGGGTGTTTTCCTTGTCCTCCTCGCTGCCGAACACGCTCAAAAAGACTTTGGCGATCTGGAGATCCCCGGTGACTTCCACGTCCGTTACGGTAACGAATCCGATGCGGGGATCCTTCAACTTGCGGCCGATGATGTCGCTCAATTCCTTTTTCATCTGTTCCGCTATCCGGTTTGCGCGCAAATTCATCTCTATCACCCCACTCACAGCCATTCCAAATTGGTAACCGTCCGCTCCAGTTCGGGAAAGGAATCGATGATTTGCAAAACCCTTTGCATCTCCTGTTCGGCCGGCTTTTTCGCCGATGCTACGAGGGCGATGCCGATCTTCGTCCGCTGCCAGGCGTCCTGGTATTCGATTTCCGAGACGGAGACGTTGAATTTTTGCCGCAGGCGGGCGATCATCCTTTGGAGGAGCGCCCGCTTATCCTTCAGTGAGCGGCAATGGTAGAACAGGCATTCCACCGAGGCGAAAAGGATCATGATTTTTTAACTTCCTCCATGACGAAAGCTTCGAAAATGTCCCCTTCTTTGATATCGTTGAAGTTTTTGATCACGATCCCGCATTCGTACCCTTGCTGGACTTCCTTCACGTCATCTTTGTACCGTTTCAGGGACTCGATTTCGCCCTCAAAGACGACCACGCCGTCGCGGATGACCCTGACCCCGCTGTCCCGGGTCACTTTTCCGTCGGTCACATAGCATCCGGCAATGGTCCCCACCTTTGAAACTTTGAAGGTGGTCCTTACTTCCGCCTGACCGATGACCTTTTCTTCATATTCCGGTTCGAGGAGCCCCTTCATCGCCGATTCGATTTCTTCGATCGCCTTATAGATGATGCGGTGCAGGCGGATGTCCACCTTTTCCTGTTCCGCCAGCCGTTTGGCGTTCGTGTTCGGCCGGACGTTGAACCCGATGATGATCGCATTGGAGGCGGTGGCGAGCAGGATGTCGGACTCGGTGATCGCCCCGACGCCGGTGTGGATGATCTTCACCTTCGCCCCTTCCACGTCGATCTTTTGCAGGGAATTGGCGAGGGCTTCAACGCTGCCTTGCACGTCCGCTTTAATGATCACGTTCAGCTCTTTCAAATCGCCCTGCTGCATTTGTTCAAACAGGTTGTCGAGGCTGATCCGGGCCGATTCGTTTCTCGTCGCCTGCAAAGCCATCTGCGCCCGGGCTTCACCGACTTGGCGGGCGGTCTTTTCGTCGTCAAAAACGACGAACCGGTCGCCTGCCTGCGGAACTTCATGCAGCCCGGTGATTTCGACGGGCGTGGACGGACCCGCCTCTTTCACCCGGCGTCCGACGTCGTTCATCATGGCCCGCACCCTTCCGTAGGTGTTGCCGGCCACGATCGGGTCGCCGACGCGAAGGGTCCCGTTCTGCACCAACAGGGTGGCCACGGGACCGCGGCCCTTGTCGAGCTGGGCTTCGATGACCGTACCGTATGCGTTCCGATCCGGATTGGCCTTCAGCTCTTCCATTTCGCTCAGCAGCAAAATCATTTCCAGCAATTGGTCGACGCCATCCCCTTTCAGGGCGGAGATCGGGACAAAGATCGTATCCCCTCCCCATTCTTCGGGGACTAAACCGTATTCGGTCAATTCATTCTTGACCTTCTCGGGGTTGGCCGTCGGCTTGTCGATCTTGTTCACGGCGACAATGATCGGCACTTTGGCCGCCTTGGCATGGTTGATGGCTTCCACCGTTTGCGGCATGACGCCGTCATCGGCGGCGACGACCAGCACGGTAATGTCGGTCACCTGCGCGCCGCGGGCACGCATCGTCGTAAAGGCGGCATGGCCAGGGGTATCCAGGAAGGTGATCTTCTTGCCGTTGACGACGACCTGATAGGCGCCGATATGCTGGGTAATCCCGCCCGCTTCACCTTGCGCGACTTTCGTATGGCGGATATAATCCAGCAAGGTCGTCTTCCCGTGATCGACATGGCCCATGATTGTGACAACGGGGGGGCGTTCTTTCAGATCTTCCGGTTTGTCTTCGGTAATGTAGGTTTCCAGGTCGGTGATGTCCACCTCGACCTTTTCTTCCACTTCCACCCCGTATTCGCCGGCGATCAGTTCGATGGCGTCCTTGTCCAATTCCTGATTGATGGTGGCCATTACGCCGAGCATGAATAATTTTTTAATGATTTCGGAAGGCTCCCGGTGCAGCTTCTTCGCCAATTCGGCGACGGTAAGGGAACCCGTGAAGGTGATCTTTTTCGGCAATTCCTTCTCTTTTTTCTTTTGCTGAGCCGGTTCGCTCGCCTCCCGCATTTTGGCGGCGGGTTTATTTTTTCCTTTTTTCTTCGAGAAGGCCTTGTTTTCTTTGGAACGGAATTCCTGGTCGTATTTTTTTCCTTCCTTGTTTTTCGGGCCCGTCTTGACCTTCACCGTCTTCGGCGCGGTTTCATCCAGTTCCTCTTCGATCAGTTCCGTAATATTTCCCTTATTTTTTACGGGAATGGGCGCCGCCTTCATATTCTTCTCCGGTTTTCCCGCTTTATCCTGGGGTTTCGCCTGTTTTCTCTGCGGTCTTCCGAATCCCTTCGGCTTCTTTTCGAATTTCTCCTTCTCCCTCTTCTTTCTCTTCAAGGTCTGGTCCAATTTTTTCACGGTTTCCTCGTCGATGGTTGACATATGGTTGGTCACATTCACGTTCAATTCCTGCAATTTTTCGATAACCTCTTTGCTCGTCAGCTGATGCCGTTTCGCATACTCGTAAACACGCAACTTGGACATACATTCACCCCCGTAAATTTTCGTCGATCAACGACAGCAAACCCTTTGCAAAACCTTCATCCTTCACGGCGATGCACACCCTGGCGGCCTTTCCGATGGCCCCTCCGAGCTGGTGCCGGTCTTTGAATATCCGATACGGAATATGATAATAATTGCATTTTTCTGCGATTCGGTTTCGCGTATTTTCAGAAGCGTCTTCGGATACGATGACAAGCTTGGCCCGCCGCCGCCTGATCTCGTTCAATACCGCCTCTTCCCCGGAAGCGATCTTTCCCGCCCGGTAAGCAAGCCCCAGCAAGGAAAACCATTTTTCTCCGGTCATCGGCCGGCCGGATTCTCCTTTTCCACCAGTTCCAGCAGCTCATCGTAAATCGATTCGTCCACCGGGACTTGCAGGTGGTGGGAAAGGACGTTTTTCTTTTTGGCCAGAAGGATGGCCTCCTTGTTTTTGGAAAGATAGGCGCCCCGGCCGGATTTTTTCCCCGTCGGGTCGATGGAAACCTCCCCTTCTTTGGAGCGGACGACGCGGATCATCTCTTTCTTCGGCTTCATTTCACCCGTCGCCACGCATTTTCTCATCGGTATTTTTTTCTGCTTGACCATTCCGTCTCACCCCTCACTCCTCCAAAATTTCGGAAGAATCGCCCTGCGTCGGGTCATGGGGCCCGATGTCCGACAGGTCCAGATCTTTGGAGAAGAGCGGTTCCTCCACCGGATAGATCCCCAGCTTGCGGGCATCCGATTCGCTTTTAATATCAATCTTCCAGCCTGTCAATTTCGCAGCCAGACGGGCGTTTTGCCCCCGCTTGCCGATGGCGAGGGAGAGCTGGTAATCGGGGACGATGACGGTGCTGGATTTTTCCTCCTCATTGAGGATCACATCGAGCACTTTGGCGGGGCTTAAGGCATTGGCGATAAATTCCACCGGATCCTTCGACCATTTGACGATGTCGATTTTTTCCCCCTTCAGCTCGTTGACGACCGCCTGCACCCGGATCCCCTTCGGCCCCACGCAGGATCCGACGGGATCGATGTCCGGGTTGTCGGAATGGACGGAGATCTTCGAACGGTCGCCCGCTTCCCTGGCCACCGATTTAATCTCCACAAGCCCGTCGAAAATTTCCGGCACTTCCAGTTCAAATAACCGTTTCAGCAGATTCGGGTGGGTGCGGGACACAAAGATCTGCGGCCCCTTCGTCGTCTTTTCCACCTTGGTGATATAAACCTTCAGCCTTTCGTTGTGGACGTATTGTTCGTTCGGCATCTGCTCGCTGGCCGGAAGGAGCCCCTCCGCCCGGCCCAGGTTCACGTAGACGAAACGGGCGTCCTTTCTCTGGACGATCCCGGTCATAATATCATCTTCCCGGTCGACGAATTCGTTGTAAATGATCCCTCTTTCCGCCTCCCGGACCCGCTGGGTGACGACCTGCTTCGCCGTCTGCGCGGCGATGCGGCCGAAATTTCTCGGCGTCACCTCCACTTCCACGATGTCCCCCAGCTCGTAGTTGGGATCGATCTTCCTCGCTTCTTCCAGCGAGATTTCGAAGCGGTCATCCTTGACCTCTTCCACCACTTCTTTTCTTGCGTAGACATGCATCGTGCCCGTTTCCACATTGAAGTTGGTCCGGACGTTTTGCGCCTGGTTAAAATTTCTTTTATAGGCCGAAACCAAGGCGGCTTCGATCGCCTCGATCAAAATCTCCCGCGAGATTCCCTTTTCCTCTTCCAATCGGGCGATGGCATTCAGTATTTCGCTGCTCATTCCTGGGCATCCCCCTTACTCTTTTTTAAAATATGACCGCAAGCCTTCCGGATGCGATTTTATCATACGGGATTTGAACCGTTTTGGTTTTCCCGTTTTCCCGGATTTCCACCGTCAAAATGCGGTCGGAAAAACCGGTCAATCTTCCTTCGAAAATCCTTCCTCCCCCGATCGGTTCGTAGGTCTTGATCCAAACGTTTTTTCCGACCGCCCGTTCATAATCCCTTTCTTTTTTTAACGGCCGTTCCGCGCCCGGAGAAGAAACTTCCAAATAATAATGATGGGGAATCGGATCCGCCTCGTCGAGCTTTTCGCTCAATTTTTCGCTGACGATGGAACATTCTTCGATGTCGACGCCGTCTTCCTTGTCGATATATATCCGCAAAAACCAATTTTTTCCTTCTTTCACATACTCGATGTCCACAAGCTCCAAGCCCATTTCCTCCGCGATCGGCTCGGCTAGCCCGCGGACGATTTCCTTCACTTTGCTCATATCATCCCTCCAACTTTTTCCCCTTTTCCCGCTGTTTACAAACACGAAAGAGTGGGCGGCAACCCACTCTTTTCCATCGAGTAAATGTTAGTATTTCCATTTAGAATATACCATAATCACGGAAGGTTTGCAAACCGGAATCTTTTTTGAGCTTTTTGCGATGTAGCG
>SPLK01000100.1_pt1 | contig 45961 bp, 40 predicted proteins | sample 2456111 | NCBI WGS metagenome assembly SPLK01 (sample SAMN11156906, study PRJNA527647) | hot springs metagenome | biome: Geothermal region; feature: Hot spring; material: tree branch in hot spring; isolation source: hot spring sediment rich in lignocellulosic material ... | reverse complement strand
AATTTAATTTTGCATAGTTGACTCCTAATCATTTTCATATCTTTTTCGTATCTTTGAGAAATTTTATGATTTCCCCAGATTTCTCTCTACCCAATCAGCGAAACCAAGTAATTTTGCATCTGAGAACCTCGGCCCCATGATTTGTATACCAACGGGAAGATTTTCGCTCTTTCCATATGGAATACTTATCGCAGGTATACCAGCCAAATTAGCAGGGATGGTAAATATATCCATCATATAATAAACCAGCGGGTCATTCACCGAATTCACCTTAAATGCCACAATTGGGGAGGTTGGAGTTACTATAAAATCGTATTTTTCGAATATATTATACAACTTATTCGCTATAACCCTTCTAACCTTTTGGGCTTTTTCAAAGTAGGCATCGTAATACGCCGCACTTAAATTAAACGTTCCTATGAGTATCCTCCTTCTTACCTCTTCCCCAAAGCCTAAACCTCTTGTTTTTTCATACATCTCACGAAGAGAATCAGAGGATATCCTAAGACCGTACTTTACACCATCAAACCTTGAAAGGTTTGAGCTTACTTCAGATGGGGCAATTATATAGTACGTAGCAACAGAATATTTAATTTCATCTATATCAACAACATCAACATCATGACCATGCCTTGATAGTTCTTGTACAAATTCATTTACTCTATTTTTTATACCTTCTTCGACACCTTCACCAAAAGATTGTTTTGCAACAGCAATTTTCATTTTTGGTATCTGCTTACCTACAAATTGCGTAAAATCAATATTTCTATCAACAGTTGTGGCATCATTTTCATCTTTTCCCGCTATTATATTCATAAGAATTGCGCTATCTTCAACTCTCTTCGTTATCGGTCCAATCTGGTCGAGAGAGGAAGCGAAGGCAACCAATCCGTATCTTGAGACAAGACCATAAGTTGGTTTAAAACCTACCACTCCACAAAAGGCAGCTGGTTGTCTTATAGAACCTCCCGTATCACTACCAAGTGCGGCAATTACCTCACCAGATGCAACGGCAGCTGCAGACCCTCCGCTACTTCCACCAGCTACTCTTTCAACATCATGTGGGTTTCTCGTCGGGCCAAATGCGGAATACTCTGTACTTGCACCCATCGCAAATTCATCAAGATTAGTTTTACCAACGAAAGCATATCCACTTACTCTTAATTTTTTAATAACAGTTGCATCATAAGGGGCGACATACCCTTCTAATATCTTCGAAGCACATGTAGTTTTCATACCCTTAACATTTATATTGTCCTTTATACCAATCGGTATACCCTTTTCAATCTCATTTTTGACAGTTATAAATGCATTAAGCCTTTTTTCTTCATCACTTATCACTTCAAGTGATCTCTCAACGAGTTCAGTTGATTCTGGATGAGTATTTAGATATTCAATGGCAGCTTTAAGTGTCATTCCCTTGAAATTGTTTTTGTCTATAAACTTATCCAACTCAAACACCTCCTCTACTTCAGAAAAATTATACCACATTGTTGGTAAAATTGACAGTTTATGTTAGAATATATTTGATAATTTTTAAATAATTAGCAAAGCTTAAGAGGTGAAGGTGTATGATATTTGCTGAGAAAAGTGGAAAATATTACTTTCACTATCCTTTTCCAGTTGCAATAGTTGGTTCGAAGTGGGATAATTCAATAAACTTTATGTCGGCAGCATGGCACACACAAATATCGTTTGACCCTCCATTATACGGAGTAGCAATCTCTCCAAAAAGGTTCACAAAAGAACTTATTGAAAAATCTGGAGTGTTCTCACTAAACTTTATTAAATACGATGATTACAAGATATCTGGATTTGTTGGAAGAACTTCTGGAAAAGATTTGGATAAAATTAATTTTTTTGGTATAAAATATATAAAAGGCAAAAAATTAGATGTTCCTATTTTAGAAAATGCTGTTGCTTGCTATGAATGTAAATTAATAGATAGTAAAACTTATGGTGACCACATACTCTATGTTGGCGAGATTGTTGGTATTCATTACAATGAAAATGAGTACAAAGATGGTATCTCTGATGGTTTGCTTTTATATGCTGGTAACGATATGTACACAAAATCTGAAAATACATATCTAGTAAAATTCGGTAAAGAAGAAGTAAAAAAAGAAATTGATAAGAGAAAGAAGTTATAAAATCAAATTTTTTATATCGGAGGTGCGATCATGAAAATATTCCTTGATACTGCAAATATTGACGAGATAAGGCAAGGAGTTGAATGGGGCATCGTTGATGGGGTTACAACCAACCCAACGCTTATATCAAAAGAAGGTGCAGATTTTGAAAAAAGAATAAAAGAAATCTGTGAACTTGTTCAAGGTCCAGTTTCTGCGGAAGTTATATCTTTAAAATGGGATGAAATGGTAGAGGAAGCAAGAAAACTTGCTTCAATAGATGATTTTGTCGTTGTTAAAATTCCCATGACTCCAGACGGTATTAAGGCGGTTAAAATACTATCAGCCGAAGGAATTAAAACAAACGTTACACTTGTATTTAGTGCAAATCAGGCATTGCTTGCCGCAAAAGCCGGCGCAACATATGTTAGTCCATTTATAGGAAGGATTGATGATAATGGCAATGATGGTTTGAGATTACTAGAGGAAATTATGCAAATATACACAAACTATGGTTTTGAGACAGAAGTAATCGCTGCAAGTGTAAGGCATCCAATGCATGTGGTAGAAGCTGCAATGATAGGTGTTGATATAGCAACTATTCCTTTTGATGTACTTAAAAAGATGTTCTTACATCCTCTTACAGATGTTGGAATAAAAAGATTCTTACAAGATTGGGAAGAATACAAGAAAAATAAAAAATGAAATATTTTGGCAAAAGCTAAAGGAGGTTAGTAAATGTATAGAACACATACGTGCGGAGAACTAAGGGGAACAGATGAAGGTAAAAATGTAATATTGTCAGGTTGGATTGAACGCATAAGAGACCTCGGCGGTGTAAAATTCATAATTTTGAGGGATAGATATGGAAAAACTCAAGTTGTCGTTAACCCGGGTTCATCAGTGTATTCAATTGTTAACAATATCTCCAGGGAAGATGTCGTTCAAGTTGAAGGTATTGTCAGAAAAAGACCTGCAGAAGCAATTACACCTGAACCAACAGGTGAAATAGAAATCGTTGCATCTGAGCTAAAAATATTATCAAAATCCGAACTTCCACCATTCTATCCCGGTGATGATGTTTCGGAAGAAATGAGATTAAAGTACAGATATTTGGATATACGAAATCCAAAAATGATGAACAACCTTATTTTAAGACACAAACTTGCCTTTGCAACAAGAGAATACCTCTCAAATAATAATTTTCTTGAGGTAGAAACTCCATACCTTACAAAAAGTACCCCGGAAGGTGCAAGAGACTTTTTAGTACCGTCAAGGCTTAAAAAAGGAAATTTCTATGCTCTTCCTCAAAGTCCTCAGCTTTTCAAACAAATACTCATGATATCTGGTATAGATAGATATTTCCAAATCGTTAGATGCTTTAGAGACGAAGACCTAAGAGCTGACAGACAACCCGAGTTTACACAAATAGACATAGAAATGTCGTTTGTACATATGGAAGATGTCATAAACCTTGCCGAAAATCTTATAAGATACATTTACAAAGCTATAGGTATAGAGCTTCCAGAAAAATTCGACAGAATAACATACGAGGAAGCCATGGAAAAATATGGCTCAGATAAACCTGATAGACGTTATGGAATGGAAATGGTTGATTTAACCGAATTTTTCAAAAACTCAGATTTTAAGATTATCAAAGAGGTTTTAGAAAGAGGCGGTTCGGTAAAAGGATTTAAAGCTAATATTCCAATGAGTAGGAAAATCGCAGATGAATATTCAGAATTTGTAAAAGGATTCGGCCTTGGCGGAGTTTTGTGGTTTAAGCTTGAAAATGGCCAAATTACATCAACTACAGCAAAATACCTTGAAAATGAATACAAAGCTATAGCCGAAAAATACAACATGAACGAAGGAGAAGTTTTTATTATAGCTGCTCACGACAACAGAGAAAGAATGAACGAAGCCTTAGGAGCTTTAAGACTGAAAGTCGGTAAGCAATATGTAAAGGTCAGTGGTTTTGATGCACTCTGGGTTGTTGACTTTCCATTCTTAGAATGGAGCGAAGAAGAAGGAAGATTTGTTGCAAGGCACCATCCATTTACAATGCCGTATATAGAAGATCTCGAAGGTGGAGTTGAATTATCCAAGGTTAGAGCACATGCATACGATATGGTAATCAATGGTTTCGAAGTAGGAGGAGGAAGTATAAGAATACACAGAAGAGACATACAAGAAAAAGTATTTGATATAATCGGTTTAACAAAAGAGGAAGCAAAAGAAAAATTTGGTTTCTTCCTCGATGCTTTACAATATGGCGTTCCACCACATGGAGGTATCGCGTTTGGGCTTGACAGACTCGCTGCAATTGCCGCAGGAGTAGATAACATAAGGGAAGTAATAGCATTTCCGAAGACATCTAGCGGAACATGTTTGCTCACAAATGCTCCATCTGCAGTTACCCAGTTCCAACTTGACGAACTAGGAATTGCATTAAAACAAAGTCAATAACTTTCCTCATAGAAAAATTGGGAGGTGTTCTGAATGTCTATAAAATTTGAAAAGAAAGAACTTGCGGACAAACTCGTTGTTTCTATACATGGTGAAATCGATGCATATCATTCTGGAGAAGTAAAAAAGTTCCTCAAAGATGTTATTTCTGAAACAAAATTGAGCAAAATTGTGCTTGATATGTCTGAAGTAAACTATATTGATAGTGCTGGTCTTGGCAGTCTTGTAGCACTTTACAAAGATGCAAGGATGTCAGAAAAAGAACTTATCCTTGCTTCTCTTAAGCAAACAGTTATGAGAATATTTGAAATGACAAGATTGGACAGAGTTTTTAAGATTGTTCAGACAGTTGAGGAGGCATGATCCAAATTGCATTGTAAAATAGCAATAGACGGCCCCGCTGGATCTGGAAAGACCACTGTTGCCAAGCTAATTGCTCAAAAGCTTGGAATTGACTATTTAGACACTGGAGCTATGTACCGTATTGTCGGGTTGTATTTGCATAGCATTGGCGTAGAGCCGAAATCTACAAGTATTAAAGACATTCTAGAAAAAGTTAACATAGAATACATTGGTAAAGATTATTATTTGAATGGAAAAAAAGTGGGCGATGAAATAAGAACACCGGAAGCAGGAATGTTTGCTTCACAGTACGCAGCTAATCCAGAAGTTAGAGAATTCCTTACAAAAATACAAAAGCAAATATGCAGTAACAGAAGTATCGTTGCAGAAGGCAGAGATATAGGGACCGTAGTCATGCCTGATGCAACAGTAAAGATTTTTCTCGTAGCTTCGCCTGAAGTTCGCGCGAGACGAAGGTACGAGGAACTAAAATCCAAGAACATGGAAGTTAGCTACGAAGAACTATTAAGACAAATTGAAGAAAGAGATAAAAACGATTCTAACCGTGATGTGGCACCGCTTGTAAAAGCTCCAGATGCTATAGAAATAGATACATCAAATTTGAGCATAGAAGAAGTTGTTGAAAAAATTTTAGATATTGTAAAAGAAAGGTGCAGAATAAAATGAGTAATGAAACAAATAAAGTGAATTTAGAAATTATAGTTGGCCAATATGGCTTTTGTTTTGGTGTTGATAATGCTGTTAGAGAGATAATAGACCACTTAAATAAAGGCGAAAACCTCTTTACTGATGGCGAAGTTGTACACAATAAAAATGTTCTTGAAGAATTGAAAAGACTTGGTTTGAAGTACTCACCTCAAGAAAATGGTACTTTTGTTGTAAGGGCACATGGTCTGCCACCTGAAAAGTTGAATGAAATATCAAAAAATTACAAAGTTATCGATTTGACATGTCCAATTGTCCAGAATCTTTTTGCTCTTGGAAAGAAATTATCAAAAGAAGGATACAAAGTTGTAGCTTTTGGAAAGAAAGATCATGCAGAAATGGTAGCTTTTGCCGGACATGTAAAAAATTCTTTAGTTACTACTGAACCATTACCCTTGCCAGACAATAAAATAGCAATAATTAGTCAAACAACAAGCTCTAGCGAAAAATTTGCTTTGTTTATTGAAGAAATGAAAAAATTAAACAAAGGTAAAGAGATAAAAGTCATAAACACAATTTGTAAAGTCACCATTGAAAGAGAAGAACAAGCAAAAAAGCTTGCCCAAATTTGTAATTTCGTTGTTGTCGTTGGAGGTAAAAATAGCTCAAATACCAAAAAACTATTTGAGATAGCATATAACTATGGCAAAGCTGTACATATAGAAAGCATCAATGAAATTAACGAAATAGAAGAAATGTTGTTTAGAGAAAAATCAAAAGATATCCAAACCATCAAAATAGGTTTAATAAGTGGTACATCTACATATTCTAAAGATGTCGAACACATCTTAAAGTATCTTGTAAAAAACTACGGTGGGAGGGAACTTTACATGGAAGATTTAAACAACTTAAAACAAGAAGTCTTGGAGGAATCTTTTGAACAGCTATTAAAAGAACATGAAAACATGAATCAAGTGGGAAGGGGAAAGATTGTTGAAGGTATCGTAACAGAAATTACACCCACGGGACTAACAATTGACCTTGGTGGAAAGGTAACAGGAGTTGTTCCTTTAGAAGAACTTTTCAAAGAACTTAATGAATATAAAGTTGGTGAACAAATCAAAGTTAGAGTTGAAAAAATTAACGAAGAAGATGGAACCGCTATCCTTTCCGCAAAGAAACCTATGGAAAAGATAATATTTGATGAAATACAAAAAGCAAAAGAAAATGGAAAACCAGTAAGTGGAAAGATAATCGAAAGAATAAAAGGTGGATACAGGGTCATCCTCGAAAATGTTGTTGAAGCGTTCTTGCCCGGTAGTGAATCAAATATAAGAGAAGATGAAGAAATACCAAGAGAAAAAATGCAATTTGCCGTAATTTCTTACGAAACACGTGGTAGAAAAACAAATATCGTTGTTTCAAGAAAAAAACTTTTCCAAAAACTTATAGACGAATTCTTCTCAAATAGAAAACCGGGCGATGTAGTCGAAGGAATAGTCGAATCTATTTCTGATAATGGCGCATTTGTAAAAATCGCGGGTATAACAACGGGCTTCATACCAAATAGCGAAATATCTTACAACACATCAATTAAAGCCAAAGATGCTTTGACCGTTGGGAAAATTATGAAGTTCTTAATCAAGGAAATAAATCCTGAAAGAAAAAGAATACTTTTAAGTCTTAAAGCACTATTACCTGATCCTTGGGAAAACGTTGCTAAAAAATACCAGATTGGTCAAACTGTTACCGGAGTTGTAACATCAGTAAAACCTTTCGGCTTTTTCGTGAAAATTGAAGATGGTGTTGAAGGTTTCGTACCTATTGAAGAAGTTTTCTGGGGAAGAAAAGGGAATATAAACGAAGTCGTTAGCATCAACGATTTTGTCAAAGTTCAAATTTTAGAAATTAACCCAGAGAAACGTCAAATGAAACTTAGCTACAAAAGTGTTATCGGAGATCCTTGGGAAAAAATAGCTAAGAAATTATCCGAAGGAGATATAAGCGAAGGCAAAGTAGCAAAAGTACTTCCGAATGGTGTAATTATAGAAATCGAACCTGAAGTAACCGCATTTTGCAATATTTCTGAAGTTTCTTGGAATTTTGTCGATAACATCGAAGATGTAATAAAAGAAGGAGAAAGTGTAAAATTCCAAGTACTCAAAATCGATCCAGAAAATAAAAAAATCCGCGTTAGCATACGTAAAGCCAAGCCAAACCCTTGGAAAGCATTTGCCAATGCTCATAAAGAAGGAGACATTATTAAAGTAAAAGTAATAAAAGCTGTAGAAAAAGGTTACATAGGTCTTTGTGAAGAAATAGAAGTGTACATTCCGAAATCACAAGTTTACGAAAATTTAAATTTGGGCGATGAAATAGATGGTAAAATAATTAAGCTTGAAGAGCAAAAAGATATTTACAAAATTATCGTTAGCCCAAAAGCATACGAAAACTCACTGGCAACTAATAAAAATGAATCGAAAGACTTTGAAGGAGTAACGTTGGAGGGAAAAATTTCTGATGCAAACGCCGTCAGTGAAGAAAAACAAAATACCAACAGTTATTTTAGTAGGGAAGAGTAACGTTGGTAAATCAACCCTTTTTAATAAACTCGTTGGAAAAAGAAAATCAATAGTAGCAGATGAATATGGTACAACCAGAGACGCGGTCGTAGACCGCGTCGTTTGGTATGATAAGACATTCCAATTAGTTGATACTTGCGGTATTTTTGAAGGAAAAAACGATGAAATTTATGAAAAAAGCAAGGAAATAACTATAAAATCACTTTCAGAAGCAGATTTAGTCATCTTTGTGGTCGATGGAAGGAAAGGGCTTTCTTCAGAAGATTACACAATAGCTGACTTGATTAGAAAATCAGGGGCGGAGGTTATTTTGGCCGCCAATAAAGTTGAAAATGAAAAAATTTATCAGAAAAATCTTCCGGATTTTTTTTCATTAGGTCTTGGCGAACCGTTTCCAGTTTCAGCTGAGCAAAGTAGGAATCTTGATGAACTTATAGAAACAATCATTAATAAACTTACATCAAAAGGTCTTGAATTAACTGCCAGTGAATACGACGAAAATATAATAAGAGTAACGTTAGTTGGAAAACCAAATGCAGGTAAATCTTCTCTTTTCAATATGATTGTAAAAGAAGAGCGGGCTTTGGTAACACCTATCGCTGGTACTACGCGGGATATAATAGATGAAATAGTTCAAATAAATAACAAAAATTATTTGTTCGTTGATACTGCGGGATTAAGGAAGAAAAGTAGAATAGAGGATTTTATTGAACGTGTAAGTACAATGAGAACAATTGATTCAATAGAACGATCCGATGTTGTTGTACTTGTTATAGACGCTACAGAAGGTATAACTCGACAAGACCAAAGAATAGCAGGACTTGCCGAAAAAAACGGAAAAGCCACCGTTATTGTTTTCAACAAATGGGATTTAGTTAAACACGCAGACAAAAGAGTTAAGGAATACCTAGATCAAGTAAATGAGAAATTGTATTTTATAGATTATAGTCCTGTAGTATTCACAAGTACCGTCAGCAAAGTTGGTTACAAAGAGCTTATAAACGCTATAAACAAATCATACGAGTCGCTGCACAAAAGAGTTCCAACAAGTGCCATAAATTCTGCAATTCAGAGAATGATTATAAAACCACCACATGGTTTAAAATTGTACTACGGATTACAAGTTGATATAAGACCTCCTACATTTCTTTTCTTCGTAAACAAAACTGAAGTACCAGAGAGTTTTCAAAATGCAATTAGAAGAACAATCAGAGAAAATATAGAGCCATTCGTTGGCGCACCGATATTTTTAAAATTCAAAGAAAGAGAATAAGTAAAAAAACAGTGAATTTGAGGAGCAAAAATGGAAGAGTTTGAAAGTTTAAACAACGAATTCCTTCAAGAACTTGACAAACTTTTAAAAGAAACTAATTGCCCAGAATGTGTAAAATGCGGATGGTGTTGTAAACATACCATCTGTTATTATGGTGAATGGGATTACGAGAAAAATCAATGTAAATTTCTAACAGAAGATAACTTATGCAGTAAATACGATGAAATCGTAGCGTTAGAAGAAGATATGAGATTAGAAATTAAACTTTTCGGTAGTGGATGTTGCTTAAATTACTCAAATCCAGACAGGTTGAAAATAATAAAACAAAGAAATAAAAAATTAGAAGATTTTTAAATAAAGAGGTGTAAACGTGGTATGCTAAGCAGTCAGAAAATAACAAAAGTTATTATGAAAAGAAATGTAACAATAGCTTTAATTGTATCAATAGCTTTTGCTGTTGTCTTTCTTGTGTGGCTTGGAAATTACATTTCAAAAGAGTCGTTTAAAACACACGAAACACTAAGTAAATCTTTCCAAAATATAGTTGATACACTTTCAAATCTTATTTTACTCAACGAAGAAGAAATAGAGATGCATATAAATTCTAGTTTGGCACTTGCAAAACAACTATTGGAAAATGGGAATTACAGTAATATAAACGAAATAAAGAAAATTTATCAATTTTCACTCTCAAAAAAATTTGTTGATATAGACGTCGTAATATCTAACAAAGAAGGCTCTATAATTGCAGCTACGGGCTATTATTCAAACTTTAGCTTTCTGAACTTCAAACCCATTGAAACTAAAATTAGCAACGCAGATATCACTGAACAATATCCGAAACTTCTTTCATTTGTTGGTTCAACAAGACGATTGGCGCTCCATACATGGGTAAAATTCAAAGATAACTTTATAGTATTTGCATTTTATATAAATCCTGAGTTTTACGAAAAACCTATTGAGGCATTTACAACTAACAAAATAGGAAACATAAAAGATATAGCCATATATGTAAATGACAAAACCCGATTGGATACTTCTCAAACATCATTAGACAACAAAATATCCGAGGTACAATCCGAAAAGGAAATTCATCAATTTTTGAAAGTGACATTCTACAAAAAATTCATACTTTCCAAATATGATACAATTACTACACCATTGTATTTAAGAATTACAATGGAATATTTTAATTATCTATACATAAGCTTATTGTTTATTTTGGTTTTTGTTGGTACAATGCTCATTTTTACTTACACATCTTCAAAATCATCTGTTGATCCGTTCATTAAAGACTTAGAAAAATTGGACACCGCTGTCCGAGAAATAGGCAATACCGGTATACTACCACCAGCTGGAAACTTTGTTTTAGCCGAAAGTCAAGAATTCTACGAAACACTCTCTGCAATACTTCAAGAACTAAGTGCAACAATGGAAGAATTGGAGGCAACAAATGAAGAACTTGAAAGAGCATATAATGATATCGCTAAAAAGAGTGAAGAATTTAAAAATCTATTGCTTAACATATCTGAAAGATTAGCAATTATAGCTGAGGGTTACGATGAAAATACTGGCCAACACATATTTAGAGTCAAGCTGCTTAGTGGATTTCTTGCAGAAAAACTTGGGTTGGACGAAGAAACGGTTGAAAAAGTCAAGATGTTTGCAAGTTTACATGATATAGGAAAAATATTTGTTCCGAAAGAAATTCTCCAAAAACCTGGAAAATTAACAGCTGAAGAATGGGAAATTATGCGTCAACATACAATATATGCCAAAAGAATCTTAGATGTACCTGGTTTTGAAAGCGCACTAAACATCGCGCTTTATCACCATGAAAATTACGATGGAACAGGTTATCCTTTCGGCCTCAAGGAGAAAGAAATACCTATGGATGCCCATATAGTAAAACTTGTTGATGTCTACGATGCCCTAAGGTCTTCAAGACCATACAAGAAAGGATTTACTCATGAAGAAGCAATGAATATAATATTAAATGGTGATGGAAGAACTTCACCTGAACATTTTGATTCAAAATTACTCGAAGTTTTCAAAGAATATGAAGCTGATATAAATAGACTTTGGGAAAGTATAAAATAAGAAAACATCCACCTAAAAAGGTGGATGTTTTTCTAACGCTTAGTGCGTTTTAAAAAGCACTATTTTTACTTGCTTCAAATAAAGCGTCTAATATAACTTTCTCGATATTTCTATTCTCTTCTGAATTGTAAACCTTGAAACCTAACGAAAATTGAATATCAAAACCAGAATTTAAAAGTTTCTCCCTCAAAATCCTCCTAAAATTTTCCAGAACAAATGCAGCATATGAGAATAATATAATAACGTACTCATTTTCACTATATTTAAATGCAAAATCTCCTTCTCTTATAACACTATTCAAAACATTCTCAAATATATTTCTATTCTTCTCTTCAAGATTTTCTACCTTAACGACTAGGACTGAAAGTAATCGATTCTCTCTTTTCGCCAACTCTGAGTACTTTTCCGATAAAATTATTCCAAAGGTTTTGCTGTATATTTTATCATTTAATACAACATTCTCGTTACCACTTTTTACTATACCATCTCTAAATTCCTCAATTTTTCTTTCATATTCCCTCTTTAATTTTTTCATAACAATTTTATGTGACAAATATACAAATGCTAACGAAGCTAAAAGAAATACTATAATTATAATCCAAAGATATCCAGGTACCTCAAATTTTTTATTGTCTTTCATTAAAAAGTAGCTATTAAAAAGCTTTTCAAACTCACCGTTAGATTTTAGGTTTCTGATAGTTCTATCTATTTCCTGAACAAAAATATAATCTATGTCCTTTTTAAAAGCAAATTTCAGCAAGACAGGTGAAAAAACATAACTTGTTTGCCGAACATTTGGTACTTTTTCACTATTTACTAAGTATGAAAGCCTACTAACAACTCCAAAGTTATACTTACCATCGTTGACATTTGAAAGAACATCATAGTAAGTATCAAACTCATCAAAGTAAACTTTTATTCCAAAACTATTCATCAACTTCTTAAATTCGTTGTAATATATATCTCCTCGGTTAACCGCTACTTTCTTTCCATTCAGTTCTTGAATATCGTTAAATGGAACATTAGTTACAAGAACCCCCCAGTTTGTTAAAACCGGTTCTTCGTTGAATTTATAAATATTTCTACGCTCTTGAGTATCAGCAACAACCGTAAGTATGTCTATTTTTCCCGTTCTTAACTCTTCTAGTAAATCACTGAATTCTCCAAAAACAAACTCAATTTTTTCAGACTTAACATCGAACGTTTTTTTCAATATATCTATAAACAAACCCTTGGGTTCTCCGTTTTCTTCATAGCATAGTGGAAAATTATCATAGTAACCTATTTTTAAACCAAAGGTTTGAATACAGAAAATAAACGAAACCAGAGTCGCTAATATTACTGATTTTAAGGCGTTATTTTCAACATTTTTCATATTATCACCTCTCATTTTTAACGCTTACAGTGTTCATTAAATTTCTAATTTACGAATATATTTTACCACAATTCCTCTTGACTTATGAATTTAATATGATAAAATTCCATAGGTCAATGCCAAGTCAGCACTTGGCAAAATTCTCACGCTAACCGTTTCCTACCCCGGTGCTTTGCTTAAAAAGCAAAGTCGGTAGGTGAAAGGTGGCGGAGGAAAAAACCAAATTCATGGAGGTGTAGGTATGCCAGTAGTAACTATGAAACAACTTTTGGAAGCAGGTGTACACTTTGGCCATAGGACACAAAGATGGAACCCAAAGATGAAACCTTACATTTACGGTGCAAGAAAAGGTATTTACATCATCGACCTTCAAAAGACAGTTAAACTCATTGATGAAGCTTACGATTTTGTCAGAGATGTCGCAAGCAAAGGTGGAACAATCCTTTTTGTTGGAACAAAGAAACAAGCACAGCAAGTTGTCAAAAACGAAGCGGAAAGATGCGGCGGATTCTACGTTAACAACAGATGGCTCGGTGGACTTTTGACAAACTTCCAAACAATTCAATCAAGAATCCAACGCCTTATCGAACTTGAAGAAATGGAAGCAAACGGTGAACTTGACAAACTTCCAAAGAAAGAACAAAGCAAACTCAGAAAAACACTTGAAAAGCTTAGAAAGAACCTTGGTGGTTTGAAAAACATGAGAGGGCTTCCTGATGTAATATTTGTTGTTGACCCAAGGAAAGAAAAAATAGCAGTAGAAGAAGCAAATTATCTTGGAATACCAATTGTCGCAATGGTTGACACAAACTGCGACCCAGATCCAATCGATTACGTTATCCCATCGAATGATGACGCAATAAGAGCAATAGCTTTGATTGCTTCAAAGATTGCGGACGCATATCTTGAAGGAAGAGAAGGAGTACCATATTCATCTGAAGAAGCAGCGGCTCAACCTGAAGAGAAAATCGAAGAAATTGAAATAAACATACCCGAGGGTATCGGTGAAGAAGAAATATAAAAATTCATAGTAAAAACAGCCTTTCCAAATGGAAAGGCTGTTTTTTTCTCAAATAACTATCTCACAAGTTTGGATTCTTGAACCTTCATCTTAGTGCTTAAAAAAGAATTTCCAAATAGTGCAACTAAAATCATTACCATCCCCAAAATCTGCAAAGGACGAATCACTTCGTTTCTAATAATGCTCCCTGCTAATACAGAAACGATAGTCGTCAAATTTGAGAAAAGGGAAGAAATCGTCGGCGAGACCTTACTAACCATGAAATTTACCAAGAAAAAAGCAACCGTTGAAGACAAAATGCCAAGGTAAAGAGCACTTACTATAACCGGTTTTGCGAAATTCAATGTAAATTGTCTAGTAAAAATACTTAAAGACGTAAAAAACAAAAATCCAGTTATCATCATAAAAAATGTTATCTCTTCAGGCTTGAATTGTTTTGAAAGTTTCCTTGAAAAAATATTATAAAACGCAGCTGAAAAAACAGCACCAAGAATTAATAATTTACCAAATAAAGAACCAGACATTTTCTCACCATAGCCTATTATTAAAACAACCCCGATAAAGCTCATAAATGCAAAAACAATTTGAAACCATTTAATTTTTTCTTTCAATAAGAAAGGCGAAAGAACAACTATAACAATTGGAATCATAGCTATTAGCATTCCTGCTTCGGAAGAAGCCGCAAATTTTAAGCCATTTGTCTCAAAAATAAAGTAAAGAACAGGCTGGAATATAGCTACTTTCCATAATTTCCAATACGGTTTTTTTTCGAGTTTTACAATTCGAGATGAGATTAATACCAACATGGCAACAGTCGCAACGAAAAAACGGTACGAAAGAAAGGTATAAACAGGAACATAATCAAGAGCGTTTTTTGTAAAAAGGAAAGAAAGACCAAATATAAAAGACATAGCTAAACCTGATAGGATAACTCTGATGTCCAACCTAAACACCTCCGAAGAAATACATATAAATACATAAAAAGTTCGTATAGCGAATATATTTTTTAATATATTATACTATCATTAATTAAAAAAGAGAACTCCCAATCTTTTAAGATTGGGAGTTCTCTTTGAAATTTTTCTTTTACTTTATATTACTTTCCTTCAATTTGTTTTCTTATTTGTGGAAATTTCTTTTCGGCTTCCGCTAATTTTTTCTGGAAAATAGTCCATGATTCTTTTATAACCTTATTAGCTTTTTCTTGAGTCTCTGTTGCAACAGCTTCAGGTTGAGTTGCACCTGCTCTGATTTTCTCGTTGACTGGGAATATAATATCCCAAATAACTTCAAACCATCCCGGTACTACCTTCCACATATCAACTCTAACGGTCTTATCAAGATTCTTAAGCATATACTTAATCCCATTTGGTATCTTCATTTTTTCGAAATAATTTATAACATCTGGGTGCATTGTGGCAGGTATGAACCAATCGATAAGTCTTCCTTTTTCTTCACCTTCAGACTCAAAGAGTTTTAATCTTGCTACAACTCCTCTTGGATCGTATGTGAGAAATCTTGCGAATAAGAACGCTTCTTTCGGATATTTTGTTGTTGAGGTAACGAATGTATAATTAACATGTACAGGGAACCTCTGACCAATCTTTTGATCGTAAGGGAGTGGGTAATAATCAAAATTCCAAGGTACTGTTCTTAGCCAGCTCCAATCGTACGTTGCTTCAAATCCCATAAGAACTTTTGACTCTCTGAAAGCATCCGCGTCTTTACCAAACTTCTTTTGGTAATCGTCAAGCTCTCCTTTGTTTCTTGCTTCTTGATTAATCATATCGTCTGAAACAAGACCTGGTATAGATTTAAGCTCTTTTTGAAGCTTAATAGCTGGTATCCATCCACCTTTTACAAGATCAAATTCCCACTTTTCTGGATCAAAACTCCAAAATGTAGTGTGGTCACTAAGTACGGCTGCCATAAAAGTATCAAATTCCCAAAGTTGATTTATTCCTGAATATTCTCGCGTTGTAGCTCTTCTGGCATAATTTTTGAAAAGGTCGACTGTCCATTCTTCGTACTTCGGAACTTGTAAATTGAGTTTCTTAAGCAAATCAAGATTCAAAACAATACATTCGAAATGTAACCTTTCACCCAAGGCATATGTTTTACCATTGTACTTAAATGCGTTCCGCACACTATTTGGAACATACTTTATATATGGGTCATCTTTAAAAAACTCATCTAATGGATAAACCCAACCTTGTGATACAGGATATGATAATGGTTCCCAAGATTCCGCTATAACATCTGGTAAAGCCTGCTTAGCAGAGGCTCTTGCTGTAAGAAAACTATTCACTTCCGGTTCATTTACAACCAATTTAACTTCTATATCCGGATAGTACTTATTAAACTCCGCGATAAGCTTTTTGTACCTATCAACATTCCAACTCCACACTGAAACTGTTATCGTTGCCTTCGCAAAGATGCTGATAGAAAACAAAAGTAAAAACATCATTAAAAATACTCTTGAGTACCTTTTCATTCTCTCAACCTCCAGTATTCTTCTGAGAAAGTTCCAAATCTAGATATGTCAGCTATAAAACATAATAGAAGTCTTTTATATAAGCAAATAAAAAATACTTTTATGCCAAAGCTTAGTATTTTACTTAACTGGCGAAACTGAAACATCATCAAAGTAAAACGCTGTCGGCTCACCTTTTCCAAGCTCAAGACTTAGAGTCACTAATGGGTCACCGTTTTCTGGATGGATATATTCGAATGTAAATGTCTGCCATTCTTTTGTCAAGTCAAGTTTCTTTTCAAAATATGTACCATACGGTGCACCAGTTTGAACTAACTTCAAGTTTATAGAGCGTGGAACATCAGATTTTGCCTTAAGAGAAATTATGTATTTTCCACCTTTTCTAAGTTTTATCCACTGGTTAAATTGTATATGCCATGTTTCCGTACCAGTATCTCCAACAACGATGTACCCATACCCATCTTTAACACCGTATTCTGATACTTTAGCTGAGCTAATACCATACTGACCTGCTTGCCATATCCACCATTCAGATGGCATACTTCCTTGGTCATTGACTATTTTGTAACTAAAATCACCATCGTTGACTAAATTATCCGGTTCTTCTTCATCGAACTCGTATTCAACAGTCTCAACAGGTTCTTCTTCAGTTCTGTACTCTGGTGGAATTTCCGACTTATCAATTGGTTTAATTACAACATCTGAGAAATAAACAGTTGTTACTTCTTGTCTTCCAAGTTCAAAGCCGAACGTTACAGTTTCATCCGCTCTGTCAGGATGAGTATAGTAAAATTCATAAGTCTTCCATTCTTGTGTCAGTTCTATTGTTTGCGAGAAATAATTCGTCCACGGATCATGAGTTTGGAGTATTTTCACATTAATTTTTCTTGGTTTATCCGCCTTGGCTCTGAAAGAAATATAATAGCTCTGTTTTGGAGTTAATTTAACCCATTGATTGAATTGTATGTGCCATGTATCAGAACCAACATCCGCAAGTTTTATGTACACGTAACCATCTTTGACACCATAGCTATCAACCTTTCCACTGCTAACACCATACTTTGCAGCTTCCCAAAGCCACCAATCGTATGGATTCTTTTGTTGATCGTTTGTTATGGGAACTAAAAACCTTCCGTTATTTACAACACTTGTAGTTGAAACATTTTCACCAAACAAGAAAGACGAAATCAAAAAAAGAGCACTTGTTAATAGCAAAAGCTCCGCAACTCTTCTCATAATTTCACACCTCCAAATTCCTAAATAGTTAATATGACTTTTATTACAGTTAAAGATTTTAGAATTATTCAGAAAAGTTTTTCCACCGAACGTTTAGTATTATACTAATGTAACTTGTTACACACAAAACTTTGAAAAATTAAACGTTTAATAACAATTAAATGAAAAAATGCGAACTATAGTTTTTAATTCTCGATTTATCTTTAATTTTTTATACAACCCTAGCATTTGAGCAACTGTAAAAACTGAGAGTTATTACTCTAAAAGATTGACAAAAAGAGCATTTGTGGTATAATTTTGGCAGATGGATAATAAGTTTGCTAACATAAGTGATAATTTTCAAAGCAACGAAAATCTAACAAATAAAAAAGTAAAATTCAAGCACTGAGGAGGTGCTTTTATGGATATTACAGAACGCCAAAAAAAGATACTTTACTGCATTGTTCAGGATTACATAAACACAAAAACTCCGGTAAGTTCTAAACGTGTGCTTGAGAGCGCTATTATAGGGCGTTCTGGCGCAACTATACGAAATGATATGAATAGGCTTATGAGGGCTGGTTACATTTATCAACCACACACATCCGCTGGAAGAGTTCCTACCGACAAAGGGTTACGTTTTTACGTTAGTGAATTGAAAAAAATACGTGATGAAATAAAGTCGAAAAGCACACATGTTGACACAGCGGCTAATTTTCCAATAGGTGATATGGAAAAAGTTCTCACCGGCGCGGCAAAATTGCTAAGCTCTTCAACTAAAGGCATGGTAATTATAGAAAAACCAAATCCTCTAAACCTAAGAGTAAAGAGAGTTGTAATTACACCTGTTAGTAAGAATTTTTCAATAGTGAATATAGTTACCTCGCTTGGTTTAAGCTCTTCAATACCACTTCAACATGGTGAAATTGAAAATGTAGGACATGTTGAGGAAATACTTAACAAGGTTATTTCTGGACTTACTTTGAACGAGTTTAAAACAAGAATTAAAGAAATAATATCCAAGATAAATAATTTCAAAGAATTCGATTTTTCAGAAATGGGGAAAGGGTTTTTGGAAATAACTGAGAGATTGTCTATGGAGAGATACGAAGATTACATTTCAGAAGGACTGTATAATTTGTTGTCTAATGACAGAATAAACCTTAAGAAGTTGCAAAATATACTTGGCTATGTTTCCAGTGAAGATTTTTACAAAGATGTTTTTGAATTGGAAAGCGATATATACATAGGCAAAGAACATAGCTTAAGATTTTTAGATGATTTTTCAGTAATTCTTGGTGATTTTTACGCAGAATCAACACCTATTGGACGTATCGCTGTTGTATTTGACAAGTATGGAAAGTACGACCAAATAATAGATAGCTTTGAATTTATGCTGAACAGATTGACAGAATACTTCACAGTTGTATCAAGGAATGTGTAAACAGACAAGAATAAGAATATAAAGGAGGGATTTAGATGGAATTCGAAAAAGAAGAAAAAAAACAACAAAATACTGAAAACAATGAAATTAAAGAAATTAAAGAAAATACCAGTGAAGAGAATAGCGTACAAAATATAGAAGATGAGAATAAGCAACTAAAAGAAAAAGTTGCCGAGCTTGAAGCTCAGCTCAAAGAGATTCAAAATGCTGCAAGATTTATAAAAGCATCTTTCGAAAATTACAAACTAGACGTTGAACGTCAATTAAAGGAAAATACACGTAGTACCGCTCTTAGAATTTTCAGAAATCTTATACCAATTGTGGATGATTTCAAGAGGGCGCTTAATTATTACAACCAAACTCAAGATTTGGAAGAATTTTACAAAGGAACTCAGAAAATTATCGAAAAGTTTTTCAAAACATTAGAAAACGAAGGACTAAAACCAATAGATACTTCTGGAAGATTTGATCCTTTCTTACATGAAGCTGTGGAAAGGGAAGAACGCGAAGATGTAGAAGAATATACAATAATCGAGACAATTGAAGAAGGTTACACATACAACGGGCAGGTTATAAAGCCAGCGAAAGTGAAAGTAGCAATTAAACCAAGAAAAAGTTAAAAATCGTAGAATACCAGAATTAGAATTTCAGAAAATTTGAGAGGTGATTTTTATGCCAGTCAAAAAAGACTACTATGAAATATTAGGTGTTTCAAAAAATGCTAGTGACGATGAGATAAAAGCTGCGTATAAAAAGCTTGTTAAAGAGTGGCATCCTGATAGACACACTGGCGATAAGAAAAAAATTGCAGAGCAAAAATTTAAGGATATTCAGGAAGCATATGAGGTACTTTCTGACCCTCAAAAGCGCGCGATGTACGACAAATTTGGTTACGTAGGGGAAGGTATACCTTACAATTATGAATACACCACATCTTCTGGTGGAGGCTTTGGTTTTGAAGATATATTTAAAGATTTCTTCAATGATGATATCTTCAACATATTCTTTGGCAATCAACGCACACAATCATCGCAAAGGGCATCTGGTAGAAGGGCTCCAAAACGTGGCGAAGATATAAATATAGAGGTAACACTAAATGAAGCAGATGTATTCACGGGAAAGGATGTAACTGTTGAATACGATAGATATGAAGAATGTGCGCACTGTCATGGTGAAGGAGTTGAACCTGGTAGTAAGTGGGTTACATGTTCAAAGTGTCACGGGACAGGTGTTGTTCGTGAAGAAAGGAGAACACCTTTTGGTGTATTTATAAACCAATACACCTGTGATGTTTGCGGTGGACGTGGTAGTGTTCCGGGAGAAGTATGTCATGAATGTAGAGGTGCTGGAAGGATTAGAAAGAGAGTGTCCACAGTTGTAAATATTCCAGCCGGTGTTGAAAACGGCTCTGTTATAAGAGTTCCAAGAAAAGGAAACGCGGGAATTAACGGTGGAGAATACGGAGATTTATATGTTCATGTTAATATTAGGAAAACAAGCGAATACAAACGTGAAGGCGATGATATAATAATAGATGTCCCTGTTGATTACGTAACTGCAATTCTTGGTGGAAGTGTAACTGTAAACCTGCCGAGTGGTGAGTTTGTCGAAGTTGAAATTCCTTCAGGAACACAACCAAATGAAAAAATAATTGTCAAAGGCAAAGGATTTCCAAATCTAAGAAGTGGTAAGCGTGGGAATTTAGTAGCTAATATTGTAGTAAAGATACCAAAAAGGGTATCTCATAAGGAAAAAGAATTGCTAAAAGAAATAGCAAAAGAAAGAGGGGTTAGAATTTGAAGTTTGAATCCAAAAAAGTTTCAGCGATAAAAAAAAGAAAGAAAAACACGCTCAAAAAAATCTTCTTTTCACTGTTTTTTGTTGTTTTAATTTTTGGCATTTTGTTTGCTATTTACAATTTAGCAAAGTTTGTACCACTCTTTGCAAACTCGACTCCTGAAAAAAGTAAAGATAAAAAGGTCGAATCAAAAGTTATATCTTACAATGATTCTTATGAAGTTAGATTCCATAAAGTGATAAAAGATGGCAAAAACATAATAGCCATTGGTACTGTTATGAAAGACCCTTCTTTAAAATATCAACTATTAGTTGTCTCTTTTGACGAAAATGGAAATGTAAAGTGGAAAACAGAGTTTGGAAAAGAAGGCGATGAATGGGGATACGATATACTTAAATCAAATAACGGTTACATTGCCCTTGGAGTCGTCTCTTCAAAATCATTAAATGTAAACGGCAGATACGATGCCTTGGTTCTTAATATAAGTAACTCGGGAGATGTAATTTCGTACAAAGTTTACGGTGGACCAGATTGGGACAGAGCTTACAAATTGCTTAAAGTTAAAGATGGATATGTCTTTGCTGGAGACAATTTTATGAAAGGCGGAGATATTTTAGAAAACTTTGGTGAGCACGATTACTGGATAGCTAAAATAGATAGTAAAGGAACCTTATTGTGGAGCAAAAGTTTCGGTGGAATTAGGTGGGATAGAGCTTATAGTGCAGATTATGATGCAGAAACTGATACCATAATAGTTGTTGGTTCTTCAAATTCATTTACAGACGGGACAAGATATGAAGGTTATGTACTAGCTTACGATTCAAATGGCACATTAAAATGGAAGACGTTCTTATCAAATCTAGGAACAATATGGCCAACAAGTGCCTCTATTACTAACTCCAAAATTTACGTTGGTGGATACGCTTACGAAAATGGAAATGAAAAATCTTTTATTGCTATGTTGAACCCATCTGGAAAAGTTGAGTATATTAAAACATTTGCTGATAAAACAAGAATAAATGCTATAAAAGTTAAAAAAACAGAAAAACAAGACATAGTATACTTTGCTGGTTATAAAGATAATGGTACAAAACAACCTTGGTATGGGCAATTTATCTTTTCATCTGAAATGACAGAACCTGTTTTGGTAGAGTACTCTATAGATTCTGAGTATGGAATGTTATTCGATATTCTTATTGAAGATGGTTACGTAATTACTTCAGGTTCAACAATGGAAAAAGGAAAAGTAATTGGATTAATCAAAGCGGTACCGGAAAAAGGATTATAAACTCGAATCACTAAGTATCTATAATTTTCTTTATATTTTCTTTATACATTCTTCCAACCGGTATTATATTCCCATTTATGAGCTCTATCGCTAAACCTCCAATATAGTTTTTCAAAATTTTTTTAACTGCGTTTATCGAAATAATATAAGACTTATGCACACGTATAAATTTGTCTTTCGACAATTTCGCTTCAAACTCTTTCAAAGGAGTCTTTGTTTTAAGAATGCCTTGTTTTAAATTAACTACCGTCAATCCTTCACTTGCTTGAAATAAAATTATATCATCGCAATTTACAAGTACTATCTCATTTTCAGTTTCGATAGGTATTTTTTTTTGTAAGTTCGATAAATCGTAAGACAATCTTTCAAGCATGCTTCTAATTTTTTCCTCTATGAAATCTTGATAGTTCTCATTTAATTTTTTCGATTCTATTGCCTTACTAACCTTATCGATTGCGTTTTTCAATCTCTCCCTACTAACTGGTTTTAAAATATAATCAATAGCATTCCTTTCAAATGCTTTAACTGCATATTCCGAATAGGCTGTTACGAAAACTACGTATGGTTTATGATTAATCTTGCTAAGCAGATAGAACCCATCCTTATCACCTAAGTTTATATCCAAGAAAAGCACGTCTGGCTTAAGTTCGTCAACCAATCTAATTCCTTCATCTACATTATCAGCCCATCCAAGAACTTCTATCCCTTCTTCTTTCAGCATTTTTTCGAGCACCATCGCAAGTAATTTTTCATCTTCGACAATTACACATTTCATATGATCTCACTCCGTTTAGTCCTTTATAATCATTTTGACAGTTGTTCCTTCGTTTTGTTTTGAAACTATCTCCATAGTTGAGTTTTTCGAGAACAGTTTTAGTCTTTCTTCCACAAGATTTATTCCAGTGCCTTTAACTATTTTATCCGCTCCTATTCCTGTGTCTTTTACTGTTATAACAATTTGTCCATTAATGGTTGTGCATGAAATATAAATTTTACCACCTTTTTTCGACTTTGAGATTCCGTGTACGACAGCGTTTTCCACTACAGGTTGAAGAATTAACGCAGGAATTTTTTTATACAAGCATTCATCCGCAACAAATATTTCGAAATCGAGCTTTTCCCCCAACCTTGTTTTATTAATTGAAAGATAACTTTTTGTTAATTCGATTTCTTCATTAATAGTCCAAGTTTCCGGCGCGTCAACACTTTTTCTAAGCAAATTTCCAACTTCCAAGAGGTAATTTTTTATCTTGTCTTTATCTTCATCAATTTCAATCATAGATAATGCCGTTGCGATTGTATTAAAAAGAAAATGTGGATTTACCTTTGATTTAAGAGACTCAAGTTGAAATTTAAGTTTGAGTTCCTCAAGTCTTTTGTTTTCTGAAATTTGTCTTTCCAGTTCTCTTTTTAAAGTTAAATACGATATTCCAAATGAAACAAGTAAAAGAGTTAAAACTATTAGAAGTGTATTTAAAAAATCTAAAATAGCACTCTCTGGATAATTTTTCAGCCATATTTTAAATATATTAGAAAGCAAGTATGAAAAAGTTACTAATGAAATAACTACCATAATAGTAAAGTACAACCATCTTAATTTAATACCTTTTTCTTTCATATTTTCTGTAAGTATTCTGAGAACATAGTACGATAGCCCTATAGTGTTAACAATTACAAATATAGAAAGAATAGAAATAAAATATAAATTCGACGGAAGAAGGTACATTGAAAACACAAAGATAACAAGTACAAGCAATTGAAGAAATAATACTACCTTCAAATCTGACACCTCTTTCATTTCAACTTCAACTTGACTTTCAGTGATAAATATGATACTATATATAGTGTACTTTTTACAGAACATTCAATATATTGTTTATTTATTGGTTAATTAGTTGTGAAAGTATTGAAAGGGGGGACTATATGAATTTTACCACAGGAGTATTTACTTTCCAAACTACACAAAGCCAACAAGATCTGAATAATCCACTTGTTCACACTGTGAAGGTTCTATACGGTGACCATCCTTATCTACCTTCGGTTAGTATTTACTTTCAAGGTTGTGATGCTTTTCCAAAATGCGCAGGTTGCCATAACCCTGAAACTTGGGATTTCGACGAGTCTTTCCAAATAAATTTTGACCATCTATTAGCAACAGTTGTTCAAAAAATAGAATTGCTTTTAAACAAATACCCACAAGTTGCCCTTGCTTTTCTGGGTGGGGAACCACTATCGGTTAGAAATAGAAGAAGTGCTTACCTTATTGCGAAATTTGTTAAAGAAAAATTTGAAGATAGAGTTCTAACAATTGTGTATACTTGGAGGATGCCGGAAGATTTAACAAAAATAGATATTCCTTTGGATTACTTTGATGAATTTGTTATGGGAAGATATATAAAAGAACTTCACCAAAACGGATTCCCAGCTTCTTCAAATCAAATTTATTTCTCAAGGAGGGTGAACTCAAATGTCAGATATTCTAGAAATTCTAAATTACATGAACTTTTCAGATGATTTCGTTGAGGAACTGAAAAATGTGCCAAAAAAATTTTTAGAGCTTGAAGGTATATATTGGCAATTGGATATAGCCAGATTTACAGAACATTTTTTCAATAATGGAATACTGAATTCTTCGATAGATTCCAACGCGAACGTTAGAAGCACAAACGTTTATACTTACTTCAACGAAGTAGTAAAACCTTGGTCTAAACTTTACTCGTTGTATTACATATACAACCGTATGAAAAGTTTGTTTGGTGAAGATGATGCGAAAAAGTTTTTGAGGTACGAAATACTTGGTGATATATATTTACATGACGCGCACCACGCGGCATTCGAACCATATTGTTATGCTTATTCACTCCGCCCAATTGCTGAAAAAGGGCTGTTCTTTATCGATAGCATCAAATCAACACCCGCAAAACACCTATCTTCTTACATACAACACGTGATTCAATTCGTTATGTTCGCCTCCAATCAGCAATCGGGCGCCGTTGGTCTACCTGATTTCTTCGTATGGCTTGCTTACTATTACAATAAAGACTTAAAAGAAGGAATTATCCCCAAGGGATTAGAAAAGCAATACTTACATCAACACTTCCAAATTTTTACTTACTCTATCAACCAACCAATCAGAGGCACACAATCACCATATACAAACTTCACATATCTTGATAGAAATTACATAAAGACCATATTCGAAGGAGAGACATATCCAGATGGCTCACAAATTACAGATTATGTTGAAGATATTATCAACCTTCAAAAGGAATATTGGATGTGGATCGCCAGTGAAAGAGAAAAACAAATGTTCACATTCCCAGTTTTGACAGCATCACTTCTTTACAAAGACGGCAAATTCTTTGATGAAGATAGCGCAAGGTTTATTAATAAAGTCAATATGAAATGGCAAGATACAAACTGGTATATTTCAGATTCGATCGACGCAGTTGCATCGTGTTGTAGACTCACAAGTTCTACAAAAGAGTTAAAATCGAAACAATTTAGCTTGGGTAAAGAAAAATTGGCCGGTATGTCCAATTCTATAGGAGGTTCTGATTTAAACATCGGTTCATTTAAAGTTGTTACAATCAATCTCCCTAGGATAGCGCTTGAAACAAAAGATAAGGTGTTATTCAAAGAAAAACTTAGAGAAAAAGTTGGAGTGGTTCATAAAGCACTCGCAAGTATAAGAAATATTATTCAAGAGCGTATCCAACAAGGAGTATTGCCTCTTTACAACCTTGGGTTAATGGATTTGAACAGGCAATATGGAACAGTTGGAATAAATGGACTATATGAGGCAATGGAAATTCTTGGTTTAACAACAATGGATATAGATGGTATAAAGTACACAAAAGAAGGAGAAGAATTTATCAGCGAAATACTTGACGAGATTCGCAAACTCAACGATGAAGCATTTGAAATGTACGATTTTACGTTCAATATCGAACAGATACCCGCAGAAAAAGCTGCTGTAACTTTGGCAGAGAAAGATAAAATTTTGTACAACACAAATTATGCTCTCTATTCAAATCAGTGGTTACCTTTAACCACAAACACAGACATGCTTAATAGAATAAAATACTCTGGGATGTTCGATAAAAAAGTCTCAGGTGGTGCGATACTGCATATAAATATAGATTCACCATTCAGAAGTGAGGAAGAATCGTGGAATATGGTTAATTTAGTTGCACAAATGGGTGTTGTATATTTTGCATTCAATCAAAAGATTAGTGTCTGTGAAGAAGGACACGCTTTCTATGGTGAAAAATGTCCAATGTGCGGAAAAGTAAAATCTGACGAGTACCTTAGAATTGTCGGTTACCTTGTACCTGTAAAATCATTCAACAAAGTAAGGCAGAAAGAAGAGTATCCAAAGAGGGTATTTTACTAAAAATATATGAAACAAAAAACAGGATGACACTTAACGTCATCCTGTTTTTTTATTTTAGCTTACTTTATCTCATCATTAAAACAATTTCATTTGACCTTCTGGTACACTCTTTTTCGTAGCTTTTATTTTTTTCATTTGACCTTCCTTAAGCACACCAACTTTTTTCTCCAAATCACTCTTCTCAACTATGATATTTAATATTTCCTTAGCCCTCTCTATTATACTCTCTGGCAGCCCTGCAATCGCCGCAACCTCTATTCCATAGCTTCTATCCGCCACACCTTCCACAACTTTATGCAAGAATACAACTCCATCCGGTGTCTCCTTAACATCAACAGTTAAATTTTTTATACCACTGTACCCTTCGGAAAGCTCTGTTAATTCAGTGAAATGTGTGGCAAATATCGTTTTGCATTTTATTTCGTTGTAAATATACTCACTCATAGCCCACGCGATACTTATTCCGTCAAATGTGCTTGTACCTCTCCCAACCTCATCAAGCAAAACCAAGCTTTTTTGGGTAGCTTTAGATAATATAAGTGCTACCTCGTTCATTTCGGTTAGAAACGTACTTTTCCCTGTTGAGATATCATCTCTTGCACCCATTCTGGTGAATATCCTATCGAAAACAGGTACTTTTGCGTATTGCGCCGGAACAAAACAACCAATTTGAGTCATCAAAGCAATTAAACCGACTTGGCGAATGTACGTACTCTTACCACTCATGTTTGGACCTGTTAAGATGTACATTCTCAGCTCATCGGACATATAAATATCGTTCGGAACAAATTCATCAACGAAACGTTCGACAACGGGATGTCTACCATTCAAAACTTTAAATTCTGAGTCTGAAATCTCCGGTTTGGAATAAGAATAAAGTTTTGAAACGTACGCAAAGTTCGAATACACATCAATCCAACTAAGCATTTCTGCCAATTTTCTTAGGTCTTGAGTGTATCCTTTCAATTCATCGCATATTTGTTTAAATATAGTCTTTTCCAATATTTCAACCTTTTCTTTAGCCGCTAAGATTTTCTGCTCAAACTCTTTTAACTCGGTGGTTGTATACCTTTCCGCGTTGACTAATGTCTGTATCCTAGTATATTCCTGTGGTGCGAATTTAACTTGACCTTTTGGAATTTCTATGTAATATCCAAAGACATTGTTGAAACTTACCTTTAACTTTTGAATACCTGTCTTCGCCCGCTCACGTTCCTCGAATTCTTTCAATTTTTCATTAGAGTGATACAGAAGTTCTCTGTATTCATCAAGTTCTTTTGAAACTCCTTCTTTAATTATCTTACCCTCACCTAGTTCACCTTCAAATTCCTCCAAAAGTGTATTTTCTATCTTTACTTTTATTTGTGATAAGTCAGGCAACATTTGAGCTAGTTGTATTAGCTTTTCGCTCGTTGATAAAGCCTCTTTAATGGGTTCTACAACTTCCAACGTTGTTTTTAAACTTATCAAATCTTTTGGTTTTGCACTATCGTACTCAAGTCTGTTGATTATCCTTTCTAAATCGTAAACACCATTCAAATATTCTCTAATTTCGTTTGTCAAAAGTGGATCTTCGTAAAAGGCTTCAACATACCATAAACGCTTTTCTATTTCATTTCTATCTTTAAGAGGGTGAAGTATTACCCACTTAAGAAGTCTTCCTCCCATCGGTGTATTTGTCTTATTGAGCACATCGTATAAATTCTTTCCTTTATCGCCTGGTATGAGAGAAAGATTTTCGACTGTTGTTGAATCAAGTGTCATATATTTTGATTCATCCAAAGTTTTTGGCACTTTTAGTTTTGCTTGTCTGTTGAGTGTGTAATTGATATACTTTATCGTCGCACACAAAGGTTTTGAAGCTTCACCAAGTTCGAAGTGCTCAATTGAAACTAACCCGTAGGTTTCTTTTATGGTCTGAATATCATTTTCATAGTACCAATCATCCAATTTATCGACAAAAATTCCAAGAATCCTTGCGATATTAACTACTTTATCGTAAAAACCCTCTGGGCAAATTATCTGAGATACTTTATGTGTTTGCAAAAAATCACTTATTTCATCAATGCTTTCCATTTGTTTTATTATAACCTCTCCGGTAGAACTGTCCGTGAGTATACAAGAAATCTTTCCATCTTTGGTTTCGTAAAGTGACATCATGTAATTATTTTCAGTAGTCAAAAGTTCATCTTCTATTATCGTGCCAGGTGTGATGACTCTCGTTACTTCTCTTTTTACTATACCCTTCGCAAGAGCAGGATCTTCCATCTGCTCACATATCGCAACTTTATAACCCGCATCAACAAGTTTTTTTAGGTAATTGTCAAGCGCATGATAGGGAATACCTGCCATTGGAGCATCCTGACGCTTGGTAAGGACGATATTCAAAATCTTAGAAACGGTAAGTGCATCATCAAAAAATGCTTCGTAAAAATCACCCAATCTGAAGAGTAATATAGAATCTTTATATTTATCTTTAATATCCAAATATTGCTTCATCATAGGCGTAATTTTCAAATTTTTAGTATCGAAAAGACTCTTTTCCATATACTTCCACCTCAAAATTACTTGTTTTCATTTTGCATATTCTCTAGATTTTGCTTTTCTCGGAGTCTTTTCTCAAAATTCAATTCAGCGATACTCTTTTGTAAATACATAGGTTCTACGTATTCAACAAAATTTCCCACTTTAATCTCCTCTGAAACTAGTTTAAATAAATTTCTTGACGAAGGGAAGTTAATATCGTCATCTTCGAACCTTTCATCGAAAAACTGCGCACCATCACCTATAAAAACTTTATCGTTGTATTTCTTTGCTTTCTCTCTTATAGAATCTATACTATCGATAAACGGTGCCTCAATTTCTATTAAATTTCCATCTCTCTGCCCTTTGTAAATAGCGCCATATAGATATCCTTCCCTCGCTTTTCTAACCACAACGATATAACCATCGTAAAATTTCAAATTAGAAGCGATTAGCTTTAAAGAATTTACCTGAACAATCTTTTTCCCTATCCCAAGACCTGTAGCGAAGGAAATTCCAACACGAAGTCCAGTAAGACTCCCTGGCCCAATCCCTATACCAACAACGTCTATATCACCAAAATTTACTTCCTTCATCTTTTCTACAATTTGATTTATCTGCAATCCATGTTTCTCGTGTGTCTCAAGGTCTATGAATACCTTCTTTTCATCATCTACGTAACATGATGCAACCCTCGATGTTGATGTGTCTATGGCAAAAATCTTCAATTAGATGACCTCCTTGACTCTAAATCTTATATTTTCTTTTAATTATTATATCACAATTATTTTGGTTAATTTTGTGAATTAGCATATAAACATTTTTGTGGATTTAAATTTTTTTAGTATAATTTTATTACCATTCTTTCAAAAGGGGGGACTGTTATGGGAGTTTGGATGGTTATCTTGTTGCTACTCTCCATTATCTTTATAGTTTATTCTACGGTTCGCTGGAGACTACATCCATTTCTTGCATTAATCTTCGCTGCGTTTTTGTACGGAATTTTATCAAAGATGAACTTAGGAGACATCGTAAAGTCCATTACTGAAGGTTTTGGTGGAACTGTGAGTTCTATAGGTATAGTTATTGTTGCTGGTACTATCATCGGAGTGTTTCTTGAAAAATCTGGTGGAGCATTCACTATGGCAGAATCTGTTTTAAAATTAACTGGGAAGAAGAATGTTCCACTGGCTATGAGCATAATAGGGTACATAGTATCTATACCTGTTTTCTGTGACTCTGGATTTGTTATATTAACCCCTCTCAATAAAGCTCTCACAAAACGTGCAAATCTTTCACTTGCCACAACGGGTATAGCCTTAAGTTTAGGTCTTTATGCAACACACACTATGGTTCCACCAACACCAGGCCCAGTTGCTGCCGCCGGTGCTCTAGGTGCAGATTTAGGACTTACTATACTGATGGGTCTAATAGTGTCTATTCCAGCAATAATAGTAGGTTGGATATTTTCAATAAAGTTTGCTTCAAAGATACAAATAGACCCTGAACCAGAATTAACTGAAGAAGAAATAAATAAGAAAATGAAAGAAGCTCCTTCTGCAGCTGGAGCATTCCTCCCTATAGTTCTTCCAATAATTCTTATAGTTTTAAAATCCGTTTCAGATTTTCCAACAAAACCATTTGGAGATGGCTTTTTACGCAATTTCATTGGTTTCGTTGGACATCCAGTAACAGCATTAATGATAGGTGTCTTGATTTCATTCTTACTACCAAAGAAAGTTGACAAAGAGATATTCTCGATGACTGGATGGGTTGGTCAAGCTGTTCAACAGGCAGGAATTATCATCCTTATCACGGCGGCTGGTGGTGCATTCGGTAAAGTTTTGCAAAATTCAGGCATAGCAAACGTTATAGGTCAATACCTTTCCGCCGCGAACCTTGGAATGTGGCTTCCGTTTATTATAGCTGCAGCTATAAAAACGGCGCAAGGGTCATCAACTGTAGCTATAATAACTACCGCATCGTTATTAGCACCTCTCATGGAATCTTTAGGTTTTACTTCTAATATGGCAAAAGCTTTAGTTGTCGTAGCAATAGGCGCTGGTTCAATGGTTGTATCACACGCCAACGATAGCTATTTCTGGGTTGTATCGCAACTTTCTAAAATGGATGTAAAAACTGGATACAAATTGCAAACTTTTGGTACACTCCTTGAAGGTATTACCGCAGCTGTCGTTGTTTGGATCTTCAGCTTTTTCTTAGTATAATACTAAAATACTAAGAATCCCGAGGTTACTTAGCCTCGGGGTTTTTGTTTTGTATAATATTTTTGAGAGGTGGTTTTATGAGAGAAAAATTAAAAGTGATAATTAACGAAGTAATTAACGAAGTCTTACCAGATAAAGCCGTTAAAAACAAATTGAAAGAATTAAATGTTCAAAGTGAAGTCAGATTAGTTTCCATCGGAAAAGCTGCATGGCGCATGGCGAATGCCGCAAAAGAAGTTTTGGGAGATAGAATTAAAAAAGGCATAGTAATAACAAAATACAAACACTCCGAAGGTCCTATAGAAGGAATTGAAATATACGAAGCGGGGCATCCTACACCCGATGAAAATACCATCAAAGCCACGAAAAGAGCATTAGAGATAACTTCAAACCTTTCGGAAAATGATACCGTTCTTTTCCTTGTTTCCGGTGGTGGATCTGCATTGTTTGAAATGCCAAAAGATGGGATTTCATTGAGTGAAATGCAAGCTCTTACTAACCAGCTTCTTAAAAGTGGGGCTAATATAGTTGAGATAAACACTATAAGAAAACATCTTTCAAAGGTTAAGGGCGGACGTTTTGCTCAACATGTTTATCCCGCAAAGGTTCTCTCGCTTGTATTATCAGATGTACTGGGTGATAGGTTAGATACAATCGCATCCGGCCCAGCTTATCCAGACAGTTCAACATCACAACAAGCAATTGATGTAATTGAAAAATATAAATTGAAAGTTTCAAACGATATTTTAAATGCTCTCAAAGAAGAAACACCAAAAGAATTACCAAACATTGAAACCTATATCATCGGTAGTGTAAAAGTCAGCTGTGATAAGGCAATGGAAAAAGCTCGTGAATTTGGGTTTAATACAATAATTCTAACAACCCAACTTAACTGCGAAGCAAAAGAAGCTGGGAGATTTCTTGCAGCAATTGGTAAAGAGATATTGGAAAATAACAGGCCCATTCCAAAACCAGCGGCTGTTATTTTAGGTGGCGAAGCGGTAGTACATGTAAAGGGCAATGGTAAAGGTGGTCGAAATCAAGAACTTGCGTTGTCGTTTGCTATAGAGATCGAAGGTTTAGAAAAAATAGCTCTTTGTTCTTTCGGAACTGATGGAACCGATGGACCAACTGATGCCGCTGGAGGTATCGTAGATGGTCAAACTTGCGAAAAAATAAGAAAAGCCGGTTATTCGCCTGAAAAACTTTTGGAAAACAACGATTCATATAACGCGCTTAAAATAGCTAACGACTTACTGATAACAGGTCCTACAGGAACAAATGTAAATGATTTAATTGTAATGCTAGTTGAATAACCAAAAATGTGTATTGACTTTGAAAAATTATTTTTGTATAATATGCAAAAATACAACAAGGAGAATCAAGCTTAATGAGAGATATTCAAAATGTTAGTCTAAACGTATCTTTGAATTCGTATGGCAATTCAAACAATTCAAATAATCCCGCATTAGTTATGTTCTGGTGGTGGTGGACAACCGGTGGTTGTCCACCTTCTTGTTGCTGTTTTGATTAGTTGAGGAAATCGAAAAATCAAACAGCACAAGTTGAGAAAAAACTAAGGACAACCGCCGGATATGAAAAATTTCATATCCGGCGGTTTTTTATTTACCCTAAATATCCATTATATCAAAGAGGAGGAAGAGAGTATGAGAGAAAAAGTAGAACTAAAGTTTGAAGAGATGCCAAAGGTGTATTACAACGTTTTAGCGGATTTGCCATTTGAACTTGACCCACCACTTGATCCAGAAACAAATAAACCTATTTCTCCAGAGAAACTTTTAGCAATATTCCCAGAGCCATTACTTGAGCAAGAAGTTAGCAAAGAAAGATTTATTCCAATACCTGAGCCCGTGCTTAAAGAGTATGCGGTATACCGTCCAACGCCACTTGTCAGAGCAACATTCTTGGAAGAATATCTCAGAACAAGAACAAAAATATACTATAAGTACGAAGGAGTAAGCCCTACTGGTAGCCACAAAGTCAATACAGCCCTTGCTCAAGCTTATTACAATAAAATCGCCGGAACTAAAACACTCGTAACGGAAACAGGCGCAGGACAGTGGGGAAGCGCACTCTCGTATGCAGGGCAAAAATTCGGACTGAATGTGCGTGTTTTCATGGTTAAGGTTAGTTACCAACAAAAACCATTTCGAAAGATACTTATGAATTTATTTGGTGGAGATGTTCAACCAAGTCCAAGTAACTTAACCCAAATAGGGAGGCGATTTAGCGAAGATCATCCAGGAACATTGGGTATAGCCATATCTGAAGCAATTCATACAGTTTTAAACGAAAAAGATGCAAAATACTCTCTTGGAAGTGTTTTAAACCATGTGCTTTTGCACCAAACTATCATCGGACTTGAGATGAAAAAACAGCTTGAGATAATAGGAGTAAAACCTGATATAATTGTTGCCTGTCACGGTGGTGGCTCAAACTTCGGTGGTAGTGCCCTTCCTTTCATACCAGATGTGCTATCAGGAAAAAACATAAAGATTGTGGCTGTGGAACCGGAAAGTTGTCCATCGCTTACAAAAGGTGAGTACAGATACGATTTCGGTGACACTGCAGGATTAACACCTTTAATGAAAATGTACACATTAGGCAAAGACTTCGTACCACCAGCAATCCATGCCGGTGGGTTAAGATACCACGGCGCTTCACCCATAGTTTCAAAACTTTACCATGAAAGACTTATCGACGCGGCTAGCGTAACCCAAGAAGAAGTCTTCGAAGCTGGAAAATTATTTGCAAAACTCGAGGGAATAGTTCCTGCCCCTGAATCTGCCCACGCAATCGCGTATGTTATAAAAGAAGCTAAAAAAGGTGATAAAGAGAGCATCGTATTCACATTATCAGGACATGGATACTTTGATTTAAACGCTTATATAAATCAATGACTTAAAAACATTAAAAATCTTAAAAATAAGCCAAGTGAGAGTCACTTGGCTTATTTTTTGTCGATAGCTTTACGTAACTTATACAAAGTAGGCAATTCAAGGTGGGCTTGTATAATTTTACTTTCATCTTTTAAAACTTCCTTTGTTGGCCCTTGACACTCCCAATCCCCTGAAGGGGATGGGATTCTTAGCAGCTCTTTTCAGGCTGCTTTCCATGGAGCATTTGATACTCCATGGCCACAGAGATGTGGTGTGAACCTCACACCTCTGGCGGGTGCCAATCCCGCCACTACTTGGGATTCTCTCCCAAGATACCTTTGCCAAATATTTATCGCTCCCACTCCGTCCCTGTGATATCTAAATCCACACTTGCTACATTCATAGTTGCGACCAACTGGATGATTTTTGTTACCACATACAGGACAGACCTGACTCGTATATTCTTCTGAAACAAATTTTACTTCAATCCCCAGTAGCTGTGCTTTGTAAGTTATCATCTCCACTATCTTTCTGAAACACCACTGATGAATTTTTTGGTTAAAGTTATCGTTTCCTTCTACTCGTTCTCGAATATTTGTGATATCACCAATCACAATAGTGCCAATTCCTTTCTGCAAACATATCTTAAGGAAGTTGCTTGTTATCTTATGCAACATGTCCTTTATTTGATGCCTTATTCGTCTTAGCATTCTCTTTTTTGCTTTCAATAGTTTTCTGTATCTTCTGGAACCTTTTCTACAACGACTTAATATTTTCTGAAATTCTGCTAATTTCTTATTGCGATATCTGATTAGGCTATTAAGAATACCACCATGATATGAAATTACTTCAAAGCCATCAAAGCAAGTTATTGGACGGAGTATTCCAAGGTCTACGGACATAACTTTTTTGTCCTGATTTTTCTTATACTCATTCTTCACCTCTATCACAAGGTGAAGATAATACTTACCTTCTTCATAAACCAGCTTGGCTTGTCTAATTTTTGTATCAGCTGGCAGTGTTGTTTGTATTACAATTGGTTCTTGATTGTTCCCCATCGAAAGCCTGATTTTCCTGTCTGGTAGAAGTTTTATAGCTGTATTTTTCCAGATGAACGGCATAATTTTTTTCTTTTTGTATGGTGGTTTCAAATATGGTTTTGTCTTGATTGCGTTAAAGTAGCTATCAAGTGCCTGGAAGTATTGCTGAACCATGGCCTGTTTGGAGTGGGTGTGGATATTGATAGTGCTAGCCCAGCAAAGAATATATTTTTGTGCTGCTCCTGGTGAAAGCCAAAAATCTTTCTTGCTTTTTATCTTTTTGACCAGCGACATAGTTTTGTTGTAGATTCGAGCAGCAAGCCTGTTCAGTTCAGAACACAGAGAATATAATTCTATTGGAACAGGTATTTTATAAGTTCTGACTATATATCTTGACATTCTTCAATGTACCTCCTGATAGTTTCTTCTGAAACAGTTCCTGCTGAGCCAACATAATATGTTCTACTCCACAATCCTTCCTTTGTCCTCAAATGTGGAAATTTTTCAAGAAGCTTCTTAGAAGATATCCCTTTAAACAAGTTAACTATTTGGGCTGGGGATAAACGTGTTGGTGCTGAAACAAAAAGATGAACATGGTCTGGCTGAACTGATAAAGATAAAATTTCAATTTCATGCTTTTTAGCAATCTCAAAAATAAGTTTTTCAAGCTCTTCCTTAACCATATCAATGAGAATTTTCTTTCGGTATTTAGGTATCCATACAAAATGATAGTTCAAATTATAAATGCTCCATCTAGTTTTTCTTAATTGCATAGTTATCACCCTGTACAATTATAACACAAATATAACCAATAAACAAGCCCCTTACCCATTCCCCTGAAGGAGAAGGGCTTGCGGTGCTATTTTTCTGTCAAGTATTAAAATTTCAGGTTTAAGAGCTAGCATGCTCGCTATCGCAAGTCTTTGAAGTTGACCACCGGAAAGTTCAAAAGGATTTTCATCTTTCTTATCCCAAAGATTAAATTTTTTCAATACTTCCTCTATTCTTTTAACCATTTCTTCTTTTTCAATCCCTATATTTTCGAGCCCAAAAGCAACTTCTTCGTAAACGCTCATCTTCGCACCACTAATTTGAGAGAAAGGGTTCTGGAATATTATTCCCACTTTTTTAACTCGTTCTTCAGGAGGTATATGCCTTATATCAATTCCATCTATGTAAACAGTTCCACTGTATTTTCCTTTAAAAAAACTTGGCACGAGTCCACTTAGTGCATAGCACAATGTGGACTTCCCTGAACCATTTCTGCCAATTATTCCAACACACTCACCTTGGTTTATAGTGAATGTTATATCTTCCAATACGTTCCTTTCCGTAAAAGGATACCTGTAAGTTAAATGCTCAACTTTAATTTTCTCTAATGTATTACCCATAAAACAATCCTCCAAACAATTGCAAAGACAAGCAAAATCCTAAGAATGTTTAGAATAAATTTATCTAAATTTGTCTCTCTGATTTCATTTAGCATTGTTCTTTTCCCTTGTATACCAAATCCCCTAACTTCAATCGCCATAGCCCTTTCACGTGCTTCGACAAGTGAAGAAAGAACAAGAGGACCTAACAAAGCAACGAACGCTCTCATTTTTCTGAAAAAATTTCCTTCCGTTTCAAGTCCCCTGGAGCGCTGTGCATCTATAATTGTTGAAGTTGTAGAAAGCATTTGTGGAATTATCTGCAGCACTGATGATAGAACGTAGCCAAATTTTGGTGATAACCCTCTTTGGACAAGGTTATCGACAAGGTCTGATGGTTTTGTTGTAAGTATTAGTATACCAAAAGAAATTATCATGTTATACAATCTCAAAATTAAAACGAAAGCATGAACAAGACCTTCTTTGTAAAATTTTATATTACCAATCTCAAAAATCACAGTTTGATTTGAAGGATTAAATAAAACTTGTATGACAAGTATGGAAATTGAAAGCACAAGCACAACAGCTAAAAGTGTTAACATATGTTTCATTATACGAGCATTTAAAGACAATATAAACGATAATACTACAAACAAACTTCCCACCAATAGTGATGGGAATAATAATGTAATAATAACAGAAGTAACAGCGTAAGCCAATTTTGTTACTGGCGCAAGTTTATGAACTAAAGAATCACCTTCGACGTATAAACTTAAAACCTTCACTTGACTATTATTCCTCTCCTCTGAAAGTATAAATTAAAGTTTTTGGCAATGCTTTAAATATACCAAAAGCCACAAAAACGGAAAGTACTTTGTCAACAAGATCCACTACCAACTCATCAAAAAACGAAGCAATCCAAACACCGACATTTCTTGACCTTAAGAATCCAAAGAGTGCATCTCCCCAAACATTACCCGTTTGACCTTCCCAAAAGATAACGTTAAGAGGCACAGAAATAGCGGTTGCAACAATGGCAATGATAAGACCACTCAGTAAAGCTCTAAAAGCATTTTTAAACATCTTGGCTTTGTAAAGTAACCCAGCAGCAAAACCTATACCTATGCTTGTGAGCGCGTATACAAAAGAAATTGGTCCAGCAGTCAAGCCATATATGATATTGTTAATCGCGCCACTAAAACCACCTACGACAGGACCTGCAAGCATGGCTGCAAGTATTGTACCAATTGAATCAAGCCAAAGAGGTAACTTTAAAGCTTCGGCAAAGAACTTACCAGCATAATTGATACCAACCGCTACAGGAATTAGTACAATGATAGCCGTTGTTAACTTTGAAGATTTAGCCATAGTCTCCCCTCTCCTTAAATTAAATGATTCAGGCTTATTTTAAATTATACCACATTTTTCAAAAGCATTACTTGCCTAAGATTTTTAAGTAATTACCCCTTTACACACTAAATTAGATATGGTATAATACAGTTAGTTATACCTAATATAATAAGTAATTATATCTATGGAGGTGCATATATATGTTATTGGAAGTTAAAAACCTTACGGCAAAATTAGCTGAAGCGGATAAGACGATATTAAAAGGTGTTGACTTAAGCATTGGAAAAGGTGAAGTCCATGTTATAATGGGCCCAAATGGTTCGGGTAAATCGACCCTTGCTAATGTAATAATGGGAAATCCTAAATATGAGGTTTTATCAGGCGATATACTATTTGAAGGAGAGTCAATTCTCGATTTAAGAACTGATGAAAGAGCTCAAAAAGGTATAATGATGACTTTCCAAAATCCGTATGAAATTGAGGGTGTTAAGCTTGACCAATTACTTTTGATAGCTTACAGGAAACTCCACGGAGAGGATAAAACCTTCTTCCAACTTGATAAAGAAATGAAAACATTAGTAGATGAAGTAGGTTTACCACACGAATTTCTTGAAAGATTTGTTAACTTAGGTTTCTCCGGTGGGGAAAGGAAGAAAGGTGAAATTTTACAAGCAAGGTTTTTAAAACCAAAATTGCTGATACTTGATGAGATTGACTCTGGTCTTGATGTTGACGCGTTGAGAATAGTCGCATCACAGATAAATAAGATAAAAGAAGATGGTACATCTTTGCTTATAATTACTCACTATTCGAGGATTTTGAATTACCTTGATGTCGATAAAGTTCACGTATATGTCGATGGTAAAGTCGCAATGACGGGTGATAAATCCCTCGCATACGAAGTAGAAGAAACTGGATACGCAATTGTTAAGTAAGGGGGGATAATAAATGTCAAATCTCAATGAACTGTTGTATGAACTCAAGCAGAAAGAAAATTTTGAACTTAAGGTAAATGTCCCAGCCGCACTTAAATTGCCAGCTGGATTAGATAGAAAGTTAGTCTATGAAATCTCAAAAGCAAAAGATGAACCTCAATGGATGACAGAACATAGGCTTAAGTCATTTGAGATATTCGAAAAATGGCATGAGCCAGATTGGGGTGTCGAAAGAGACGAATTGGATTTGTCTAAGATAGTGCCTTATGTAAAACCCAACGCAAAAAAGACAACGTCTTGGGAAGAAGTGCCAAGTGAGATTAAAGAAGCGTTCGAAAGACTTGGTATCCCAGAAGCGGAAAGAAAATATCTTGCTGGCGTCGGTGCACAATTCGATTCTGAAATGATTTATAAAAATATAAAAGAGGAATTGAAAAAGTTAGGAGTTATATTCATAGATATCGAAACAGCTGTTAAGGAATATCCTGACCTTGTAAAAGAATATTTTATGAAGCTTGTTCCTCCAACCGATAACAAATACGCCGCGTTACACGGGGCACTTTGGAGCGGCGGTACGTTTTTGTACGTTCCAAAAGGTGTTAAAGTGCCTCTCCCGTTGCAATCTTACTTTTTGTTTGGAAACCCAGGTGGTGGACAATTTGAACATACGGTGATAATCGCGGACGAAGGAAGCGAAGTTACATATATCGAAGGTTGTACAGCACCTAAATACGATGTGGTGAATTTACACATTGGTACGGTCGAAGTGTACGTCAAGAAAGGTGCGAAGTTGAAGTATTTAACAATGCAAAACTGGAGTAAGAATATGTTCAACCTTGAAATAAAACGCGCGATAGCTTACGACGATGCTGTAATGACCTGGGTATCTGGTTCGTTTGGAAGTTACAAAACAATGGTTTATCCAGCAACGATATTAAAAGGTGACAATTCCGTATCTGAAAATATCTCGATATCATTTGCCGGTCCCGGTCAGCATATCGATACAGGTTCCAAGGTCATACACATAGGTAAGAACACACGTTCAACAGTCGACGCAAGGAGTATAAGCATAGGCGGTGGTTGGTCGTTTTACCGTGGACTTTTGAAAATAATGGAAAACGCTAAAGGTTCTAAAGCCTCTGTAAGTTGTACCGGACTTATGATAGATAACAAGTCAAAAAGTGATACGGTACCTATCATAGAAGTGCATAATACTGATTCAGACATTGGCCACGAAGCAAAGATAGGTAGAATCAAAGACGAACAGATATTCTATCTTATGAGCAGAGGTTTAAGTGAATTGGAAGCAAAGGGCTTAATCGTTAAAGGGTTCATTCAACCAGTTGTCCAAGAATTGCCATTTGAATACGCTATAGAATTGAATAGACTCGTTGATATGGAAATAGAATCCTCAATAGGTTAATAGGTTAAAGTTTCGTAAATTAGGAGGCGCTTAATATGGAAAAAACATTGCGTTTGATACATCAAAACCTTAGAGCAATTGTACCTCAGAGGAAAACGATTGATATAAAAGATTACGAAGTAGACGATTTTAAACCCAGCGGAAATAATCTCTTAGACGAATGGCGCATAAAGAGATTTTCTGAATATTTAACATATAAATTTCCATTTTGGAAAAGAACAGGATTGAAAGAACTGACACTTCCAGATGTGGGAAATTACAAAGGTCTTGAAAATATAGATGAAGACGCGCTTAATTTGCTTGAGTCGTTGGATTTTGAAGGCACAGACAGAAAATTCGTGCTTTTAGCGGATGTATTCTCTTCAAGCGGTAATTATATAACCATTGAAGAAGAGACAACGATTGTCATCAATCAATTTGAACAATATGACAACACTTTAATTGATGTGAAATCAGGTACGCTTAATCTTATAAGAATCGTTGAAAGACCGTTCTTTGTTGGTAACTTAAGAATAAACGTTGGGAAAGATGCTCAGCTTAACATGTACAATCTTTACATTGCAAAGGGAGATTTACTGATTTCAAACGTATTTATAAACACTCAAGAAAATTCAAAGGTTATAGCTAAAGATTTCTATTTCGGTGGTAAAATAAACGCTGGTTACTTTGGTTTAGTAACAAAAGGAGAAAAGGTATACGTTGATGTAAGACCGTACTATCTTGGAAATTCAAAAAATGTAATAGACATACTATACCTTATGAGATTTTACGATCCAAACACATATGGAAATGTTGACGCTAAGGGAGTATTATCAGATGAATCAAAAGTTGTCTTCCGTGGTATAATGGATATACTGAGTGGAGCGAAAGAAGCAGAGGTACATCAAAGTAATCATGCGATACTTATATCAGAAAAAGCAAAGGTAGAAGCTATACCGAGTTTGATGGTTGATGAAAACGACGTTGTTGCATCGCATGCCGCGAGCAGTTCTCCAATAGATGAATCAATGCTATTTTATCTTATGACAAGGGGCATCCCAGAGAAAGATGCGCAAAAATTAATAGTTAGAGGTGTGTTTGAAACATTAAAAGAAGAACTCAAAAAGTACAATTTAGAAGGAGTTGTTGAGGATGCACTCAACAGTGTTGTCGGATGAAGAATTTTGTAAAATTTTAGGTGAATTTCCTGCCCTTAAAAGAGAAATTAACGGAAAAAGGTTGGTTTATCTCGATAACGCCGCAAGCACATTAAAGCCGAAATCCGTCATTGAAAAAATGACGGATTTCTACTTGAATCATTATTCTAATATCCACCGCGCAGTCCACACATTAGCTTCTGAAGCAACAGTTGAATACGAAAACGCGCGTGAAAAGGTGGCTAAGTTTTTAAACGCAAACAATGAAGAAATTATTTTTACAAGTGGAACAACGATGGGAATAAACTTCTTAGTAAACTCTCTTGTGAAAAGTGGAATCTTAAAACCCGACGATACGGTACTCATATCCCAAGTTGAACACCACGCAAATTTAGTTCCATGGGTAAGATTATCAAAATTATACGGTTTTAAAGTCAATTATATTGAAGCTGACGAAAAAGGTGTAATAACGCACGATTCAATTGAAAAAGCGAAAAGATACGTTCCAAAGATCGTTTCCATCACCGGTCAATCAAACGTTACAGGCCAATTGATGCCTATAGAATTTATACGTGAATCTTTTAAAGATTCGATATTAATAATCGATGGAGCACAATTAATCCCACACAAAAAAATCGATGTGAAAAGACTAGATATTGACTTTCTCGTATTTTCTGGTCACAAAATGCTCGGTCCTACTGGTATTGGTGTGTTATATGGAAAAAAAGACTTGCTCGAAAAGCTTGAACCTTTCATTTATGGTGGAGAGATGATTGATAAAGTTACATTTGACGATGTGTCTTTCAACGTTTTACCATACAAATTTGAAGCCGGAACGCAGCATATCGCGGGAGCGGTTGGATTGGGTTATACAATCGATTTTCTTGAATCGATAGGATACGATAAAATTGAATCGCACGTAAAAGACCTTTCTAAATATCTGCTTGAAGAACTTATGAAGCTTGATTTTGTGGAAATTTACGGTCCAATCGATGATTCACACCAATCGCTTGTATCTTTCAACATCGATGGTGTACATCCACATGATGTATCACATATACTCGACGAAAATTTTGGAGTTGCAACTCGCAGTGGGCATCACTGCGCTCAGCCGCTCATGAGCATACTTTCCAAAGGCTCAAAGATAGATTTTCCAAATTCAACGGTAAGGGCTAGCTTGTATATCTATAATACCAAGGAAGACATAGATATACTAATTCATGGTTTGAAAGAAATAAGGAGGATGTTTTTATGATATATTCTGAATTCATAATGGATTATTCAAAATTGAAGAAGTTTCACGGTAAAATTGAAAATGCACACAAAATAGAAGAGGGAAAAAATTTGTCCTGCGGTGATGAAGTTACGCTCTATTTTATTTTCGATGGTGATAAAATTGTTGATGTTAAATTTGAAGGGCATGGTTGCGCTGTAAGTCAAGCTTCGACAAATGCCATGATTGAGCAAATTATCGGAAAAACAAAAGAAGAAGCTCTTCGGTTGGTAAGAAATGCTGAAAATATGATGTTGGGAAAGGAATTTGACGAAAATATACTCGGTCCTATTGTAAATTTTTACGATGTGAAGAATTATCCTATGAGAGTAAAATGCTTCTTACTCCCTTGGAAAACATTGGAATTAGCTTTAAAATAAATTTATTTTCATAAATCACAAAAAGGGGGAGATATTATGAAAAAGGTAATCAAAGAATTCTCGGATTTTTTAAAACAGTATAATGTTATAGGTCTTGCCGTTGCCATTATCATAGGTGGAAAACTAAATCAATTTGTCACATCTTTTGTAAATGATTTATTAATGCCTGCTATTTTCCAACCAGTTTTATCCAAGATGCATTTGAGCACTATCGAACAAATTAACTGGCATGGTATTTACTGGGGGAAAGTAGTTTCTGCAGGTATAGACTTTTTAATAGTGGCTTTTTTGGTATTTTTACTTGTAAAATCAATGAACAAAGCTGCTGAAAAAGCAAGAGTGGCAGCTGAATTAGCCGCTAAGAAAGTGGAAAAGCTTGAGGAAAAAATAAAGAAAGACTAAAACATAAAATAAAAAAAGATTCTATAATAAATATTTGATTAGTAAATAATCTCAAAGCTTTTCCTTAAATACAAAAAAATCCCACAACAAATTTAAATTGATGGCTTGCTGATTAAAAATCTGCTTTCTGTTGTGGGATTTATGGAAAATATATAACAGATTATTGTCGGATTAACTTATAATATATCATATATTAAACATTAGAAACAATTTCAATTACTTGAAAATACTAACAATAGTTTCAAGACATTGGCAATTTTTCTATAAATTCCCTTATTAATCCTTCACTTCCTTTAGAAAGAATTCGACAGCTGCCCCTCCTTCCTTTCTATTATATGCTTTTATGTCTCCATCAAATTTCTTCACTATCTTTTTTGCTATATAAAGTCCTAAACCAAAATGGTCCTTAAAATCCTCACCCTGGTAATAGGCCTCAAATAAATTATCCATATTGCTTAAATTAAATCCTTTCCCAGTATCTAAACACAAAAAATGTATTTTTTCATCTTCGTCGTGTACTAATAGCTTTATTTCACCATTAGATGTAAATCTTAAGCTGTTATACAAAATGTTATCAAGAAGTCTTAAAATTAGGTTTTCATCTAACAAATAACATTCTTTTTTTAAATTTACTTCAAAGTTTACCTCTACGTTTTTTGAAGAGGCCATTATCTTTATTTCTTTTTCTTTTTCCATTAAAATATCATAAAGTTTTACATTATTCCTACTGACCAAAAAATCATGGTTTTCAATTTTTCCTAATAAGGATAAGTTATTGGCTAAATTTATTATTCTGTTACAATTATTATTAATAACGTGCGTAAACTCTTTCAAAAGGCTGTAATCTCTTAAATCCTCCATTATTTCCACCTGTCCCTTTATGACAGTTACAGGCGTTATTATATCATGTGCAATTGACGACAACATCTTCCTTCTTTCGCTATCCAAATCCCATAAACTTTTCAATGTTGAATGAATTGTTTTTATCATTTCATTAAAAGCTTCCTGAATCTTTAAAAATTCCTTACCCTTTAAACCCTCTACAATAAAGTCAAAATTTTTATTTGATACCTTCTCTGCATCCTCTAATAAAATATTTATATTTTTCCAAACATCCAAATAAAGCTTCCTTGTAAATATAAACAGATATAAAATAAAAAAAAGCAAAGGAGAAATAACTGCGGGAATATATAAAAAAGCATATATAGGATTTTTCTTTTTATTATTAATAATAAAACCAAACGGAGCTTTTAAAACATATATCGCCTCAAGTTTTTCATTGACAACTATAGGAACGTATCTATAGATATATTGACCATTTACAAAGTCTCTGTTAAAGGTTTTCCAGTAATCAATCCCTCTTTTAGCAATACCAAAATCTCCATAAAGATGATTTCCCTTCGAGTCAATAACTTCAACTTTTATGTTATTATCAAACTCCTTTAAATCTACTAAATGTCCATTTAATACATCCTTTCCTTTTGCCTTTATCTGATTTTCTATATCATTTAAATACTTAACATAATAATCCGTCGGTCTAACCTTACCTCTATATATGGGCAAAACAAAGGCCAAATAAACTATGATACTTGAAATCATTGTAAACAAAATAATCTTAATTACTAACAAATAAAATTCATATTTTAAGGATTTATTCCTCATCTTTTTCCTCCCATTTATAACCAAGCCCGTAAATAGTTTGTATATAAGTTTTTCCCTTGTCATACATTTTAATTTTTTTCCTAATGTTTTTAATGACTTCTGTTACTGCTTCTAAATTGCTTTCGGAATCAAATCCCCAAACATTTTCAAATATTCTTTCCCTTGAAAAAACCACATTTTTATTTATAAATAAAAATTCTAGAGTTTCATACTCCTTCTTAGTTAAATTTAATTTATATCCTTTGCAGAAAACTTCCTTAGAAGATAAATCCAAAATTATATTACCTGATCTAATAATAAAATTTTTCTTAACCTTTAACCTTTCTTCTCTTCTAATATGAGATTCCACTCTCGCTAATAATTCCTTTAAACTAAAGGGCTTTGTTATATAGTCATCACCACCTATTGATAAAGCTTTGATTATATCTTCTTCTAAAGTCTTAGCACTTAAAAAGATTATAGGACAATTTATCTTGTCCCTAATATTTTTACAAAAACTCACCCCGTCAATCCCTGGCATCATTATATCTAGCAAAACTAAATCTACATTATTGCTTAAAGCTACATTAAAAGCTTCTTCGGCATCTTTAGCCGTTAAAACAACAAAATTATACATTTCAAAATAATTTTTAATCATATTTCTTATATCATCTTCATCATCTATTATTAAAATAACCTTATTTCCCATACAACCACCCTCAATAATATGATGATGGACTAAAAGCGTACGAGATAGCAGTAAAACTA
>SPLK01000098.1_pt1 | contig 46222 bp, 38 predicted proteins | sample 2456111 | NCBI WGS metagenome assembly SPLK01 (sample SAMN11156906, study PRJNA527647) | hot springs metagenome | biome: Geothermal region; feature: Hot spring; material: tree branch in hot spring; isolation source: hot spring sediment rich in lignocellulosic material ... | reverse complement strand
GGAAGCCCGGTAGCGGCAGCCAGCCCCAGACACGGCCATCGGCCGGGTTGACCTTGGTTCCGGCCTCGCGATAGCGAATGCTGACCGGGTTAAGCAGCGTGTCACGCGTGCCCGGTGGCCAGAAGTTGTACGGGGGTTGACTCCACTTAGCCCGCTCGCCACGTACTAAGCCCACAACCACAACAGCAATCCCGTCGATATGACGCCCACCAATCGTTTTAGGCCAAATGCCCCAAGGCATATCGTTCCAGCGGGCCATTTCGCCATGGTTGCGGTAGTTCGTCTCGATCAGGTTGCCATTCATAATCCCCCGAGCTACCGCATCTTCTCGGCCCCGGTACTCCGGCGGGATCGTACTCCCTTCCTGGGCTTGGACCCGAACCACCAAAAGCAATCCGGCCAGCATCCAGCTGGCAGTCTGCCCCAATCTTCTAAGGAAAAACTTCAGTTGCATACGACTGCAAAACGTGCCTTGCGCTGTCAGAAATCGTAACGAAGACCGAAGTAGACCCGTCGCGGCGCCGAAAACCAGCTCTGGCGGAAGAAATACTCATCGAGGCTATTTACTCCCCCAGGCCGCGTGCCCGTACGCTCGTACTGTGCTTTGGTCACGGACTCGTCGCCGCGCCCGGTATCCTCATAGACGCCATAGTGGATCATAGCGTCAAAGAGGTTATCCACCTGTAGAACCAGACTCAGCCGGTTCTCAAAAACCGGCGGTCGCAGGTACATGCGCAGATCGGTTGTAAAGCCGCTGGGCCGATCGGCGTTGTTTTTGATATAAGAGCGAATAAAGCGGCGGACGGTGGTGTAGGGCGTTCCCGTTTGGTAGCGACTAAAGACCGTTAGCGATAAGGCCGGGCTTGGACTTAGCGTGATGCTGGCATTGAGCACGTGCCGCCGATCCCAATCCAGTCGCACCAGCGACAAAATGGGTTCCTCACCACTCTGGAAGCGTTGGAAAGCTTCGTCGGGGTTGGACGAAGTCCCTTTGGCAAACTGAAGCGTATAGTCAATGTCCCACGTAACCGGTCCACCAGGACGCTGGTACAGGGAAAACGTAAAGCCGCGCGACACGCCCACATCCCGGTTGATGTAGCGCACAAAGTTGGCTGTAGTGCGCAAATCGCGCTGGATCTCGACCCCTGTTAGGTTACGGATGTCTTTGGAAAAGAGCGTCAGCTCCACGCCCAAATCCTCAGTCAGCCCTTGCTGCAACCCCACCTCAAAATGGAGTGTGCGCTCAGGATTCAGCGCTGGATTACCAAAATAGGTGCTGTTATCCTGTGGGTTGACCTCGTACTCAGGATTGGTGTAGAGAATGCTTAGCTGGGGAATCTGGAAAAACAATCCAGCCGAAAAACGGATCACCCCGGTTGCCGAAATGGGAAAGGCAATGCCCAGACGCGGGCTAATCTGATAGCGCACTGGCGCCTTTTTGCGGTTGTAGAGCGAATCCCCTGTAGACTGACCATTTTCGTCGATGACCGGGATATAGCGCTGGTTCGCCTGCGTCCAGTCCAGGGGAATCTCATAGTCGGGGTCGAAATAGTCGAAACGAATACCTGCATTGACGATCAGGTTCTTAAACTCCATCTTATCCTGGACGTAAGCTGCCAGCTCTAAGGGCCGCGTTTTAAGTGTATCCCGGCCATACGGGTCTGGTGAAGGCATCGGCAGCCAACCCGTACGCGAGCTTACTTCAATCCCGTAACTCCCGTTATGAATGATGTGCTGACGTACCGATATGCCCATTTTGACCTGATGTACACGGTTAAGCTGATTGGTGTAATCAGCCAGAAACGTGTGCGTCACCGTCAGGTCACTGGCATTAAACAGGTCGTTGCCTCCTACATCAAAGGCATTGCCCCCTTCGAGTGAGCTCAGGCGCGAAGACACGTAGCGCCGATCCAGAATACCTGTTTCTTTAAAGTCTTTGGGAATGTCGTAGAGGCGAGAGCCCCCAGCGTCACGCAAGTAGCTGTAGTTCAGATTGGCAAACGAGCGCGCATTAGGCGTCAGGCGCAGGCTAAAAAGATGAAGTTGACTGGTATTAAACCAGCGGTTGACGCCATCAGGCACGTATTTTTGCTGATGGGGAATGTTGCGCCCTGTGGCATCCTGCCATAACAGGTTGTATTCAAAACGCACACCTGGCCGGATCTCATAGGTCAAGGCCCCATTGACCGAATAGCGTTGCATGTACGAGGGCACAAAGCGCTGGTCTCCGCTCGAGACGATGATCCACGTTTCCGGATTGCCCGAACTCAGGTTTTGCGAAGAGTCTGAAGGCATAAACAGCCGCCGACCGATCACATGGCTCTCGCTGTAAAGATAGCGGCCCGTTACACGCACGCCCAGTTTATCCCGGAAAAGCGGTCCCCCTAAGGAAAGCTGCAGATCTTCCTGACCTGGAAAGCCTGCAGCTTTCGAGTACGGTACCATCTCCGACGTAAAGTCGTCGTAACGCAACCGATCGCCCGGAGGCGCCAAACGCTTGACATATTCTAGCTTGCGGTTGCTGGCAATCCCTCCAATTTCTGCCGAAAACGAACCTGTCCAGCGCCTCGGAACCCCTTTCGTTACAATATTCACCACGCCCGACATGGCCTGACCATACTCCGCATTAAAGACCCCACTAATGACCTCCAGCGCTGAGACCATGTTTTTCTCCACCTCTAAGGCAGCACTGTTTGTATATGGGTTGTTGATCGGCACACCGTTAATCAAATAAGCCACCTCACCAAGACGGCCGCCGCGAAAGTGTCCGTCAACCACACCAGCCTGCTGGTTGATCACCTGACCAATATTGGTGACCGGTAGCGCCTGCAGCTCCTCTTCCCCCACAAACGCTGTGGTTGTCGTCCGGTCCATTTGCACAATAGGCCGTTCGGCTACCACCACCACTTCTTGACCCTGAATGACTGTTTCTTGCATCCGCACATCGATTGTGGTGGTTTTGTCTACCTCCACCCGGACGTTTTGGACACGCACGTCGGCATAGCCCACAAATTTGAAAACTAGCGTATAGCTGCCAGGCTTAACATTAATAATGACGTAGTAGCCATCGGCTCCCGTTGTGGTCCCCTGCATCGTCTCCTCGATGTAGACCTGCACCCCTGGCAGCGGCTCGCCAGTAGCCGCATCGGTCACATAGCCTGCAATCTTACCCGTTGTGCCTGCTGTTGCCGCCAGGCACACCCAGCACCCCCATAACACAAACCCCACCATCTGCATAAAACCCTTCATGACCAAACTTTCCGGTTGGATTATCGCCGAAATCGCTTTCGAAAACCCCAATTTCACCCCCCAAAACCAATCGCCTACTTAACTAATGAATCGATTCAAAATTCATTTGGTACTCTAAGATAAAACAGTCCCCAGGATGTGTCAATCCCTTGAATTGTCTCTACTTTCACTTTCATCTTACCCCTATAGCAGGGCTTTTATGGAACCGCTTCCTAATTAAAAACTTACGAAGGAGATTTACCGCTTCATTTTTTATATAAAAGGCCACTATGCCTCGGTGCTATCGGCTTTAGGCCGTTTAGATCGTGTGGGCATGCAGCCTAGCGAAGCGGCCGGGTCGAGGCGCGCTCGATAAGCTTAGCTTCAAGCACGATATGCCGCGGCGAACGCGTCTCGTTTTTTTCTTTGGCCTCGATCAGCTCCAAAAGCAACTCAGCAGCCTTTGCGCCCATTTCCCGCTTGGGGGCACACATGCACGCTGGTGAGCGGAATGGTGAGATAGGCCGCCATCGGGATGTCGTCAAAGCCAATGACCGATACCTCGTCGGGCACCCGAATCCCCAGTTCAGCTAGTGCCCGCAAGACACCCATGGCCACGAGATCGTTAAAACAGGTTACCCCTGTGGGCATATTGTTGCGGTGCGTGCGAAAGTACTCTAAGGCCGCTTCATAACCATCCCGAAGATGGGCACCGGCCGGAATAATTACCTCATCGGTAAAACGTAGATGGGACTGGCTAAAGGCCTTCTCTACGCCCAAAATGCGGTCTCGTGTATGCTGCGTATAGGGCGGACCAGCAAAGTGTACAATGCGCTCATGCCCACGCTCAATGAGGTAATAGACTGCCATCTGCGCTGCCTTAACGTTATCGACACTTACCACGTTAACCGGCAGCCCTTGCACGGCTTCTAAAAGCACAAACGGATACTCAGCCCGCCGCAACATGAACAAATGGGACAGATCCGCCCGCGCATCCAGCACAGGAGCGATCACCGCACCCTGCACATAGCGATTCTGAAACGCCTTGAGCAGCTCCCCTTCTTTTTCGTAACTCCCTTCTGAAGTGCACACCAAAGAGAGGTATCCCCGTGTAGCCAAATACTCCTGCGCCCCAATGACCACTTCCGAATAAAACGGATTGTCCATCTCTTTCACAATCAGTCCAATTGCTGGCTCAAACACCTTCCCGTTGCCTTGCATCGCTCCCAGCGCCCGCGCCGAGGGAGAAGGCTGGTAGCCCAGTTCTTCGATAGCGGCCAATACCCGCCGTCGCGTATGCTCCCGCACCGAAGGGCGGTTGTTCAACACTGCGGAAACCGTGCCTACAGAAACGCCCGCTTTGCGGGCAACATCAGCAATCGTGACGCGCTTTTTCATGAAAGCAAACGACCCTAGTCTCAGCAAACCAAACAGGCTTGAATTTATGAAATGCAATGAAGCCTTTCAATTGCCATTTTTGACTTTTGCAGGACGCAGTCCCTACCCTTATTGAAACCTCGGCCTGGGAAACTGCACCAGGCTTTCATGCCCTCCATGGTCAACCGACTGAATGCCAAAAAAGTAATCATCTTTGGATAGTCCTTTGAAGGTATAACTGGTTTCGGTTGCAGGCACAAACCATTTATGTTGCCACTGAGGAGCGGTGGTCTCGCGCACCAGCACGTAGTAGCCGGCCAGCCGCTCGCGTCCGGCTTTGGGGGGTTCCCACAGCAGCTGGGTGTCTACCGAAAGCTCACGGGCATCGATATAGGCGGCCGTAGGTGGAGGTGGTGCCAGGGCCAAGTTGGCCAACGCAGCCGTCATCAGCCGCGTCACGCGGGCTACATAATCAAAGTCTACGCGGTCGGGCACGTCGCCATACGCAATGCCATTTTCGACACGTACATCTTGATGCTGGCGCGTGTAAGCTTCGTGGGGTTCGGTTAGACGTACAGCAGCAAAGCCACGTTCATTAAACGGAATATGATCCCCGCCGCGTAAAAAGCGGTCACGCCGGAAAATCATTTTGACCTGCAGCTCGGGTACATAACACATCCCTATTTCCTGCAAATAACGGGCAAGCTGCCGCGAAGGGCTATCGTTTTCGCCCCCGATGGCCTGTCGAAGCCGGGCGGCTTCGGGCGTTTCGGCAGAAGGTACGCCTTCAGAGAAAACGCGTACTGTGCGGTTGTCACGCACGCCATTGTCGCCTTCGGTATTGCCCACAATGTCGAGCGTAAACATCCCTGCTACGTTCCATCCCAACGAGTCGGCCTGGGCGGCCAAGTGGCGCGCTCCGATCAGCCCTTGCTCTTCAGCCGCCATGGCGACAAACAGAAGGGTGGCTGGGAAACGCTCGCTGGCCAGTACGCGGGCCATTTCCATTACGGCTGCCGTCCCACTGGCATCGTCAGAAGCTCCAGGGGCATACGACAGCGAATCCATCACATGGCTGCTCCGGCTGTCGTAATGCCCGCTGACGATAAAGATTCGGTCGTCTTGCGGATCGGTGCCTGGCAGCCGCGCGATGACGTTCGCGATCTCAACCCGGCGGTCAACGCGCCGACCGTCGGGGCCATACCAAAAGCTGTCCAAAAACACTTCCATGCGTCCACCACCGGCAGCTGCGTAGCGCTCGAGCGTACGCTTGATCCAGCGTCGCGCAGCACCAATGCCAAACGTATCGTTATCTGCTGGAGAAAGCGTGTGCCGCGTGCCAAAAGCAACCAGCTGGCGAATGTTGGCTTCAATCGTGTCTACCGAAACGCGCTTCAGCAGCTGCTGAATGCGGGGGTCAGGATGCAGGGCAACCGGCTGCGCTAGCCCCTGCAGGCTGAGCATGCTTAACCCGAAAAGCGCTCCAAGCAAAGACCGCATGGCTTTTTAGCAGGTTGGCTATTGTGCACTCTGGGGGAAGTTAGGTGCCTGCCTATAGAAATGCCAGATCCCAGCTCAAAAGTGCACTTCTTCTACGCGGACTTTGCGCAATCCCAGCTCAGCCAGCGAGCGGCCATCTCGAAACGGAATCCAAAAAAGCCCCGACAGGTCCCCTGTGCGCATTGCTCCTGGGGCCAAGGTATCGCTTACGGCCTCAACGTGCTCGTTGCCGTCTGCTGCGCGAAAAACCACCTCAAAACGATAGGCGATCGGCCTTTGGCGCTGATTATGCACCCGAAGAACCACACCGTTGTGCACGCCATCGGCTTCGGGATAGAAAATATACGTGACCTCCAAGCCCTGATGGTGCAGCAAAGGCTGCCAGGCTGACGTCCACCACGGGGCTTGCTGCGCCCAGGCTGGGCTCAGTTCCAGGAAAAGTCCGCATAGCCCAACGGCCCACCAAGCGCGTATCGTCACCCCTCCATAACGCGTACTCGTTTTAAGAGCCCTTTGCCTGCTGTAAAATTAACTGTTCCAGACACTCAACCGTCCGCGACGCTCCAGCCACAAAACGACCATTGATAAGCACGGTCGGCACACCCCGCACGCCAATCATGCCGGCCTGCTGTCGCTGTTGCAAAGCGTAGTCGCTGAGCGCTTTATCCTGAAGCTGACGGGTCAGTTGCTCTGGATTCATGCCAATCTCGCGGGCAATCGCTTGCAGCTCTTCAAGCGTGAGCCCTCCCTGGCGCTGGCGGGCAAACTGGGCCTCCAGCATAGCTTCGTATTTCCCTTCGCGGGCAGCTGCATAGAGCGCTACCACCTGCGGAATGGAAAAATCCCAAAGCGGAATTGGCTTAAACACAAAGTAAGCCTGAAGCCCATGGCGCGCCACCAGCTCGCTCATGACGGGATGCAGGTGCTTGCAGTGCGGGCAGTTGGGGTCTAGGTATTCAATAACCACAACCGATGCCTCGGGATTGCCTACGGTAGGGTCATTTTTTGAAATCAGATCACGGTAGAAGCGGACCGGTGGACGTTCGGTATCGAACGCGCACGTTTGCGCTGCTTCTTGCACTTCGGCCACGGTTGTCGCAGCCGTTTCGGAGCGCCCCCAGTAGACATCAGCGCCCATGAAAAGCAGCACAATGCCCGTTATCACCCCCAACGCCCAGCGTTCGCTACGCAACGCTTCGGTACGTTCCATAGGCCTTGACGTCTGGCTAAACAGTTCATAAGCTTGCAGGCCAGCCATTGCAAGCACAAGTGCGGCCGAAACCAAACACAACGCGCAAAACGTGGCCAGCACAAAGGTTTGGTAATAGAGTAGGTACAAGGTATAAAGCAATCCCCAAAGCAGCAACCCACTGCGCAGCAATTTGGGCACCAAGCGCCGGTGTGCAGGAAGCCCTAAGGCCAGTGCGCTTAGCAGGGCAATGGCGGCATAGAAAAGCCCCCCCCAAATCGTGTTCGAAACGCCCAGGAACGTGCCTGCCGCGCTTTGCACAACGGCAGCGCAGTCAAATGCTTTCTCTAAGGGCGCTAGCGAAGCCACACCAAAGCACCCTTCGGCAAACTGGCGCTGCTGCTGCACCCATAGGTGCGTTACGTCAAGCAGTCCCAAAAGCGCCAAGACGAACATCAAGCGATTTATCCAAGGCCGCCGTGCCTGCAGGCGGCTGCGCCAATCTAAAGGGGTAAGACGGGCCATGCTATATGCCGATTAAAAAGCTGGTACGTAGGTGGTGAATGCAGAAAAATACACTGGAGTTTCGCTACTTCGCTTCGACTTTTGCCCAAAGGTGGATGTATTTTTAAAATAGCCCTGCGCAAAACTTCTAAGGTTATGGCGCGTCGCAACGAGGTAGATGCCACACAACTCTTTCGGCTACGCTATCCTCGTTCACTTTGGGCTTGGACGCAGGAGCTCGACTGGCGCATTACCGGACGTTGGATGTTCTATGCGGTGCTCATTGGCGTGCTGGTAGCTTTTTGGGCTCTGCTATTCAGTCATCTGGTATCTCTACTCACCAAGCATATTCTGGTCGATGGGGCAGGCTACGCGCTTCCACTCCCTAGGGGCGAAGGGGGAAGCGAGCTTTTTGACTTAAAGCGCGCGATGCACCCAACGCGACGTTGGGTCCTTTTACTGGCACCAACGCTCGGCGGGTTACTGGTTGGATGGATCATCCACATGTTTGCCTCTGAAGCAGAGACGCGCGGCACCGACAGTGTGATCCGGGCTTTTCATCACGAGCATGGGGTAGTACGCCCGCGGCTGGCGCTTGTGCAGACGATTGGCTCTGCTTTAACGATCGGCACGGGGGGCAGCAGCGGTCGTGAAGGACCAATTACGCAGATTGGCGCAGCACTTAGCACCTGGCTAGCGCAGCGATTCCAAGCTGTGATGGGCTCAAGCTACGGCTGGCTGCAGCAGGCTATCTTGGGCAACCTGCCGCTTTCCCTTATGGCGCTGCTGGCCCTGCTGAAAATGCTAGCCACCGCATTCACCGTTGGCTCTGGTCAGCTGGGAGGAACTTTTGCACCTTCGCTGGTGATAGGGGGTATGCTAGCTTTTAAAACCCGCTATCCCGCCTTGCCCGCCCTAGATGCCCAGGGCGCCATTGTCGGATTTCTACGGCCACACCAGCTGATCAGCGAGTATCACCGGGCGCTTTTGCGCTCCTCTACTGCTTCCAGCAGCCATGACGTCTCATGAACTAGCACGGTACATCGATCACACGGCACTAAAGCCGGAAACCACGGAGGACCAAATTCGCGGCTTGTGCGCCGAGGCCCAGCGCTACGGGTTTGCGGCTGTTTGCATCAACCCCTGCTACGTACCGCTAGCTGCCTCGCTGCTCGAGGGCTCTGGCGTAGCCGTATGTACCGTTATCGGCTTCCCCTTAGGAGCCAACCAAACGATCACCAAAGTAGCCGAAGCCGTGCAGGCTCTCCGGGACGGCGCCCGGGAACTCGATATGGTGCTAAACATCGGCTGGCTTAAAAGCGGCCAGCTCGAGGCCGTGCGCGACGACATCCGCGCGGTAGTTGACGTAGCGCACAGCGCCCAACCTCGGGTACGGGTTAAGGTCATCTTGGAGACGGCTTTGCTGACTGAAGCCGAGAAGATCACTGCCTGCCAGCTGGCCCTTGAAGCAGGCGCCGACTTTGTCAAAACATCCACGGGCTTTCTCGGCGGGGGGGCTACGGTCGAAGACGTAGCGCTTTTGCGCCGCGTGGTTGGAGACCGCATGGGCGTTAAGGCTTCAGGGGGCATTCGCACGCGTGCCCAGGCCGAAGCGTTGCTTGCTGCTGGGGCTACCCGTCTGGGGACAAGCAGTGGTGTGGCCCTGCTCTCCGATGCTGCCGCAGAGGCTGCCTATTAGACAGATCGCATGCCTAACCTCACAGCAGCAGACTACGAAGCCGCGCGCGCATTGCTTCGGCGCTACTGGCGGCATGCGGACTTTCGCCCGGGCCAATGGGAAGCCATTCGCGCTGTGCTGACAGGCCAAGACGTGCTGGCCATTTTCCCAACCGGCGGTGGCAAGTCGGTTTGCTACCAGCTTCCAGCGTTGCTCTTAGAGGGGCTGACTTTGGTGGTTTCGCCCCTGATTGCACTTATGGAAGATCAAGTAGCCCGCTTGCGCGCCCGGGGTATCCCGGCAGCGTTTGTGCACAGTGCCCTTGCACCTTCTGCCACCGAGCAGCACTGGATCAATGCAGCGCATGGGGCCTACCGGCTGCTTTACCTTACGCCCGAGCAGCTCACCACACATCGCTTTGCTGCCTTGAGCCCGCGCCTTCGCATCAGCCTGCTTGCGGTCGACGAGGCGCACTGCGTGAGCGACTGGGGGCCCGCCTTTCGTCCAGCTTACCTGGAGCTGTCCCAAGTGCGGGCGCAGCTAGGTCATCCGCCCATGCTGGCCTTAACGGCGACCGCCACCCCCTCGGTGCGGGTCGACATCGTGCAAAAGCTCGGTCTACGCACGCCTTATGTGATCGCAGTGGGGTTTGACCGTTCTAATCTCGTCTGGTCTGTTTTTGAAACACCCCACAAAGCCGAACGCGTCGAGGCCATAGTGCGCTCCACTGCTGGAGCAGGCATCCTCTATTGTGCCACGCGTCGCAGTGCCGAGCGCTGGGCGCAGCAACTCGCACGCTGGCGCATTCCGGCGGTCTGCTACCATGGCGGCTTGACGATGGCCGAGCGCCGCGCAGCTCACCGGGCTTGGCTTGAAGACCGCGCACGCGTGATGGTCGCTACCCGTGCTTTTGGCCTGGGTGTCGACCGCGCCGACGCGCGCTTTGTCGTGCACACCGCATTGCCCCCTTCCCTGGAAGTCTACTACCAAGAAGCCGGGCGTGCTGGGCGTGACGGCCACAAGGCCCATGCGGTTTTGCTCTTCGAGGCAGCCGACATTGCGCTTGCACAAGCGCTGCTTCAGCAAACCTACCCTTCTACTGAAACCGTCAACCGCATCTACGAAGTGGCCTGCAGCCTGGCTCAAGTGGCTATCGGTAGTCGACCCCAGCATCCCATTGTCCTCGACATCGCTCGTATTGCCCAACTGGTCGGTACTTCACCCTCTGCAGTGCGCCGTGCGCTAGAGCTCCTGATGCGCCAAGGCCTATGGGAACCGGTAGCGTTGCGCGCGCAAGACGTGCTCCTGCGTTTCTGCGCCCCAGCCGCTACGCTACGCCGCTTTGCCCACCAGAACCCCAACGCACGCCTGGGCCATTTTGTCGAAACGCTCCTTCGAAGCATTCCGGCCGAGGCGTTTCACACCTGGTGGCCCGTGAGCTTACGTTACCTAGAACGCCAAACCGGCCTACCCCGCGAACGGCTGTTGCGTGGACTGGACTTTTTGCGCGAGCGTGCTTTGCTTGGCTGGCTTTCTGCTGCCCAAGGCCAACTTGTCCGCTTCAAAGAAGCACGCGCGGCACGCCTCACCTTCGACGACCGCCTGCTGCGGCAAGCCCAGCAGCAAGCCGAAACCCAACTCGAGGATATGATCCGCTATGCACGCACGCCTGGATGCCGACGCCACTTTCTACGCACTTACTTCGGCGAAGCGGCACCCGCCCACTGCCACAGCTGCGATCACTGCCTAGGAGGCCAACCCTTCTAGATCGCACCTGCAGGGGATGTTTTACTCTGAGGATGGCGTCGATGTACTCGGCCTCTCTTCGGGTAGTGCCCGCAGTTGCTGCTCTAGGCGCTGCAGGAGCGGTGCCTGCGCTTCTTCTACAGCCTGCCGCACCAATTGCTGCAGCTCACGAGCACTCAGCGAAGGGCCTTGCCGTGCTTCTAGCTTCGCGCGGCGATAGTCCAAAACCAACTTAATGATCCCTAAAGGCAGCGCAAAGGCTACCAAAGCTACCGTGAGAAATTCCCAAAAGTTCATTGCCTTTTAGCATTTGACCTTACCCTCACGCTCTACGCGGCAGCTCAGGTTAAGTTACAAACGAAAAACGCTGCCTTGCGCGTTGGTGCATTTCAAGAAGACCTTACGTTTTTCACTGCAGAAAACCGTAAATTGGGGCAACCGGCTAACCAGGCGAATCATGAAGCATTTTTTCTGCTTTGCATTCTTTTTGGGAATTGGCCTAATCCCTACGGTGGGGCATGCGCAGACGCGCGTAGGACTAGGGCTAAACGCCCTGCTCACTGCCGACGAAGGCCTGGGGCTGGGCTTTCGCGGCCGGGCTTCAGCGCCTGTAACTGCCGATCTCTCGCTGGCGATCGACATGGGCTTTACGGGATTTATCTTTAAGGGGCGGGACGAGGCCACCTACGTCTTTGATCCGCAGCTTTCGGCCATTGTTACGTTCCCGCCGCAAGGCCGGCAGGCGTTCTATATGCTCGCTGGCGTAGGCGCCTATGCGCCCGTTTCCCAATCCTATCGCGGCGAGACTGGTCCGACGGTACACTTTGGTTTAGGCCGCGTGCAGCTTCTGCAGGAAACGCAGCTCTTTTATGAACTGAACCCGACGCTCATTGTGGGGGAGCGCAATGTCGATGTGGTGTTGCCTTTTCGCATTGGCGTCATTTTCTAATCCAGCCGTCGCAAGATGGCCTCAAGCCGCTCGTGGTCGTCGCGCAGCAGCCGACTGAGCATACGCCCTGCTTCGACGAGCGCCTGGGTCCCTTCAGGGCCGTGATACCCTTTTTGGATTTGTCGCAGCACGGCGACAAGCAAGTCGTCGATTGGTACCGCCGGATCTGGGCTTTGCACCAGCATCCGCAAAAAGTCGTAGGGCCGGCTTAGGCGTTGCACGATCGTAGGCGGACAGGCTTCGACAAAGGCGTGGATACTGGCGGGATACGGAGGAAGCGTCTGGTGCATGCGGCCCTGCGGATCCTCATAAGCGAGCACCTGTGCCCGAAACGTTGTGCGAATCAGCTCGAGCACATGGGGCATCTCCCGGCGCAGTTCCTCTGGCGTTCGCCCCAGCGCCATGGGCCGTCGCCCTGGTTCGGTGCTGCCTAGCTCAACGTGGCTGACCAGTCCATAGAGCCTCCACCCCTCAGGCAACGCGACGCAAACCCAACTGCCAAAAGCTGGGGGAGCTTGATCGCGATACACTTCGGCTACGAATTGGCGGGTACTTGACTCGATGACTTCGCCTATGGGCATGGGGCTTTTTTGCGTTTGGTAACGTTACAGCACAGGCCGCCGCTTGCTCATCTGTTTACGGGAGCTTTCCAAGGTCATGCCGTTTTGCAAAAGCTGGCGGCCAATCAAGTCATAAAAAGCTTCGCGATCGACGCCGCGAATGATTGCCCGCTCGTGCGCTTCCGCTAGCACCATCGGGTAGCCCTGGCCTTTTTCGCATTCTTTGAGCAAGACGGCATGCAGCAGATCCAACCAGTCCGTGTGCTCTGCAACCCACTGAGGAAACTCGATGCGGGCAATCTCAACGGTGCCATAGCGCGCAGGCACAGCCAGGTAGACATAAGCAATCTGATGCTCCCGTGCATACGCCCGCTGAATATGTGAGCCTGAAAGGAAGACAGCTGAACGCTCTCCAGGCTTAAGTAACTGTGCAAACAGCAGCCGGTCTGGCAGTCCTTCTAGGGACAGAGCCGGGGGTTGCGGTGTGCATTCTCCCCGCACAACCCGCAACAGGTTGACCACTTCGGCCCCACCCGGTCGGCTGATATAGGAAGCTAGCGGAATTTGCTCCTTCTGGAAGCCTTCTAAAAGCTCCGCGTAGCGCTGAATAAGCCGCTCTTCCAGCTCCCGCTGATGCAAGCGGCGAATCATCCACCGAATCAGCGTGCCGTCGAGCAAGGCTACCAGCGGACGTCCTGCCCGACGCGCCTCCGTCGCTAGCTCCAGCAGGGCCTCCAGTTCATACTCGTCGCGCAGCGCTGAAACGACTTCGACCGTAATGGCCTCAAACCGATCATCGAGAAAATCGCGCAAGTCTTCTTGGCGATAGTAAAAGCGCGGCACCGATTCCATCCGTGGGGGCTCGAGCGTACCTAGTTGAAAAGCTACCCGTCCTACGTTGAGCAAAAAGCACGGGGGCTCTACATGCCGATCAGGGAAAATCTGCGAGCCATCGGCAGCCACCACGGTCACGGTAGCAGGACGCTCCGGAGCGTCCCTGCATTCCTGCAGCCGCGTACCGAGCAGCTGTGCTACTAGCCAGCTAGGCCGCACGTCCTTCACTTGCTCGTCGAGCGCCTCAGCTTCGGGGGCTGCTGCCCAGGCCTCCAAAGCTGCGCGCAGCTTCTCCTGCAGTACATTCCGCTGCCGCCATTGGTAGGCGGCGAAATCCTGCAGCTGCTGCTGCAATTGAGCAAAGTCGAGCACGGCGCTTTGGGGTTTGAAGCCCACGCTACCACAAGTTCTCACGCAAAGCTGCGCGTAGGCAAGCGATACTTTACCGCTCGAGGAAATTTACGCCAAACAGATCCCTAAAACGAATGCTATGGCATTAATCGCTAAAAAAAGCCCCCTCTTGCCTCAAAGGATCACGCACCGAAGCGATCCTTTAGGGGTAGACGCATTATGTAAAAACCATGTATGGTTAAATCCACGGCAAGCGCATGTTATTTTATTGCCAACGACCTGCTGTTTATCCATGGCCAGCCTTTACGTACACGTCCCGTTTTGCCGGCAGCGCTGCAGCTACTGCGACTTTTACTTTGTCACTGGGCAGCGGCTCTACGGCAGCTTTGTGCAGTCGCTCTGCATCGAAATTGAATACTACGGTCAGCTTTACGGCAAGATCGAACCGGTCACTACGCTTTACTTTGGTGGGGGTACGCCTTCGCGCCTAGCGCTAGAAGAGGTGGCCCGCATTTTGGAGGCGCTCTACCGGCATTTTGATCTGTCCGAGGTAACCGAAGTGACCTTCGAGGTCAACCCCGAAGATGCCACGCTTGACTATCTGCGGGGGCTACGCCATTTAGGCATTAACCGGCTGTCGATTGGGGTGCAGTCGTTCTACGAAGCCGATTTACGCTTTATGCACCGGGCGCACACGGCCGATCAGGCCGAAGCAGCTATCACCAATGCGCTTCGGGCGGGATTCGAGAACCTCAACGTTGATTTGATCTTTGGCTTGCCCGATCAACCCATTGAGTACTGGATGGCCAACCTACAAAAGGTGGCTGACCGTGGCATACCGCACCTTTCCACGTATAGCTTAACCATTGAGCCTGGAACCATCTTAGCCAAACAGGTGGCACGCGGCCTCACGCGACCTGCCGACGAGGCCACCTACACCGCCTGCTACGACTTTGCCATGGACTATCTGACAGACCGAGGCTACGAGCACTACGAAATCTCTAACTTTGCACGCCCGGGCTATCGCTCCCAGCACAATCAGGCCTATTGGCAGCATGCCAACTACATCGGTTTTGGCCCTTCAGCGCATTCTTTCTGGTGGGGTGCCCTCCCTGAGCCGGGGGCTTACCGCTGGGCTAACGTGCGCAACTTGCGTCGCTACGAAGCTTTGCTGGCGCAGCACCATTTACCCTTGGAATTCCGAGAAGGTCTTTCCTACGATCAACTGGCTGAAGAATACCTCTTGTTGCGGCTGCGCACAGCAGAAGGGCTGAACTTAGACGACTACGCCGAGCGCTACGGCGTCGACCTGCTCAGCGAAAAGCTCGATGACTTGGCGGCTTTGGAGGCCGAAGGGCTGATCGAACCTATCCGAAATGGCACCCTACGCCTAAGCCGTAAAGGCAAGCACGTCTGCGATGCAATTACCGCACGCCTGCTGCCCAGTTAATTGGCACTGAAGGAATTATCCAACTGCACCGAGAGCTTCCCTCGTCAAAGTTCAGCATATCCAAAAACAGAAGTCTCGCTGAAACGCTAGGGGATCGTCACCGCGTCTTCGCGCTTGATCGTCTAGGCCACAATCAATGCAGCTGTCGACGCAGGGCCAATTGCGCGCCTGTACTTCTTGGATAGACCTGGCCTTGGTCGTGTGCTACGGCTAGCTGCAGGGTTAGCTGGGGCCTTAGGGTCCACCATAGCGCAGCATACCAGCTCCACTGCCGAGGCCCTTTCTCGTAGAAGTAGGTCTGACCTGCTGCTCGCGCCGCATCCCGATCCCGATAGGTACCGTAGTTGCGCGAGTAGGTTACCTTGCAAACATACCCTACAACCTTCGCAAACTGCCCTTCCAGAGCTACGTGATGAGCCACAATTCGGTTGTTTGCAATGCGATTCATGTTGAGGATTTGCCCGTTGGGGTGAGGGAAAAAGAGCGGATTACTAAGGGTACGACCGTAATAGGTCCATCCCGACCGGTATAGCCAATGATTATAATAATTGTCTTGCCCTCCTGGACCTCCACGCCCTGGACCTGGGGGTATCGGACCGCTTTGGCGCTTAGTATAGAGATACTCGTATACCAGCTGATGGAGGGGCAGCCAAGGCATGGTCAGCACTACCCCCAATAGCCCATCGCCTGGATTTTTGAGCTTCAGCCCATCTTTGTCCTCAAAGATAAAGTGCCGGTAGACGTGTAGTGCAAAGGCGCCGAGGCGTCCTTTTGCTCCTACATCCCAAATGCCCAGGTGATTACCCTGGTAGTAAATCTGGTCGGCGGGCGGGGCATCGGGTGCCCCACTCATACCCCAGAAGATGCGCCACCAGTCGTCGATTCCTTGGGGTTGGCGTCCGTAAATTGGTGAAATACCGCCCCACTGGGCACTGTGCACAAGACCTCCGTAAAGCTGCCAAATGCCTGCGTCTAGTCGCCCATAAAGAAACTTCTCATGTAGGTAAGGTCGACGGGTATGGCGGGGGTCGTCGAACCAGCCATGCGCTAGATAGGCGCGGATCTGCAACAGGCCGCGTGTCCCGGGGACGGCAAGAAAACCTGGTGTCTCTACGGCCACTTTAGGCATTGGGGTTGCATTGCTTCCGGTGCCAAGCGAACCCATTGACAAGCTTCCAGCCGTTTCCCCAATCTCGTAGGCATAACGCCCTACCTGAAGGCGCACGAAAGGTCCGGTAAATCTGGCATACAACACGGGAAAAAAGAGCGTCCGATGTGGTGAAATCCGCCCCACAAGTTGAGCACCGACTTCCCAGGACCAGCTGCTGCGCAGGCTATCCTGAAAGCTGCTCTCGAGTTGGAGATAGCCGTTGGTGCCTGCGGGGTCTACGCTACCCCATGAGTTGGCATGCAACCAAAGCGGCAGTGCACCCCCGCCAGACGTAATCAGCCCTGTCGCTGCTGCCATCTCCCAAGAAATCGCTTGTCCTTTTGCCGGCAGGCAGCCAACACCGATCAGCAGGATTCCTATGCCTAGCCGATTAATAAGCCCCATGTCCTCTTAAAACTGCGGGGATAGTTCGCATTAAGATAACCAGATCCAGCCAGATCGACCAGTTACGTACGTAGAAGCTATCCCAGCGTGCCATGCCTTCGTTTCCGGTATCGCTACGACCACTAACCTGCCAGAGCCCTGTTACACCGGGGCGCACGCGCAGGCGCAAGCGCTGCACCTGGGGCGGGAGTTCGTGGTGGTGATAAGCCGGAAGCGGCCGCGGCCCTACCAGTGACATGTCTCCCTTAAGCACATTAAAGAGTTGTGGCAGCTCGTCAAGCGATAGCCTGCGGAGCCAGCGTCCGATGCGGGTAATGCGGGGATCATTTTTGAGCTTAAAAGTTGCCATCCATTCCGCCCGAGCTTGGGGATTGTTGTTTAAATAGTGTTGGAGCACGGCTTCGGCATTGGGCACCATGGTGCGAAACTTGATCACGCGAAACTTCCGCCCTTCTAACCCAATGCGTTCTTGCGTAAAGAATGGCGCCTTACGGTCTTCTAGCCACACCAGCAGGGCAATGATCCCTATAAGGGGAAGCCAGATCGGTAGCGTAGATAGGAGCAGCACCACGTCCATCAGGCGTTTAAGTCCTTGAGCTAAGGGATCCAGCAGGTTCGAGGTAAGCTCCAGCGCCAGCGTTCCCCCAATGTTCGATGCGCGCACCCAGAGCGAAGGGACCCCTACCAGCTCAGGGATGAGCACCACTTGCTTATAGATAGCTAGCGGACCGTCTAGCAGCATGCTCAGGCGGCTAACCGGTAGTCCCGGTAAGGCCACAACAGCTATAGGGGCCTCAGCGGTATTGGCATCCACGCCACCCAATACAGGGATGTTTTTGATTTTGCTCCCCCATAGCCCTTGGTCAAGGTGAAAAATACCTACCGGGACATAGCCTAGCTGGGGCTCCTTCTGCAAGGCATAAATTACCTGCTCAACCATTCCGTTGCCCCCATAGATCACAGTAGCTACTCCCCACCTTTTAAGGCGGATCAGCACGCCTCGAGCAAGGTAGCGGGCCATAGGTACCAGCACGATAGCTAACACCCCACCTACGCTGAGCAAAAAGCGGGCACTGCTCGTCGCCCTTCGCGCCAAAAACAGAAAAACCATGATACTCATGAACAGCATAGCCAAACTCATCACCAGGCGCCGTAGCTCTTCGGCTGCCCCTAATCCCCATCCGGGCAACAAGCGTAGCGCCAAGGCCACAAACCACCAAAGCACGGGCATCCCCCAAGCCCATCGCGGAAAGAGCGCACTTTTGTTGAGCCAGAGCTCAAGCGCATGGGCCAGCAACAGGGCCACAGATAGGACCAACCCTTCCGCCAAAGCAATAACGGCTGCATTTTCTAAACGACGACGGTGATAATCCCAAGCGCGCTTACGTCCTACATGGAGGAAAAGCCTTCCGCTTTTTTGGTGTTCACGCGCATCCCAGACGATCCCTGCTTGCAGCAACGATTCGTTTTCTCCCAAACTGCGATCCTCATCTCTGACGGCTTCTAACCAGAAAGGCATCGGCGTAGTCTCTTTGGTGTTAATGCTCACAGTACCCTGAAGCCCCCCTTTTTCCCCTAGGGCACAACCTGCACAACCCATCGGAAAAGAAAGACCGACGCACAGGCGCTGGCCCTGAGAACAAAAAAAAGGCCAAACTTTGACCTGTTTGCGCTTTGGACAACATCAATGCCAGTTCACAAAATCTTCTTTAATAAGCTGGCATCAAGTTTAATTTAATAATTTAAAACTACGTTTTTATTGGCTTTTTTTTCTAGAATTCTCCTGGAATAGGCGCTTTTCGAGGGGTTGTATAGCTATAATTCGTGTACTAAACCGTTTACTATTTTTCTGTGTTTTCTTTAAAGCCATCAGACTTTGCACACGGTTGTGCAAAACGTGCCTACGTAGCCATCCTAGGCAATCAAGTCTGTTAAAGAGCTCTATGGAGGCCTATCTTTCTGCAACGCCTCCAGAGGGATGTAGCTTTTAAGTGCCTTTTTATCCCGGATTGCTTTCCTACAGGTGAAGGCTGCTGCATTGCACGCAGCGCCAAACCATGAGCGTCTTTGATCGCTTTTTAGACGTGCATTGCCTTTTCGGCGTAATGCGTCACATACCAGTGGTAAGTTTCTTCGATGCCTTCGCGCAGGCCGATTTTTGGTCGCCAGCCCATGGCCCAAAGGCGCGACACGTCCAGCAATTTACGTGGGGTTCCGTCCGGCTTTGAGGTGTCAAAGACGATTTCCCCCGAGAACCCGGTGATTTCCGCAATAAGCTCGGCCAGTTCTCGGATGCTGATATCCTTGCCCGTGCCCACGTTGATGATGTCTTCGTCGTTGTAATGCTGCATCAGAAAGAGGCAGGCGTCGGCCAGGTCGTCTACATGCAGGAATTCTCGGCGGGGCGTACCGGTACCCCAGACCACGACCTGTTTTGCTCCTTGCGTTTTAGCTTCATGAAACTTGCGAATAAGGGCAGGCAGCACATGTGAGGTTTCCAGGTCAAAGTTATCTCCTGGTCCGTACAGGTTAGTAGGCATAAGGCAAATGGCATTAAAGCCATACTGGCGTCGGTAGGCCTGGCAGAGCTTCAAGCCCGCGATTTTGGCTACTGCGTACCATTCGTTGGTAGGTTCGAGGGCTCCTGTGAGGAGATATTCTTCTTTCATCGGTTGTGGAGCATGTTTGGGATAGATGCAAGAGGAGCCCAGAAAAAGCAGCTTCTTTACGCCAAAGCGATAGGCGGCATCGATCACGTTGGTTTGGATTTGCAGATTATCGCGAATGAAGTCGGCTGGATAGGTACTGTTGGCCAAGATGCCGCCGACCCGGGCTGCGGCCAAAAAGACGTACGTTGGCTGCGTTTCGGCAAAGAAGCGCTCTACGGCTGCTTGGTTGCGCAAGTCCAGTTCATTGCGCGTGCGCGTAATGAGATGCGTGTAGCCTGCTGCCTGGAGCTTGCGCACAATAGCCGATCCCACCAGCCCCCGATGGCCAGCGATGAAGATTTTGCTGTCCTTAGTCATTGAGCATACCTCGTAAGACAATTACATGACCAGCATCTTTTAAAGTGCGTTCTTGGCGTGCTAATTCCAAGTCATGCTCAACCATCATCCGCACCAGTTCCCTAAAGCCAACCTTTGGACGCCAGCCTAATTTTTCTCGGGCTTTTGTGGCATCTCCTAGCAAATAGTCCACCTCAGTTGGGCGAAAGTAACGAGGGTCAATCGTCACGTGTTTTTTCCAGTCCAGATCAAGCATATCGAATGCTAATTCCAGAAACTCTCGTACCGAATGCGACTCACCTGTGGCAACGACATAGTCATCGGGCTCATCCTGCTGGAGCATCAACCACATAGCTTCCACATAGTCACCGGCAAAGCCCCAATCGCGTCGCGCCTCTAGATTACCTAAAAAGAGCCGATCTTGTAGACCTACTTTGATACGCCCAGCTGCTCGCGTGATTTTACGCGTGACGAACGTCTCACCTCGCCGTGGCGACTCGTGGTTAAACAGGATACCGTTGCAGATAAACAAACCATAGGCTTCTCGATAGTTTACCGCGTACCAGTAAGCCGCCACCTTAGCTGCAGCATAAGGACTGCGAGGATAAAAAGGCGTTTTTTCATTTTGTGGAGGAGGAGCAGCCCCAAACATTTCTGATGAGCCAGCTTGATAAAAACGCACCGCTTTTCCGCTGCTGCGCACAAAGTCTCTGACGGCTTCTAGGAGGCGTAAAGTTCCTGTCGCTACAATATCAGCCGTATACTCAGGTTGTTCAAAAGAAACTTTCACGTGGGATTGGGCTCCTAGGTTATAAATCTCATCCGGTTGAACGCGTTCTAGAATATGACGCAGCCCAGTACCATCTGCAAGGTCGCCGTAATGAAGGAAAAGTCGCGCCTCTGGATCATGAGGATCGCGATAGAGGTGGTCGATGCGATCGGTATTAAAGGTTGAAGTGCGGCGGATAATACCATGTACTTCATAGCCCTGCTCCAGCAGAAACTCTGTGAGATAAGATCCATCTTGGCCGGTAATTCCCGTAATTAGTGCCTTTTTCATAGAGCGTGCCCTTTTTGCTTTAATAATTGTCGTCCGACGAATACTACGAAGCGAGGATTATGCCGAACATATCGCCGCCAGAGCCGGCGCGGCTCCATTAGCAGGCGGAAGAACCATTCTAGACCCATCTGTTGCAGCCAAAAAGGCGCTTGGCGTATCCTCCCCGCATGAAAATCAAAAGCAGCACCAACCCCCACCATAACAGCCTGAATCTGTCCTTTATGCGCTGCCATCCAATATTCCTGTTTTGGGCATCCCAAGCCGACGAATAGAATCCGTGTACCCGAAGCATTAATAGCCTCAACCACCTTCTTATCTTCTTCGGGAGTGAGTGGTCGAAAGGGTGGACTGTAGCAATAAGATACCTGCAAGCCAGAAAATCGACGGGAAAGATTTTCCGAAATCCCCTGTGTCGCCTCTGGATGCCCGCCATAGAACCCTACGGGAATACCACAACGCGCAGCTTCTTGCGCTACCCAGAGCGTCAGTGTGGGACCATAGACACGCTCCTGCTTAGGGATCCCCATGCGGCGAAGCGTCCAGACCAGTGGCATGCCGTCGGGTGTTACTAAATCCGCGGCATTCACAATAGCCCGAAAGTCGGGACTGTCGTACGCTTCCATTACCATATGCACATTCGCCGCGCATACATACCGACTTTCCCTTGCCTCTGCCCAGTCTATAATTTGCTTTGTAGCCCACGCATAGCTAGTGGCATCCACACGCATGCCTAAGATGTAGCGGTGCTGGACCTGTGGCATCCCTATCTGCCCTTGCGATGGTTATCAATCGCCTGCTGGTAGATCTCCATGAGCATCTGATAGTTCCGCTCCGCCGTATACTTGGCCTCGTACTCCGCCCGGGCTTCCTGCCGCATGTGGGCAAGCTCCCTAGGATGGGCCAGAAGCCATTCCACCTTGGCGGCCAGGTCCTCGGGATCGCCAGGGCGAAATAGTAAGCCAGTTGTACCATCCCTCACTATGTAACTGGCAACCCCCGCACTGGAAGCCAAAACTGGTGTCCCGCAAGCGAAGGCCTCCACTGCAACTAATCCGAAAGTTTCATACCATCCTTCGGAAGGCCATATAAGAAATTGAGCATTTGTTATGAGCTTGAATAGCTCACTCTTATCGAGCCTAGGCACGTACTCTATATCCAGGCAATGGCTTTCCACCTCCCGCCAAACCCAGGAGCTCAACCGCCCATCACCTCTGATCTTGAGCCTGACCTTCAAGCCCCGTATGCGTAGAGCCTTCCATGCATTTACCAGCGTCAAAACGCCCTTTTCTGGATCCAAACGACCCACAAAAACTGCATAACTTTCACGGCCCTCAGACACTTTCTCCCTGGAGCTTCGCCATCTTAAGAGCAAGGCGTCAGGATCGATAACAAAGTGGGGCTTAATAGCAATCTTATCCTCTGGGATCCCCGCTTGAGCAAAGAGGGCCTTGTAAAATTCCGTAAACACAATGTACTTATCAACCAAACGAGACCAGGTACCAAGAGCCTTATGCAAACTAATCATAGAAGCTACACCTAAGGTATAAAGCCTAGACCCTCTGTAACACCCTCGCAGCACGCCAGGCCAAGCAAAAAACTTTCCTAAGCATAGAGTGCAAACTTGTCCCTTATACCAAAAGTTGGCCGATGGGCACATTAGGCGCGGATTGTGCAAACTCATCACTACCGGCACCTTCTCAGCCTTAGCCGCCCAAATCACAGAAGGAGAAGCCAAGGGGAAAGTATTATGAATGTGCACCACTTGGGGACGTCTTTCTCGGATGAGCGCCCGGAAGTTTTGGTAGGTCTCTCCATTCCAAACCGTCACCACCGCCTGACGCCAGCGAGGCATGCCCTCTAAATCTCTGTTATGGAGCGTGACAGGGATGACCTCGTGGCCCATCCGCTCCAGCAAGGCCTTCTCGGCTTCAAAGACCGCGTCCTCACCGCCGGGTTGCTGGTAATAAGTATGAACAAGAAGAACCTTATTCAATTTACTTTGCTGAACCATAGGTCCTCGCAGACGGCGAAATTTCTTTATTCTCTACGTTTTCCCAAAATAGCGAATCAACCCTGACTCAACTGACCAGCGCTCAGCTAACAAAGCTGCAGTAATGAGAATGACGAAATCCCGACCGAGATTCAACGTGCCTTCTGTTAAAGACCGAACCAGGATGAATGTCATCGTCATAACCAAGAATGAGCTTTGGGGAGTGCCTACAAGCCTCTTCACTGTACGCAACATTGTTGTTATGGTAGCAAATATGTTTATAAAAAATAGAAACAGCCCTATGACACCTCCCGTAAACAACGCGTCCAAGAAAGCATTATGTGCCTGTGTGGCTGGAACCGTAAATCCTATACTCATGGAGTAATGACTAAAAATATCTCGAAATGTCGCGAAGCCATAGCCCACCCATGGACTTTCGCTGACCATATCAAGGGTCCAAAGCCAAAGGTTTGTGCGCCCGGTCAACGTCTCTACCAAAGAGGGATTTGAAGTGTAGACCTCTATCTGCTGCCGTATATATTCTTGCAGTGATAGAAAAACGGCGCTACCAGCAGCCAACGTGCCCAAAGCATACTTTGCTTTACTCCAACCACGTTGAGAAATGACAACCGCACCCCAAGCAGATAACATCGCAATAATAGAAGTTTTGCTGAATGTTAGTACTAAGAGAATAAAAAAAGCCGTGGTTGCGACTAATCGAACCAGTCTATATCGATACAGTGGAAGAACCGAGAGAAAACAAAGCGACGAACCGTACAAAAACCCAAGAGCATTAGGAGGCAAAAGTTCGTCGTTGCCAAATCTGGCCGACTCCTTCGCTCCAAGCAATATCAAACTGACCGTAGTTAGAATTGCTCCAAGTATATAGGCACGACCCGCCGCTATGAATGCGTAGTTTGCATTCATAAGCCGCGAACCCAACAGCATTGCCGTCAGTAGCGAAGCAGTTGAGGCAAGAAATCCTACGCTTCTTAGCCAATTCTCCCAAACATAGGGTGATAATAAAGATGCAAACGTGACCCAACCTAGGTATAGAAAAATCCATTTAGCGATGGAAGATCTTAGCTTGAAAGGTCTAGAGAGCCATATAAACAGGAAGAGACATCCTAAAGAAGTTGAGATTAGCACATTTACAGCACTTATCCAGTATAAGCTCCTCGGAAAGAAGAGAGGAAGGCTATAACTAGCGCTAAGCCAGAACCAAAGGAAGCTCCAAAGGAGTCTAACGACAGAGAAACGATAGCTATCCACCCGAGCCAATGTTCTAAATCACCTGAGCGCTTTGTGATAAATCTTGTTGATCTCCTCACCTCTCCGCCGCCAGCTGAACTCCTCACTTACCCTCCGGCACCCGGCCTCACCCATAGTCCGCTGCAAGCCGGGATCGTCGGCCAGCCGCACTATCGCTTTTGCCATCTCTTCAACCGCCTGCTCTGGCATGCGGGCCGGAATCTTAAAACCCGTCTCCTCCGTTACCTGCACTGCAGGCCCCCCCAAGTCCAGGCAGATCACTGGCCTACCCGCAGCCATAGCCTCCAGGCAGACCCAACCGCCGGAGTCGTGTAGGCTTGGGTGGACAAGGACGTGGGCCTGGGCAAGGAGTTCCAGCACCTGCGGCCGGGGAAGCTGTCCGAAGAAGCGCACCCGGTCGGCCACGCCCAGCCTCCGGGCAAGAGCCTCGAGGCGCCCTCGCTCCGGTCCATCGCCCACGATCCAATACGCTGCATCCTTGAGCCCACTTCGGGCAAAGGCCTCGAGGCCTAGGTGAAACCCTTTCAAATGCAGCAAATTTCCAATGCTGATAAAGCACACAGGCGCTGCCGGCGGTGGAGGAATTCGGGAGAGCTTTTCCATCTCTTCCTCGGGTAAGGCTACCTGGCTCAGGACCTCCACATGCTTCACTCCCAGGCGCTTAAGCCGAGCCTTAGTCTCTGGCGTGGTGGCCAGGGCTAGGCTCGCCCGGCGGGCGGTGAAGCGAACCAGGGGGTCCCATTCGGCAAAGAAACGAACCGCGGTGCGAGCGATCTCGTAAGCGATGCCTCTTGGCCCAAAGGTAGTCCAGAAAGCCAGGGGTGCAGACTCCCCTCCACCCACCGGGCCCCATACGAAAGGCACCCCCTCCAGGAAGGCCAAGGTGCTCGGTGTCCAGTACTTCACAAAGGTCACGTGGTGGGCTATGTCAAAGCCCACCTCTCGGTGCAGCCGCCGCACCAGGGGGATGGCTGTGAGTTGCCACAGGTAATAGTACAGCTGCACACCCCGCTGTCCCCGCTTCCAGAACCGGGCCCAGGGAGGTAGATCGTGGTAGACGAAGTGGAGGTTCGGGACAGGTCTCTGCGCCAGTGCTGCCTCAATGGCCGGGCGGTTGTTGGCCCGGGTGAGAACCCAGACCTCGTGATGCTCGGCCAGGTGCCGGGCCAAGTTCCAACCCACACCGGGCTCGGAGCCCCGGCCCGGTTCGCAAGCGTAGGCGGACAAGAGAAGTTTTAGAGCTTTTAAACCCTTAAACACCATTGTGTAAGATAGTATCCTTTAATACCTTTCAGCAAATATCTTTTTCCGCGGGCCCAAAGTCTCAAAATCATTTTGAAAGCCATCTGTAGACTTGAAAATCTCTTTAGCCTACGCAACAACGGATCAAGTTCTAGCAAAGCTTTTTCCTGCTCTAACCGTTGTTTACGAGCTGCTAAAGAAGATTTGTTTGTTTCATGCCAACGAAAATCTGCCAATATAGCATTAATATGCACAAACTTATACCCCTTCAATGCCAAGCGGACGAAAAACTCATAATCCATAGCATAGTGATATTCAATGTTCAAAAAGTTTCCTTCATCGAATATTTTTCTCTTAAAAAATGATGCAGTTGTAGGTATATATAAAATATGCAAGTATTTTAGCATGAAGATATCAAAGTCAAGTTCTTTACGAATCTGCAAAACGTTACCTTGTTCATTAATAAAGCGATAATCTCCATATAGAATATCCACCTCCGGATGCTCCACCATAAATGAAGATACCTGTTGAAAACATCCCGGCAGGTATCTATCATCCGCATTCAGCCATCCAATGATATCCCCACTTGCCAGTCGAAAGCCTTTATTGAGTGCATCGGATTGCCCTCGATCTGACTCTGAAACCCAGATAAGATGGGGATAACGCTTGAGTATGTTTAAAGTACCGTCAGTAGAGCCTCCATCAATGATGATATGTTCAAAATTAGGATAACTCTGTTCAAGTACGCTGCGAATACAATCTTCTATAAATTTCTCTTGATTAAGGCTTGGTGTAACAATAGAAATCTTAGGACAAAGTATTTCTATGTTCGCCATCCTTACCTCGTAATTTTGTATAAGTAGTACGCAATAAAATTCACGAAGTCCCTAAACTTAAGGATTTCGTGCGGAGGTACTACGCTCTTAGCATCAAACCAGGATATCTGCCAATCTACAAACAAATCAATTAAGTATGCAAGAACCAAGTATGGTACTATCTCTCTGGTAAGACCTATGCCCTCAAAGTAAACCTCCCACGCGTCCAGACATTCTAGACTCCAAAATCCACCTTTGCTCCTTACAAAATGGAATGCATCCCAGCCAGGCAGCCAGTCAGCACGCGCATACTCCAAATCTATAACATACATCGTATTTCCCACTATTCCAATGTTCCATGGCGTGAAATCACCCAGCCTCCAAATCCAAGGAAGCAATACATTGCCTATTGATTTCTGTAATAGGCTCAAGCTCTGCTCTATAACAGTTAACTGATAATGAGGTAGCCAGCTGCGCAACTTTTCGACCCTGAATCTTAGATCCTCCCAGAATTTACTTTCTTTAAATTTTTCCATCGCTATTTGTCGCCAAGCGACATCTTTAAGTGCTTCAATGTACATTGAGTGTAGAACTGTGGCATCATTTGTAAGTTGGATAGGTTGTGTAACCATAAGAACAAGTTCACCAACGTGTCCATGATGTATAATATGTGGAACCTTGATATGCACAAGACCTATTTGCTCAAACAGTTTTAATGTTTGAGCCTCGTTGTTAACTAGCCCCTTTGTCGTCTCATTCCACCCTACTTTTGCATAACCCAACACCTCACCCGAGGGAGTCATCACTTGAAGCGTGGGCTTGCGATGTGGTCCGGGTGTGCCTATAGACACTGCAAAGACCAGATCTTTGCGACTGAACACCTCGCGGAGAGTTTGCAGAACGCAATCCTCAGTGTTGTTATCTTCCATGTGCACCCTTGGGAGGCTGGGCGCTTTCAGGCCGAGGGAAGCAAGTGCCCGCAAGGCGTCTCTGGCTACTCGGGCTTTGGCTGTCTGGGCAGGGTAAAGCTCGAGGCTTGAACAGAAGGTTCTGCCGGTCCCCAGCGGCAACAGGTAGCCACGACCGTCGGGGAGACGGAGGAAAACATGGGTCGGACGGTCTGGCTGAAAAACCACACCTAGAACACCCGAAAGCCATGAAAGGTCATCACTACTCGATTGAGGGAACCAGTGAGCGCGCCGCTTGAGATAGCGAAGGTGAAGGTGCTCTAACAGAGCGCCCCGCGCCTGGGCGACAACTTCTTCAACGGCTGCGCTCCCGTCAAGAAGAACCGCACAGGGTGTGCTCACTGCAAATTCCCTGTAGGCGTGCACCTGCCGTTCCAGTTCCTCCGGCGCTACTTCCTGTTTTCGCTCCAGCAATTGCTTCATGGGCACATCCAGGACCAGGAAAATATCTGGACGCGGGACAAACCATCGTAAAAGACGAGCTGCCCATATCGGTCCGCCGTAGCGGTAGCGTTTGGGGTCAACCAGCAAGTCATCGTAGTAGCGGTCAAAAAGTACCAAGGTAGAGCGAACCAATAAGGGCCGAATCTTAAGCCAGTAGCCCAAGGTGTAGTCCAGCCAGTAATAGGCCAGCTTGAGCAGCGAGCCAAGCCAAGAGCGTGCCGGTTTGCCATGCGGATCGGTGACAGGACCGCCGTCACCTTGTCTCCGCAGCAACGCAGGCATCAGATGAAACCGCGCTGTCCGACGGAACGCTCCCGCCACTTCCTTGAGGAGACCCTCGATGAGCGTACTCTTCCCTGCGCCGTCGGGCCCCAACACCGCAACCAGTAGCCCTTTCTTTCTACCAAGCATAGAGAAATTTAGGTAATTTATATTTGTAGTTTATACTTCAGAGGCATGATAGCTCCCTACCGCGAGCTTAGGCTTATTCCTAAATATTATTCTCGAACACCTTTTAGAACCTTAATTTCCATACCTTTTATATCTACTTTCACAAAGTTAATCCGTTGGCCTGCCAAAAGAATATCCAGCTGCGTCATTTCCACTAAACAATCCGCTCTATCTGCTACTTCTTTACTACGCATGTCATTCTTACAAAATCCTACAAATCCTTACCAATTGCCAAGAGCATAATTCAAAATAATGATATTTTTCTATTTACTAAATGTTCTAAGCAAACAATTGTAAAAAAAGGAAGAGGCTCAATGTAAAACACTTTCTCGGCTATTTGCGATGCCTTTAGAGTAAATAATCCTTCTCCAGTACCACAATCTACTACTACGTCTCCAGGCTCGACTACCGCTCTCCCACTGGATAGTTCCAGTGTATCCTGAAGAACTGCTCCGTGATGACTTGTAAGAGTTGCTTATAGTAGTGCTTCGGTATATATAACTCACCGTCCTCCCTTCAATGCCACAGGGAGTAGACCATCTTTCTCCTCGGTTACTTGACTTGTAATGCCTCGCTGAGCGTTTGTAAATCACAGAAATAATAGATTAAATATTAGTTCTTTTAAGTCTAAAACGACGTATTCCTGGTACGCTAACCTATGCAAACCAATCCTGAAGCAAACCAATAAAGCACGATCTTTAATTTCGTTCTTAAAAGCGCAACAATTCGTCGCAAACGATCCAATAGCCTATAACTGATACCAATTGCCCACACGACTATCCTCATGATTTTCTTAGCTCTTATTCACTTGGTTTTGGACAAACTGAAATGCCTATTGCTAATGCCCACATATGGGCACAACTTATTTCTGCAAAATTGGGTTTGTTAGTTAATCCAGAGTCCAGTTATTCACTTGTAACACATTTGAATATTTGTAACTACGCCATAGCAAATTAGTAAACACCCATTTTTTTGAACGTTCCTTATTCCTCTTTTCAAGTAAACGATATAAAGCCAACACTGCTTCTGCATCAGTTATAGGTATACCGCTTGTCTCTTTTTGAAATTCACTGTTATGTATGCAATTCGGACAAACAAAAATCCCTTTATCTTCTACTTGTAATGTCGGCACAACAATAAGACGATCCCTAAATAATTCAAACTGCTGAACAACACCATCAACTATACGCACAAATATATTTGCAGGCTCTTCCCATATAATAATCTTCTTCCAAACATGACCACACTGCTTGCCCAAAAGTCTTTCCCAATCAGACCATTTTGATAACTCTTTGCAATTACACAATACGTATATCTTGAGCCCGTTTTTTTGAGCATAGTAGTAAATCTCTGCTCCAAAAGTTTGTATCATGACCTTTAGAGTTTCTAACGGGCTACTTTTAAGACCCCTTTTTACCAACGTCCACTTTAGCTTAGGAAGAAATGCTTTTAAACACACCTGGTCTCCATTCACTAGGGCATTGTATAACCGTTCAGCTTCAATCCCTGGAAAACGATCTTGTACAAATTCCACAAACTCATCTCTTATATAAGGGAGGCGTGTAGCAAACTCATCAAAATATCTTTCAGGAACATAGCTACCAATCAACATACTAGTGAACGCTTTCAGAACAAGTTCATGTAAAACATAGGGAATCCTCCACAAACCAACCTTCTCACTTTTTGCGAAGAGTTCTTCGTTAGTCAAATAGGAAAACCCAAACCAACTACCACCCCGACAAGTTACATCAATAATAAGTCTCTCAATCACGCTGTCTCTTACTCTATAGAACTTAAAACTACTTACATGAGGTCGATAGACATATCTAAACAGTCTCAAACTCTGCAGGGAGCAAAACCTTAGCAATTCACGTACGAAATCTCCATATTGAGAGCCGGGCACCTCTAAGTCTAGATCCCCTCCGTAGTCGGCAGGCAACCTCTCATACCCTCGAAGCACTAGCAGCTCAAACCCACGCGATGCAAAATGTTGGAAAAACTCTCTCAGATTGTAATTAACAATACCCCTTATCATTATTTTGTCTTATATGTGTTGATTTTCCCCATCACATATTGAGGATGCAGGAATAGGGCGCTTATCGCATATCCTACCGCCCGTAGCCAATTTCGCTCCGTCAGAGAGGCTCCTGCTAACGTCCACAATTTCTGTGCTTTCCACTTTCTCCTCTTCTCGCTGATACGTTTACAGTTACTTTTCAACCAATACTCCAAGGGAGGCTCTTCTTCACCGACTCTTCGAGCTTTAGCACAATCTCTCGCATACATCCAGTAGATACGTTGTTCTTCAAAACCTTTTAATGTAAGGCCAGTGGACAGTATTCTAGAGCCAACAAGAACCTCCGGAAGAAACCCTAGCAGATAGTGCTCTGAAAGCCGCAAAAACAGGTCATAATCTTCGCCTTGGGGAAAATCGCGGTACCCTCCAATTGAGAGCACAGCAGTCTTACTAAATAGGGCTCCCTGGTGTGGTACGTTGCCATCTACATAGGGGTCGTAGTACGGGGGTGACGCTAATTTATGCCTTTTTATAACTCCAGTCGGACGCCCGGCGAGATCCACATACTCAATGTCGCAACTAACAAACATAATATCTCTGTGATTATTCAAAAACATCACCTCTTTCTCTATTCTCTGAGGATATGCAATGTCATCAGCATCAAGACAGGCTATCCAATCAAATTTAGCCTCCTCGATTCCGATATTTCTAGCTCTACCAATCCCTCCTTCACTTTGGACTATTACCCGTACACGGGTATCAGCAGATGATAGACCTTGCACAAATTCAAGGGTTCCATCATCTGACCCGCCATCAACAATTATAATCTCCAGATTCGTATATGTCTGTCTCAGGATTGACCTAACCGCGTCCTGCACATAGGGCATAGCATTAAGAGTAGGAATGATAACACTAACCCCATCTATCGGCCGTTTCATGTTGCTTGCCTCCATAGAAGTAACAGCATTGCTATTAATACAAAACCATAGACAAGGATACCTAAAACCGCTCCTGCGAGGCGGAGCACAAGAACCAAAGGAATCGCTCCTCCGAGAAACGCAACAGAAGCAACAATGTAGGACACCATTACCTTGTCTATACGTCCCATTGCTCGCAGAGCATTTCCGAAAACTATGCTCTGAGATGTTATAAACGGATATAAACCAACTAAAAATACGTAATCAGCAACTTGAAGGTACTTGCTTTCGTATAATAAAGATATTATTTCTTTACCACACGCTGCAAGCCCTAGCAAAAAAATAAGGGATAAGCCCCCTAGTATCACTGCGCTACGCAAAGTCGTGCTTCTGATCGATGATGGCCCCTGTCTAGATAGCCAAACTAGCACAAGAGGGGACAGTGCATTCAAGAGTTGTTGTGCTGGGGTAACAAGGTTGTACAGCGCGCGCAATGCTGCGAGATCTTTTAAACTCAACAAGAAGGGGAGTAACAAAAAATACAAATTGAGCGAAAGCGTAGAGAAAAAAGCCGTCCCAATGCCCCACCTTCCATATCCCCAATGGTCTCCAAGCACCATCGTCGGCGTCGGGTTGCCTGCAAAACCCCAGACGCGAGGGCGAAGACGCAGGACCATAAGCGCAAGCGATGCAATTGCCGCAGCTCCACCGAGTAGCACCAGTCCCGACAGGGAAGAAAGAAGCCCGGCGCGCCATAGCAGAAAGAGCCCAGCCAAAGTCACCGCTAAGTTAACTCCACTTCCCACCGTTGCCCAGACGGGCTTCATGGGGACGTAGCACGCCCGACGGACAAGCCAAATGAGTAGTAGAAATGGCGAGGCGATAGCCAGTCCCGCAAGCGCACGGGCCATCGCTAGGGATCCGTAGTGGGCAAACACAAGGGCAGCAATTCCCAGCGCAAGGGCAACAATAGCTGAGATCCCCCAGTGGCCATAGAGAAGCATCCCCAGGTATTTGTGGAAATGCTCGCGGTACTTCCCTGCCCCAAAAACCATCATCGGCTCGGTCAGCACCGCCGTGTGAAAGCTGGCCAGTAGGTAAAAGATCGAGAGGGCCACAGCGAAAGCGCCGTATTCGTTTGGCATAAGCCAGCGGGCCAAGAGAATGTTCACTAGAAAACTGCTACCGCTAAAAAGACCCTGGTCCAGCACCGCCCAAAATCCCTTGCGGGCCCAACCGAAAACAGAAACAAGACGTGAAGGCGCTGCCTTGCCATTCTGATCAGGAGGCGAGGTGATTTCAGAAAATATCTCTGGAGAACCTGAGCCCATTTTATTGGCCTCTGTCCGCTACCGCGCTTTCAGCGCTGCGATTTGCACAAATTCAGCTCCAAAATTATATCCCCTAGCCCTAGATTCTTTTGAAGATTTGATGCAGCCCGGCTGGCAACTACGACCGCTGCCATAGGGCCTTAAACTCTCCCCACCAGGTTGAGGGCTTAAGCAGCGCCTGCACTTCCTCAACCTTCTGCTGCGCCTCGCGGTCTGCAGGCGCACGCGACAGCCAGTGCCGCACTAGGGCTAAGCCCAAGCCCAAAAATACTCCCAAGAACAAAAACAAAAATACAATTACTTTACGACTCATCCCCGAAGGCTCATTGGGAGGCACGGGCGGCTGCACAATACTCAACACCGGAGCTTCTTTTTGCACTTGAATCTCGGCTTGCGTCTTTTGAATCTGCAGCTCTCGGTAAAGCTGCTCCTTAAAGCTCAACTGCCGTTGCAACCGCTCCATCTCGGCCCGCAGCTGGGCTGTTTGCGGATTGCGGTTGGCATCCAAAAAGCGCGCGAGCTCGTTTTCAGCCTGCCGCAGCTCAGCTTCTACTTGGGCAAACTTCTGCTCCAAAAAACGCAAATCCTGCCGCGCCTTCTCCGTCTTAATCCGGTTGACCGCAGCCTGCAAATGCCAAATAGCCCGCTCCACCAATGCAGCCGAAAGGTAAGGGTCCTTGCTTTCAGCACGCAACACAATCACTCCCGGCATATCCCGCAGCAACCCCCCTCCTGTTTTCTGGGAAGCGCTAAGAACGCTACGAAGCTCCCGAATCGCCGCATATTCCTCCTTGGTGGGCAGAACAATCACACCCGAGTACAGGTCTTGCACAGGTGCTCTAGCGCTACCCCGCAACCAGCGTAGCGGATTGAGGTAAGCCAACCAGGATTCCTTCCCGTAGTATTCCACTAGCGTCATGCGCCGGCCTTCTTCGGCAATGTAGAACGTGTCGCGCGCCAACGCCAGCAAAAAATCCGGACTCTGAATAATGTCGGGATAGACGCTAGGACTAACAACCTCCTCACCTCCTATCGACAATCCAAATGAGCGCAATGCCGAAAGGGCACCGCTACTACTTGGCGACGTGCTAGGAGCTAGCTTGGCCTCGGCCACGTAGGACCTTGGCATAAGCAGGGCCACTACTACACCCAGCACCAGCGCAGCCAGCACGCTGACTACGATCACGCGCCGTTGACGGGCAATGGCCACACCCAAATCCAAAAGGGAAATTTCATCCGCTTCTGCAGAAGCATAGTACGGTACCCAACCCGGCGGTGGGGAAGCAGACGGACCGGCTGCAGCGCGCTCTGAAGTGTCGGTAGGATTCATCTCTAACCAGTGCACCAAGATTGCTTAATAGCAGCACCAACAAAAACCAGGCCCAGATACTTTTAAAGTAGGACTTTCGGTTCCATAAAAAAAAGCCCCCTCTGGGGGCTTTTTACAGAGCAGCGCTAGCGCTGCTGGCGTTGACATCACTCACCGGGCATACCGGGCAGCAATTGCTTCTAACCTTGCCTGGAGTTGATCTGCTGGAAACCAGCGACCGCGCAGCATCACCCCCAGCCGGCGCCGCAGATGGCCTAGATCCTCCAGCGGATTCCCCTCCAGCAAGATCAAATCGGCCCGGTGCCCGATAGCCACAGCCCCAAAGCTGTCCTGCCGCTGGAAGTAACGTCCAACGTTATACGTAGCCGAGCGCAAAATCTCGTAAGGCCTCAGGCCAGCAGCTTGCATGCGCTCTATTTCTCGATATGTTGAAAAACCTGGCACGCTGAACTGTTGCGGCGAATCTGTGCCAAACAGAATCCCAACCCCACCGTCGGCCAATGCCTTGAGCAGCCGCATACGGTTAGCAATATGCTGCCGCGCTGCTTCGCGGTTAAGCTGCGGATTGGTCAAGCGGCGCTGGTGAGCCTCTACCCACTGGTCGACAATCTCCGCCGGCATATAGCGTAGTTCTTCATACCCCTGAACCGTCTCCAGATCCAGAACGCCCATAAGCACTTCCCACAGCGCCATCGTGGGCACCACCCAAGCCTGCGCTTCACGGGTGAGCCGGACAACTTCGGCCAGGCGGGCTTCGTCGATAGGCTTGTCGAAGGCATCCAGGTAGGCTATAAAGCCATCCAAGTGATCGAACGTCTCTTGCCCCATCTCCAAGGCATGCCGAAGTCCGACGCTTTCGGGCACGTGACCGGCAAAGCGGATCCCTACTTCATGGGCCGTGCGTGCCATGGCATCGTAGACTTCCCGGCTCAGCCCAGGCAATACTTTCAGCAAATCCCACCCTTCTGCTTTTTGCTGGCGTACCCTTTCGACGGCCTGCTCAGGCGAGGTGACCGAGCCACCGCTAAAAGGAGGACCCGCCAGGTAAAGCGTAGGTCCCACAAGCTCACCACGATGAATCCGCTCCCGAAGCACTAGTTGCGCAGGATCCCCTAGCATACCCCGCACTGTGGTAATGCCATTGGCCACGTAGAGCCACAGCACATCCTCGATGTACTGCGGCGAAGCGTTACCCCCAGGCACATGTCCATGCATCTCAGCCATGCCTGGCATCAGGTAGCGACCCGCAGCCTCAATGCGCTGCGCCCCGTCGGGAATCGTTATAGCCTCGGCAGGACCCACCGCAACGATTCGCGTACCCCGAACGAGTACCGTCTGGTTAACCAGCACCGTATCCCGATCCATCGGCAGCACGTTCACACCGACAAATGCCACTGCCGACTCCGGCGCTGGCTGCGCTTGACAAGCCAGCACAGCCAGCATCGAGACACCTATCAGCCTAAGCGCTTGCATGACCAGCCTCCCGATTGGTTGAGCGCACCTTTTAAGAATACGATACCCAAAGCTTTGGGGAAAGGCATTTGAGGCGCTAAAGACGCAAAAAAGTACCTTTAGAGTAGGCCTTGTATCGGGCTTGAACCCTTCGTGCAGGCCTGCGTTGGAATAGCTTTAAAAAAGCCTTGCCTTGTCGTGCACGCACCTGCTCTTATCAATCTGCGTACGCTAAGCCGAGCGGAGCTAGAAGCGCTAGCGGAGCGGTTAGGCGAGCCGCGCTACCGGGGGCGCCAGCTTTTTAAATGGCTCTACGGCAAGGGGGCTACGTCGTTTGCGCAGATGACCGATCTCCCCAAGACCTTTCGGGAAGCGCTCGAGCGCCAGGCGTGCATTCGCACGCTCGAACCCGTTCGACAGCTTATCGCCCGTGATCAGACGGTTAAGGTGCTGTTTCGCCTACCCTCGGGACGGCATGTAGAAGCAGTGCTCATTCCAGACGTTGAGGCCTCTGGGCAGGTGCGTCGGCTGACGGTATGCGTCTCGAGCCAGGTGGGCTGCGCCATGGGCTGTGCTTTTTGTGCAACCGGTCTGATGGGTTTTCAGCAGAACCTGACGGCCGGAGAGATTTACGACCAAGTCTGGCAGCTCAATCGCCTAGCCGAAGCGCGCTTTGGCCGCCGCATTACCAACGTGGTCTACATGGGCATGGGCGAGCCGCTTTTAAACTATGCTGCGGTGCTAGAAAGCATTGCGTTCTTGACCGATCCCGACGGGCTAGGTCTTTCACCCCGCCGAATCACGGTGTCGACCGTGGGCCTGGCACGCCGCATTCGGCAGCTGGCCGACGAGGGCGTGCGCTTCCGACTGGCTGTCTCGCTCCATGCCCCAACCAACGCCCAACGCTCAGCCATTATGCCAGTCAACCGCAACGAGCAGACCGACCTTGACGACCTCATCGAAGCAATTCGCTACTTTGAGCAAAAAACCGCCCAAAAGGTCACCTACGAGTATTGCTTGTTTGAAGGCTTTAACGACCGTCCCGAAGACGCGCAGCGCCTGGCCGATATTGTTGCCCAAGCCCCTGGCAAAGTCAACCTCATGCTTTACAATCCTGTCGAAGGGGCACCTTTTCGGCGTCCTTCGGAGGAACGCTTAGAAGCATTCCTCCGGGTTCTGGTAGCCCGCGGTGTTACGGTCACCGTGCGACGTAGCCGTGGCGAAGAGATCCAGGCCGCCTGCGGCCAACTGGCTGTGCGTGAACAAAGCATCGCCGAGGCCGTGTCATAACGTTGACAGACCTTGTCGGTAAGCTGCTCACCAACGTCGCAACCGGCCATGAAAAAGCAACAACTGTCGACGGATCCCGTTGCTGAGCTGCAGTGGAGCTTAGGGCGCTGGATGTTAGGGGTGATGGGGGGAGCGCTAGCTGTGGTGATGCTCCCGCGGCTTTTGCGTCTGCTGTTTCGGCGCGTTTTACCGCATCTCTTGCTTGAAGTGCTGCTGGCCGTGACGGTCGGGTTGCTTACGGAAAAGGTGGCTTTGTGGCTACAACGCAAACCAAAAGCCCTAAAAGCGCATGGAACCCCTGCGTCGACCACCTGAACGTCCAGATCGGCTGGGCGTTATCACCCACGGCTCGCTCAGCCAAGGCGTCGAGATGAAGCTCGAAGCCAGCGAGTCGATCGAAGAGGTGGTTGCCGGCACGTTTGTGGTCATTCAAGGCGAAAAGTATGACTTTTTTTCGATGATCACCGACGTGCGCATCGATGCAGCCAACGAAAACATCCTTCTACATCCGCCATCGGCAGAGAACAATCTGCTGCGCCAGATCTTGCGCGGTTCAGGGACCTATGCCACGGTCACGCTCAAGCCCATGCTGATGATGCGCAACGATGGGCTGCAAGAGCTCGCCGAGGTGCAACCCGTCAAAACGGTACCCAGCCATTTTGCAGCGGTCTACCGCGCCACCGCTGAAGATGTAACGCGCATCTTTGGCCACGAAGCCAACGAGGGCGGCAACCGCTATTTTCAGGTTGGCGAGCCGCTGGGTATGCCCGGAATTCCAGTATGCATGGACTTAGATCGTCTGGTAGAGCGCTCGAATGCGGTTTTTGGCAAAACGGGCACCGGCAAAACGTTCCTTACGCGGCTGCTCCTGTGTGGTACGATCAAAACGGGCAAGGCCGTCAACCTGGTGTTCGACATGCACTCAGAGTATGGCTACAGTGCCCGTAAAGAAGACGGCACGTTTGTTAAAGGCCTGCGGGAGCTTTTCCCGACGCGTGTTGTGGTCTTCTCGCTTGACCCTGAAGGCACCCGTAAGCGTACGCAGCGCACCCCAGATTGCGACGTTTACCTTTATGCCGACCAAATCGAGCCAGAAGACATTCTGCCGCTGCAGGAAACCCTTAACCTCAACGAAACCGCAGCCGAAAGCAGCTTTCTTTTGCAACGTAAGTTTGGCCGCAATTGGCTGCTTCAGCTGCTGCAGACTCCAGAAACTGAGCTCAATGACTTGGCCGAAGCGGTCGGTGCCCATCCTGCCTCCCTTGGGGCCTTACGACGCAAACTGTCCCCTTTTGAACGCTATTCCTTCTTTAAGACCGAACCTTCGACGGGTAAGCGAGATGTTCTGGAAGACTTGCTTGAAGCGCTGCGCAGCCAAAAATCGGTAGTCTTTGAATTTGGCCGTTACGACGACTTGCGCGTCTACATGCTGGTGGCCCAGGTTATCACGCGGCGCGTGCGGGCTGCTTACGAGGAGATGACCACCACCTATTTGCAAACCCAAAACGAAGCTGATCGCCCACCCCAGCTTGTCATCACCATTGAAGAAGCGCACAAATTCCTTATGCCCGGCATTGCCCGCGAAACGCCTTTTGGCAAAATTGCCCGGGAAATGCGCAAGTACTTTGTGTCGCTGCTGGTGGTTGACCAGCGGCCTAGTGCTATCGATGAGGAGGTGCTGAGCCAGATCGGCACGCGCATTATTGCCCAACTGAACGACGACAAGGATATCGCTGCGGCCTTGGTGGGCACGCGGGATGCAGGTGCGCTGCGCCAGGTGCTGGCTTCGCTGGACTCCAAGCAGCAGGCGCTCATCTTAGGCCATGCGGTACCCATGCCCATCGTGGTCAAAACGCGCACCTATGACGACGCGTTCTATGCAGCGCTGCGCAGCAGCGACTTGCCTGGCCAGGACTTCGACAGCTTAGACCGCAACATGAAACAGTGGTTTTACTAAGTTTATGCTGGCGTGTCGACTTTTTGTGCTGCTCTGCCTATTGTGGCTAGGTTGCCGCGCACCCCGGTCGCCGTTTGATAGTGCTGCAGCCACAGAAATGGAAGCTGCAAGCTGGGCCGAAGCCCAGCTGCGCACGTTGACGCTGGAGCAGAAAATCGGTCAGCTTTTTGCCGTACGTGCCCGAGGCCTTTTCCAAAGCGTAGATGATCCAGAGTACCGTGAGCTGGTAAGGCTGGTTGAGCATCTTGAAGTTGGGGGTGTGGTTTTCTTTCAAGGGGACCCCTACGCCCAAGCCATGCTAGCCAACGACCTTCAGCGCCGCAGCCGAATCCCCCTCTTGATTGCCCAGGATACCGAGTGGGGTGTGGCCATGCGTGTAGCCCGCACCACAAGTTTTCCCCGTGCCATGGCGATCGGCGCAACGGGCAATCCACAGGACGCCTATGCCGTTGGCTACGGAACGGCACGCGAAGCGCGCGCCCTGGGCGTACACCAGCTGTACGCTCCAGTACCTGATGTCAACAACAATCCGTTGAATCCAATCATTAACGTTCGGGCTTTTGGGGAAGACCCCTACCTGGTAGCGACCATGGTGCAGGCGTTTGTGCGCGGTGTTGGCCGGGCAGGCGCTATTGCTACGGTGAAGCATTTTCCTGGCCATGGCGACACGGCCATCGACTCGCACAGCGAGCTTCCTGTATTGCCCTTTGACCGCAACCGGCTCGATACGCTAGAGCTGGTACCTTTTCGGGCAGCCCTTGCAGCAGGCGTGCCTAGCGTCATGACCGGTCATCTGGCCTTACCGCGTTTGGAGCCCATCCCCCATCTTCCGGCTTCACTTTCGCGCCGCATCACGCACGACTTGCTGCGCGGGGAACTAGGCTTTGACGGCCTGGTGGTGACCGATGCTTTAGAGATGCGCGGTGTGACCCAGTACTTTGGCGTAGGCGAAGCAGCCGTTCGCGCCCTTGAAGCTGGCGCCGACGTGCTTTTGCTCTCAGAAGACGTTGAGGCCGCACGGGCGGCTATTGTGCAAGCTGTTCAGTCTGGCAGGCTATCGGAAGCGCGGATCGACGTTTCTGCACGCCGCATCCTGCAGCTCAAAGAGCGGCTGAACCTACACCGAGATCGGCTGGTCGACCTTGAGGTGATTCCACAAGTGGTTGGGATTGCCGCGCACCAAGCCATTAGCCAGACCATTGCTCGGGCCTCGCTAACGCTGCTGCGCAACGAAGGGTCGGTGCTTCCTCTGCCCGATGCACCGCTTACCCCCTACCGCTTGCTGGTTGCCTCGCTTAGCGACAGCGACGATCCTGCAACCGGCCGTTTTTTTGTGCAGGCGATCCGGGAAGCAGCCCCTGATGCGCTTGTCAGCGCTCGCTTGCTTGACGTTCGCTCGCATGCCGACGACTACCAAAGCGTTTTGCAGGCTGCAGCGCAGCACGACTTTGTGGTCGTGCCAGCTTATGTGTTTGTGCGCTCTGGAAGCGGCCGCATCCGCCTTCCCGAGGCGCACCGAGTTTTTCTGGATGCGCTCATTGCCCAAGGTAAGCCTGTCGTGCTGATCGCTTTTGGCAATCCCTACATCATCATGGATCTCAAAAGACAACCAGCAGCGTACGTAGTGGCCTACAGCGGCAACGAATCGACCCAGCGGGCGGTTGTCCAAGCCTTGTTTGGGCAGGCGGGCTTCTCGGGAAAACTTCCGATCACGATTCCCGGCTATTTTCGACGGGGCGAAGGCATGGTGCTACCGCAGGTTGCCCCGCGCCGCGCCTATCCTGAAGAAGTTGGCATGCGCACCGAAGGGCTTTACCGGATCGATTCCCTGCTTGAAGCGGCAATCCGCCAGAAGGCGTTTCCTGGCGCCGCTGTGGCCATCGGGCGTGGCGAAGCGATCGTCTGGCTTAAGGGCTACGGCCACTATACCTACAGCTCCGACCAACGCGTCACGCCTGAATCGGTCTTCGACCTCGCTTCGCTGACCAAGGTTGTGGTTACAACGACCGCAGCCATGCAGCTCTACGAGGCTGGAAAGTTGGACCTAGAGGCGCCGGTTGCCCGTTACTTACCCGAATTTGCGCAAAATGGCAAAGACCAGGTAACCATACGGCAGCTGCTGTCGCACACCTCTGGTCTGGCCCCCTACCGTCCGTTTCATCGGATGGGCCTGACCACAGCCGAAGCGGTGCGGCAAGCAATTTTGGCCGACACGCTCGTCTACGCCCCTGGCACCGAAGCGCGCTACAGCGACCTAGGCATGATTGTACTGGGCTGGGTTATCGAGCGTATTACAGGCCAACCGCTTGATGCGTATGCACAAGCCCATATTTTCCAGCCCCTGGGGATGCGCCATACCCGCTTTCGGCCTGTAGGTTGGAGCGACAGCACGGTGGTGCCCACAGAGGTGGATACGATCTTTCGCCATCGCCTCCTTCAGGGCGAAGTGCATGATGAAACTGCCTGGATACTGGGGGGTGTAGCTGGGCATGCCGGCGTTTTTTCAACGGCAGCAGACCTCGCACGCTTTGCTTACATGCTGGTTAACGAAGGCCGCATTGGTGGGCGGCAGTTCCTCAAACCTGAGACCATTCGGCTGTTCACCACACCGGTTGATCCTCCGCGTGCCGGCACACGTGCCCTAGGCTGGGATACCAAAAGCCCACAGGGCTACACTTCGGCCGGCCGCTTCTTTAGCCTAAGGAGTTTTGGGCACACCGGCTTTACAGGCACCTCGCTCTGGATCGATCCAGAGCAACAGCTCTTTGTGATTTTACTGACCAACCGCGTTTATCCCACCCGGGAAAACCAGAAGCACCTGGCCATACGTGCTGCTTTAGCCGACTTGGCCTGGCAGGCGATCATCGGTCCGCCCCAATTGAACTTAGAAGCCCTGCTGCCGTAAAAGAGCGCTGTCTGTCATATTGACGGGCTGGAATGTTGTTTGCACTCGCTCCCAGCCCAAACGTATGGGCAACCCGTTAAACCAGCCAGAAAGGGTGTCGTATGCCGACCTACGTCTACCGTCGTGAGGATGGAAGCATCTTTGAAATGGAGCAGCGTATCACGGATCCACCCCTGACGCATTGTCCGACAACCGGCCAGCGTGTCGAGCGCTTGATTACGGGCTCAGCCGGACTGATCTTTAAAGGAAGCGGCTTTTATCTGACCGACTATGCGCGCAAAGGGAGCAGCAACAGTGATAACGGTAGCAAAACCAAAAGCGAGGCAAGCTCCGAGAGTAAAAGCGACTAAATAGGCGCTAGCAAAAAAAAAAAAGCCGGGCCTTGAGCCCGGCTTTTTTTTGTCCACCCCGCAAGCAACTGCGGGACACCGTGGACGACCCAACGATTGTAGCAAAAATCGTACAATTTATCGGCAAGAGGCGCGTGCCAACTGACGTTTTAACCAAATCAGCACACCAGGTGTGGTTTTCCAATAGGGCAAGGCCACAGACACGTAGTCGATCGCTTCGTCTGGTTGGCCCGGCGTGATCTGTTCTGGAAGCTGTCGCGGCAATTTTTTCTGCCCCAGCAGGTATGCGGGCACATGCGGGTTAGCCTGGCGGGCTTGGCGTAGTGCCTGGCGGGTTTCGAGCGTATCTCCTTCCTGTTGATAGAGCACAAGCACCCGGCTATAGGTCCAGGCAGCCGAGTCGTCGTCTGGGTACATGTCCAGCAGCATGCGCAGTGCTTCGACGTCTTTGCGCATCAGTAATGCTTCCAGCAAGAGGTAGCGTACGCCTTGGTGGTCGCCCGCATCCAACCGCAGCAGTTCCCAAAAATGGCTCAGGGCTTCTTCTTGCTGGCCGCACAGCCAGAGGCTTTGGGCTAGTCCTAGGCGCGCCCGTAGGTAGGGACGGGCTTCCGGAAGATGCCAAAAGCGGCCGAGATGCCGCTCAAACCAGGCTGGCGGCAGCACGCGCTCGCCTGCGGCAACGCCTTGCCGGTACCACTGGAGTGCTTCTTCTGGCGTTGCAGCTTCTTCGGCAAGGAGGACGTAGGCATCGGCGCAATCGGACGACAGGCTTAAAGCCTGATGCGCCAGTTGAAGACGGCGTTCCGAGGCAGGCTCTTTCCAAGCCTGGTAGACCAGCATTTGGGCCTGCTCGAGCGGCGTACTGTCGGGGGCTGGCAGAACGTCTTCTTCAAGCCAGTTTTCCAGAAACGCCTCGAAAGGGGCTAAGGAATCCGGAAGCGGCTGCTCTGGCGAAGCGTTTGCATTGCTTGCTGCTGCAGAGCGGCGTTTGTGAGAGGCCATTGGGGGTGCCGTGCTGATTGCGAGCGTTTACGCTGCAATCTCCAACCGCAAAAATCCAGGAAGGTTCGGCTTAATCGGCGCGACGGGCTGCCCAAAGGATGCCCCCGAGCAGGTGCTGCCGGAATAGCGGCTCAGCGTAGCTTTCCTTGGTGTGGCCCATAGCCGTGTACCAAGCGCGACCTTCGCCTACCGTGTGATACCAGGCAATGGGGTGATCTTCGCCCATCTTGCCGCCTTCGTACGTAGTCTCATCCAGCACAGCCAGCACGTGTACGTTGTGCAGCCGTGGGCTGGCATGGAAATTATACCACTCATCGGTGCGCGCCCAGGCTTCGGGAAGATGCTGCGTGGAAGGATGGGTGCGGTCTACGACGCGCACCACGGCTTCCTGGATATGCGGATGGCTTTCAAAGTAAGCACCGACCAGTTGGCCATACCAAGGCCAGTCGTACTCGTCGGTGTCGCTGGCTGCATGCACGCCGACATAGCCCCCGCCACCTTCGATGTAGGCTTTAAAGGCCTCCTGTGCGAGCGTGTCGAGCACGTCGCCTGAGGTATTTAAAAAAACCACTACAGCAAACTGGGCCAGCGTATCGGGCTGAAAGTAGGTAGGATCTTCGGTTGCGGTCACGGCAAAGCCGTGCTCAGCGCCTAAAGCTTTGATGGCAGCGATGCCCTCTGGGATGGAATCGTGCCGGTAGCCCAAGGTTCGGCTAAAAACCAACACGCGGAAAGCCGGCTGGGCGTCGGCGTTATGCTGGCTGGATGGAGCCACGCAGGCGCCCAGCAGCAGGGCCCCCGCCACCCAAAAATGCGCGGTGTGCTTCATGGCACCTTAAGCCCTAAGTTAGGAAGCGGTCTGGGTTTGGCGTTCCCGAGCAAACGCTGCATCGAAGGCGGCAGCTGAAGGCGGAAAGTCCATGGCCTTGACACGCGCGCAGGCTTCTTGTGCGCCGTGCTCACGGTCCATGCCAATGTCTTCCCATTCGATCGAAAGCGGACCGTTGTAGCCAATACGGTTCAGGGCGCGGATAATCTCTTCAAAGCGGATGTTGCCGCGACCGATAGAGCGAAAGTCCCAATAGCGATCGCGGTGGCCAAACGCCAAATGGCCGCCAAAGACCCCTGAGCGCTTAGGCACGGGCGACCACCAGACGTCTTTCATGTGCACGTGGTAGATGCGGTCGGCAAAGTGTTCAATGAAGGCCACATAGTCGACGCCCTGATACCCTAGATGGCTGGGGTCGTAATTAAAGCCAAAGGAAGCGCGGTAGCCTAGGGCTTCGAGTGCCCGTTCGGCCGAGGCGATATCGAAAGCGATCTCGGTAGGATGCACCTCTAGGGCAAAACGTACCCCAACTTCTTCAAACACGTCGAGAATAGGATGCCAGCGCCGGGCAAAGTCCTCATAGCCTTGGTCGATCATGCCAGGCAAAAGCGGCGGAAAGGCATAAAGTAGCGGCCAAATGCTACTGCCGGTAAAGCCGTTGACCACTTTGACGCCCAGCTTGGCTGCTGCGCGCGCGGTATCCATCATCTCCTGGGCGGCTCGCTGGCGCACACCTTCGGGGTTGCCATCGCCCCAGACGTGGGGGGGCAGAATGGCTTTATGGCGCTCGTCGATAAGGTCGCAAACAGCCTGGCCCACCAGATGATTGCTAATGGCCCAAACTTTCAGTCCGTACCGGGCCAGTAGCTCCAGTCGCTGTTCGCAGTAGCCCTCTTCCTTCAGGGCCCGTTGCACGTCGAAGTGATCACCCCAGCAAGCCAGTTCCAAACCATCATAGCCCCATTCGGCCGCTTTTCGTGCAAGGGTTTCCAGCGGCAAATCTGCCCATTGGCCTGTAAACAAGGTTACTGGTCGTGCCATGGCTTTTGGGTTTAAGCGTTTACGTTTGGCATTCATGCTCCTGGGGGCGTGTAGCGGGCATCGACCCATGCGCGGCGACGGCCGCTTTCAAGCGCAGTCAAGATGAAATGCACGCCGCGCGCGCCATCCTGAACCGTTGGAAAATCGAGATCTAGGGGATCTGGCTTTTCACCCGCCAGGTGCGCCTTGAGCGTCCGAGCAAAGTTGAGGTAAATGTTAGCAAAGGCCTCAATAAAGGCTTCGGGATGGCCTGAAGGCAGGCGTGAAGCGCGGCGGGCTGCTGGCGCCAGGTAGTCATTTCCGCGTTTGTATACCTGCTCCGGCCGATCGGGATAGCGCACGTATAGGTAGTTAGGCTCTTCTTGGTGCCACTCCAGTGCGGCTTTTTCGCCGTAGATGCGAATGCGCAGGTTATTTTCTTCTCCTACGGAAACCTGCGAGGCGTAGAGGATGCCGCGCGCTCCGTTTTGGTAATGTACGAGCAGGTTGGCGTCGTCTTCGACCTTACGGCCTGGCACAAACGTAGTCACGTCAGCACAGAGCCGGTCCAGTTCAAGTCCCGTAATGTAGCGGGCCAGGTGTTCGGCATGAGAGCCAATGTCGCCAAGGGCGCCGGCCCCTGCCATCTTTGGATCGGTGCGCCAGGCAGCCTGCTTCTGGCCCGTCTGTTCCAGCGGCGTAGCCAGCCAGCCCTGGGGGTACTCCACCACGATTTTGCGAATCTCGCCCAGCAGTCCTTCCTGCACCATAGCCCGGGCCTGCTTCACCATGGGGTAGCCCGAGTAGTTATGCGTAAGCGCAAAGAGCACCTTGTGTTGCGCAACCAAGCGGCACAGCGCTTCTGCTTCCTCCAGCGTGGTGGTCAGCGGCTTATCGCAGACCACGTGGAAGCCAGCTTCAATGAAGGTTTTGGCGATGGGATAGTGGAGGTGGTTGGGCGTAACGATCGCAACAAAGTCGATGCGTTCTTCTGGGGGCAGGGCTGCTTCTTTTTCGGCCATCTCCTCATAAGAGCGATAGACGCGCCGCGGGTCCAGGTGCAGCACGGTGCCCATCTGGCGCGACTTTTCCGGGTCTGAAGAGAAGGCCCCAGCAACCAGTTCGATTTCACCATCCAGGGCAGCGGCCTTGCGGTGCACTGCACCGATAAAGGCACCTGGTCCGCCCCCAACCATGCCATACCGAAGTTTACGGTTTAGTGGCATTGCTTCTTGCGGTTTAGAAGGTTAGTTGCGACAGGTATTCATAGCTGCGGCGGATGCTGGCCAGCGGATCGGCCGGCTGGTCATGCTCTACAAAATAATGCTGGAGCTGCACGCCTGCCGCCTGCGCGAAAATCTTCACAAAATCGATCGTTCCCTGCCCTACATCCACCATTTGCCGGTCGGCTGTCATGTCTTTTACATGGCAAAGGGGGAACCGTCCCGGATGCTGCTGGAAGTAGACCAGCGGATCAAAACCGGCATAGGTGATCCAGTAGAGGTCCAGTTCCATTTTAACCAGCTCGGGGTCGGTTTCGGCCAGCAGCACGTCGTAGGGGACCTGGTCGCCGATGCGTGCAAACTCGAAGTCGTGGTTATGGTAGGCAAACTGGACGTTAGCGGCTTTGCAGGCTTCACCCCAGCGGTTGA
>SPLK01000097.1_pt1 | contig 46884 bp, 46 predicted proteins | sample 2456111 | NCBI WGS metagenome assembly SPLK01 (sample SAMN11156906, study PRJNA527647) | hot springs metagenome | biome: Geothermal region; feature: Hot spring; material: tree branch in hot spring; isolation source: hot spring sediment rich in lignocellulosic material ... | reverse complement strand
CACTACAAGTTAACACTATCGTATGATTTTGCGATTTAATTATATCAAATAATAATTTGAATTTGAATATTTGTATGGTAGAATAAAAACAAACCGAATAAGTTTGACTACCTAGTGTGCCGGGAACACCGGTGGAAATCCGGGGCTGCCCAGCAACCGTGAGTGGGGACGAAACCTACATTGATGCCACTGGCTCATTTCGATGAGCTGGGAAGGCGTAGGGAGTAGAATGAACCACGAGCCGGGAGACCGACATTAGGTAGATTTCTTTCCTGAAAGCTTGGGCTTTTCAGGAAAATTTGTTTTTAAATTATTATAGCATGGATTAGAAAGTAAGGGGGAGAGGCGTATGGAAACAGGGAAGAAGATTAACAAAGAAACTTTACGTAACGATATTTTGAGAAGAATTAATAATCTCACAAAACCGATTGGAAGCTTGGGATATCTTGAGTACTTAGCTCTTAGAATGGGGCTTATCCAGGGTAAGGTTATTCCAGATCTTCCTGAAGATAAGAGGGTTTATGTATTTGCGGGAGACCACGGGGTTGTTAAGCAAGGGGTTTCAGCTTATCCAAAAGAAGTTACAAAGCAGATGGTGTACAATTTTCTCAACGGTGGAGCCGCTATTAATGTTTTTTCACGACACGTTGGAGCAACTGTTTATGTTGTCGATGCAGGTGTTGATGGTGATTTTCCGATTGAATCTCCTTATCTTATCAGAGCAAAGGTTGGTTTTGGGACGAATGATTTTACGGAAGGCCCTGCGATGACAAGGGAACAAGCGTTGTTGTGTATAGAGTACGGGAGGAAAATAGCGCGTGAGGCGATAGAAGATGGTGCCGATTTGCTCGCAGTTGGCGATATGGGGATTAGTAATACAACAACCGCCACGGCAATTGCGGTTGCTTTTGGATACGATATAAACGAGATAATCGATATTGGGACACCAATAGGTACAGAGGAATTGAAGAGCAAGAAAAGGGCGGTTTTAAAGGCAATTGAGGTAAATAAGCCAAATCCGTCTGATCCAATCGATGTACTCCAGAAAGTTGGAAGTTTTTGTATAGGCGAGATGGCAGGTTTTATTCTTCAAGCTGCTGAGATGGGTGTGCCGATTATCATCGATGGTTTTCCGACAACTGCTGGTTTGCTATTGGCTTGGGAGATTAATTCAGAAGTAAGGGAATATGTCTTCGCAGGTCACAAATCGAAAGTAAAAGGTCACAAGGTGATTTTAGATACCTTAGGCTTGAGACCTATCCTTGACCTAGACATGCGCCTTGGTGAAGGTACCGGTGCAGTGCTTTCTATGTCGATAATTGAAGCCGCAATAAAGATGATTAGAGAGATGGCTACATTCGATAGCGCGGGTGTTTCGAAAGGGACTGATCAGTGATGATTTTCGTAACTGGTGGTGTGAAGAGTGGGAAGAGTTCTTTCGCTTTGAAACTTTCTGAAAAGTACAATAAAAAGGCATTTTTGGCAACGGGTGTACCTTTCGATGAAGAGATGAAGAAACGTATCGAAAAGCACAAAGCGGAGAGGGGAAATGATTTCGATACGTACGAGGAACCAATTAACGTTCCAGATACTCTTAATAGTATCGCCGATAAGTACGATGTTATAGTCTTTGAGTGCGTTACAACGTATCTTGGAAATTTGTATTATTACGGGGTGGACATAGACAATTATTTAGATAAGTTGCTGGAATCGTTTAAGAATATGAAATGTGAGTTGATAGTTGTTACTAACGAGGTTGGTTGGGGCGTTATTCCAGAAAATGAGCTTGCTAGAAAATATGTTGAAACTCTAGGGAAGTTGAATTCAAGAATTGCTAATGTATCTGACCAAGTTTATTTAGTTGTGAGTGGGATAGGGGTAAGGATAAAATGAAGAGAGCAGAGAGGCAATTGATTGGTACTACTTCGTGGCTTGTACCTGGTACTTATTACGAAAACGCACGTTTAGTTGCTCAACTTGTCGATTTTGTTGAGTTATTAGTCTATACGTGGGATTCGGATACGTTTGATTTGTTCGAAAGGGAAATAGGTAAGCTAAGAACACTCAGTGAAAATTATGGTCTTAAGTATTCCATACATTTACCAACCGATAATTTGAAGAATGTTGGGAATGTTTTGAATTATTTTGATGGGAAGTTGCCTGTTGTTAATTATGTCCTTCATCCTTACGATGGTGAAGAATTTTACGATTTGCTCAATGGTGATTTTGGCGGGCGGATATCTGTTGAGAATTTAAAAGAAAAAGTTGTAAATTTCGAAAGGACGGTTTTTGATATAGGGCATCATTTGCTGGGTGTGAAGGTTGATGATGATTTTCTGAGTAATGTTGTCGAGCTCCATGTTATGGGTATTGAGAATGGTAAAGATCATAGAAAGCTTAATTTAGAAACGCTTGAGGAGATGTATTCTATATTGGGTGATAGGATGTACGAAATTGAATACGTGTGTTTTGAGATATTTGATTTGAATGATTTAATTGACTCTTTAAAGCTTTGGAAGGCTTTTAAGAAGGTGAAGTTGTATGCAAGATAGTTTAAAGGATATCTTGCTAACTTTTTCTTTCATATCAAGATTGCCAGTGAAATTAGGGGAGTTGTCTGATTGGGAAGTCAGGATGAAGCGAATACCGGCTTATTTCCCAATAGTTGGATATATTCCCGGTTTGATTTATTTTGCAGGGGGTTTTCTTTCTTTGAAATTTGGTATAATTGCGCCTTTGGTATCTATTGTCTTGGGGTTTTATCTTTTTGATTTATTTCATTTCGATGGTCTTTTAGATACCCTCGATGGGTTTTTGAATCAGTCTTCTAAGAATAGACGACTTGAGATAATGAGCAAGGGTAACGTCGGGCCATTTGCTGTTTTCTATGGTGTTTTGTATGTAATTGTCTTTTGGGAATTGATTACGTCTATTGAACCTGTTGCTTTTGTTTTTGGCAGTGTCTTTGGGCGTTACACTATGGATGTTGTTTTAGTATTTTCAAAACCAGCAAAGAATGAAGGGCTTGGCGCTATGTTATTTCCGTTTAATAGATTTCTTCTTGTACCTGCGACGTTATTTACGTTACCACTCTTATTAATCGACGTGAAACTATTTTTAGTTTCTATCTTTTCTTCTTGGCTGGTAGGTTTTTTGATTTCAAAGGTTTCGGAAAAGCAAATCGGAGGTGTAACGGGTGACGTGTTGGGTGGAAGTTGTTTGGTTGGTCAGATAGTTGTTTTACTGATTTTAAATTATTTAATTTAAGTTTAAGCTATTTTGAGAGGGTGAATTTTGTGTTTTTAATGGTGCAAGGCACGATGTCAAATGTTGGGAAATCGACTATTACACTTGCTCTATGCAGGTATTTTACCAACAAGGGTTTGAATGTCTTCCCTTTTAAAGCTCAAAATATTTCAAGTAAATTTGTAGATATTGGTGGTGTGAAGATAGCTAGCGCGCAGTATTTTCAAGCGATAGCGTGTAAAAAAGAGCCACATGTGTATATGAATCCACTTCTAATTGTTCCAAAGGGGAAATTAGAAGCGTATTTTTTGGGAGAGTATGTAAATTCTTTCGATTCACGTGAGTATATGTACGATGAGAAAAGGCGTATATTGGAAAAGATTATTGATATACTCAGGGATTTGGAAAGAGAGAATGATTTGGTAATAATAGAAGGAGCAGGCTCTTGTGCTGAGCCGAATTTGAGAGATAGAGAGATAGTCAATATGCGCATAGCCACGTCTGTCCAAAGTTCTGTTGTGTTAGTTGCGGATATTTCTCTTGGTGGCGCATTCGCACAGGTTGCAGGTACTATGGAATTGTTGGAAGGTCATGAAAGAAGTCTTGTGAAGGGATTTATTTTTAATAAGTTTTACGGTGATAAGATGTTGCTTGGTGATTTTCCAAATCAATTAGCTCAAAGGTATTCAATTGAATATTTCGGCACAATTCCTTATTTGGAGAATAAATTACCGGATGAAGATTTGAAAGTGTCGAAGCTTGGTGAATTGAATACGTTAGATGATATTTCAGCTATAGATGCTGAGATTGAAAGGATAACTGAGCACGTTATTTCGAATATACAAATTCAAAAACTGGAGCGTATTTTAGGGTTATGATGGGAATAAACGAAAAGGTTTTAGTGTTTTTACTTGCTTTGATAATTGATTTATTTTTCGGGGAGTTCCCTAGTGTTATCCACCCAGTTGTTTACATGGGACGTGTGGGAAAGTTTTTCGATAATATTTACAAATCGAGAAGTTCAAAAGCTGTTTCTTTTGTTCTTGGAATGATTTCTCTAATCGTAGAGTTGATTATTTGGGGAGGATTAGGATACTTTCTCCAAAGTTTTTCAAAAAGATTCACAATAGCGATGATTTTTGAGATTTATATTCTCAAATCCACATTTTCTATCAGGTCACTTTATGAACACGTAAAGCGATGTTGTACAAATAACGTTGATTTATTGAGAAAGAATGTTTCTATGATAGTCTCGCGTGATACTTCTGCGCTTGATAAGGCTCATCTTTACTCTGCTGCTGTTGAGAGTCTTGCTGAGAATATATCCGATAGTATTACTGGACCTTTGTTTTATTACGTGCTGTTTGGTTTACCTGGAGCGGTTGTTTACCGTGTTGTGAATACATACGATGCGTTGTTTGGTTACAGAAACGCAAGGTACGAATGGTTTGGCAAGTTTCCCGCCCGGTTTGATGACTTGCTTAATTTGGTACCGTCTAGGTTGACCGCGTTGTTTATATCTTTCTTCAATTTTAAACGTTCTTGGGAGTATATCAAAAAGTATGGTGGGATAAAGATTAACGCTACTTATCCGATGAGCGCTTTCGCTGGAGTGCTCGGTTTAGGTTTTGAAAAGATTGGTTATTACAAATTCGATGGGAAATTACCAGATATGGAAGATTTGGGAAAAGCCCTTAGATTGTACAAAAAGGTTGTTTTTCTGATAATTTTGGTGGTGGTTTTTTCATGCATGGTGGTATAAATGACGGGACGTTAATAGATTTTTCTATCTCAGTCAATCCTTTCATACCAGATTTTGTGAAAGAAGCACTGAAAGAGAGTGTAAAGTATGAAAGGATGTACACTTACGTTGAATGGTTAGAAGATGAGTTCAGGAAAAAGTTTGGGGTTGATTCGGTAATAGTTGCTGGTGCCACCGAGGCGTTTCATATAATCGGATGGACTTTTGTGAAAGATGCAGTGGTTATAATCCCAGAACCGAATTATACAGAATACGAGCGGGTTGCGAGATTTTCAGCGAGTAAGATTGTTAAAATTAGAGTTTTTCAAAGTGAAGAAGATTATTTTGAAAGGATAGAGAAAGTTATCTTTGAAGAGCGAAAAAATTCCAGTAGGTGTGTTTTAATAACGGGAAATCCGAATAATCCAACGGGAGAATATACGAACTTCAGCGATTTTGCAAAAGATATTTACAAAAAATACGGTAAAGAAGTGATGATAATTTTAGATGAAGCGTTTATAGATTTTGTACCTAAAGGTGAGCAATTTGAGTTGTGTGAATTGGATAATTTGGACAATTTAATTATTGTGAGAACTTTTACGAAGATTTTAGGTGTGCCTGGTGTGCGCATTGGGTATGTTAAGAGTCGGAGTTTTAGAGAAGTATTCGAAAAATACCGTATGCCTTGGGGTATAGGCGGGAGCGGTTACGCCGTTTTGAAGAGTTTAATAGAGAATTTTGATGATTACAAAGCTTTTTTATCAGAGTCTTCTGAGTATTTTAAAAAAGAGCGAGAGAGATTCAAGAATTTTTCCTTTTTCAATTCAAAGACGAACTATTTAGTGATTGATGTTGGTGATTCTGAGGAATTTCAAAAGTTTATGCATAGAAACGGGTTACATGTGAGAACGATGGAAGATTTTGGGATGGACGGGTTTGTAAGAGTGGGGTTAAAGGATAGAGTCGCGAACGAAAAGCTTAGGAGGTTGGTTGAAGAATGGTATTTTCATCGTGGAGTGGAGGAAAAGACAGTGCGTTAGCTTTGTACAGGGCGCTTAAGGATTTCAAGGAAGTTGAGAAAGTCGATATCTTATTTACTATGTTTGATGAAAATTGCGAAAGAACTCGCGCGCACGGCTTGCCCAAAGCGCTTATTCAGGCTCAAGCTGAGAGTATAGGGGCGAAATCAGTAATTAGGTGCGCTTCGTGGGAGAGTTACGAAAGTGAGTTTTTGAAGTTTTTGGAAGAGTACGCTAAAGGCGGGATAGGGATATTTGGTGATATAGATTTACAAGAGCATAGAGATTGGGTTGAGAGAGTATGTGGTACGTATAACGTTAAGGCTTTGGAACCATTGTGGTTAGAAAAAAGAGAAAAGCTTTTGGAAGAGTTTTTGAACCTTGGTTTTAAGGCTATTATCGTGGCTGTCAAAAACGGTTTTGAGGATTTGCTTGGGTTGGATCTACACAGTCGTGAAACTATCAAGCTTATTGAGAAACTTGGATGGGATTTATCCGGCGAAAACGGGGAGTACCATACGTTTGTGTACGATGGTCCGATATTTAAAGAACCGATAAATTTCAAAATAGTTGGGAAGCATGTAACAGAGAAAAATGCTTATCTGGTTTTGGATATATGATTTGGGAGGATTAGAAAATGGGGTACATACATGTTTACACTGGAAATGGGAAAGGGAAGACCACTGCGGCATTTGGCTTGGCGTTAAGAGCTATATGTGCTGGGAAGAAGGTTTACATAGGGCAGTTTATAAAGGGTATGAAATACAGTGAACTTGACGCGGTAAAGTATCTTCCAAATTTGGTGATAGAACAGTACGGGAGGAATTGTTTTATCAAAAACAAGCCAACACAGGAAGATATCGAGCTTGCAAGAAATGGCTTGAATAAAATAAAAAAAAGTCATCGAGGATGGAGCGTACGATATTGTCATCCTCGATGAAGTTAATGTTGCAGTGTACTATAATTTATTTACCGCAAAAGATGTTATTGATGTGATTAGCAAAGTTCCAAAAGAGCGAGATATGGAGATAATACTCACTGGAAGATATGCGCCTCAAGAGTTCATAGACATCGCCGATTTGGTTACGGAGATGAAAGAAATAAAGCATTATTACCAAAAAGGCGTAATGGCGCGCAAGGGTATAGAGTTTTGAGAGTTTTGATTAGCTATGGTATCATATTGCCAGCTGCGATATACAAGCCATACCATTCTTCTCTTGTGAGCCCTACTTCCGTTGCTTGGGCTATTCGTCTTAGTCTTTCAGGGTTTGTTGTTCCAACAATTGCTTGGATTTTTGCGGGGTGTCTTAATATCCAAGCGATAGCTACCGCTTCTTTGGAGACGTTGTATTTCTGGGAAAGTTTATTTATTTCATCGTTGAGTTTAGCAAATTTCGGGTCGTCTAAGAATACACCCCTTATATTTCCTTGTTCATCACCCCATTGGAATGGCGACCAAGCTTGAATTGTTATGCCTTTTATCCTTGAATATTCCAATACACTCCCATCTCTGTTGATTGATTGGGGGAATTTCGTGTTTGTGAATATACCGAAATCTATCATCCCAGTATTTGTTAAGCTAAGCTGGAGTTGATTGGTTAATATTTTGTAATTAATTCCAGTACTTAGCAATTCGATTTGCATTGGGTTAAAGTTACTCACACCGAAGTATCTAACCATTCCTCGACTGTGAAGGTATGTGAATGCTTCGCCAACTTCTTCTGGTTCCATCAATGTGTCCGGGCGGTGGAGAAGGAGGATATCTATATAATCGGTGTTCAAACGCTTTAAACTCTTTTCAACGGAAGATATTATGTGTTCTTTTGAAAAATCGTAAAATCCACTTCGAATTCCACATTTAGTTTGTATAATGATTTTCTCTCTTGGTATTTTCACGTGTTCCAAAGCCTTTGCGAATACCTCTTCTGATTTTCCGCCACCGTAAATATCAGCGTGGTCAAAGAAATTTATTCCAAGTTCTAAAGATGTGTTTATTAGCTTTACAACATCTTCAATGGGTTTATCCCAAATCCTCATGCAACCTAAACCGATAACTGGGACTTCTATCTCTCCTCCAAGTTTTATATACCTCATTTATCCCACCTCCTTTATTTCCTTAAATTATACCACGATATTTATAGTACTTATAATAAAAGAAAATGCGTACCTTTCGGTACGCATTTTCTGTATTTACTTTGTTTTTAGAGTTATATCCTTGGTCCTCTGTTTGGTGTTCTTTGCCATGTCTTTTGTGCTGCTTGTCTGTTGCATCTTTCTGGTATTACGTCGTCAACGTTTACTTCTTTTCCATCTATTACAACTTTTTCCGCAACTATGTATTTTGATGTGCTTGTTGTTACTAATCGCCCGCTAATTTCAATCGATTGCCCTGCTTTAAGTGAGACTGCTCTGAATATCGGACCTGCGTGGACATCGTATACATCATTTCCAACTTGTATTTTGAGAACAAATCCGTTTTGTACGTCCCATGATACTTCTTTGATTGTACCTTTGAATTCTTGTGTTGCGCTTAAAGTTGCATCTGCGGGAAGATTTCTGTAAAGTCTTGTTGCGGTAACTTGCTGTGTTTGAAGTTGAGTTTGAACCTGTGTCTGAGCTTGTGCTTGAGACTGTGTTGTCACTCCATAGCAGTAACCACGATTTGCCGTTGCTGGACCGAATGCGAATATGCTACCAACCAAAAGAACTCCTGCCGTTAATACCACTAATATCTTCTTCATACTTCCAACCTCCTTTTGCCTTCCTCATAGTTTTTTGTTTTTTCTCTTTTTTCTCCCTCTTTACCAAGGGTAATTTAAGTATATCCGTTTAACCTTAAAAAGTACTTAATGAAAACTTAGAATTTGCTTAATTTTTTTACTTTATACTTATTTTGAAAATGCTCTTAAGTGATTTTCTGACCCATTTTTCAGATAGCCGTAAACTACCTTTATATCTTCATTGCTTGTTTTGGAAATGGCTTCTTCTAAATCTTTGATATCAAGCTTTTCAATTTTCACTCCAACGCTGAGAGCATCGGTTAATGATTTTTTACCTTCTGAAACTAATTGATTGTATAGACTTTCGAACTCTGGGTACGCAAACTTTCCTATTTCATCTGTCTTAAGTGGGTTTTCTATATCGTACTTGTCAAGTAAAGCTTTAACTGCATCCATGTGGTTTTGTTCAGAGCGTGTTATGTTGTTGAATATGGGGAGTTTGTAAATTTCATAGAGTGTTTTGTATACGTCTCTTGCAAGTTTTTCTTCTTGAATCATCATTTGAAGACTTTTAATATCATCTTGAGTAAGTGTACTTGTTGGAGTGTAAGAAATCAGTCTTGTTGTTTGTGCTGCGCTTAAAGTTGTTGAAGAGAAGAGTAACATAATACCAGCTGTTAAAATTCCAAGAATCAGTGTGAGAGTTAACTTGTTTACCTTTTTCATACTATCGCCTCCTAAGAGCAAGGTGTGGTTTTTTTGTTGCTTGTTTCTCATTTCTCATATTTACATCCCAATTATATTCATCCAAGCTGAGAAAATCCTTATGCTTTCCTGAGAATTTGCTTAGAGTTTTTGGTATAATTTAATTGTTGTTGGAGTGGTAAAAATATATAAAATATACACTAGGATTGGAGTTGGATAATGTGAAATACACGGAGATAGCCCAAAAGCTTATCAAGAGCCCAAAGCAACGGTTAGCAGTTATATGCTATGCGCAATACGATGGGAAGATTTTATTTATTAATAGAACAAGAGAGCCTTTTTCTGGATTTCTTGTTCCACCTGGTGGAAAGGTTGAAGATGGAGAAGGGATAGAAGAAGCAATTAGAAGGGAATTTAGAGAAGAAACAGGACTTGAACTCAACAATCTTAGGTTGAAAATGGTAACATCTGAAGAAGGACCGGAGCATTACAATTGGGTACTTTTTATATTCGTGGCAGAATTGAATAGTGACAAATTTATCCAAAGTGATGAAGGAGAACTCGTTTGGGTGGAGAAAGATAAAATTTTTGAAGAAAATCTTTCGCCCATAGATAAAGCTTTGGCAAGGTATATATTAGATGGTTCAAATAAAGTGAAGCTTGCTCAGATAAAGTACTCAGAGGATAAGAGCATTGAAGATTTAAAAATCGAGGATTTAGATAGTATTTTTGAATAGGTTATTTACAAATTTGAATTTGGAAAGTTGTCCATACAAAAGCATTAGAAAGATAGGATAATTTAAAAATCCTTATTTGGTAAGAAAAAATGATTTCAAAGGCGTTATTCGACAAGACATTATCTTGTGAATGATTTAGAATAAAGTTGTGAAAAAGTTAATATTCCAAACTGCGAAGGTGCCGAAAGGCTTAATAGGGAACTCCGGTGAGAATCCGGGACGGTCGGGCCACCGTGAGTGGGGACGAAATGCTCAACTGGCCACTGGCTTTTTTAGCTGGGAAGGCGAGCAGAGTAGGATGAGCCACAAGTCGGGAGACCTGCCTTCGTAGGATGGCATTCCCAAAAACCATAGATTTTTGGGAAATTTTCTGTTTTAAAATTCTTGAAAATCCTAGAAAAGTTGTGAGGAGGGGATTTCTATGAAGATTCAAGAGTATGTGGGGAAAAGACTTTTGAGCGAACATGGTTTTTATGTACCAAGGAGCTTATTTGTCAAAGAAGAGGATATCGATTCGAAGGAACTCACTCAAAAGATTTTGGAGCTCGGCTTTCCACAGGTTTTGAAATCTCAGGTTCTTGTTGGAGGAAGGATGAAAGCTGGAGGGGTAATCATCGCAAAGAACTTGGAAGAAAGTATGAGAGCGTTGCGAGAGCTTGTGAATAAAGAGATAAAAGGTGAAATGCCGGAAGGAGTATTGATTGAAGAATTTGTGAAACACGACAAAGAGTTGTACTTTGGTATTACGATCGATAGGACGAATAGAAATATATTGATGATTTATTCTGAGTTTGGTGGTGTTGATATAGAGGAAGCATCACGAATGTTTCCAAATAAGGTTTTGAAAACTTATTCATTTAACGATTTACCGGAAGAATTTAGAGAGACCGCCAAGGTATTGTTGGATATCTTTAAAAAACTTGACTTAACGCTTTTAGAAATCAACCCAATTGGAGTTACCAAAAGTGGTTATGTGATGCTTGATACAGTAATGCACGTTGATGATAATGCTTTGTTTAGGCAGAATTGGGCGATAGAGCGAATGGATGGAAGAGAGAATGAGATGGTTTTACTTGGAGGTTCGTATGGGGTTATAGGTTGTGGCGCAGGAATTGTTATGGCAACTATAGATATGTTAAAAGAGTTTGGTTTTGAACCCGCTAATTTTTACGACGTTGGTGGTGGTGCGACTCGTGAGAATGTTTTTGAAGCACTGAAAAAGGTTTCAAGAATTTCTAAAAAGATAGTGCTTAATATTTTTGGTGGCATAACAGATTGCTTGCAAGTCGCCGAGGCGATAGTTTTGTTTAAAGAAAGACATCCGGATGTCGAACTGTTTTTAAGGATTTCTGGGAATAAGGAAGAAGAGGCAAAAAAATTACTTAGCAGTATTGGTATGACCGCTGTTAGTGATATGAACGAATTGATAATGTTAATCCGGAATGAAGAGGCAAAGAAAAAGGAGTTGATGAAAGATGTTCTTTTCTAATGAAAAAGTCTGCGTTTATGGCATAACTGGTAGATATGGAAGTTACCATACAAAGAAGATGATAGAATACGGTACCAATGTTGTCTGTGGTGTGAGTAAAAATGATGAAATTAAGGAAGTACACAATGTGCCTGTTTATAATACACTGTCCGATTATGTTAGTAAAGGTTTTAATGTCGATACGGCGATATTCTTTGTGCCTGCTCCGTATGTAATGGAAGCATTTTTGGATGCTTTCAATAATGGTGTGAAGAAGTTTGTCGTAATAACAGAGCATGTGCCTGTTCATGACACTTTAAAAATGGTTGAGATTGTTAAGAAGAACAATCTGATACTGATTGGACCTAATTGCCCTGGGATTATATATCCAAAAGAGAAAATCAAGCTTGGGATTATGCCTGAAAAATATTTTAGAGAAGGAAAAATAGCTATTATTTCAAGAAGTGGCACGTTGATGTATGAAGTTGCAAAGTATATAGGGGAAAGCTACGGAGTTTCTATAGGAATAGGTCTTGGTGGAGACCCAATTATAGGCTTAAATGTCTCAGAGGCTTTTAAAGAAGTCGCGAAACTTGGTTTTGAAAAGGTTGTTTTAATTGGTGAAATTGGTGGAGAAGATGAGATTATAGGTGTTGCTGAGGCGATTAAGATGGGGTTTAAGCCAAGTAATATTGTGAGCTTTTTTGCGGGAAGACATGCGCCGGAAGGTAAAAGAATGGGGCATGCCGGTGCGATAGTCGAGGGTGAGCACGGGAAAATTAAGTACAAAGAGGAGAAGATGAGAGAATACGGTGTTAGGGTGGTGAAATTTCCATGGGAAGTGAAAAGCGCATTCGCCTTGTAAAAGAGTATTTTGTTTCCACAATTGGTGTGTTGATAACGGCTTTGGGTGTTGTGATTTTTCTAATTCCAAACAATATCGCAGCTGGTGGGGCATCTGGGTTGGCTATAGTCTTAAATAGATTCATTCATCTATCGGTTGGTGTTTGGATGTATGTGATAAATATAGTGTTATTTTTAATTGCGTTTATTTTGGTTGGTTTCGATTTTAGCTTCAAGACAATTTATTGTACCTTTATGTTCAACTTTTTCATCGATTTTTTCGACAGAATAATCCCAATTTACAAGTACAATGGTGATATGATTATCGCAGTGTTTTTTGGCGATATTTTGACAGCTATAGGGATGGCTTTGACTTTTTCTCAAAATGCATCAACTGGAGGTACAGATATACTCGCGAAAATAATGAACAAATTCTTTGGGTTTCCAATGGGGCTTGGAATATTGGTACTTGATTTTTCCATAGGTATGTCCGCGGGTTTCGCATACGATATAAATACTGGGATGTATTCTATATTGGCAATTATCGTGAATGGAACAACTATTGATTTTGTTTTGAAGGGTTTGGAGTTGTCTATAAATGTTTGGATAGTTTCGGAAAAATACGAAGAGATTAAAGAATTCGTATTAAATGGACTTAACAGAGGAGTCACTATATTCGATGCTACAGGTGGGTATACTCAAAAACCGCGAAAAGTTCTTTTCGTGACGTTGAAAAGAAGAGAGCTACATGAATTGGTTGCTAAAATAAGGGAGATAGATAAGGAAGCGTTCTTTGTTGTAAATGAAGCGCCCATGGTTTTTGGGAATGGATTTAAAGAGATTGTGTAAATTGTATAAAACAAAAGCAAGAGCACGTAACGTGCTCTTGCTTTTTGTAAGTGTTTTAAAATTATTCTCTTGAGCCAGCTTCTTTATCGAGCATGTAAAGCGCAGTAGGAGAATCTTGTAATTTTTGGAGTTTCTTAAGTATAAGTTCTGTTTGAGCTTCTTCTTCAACTTGTTCTTTCACAAACCAATTCAAAAATTCTTGGGTCGCGTAATCGTTTTCTTCTTTTGCAAGAGAATAGATTTTGTTTATGCTTTCAGTTATAAATCTTTCGTGATTGTAAGCTGCTTCAAATGCTTTAAGTGGGCTTTCCCAATTCGATTGCGGTTTTTCAATCGCTGGGAGTTCAACTCTTCCACCACGTTCGTATATAAATTCGTATATCTTCATTGCATGACCAAGTTCTTCTCTGGCTTGTACTTTCATCCATTTGCCAAAACCTAAGAGGTCTATTGAGTCAAAGTAAGTTGCCATTGAGAGATACAGATATGAAGAGAAAATCTCTTTACCAACTTGTTCGTTTAATGCCTTAAGTACTCTTTCGCTTATCATGTCTCTTTCCCTCCTTTTTTAAAAACTTAACCTAAAACTTTTTGTATTTCTTCGTAAGGTGGTTCAACTGCTGGATTGTCCGTTACCCATTTATATATTACCACACCATCGTCAAGAACGAAAACAGCTCTTTTTGCCACTGTGTAATTTGGAATATTGATGAAGTTCTCATGTACACCACCGTATTGTTTTGCGACGTTTCCACCAAAATCAGATAGCAATCTGAAGTTTAATTTGTTCTTTTCAGCGAATGCTTTGTTCGCAAATGGTGTATCAATGCTTATTCCGAATACCGTTGCGTTAAGGTTGTTGAATTTTGCCATCATATCTCTGAATGTACAAAGCTCTTTCTCACATACACTTGTGAATGCACCCGGATAAAACGCAAGAACCACTTTTCCTTTTAATTCTGATAATTTAACAGGTTTCAATTCATGGTCAACCAATTCAAAATTTGGTGCTTTTTGTCCTAATTCTAACATATTTTTCCCTCCATTTGTTTAAAGTGATATTCTGTACTATATTATACCAAATCTAATTTTGATTGTCAAATTTTATTTTTAATTTTTTGATTTGCATAGGGTATAATTAAAAATAATAATTGTCTAAAATTGCCTTGTGGGGTGATTATATGCTTTCTGTGTATCTTTTTAAAAGAGACCTTAGGTTAGATGACAACAAAGCATTATTTGAAGCGCTAAAAAATTCATCTAAAATCATTCCGATTTTTGTATTCAATAAGACCATCCTTAAAGAATTCAACGCTTACAACCAGAAAGTTGGTTTTGTTGTCGATGTTTTGAAGAATATTTCTAAGAAGATAAATTTGTATGTTTTTCATGGAGAAGATGATGAGATATTAGAATTTTTGTTCTCAAATTATAAACCAGATGCGCTTTATACAGCGCAATCATTTTCTTGGCAAGGTGAGGAGCGAGATAGGAATATTGAAAAAGTTTGCCAGAAGTATAATGTGAAATTTCATGCTGTGTTCGATAACTATCTTGCCGATTTTAGAAAGATACCGTACACCAAGGTATTCACCCCGTTTTACAAAAAGTGGCTTGGGTATGTGGAGAGTCAGGAATATGAGATAAATATCGAAGAATTAAAAAGAAAGGTTGTGGCCCTTGATTTGGACACAATAGATACTATTCTGGTTAAGTTCCCAGAGCTAAATCAGAAGAATGAGGTATTTACTTACGATTATGGATTTGAGAGGTTGCGCAGTTATGATTTTGCTAAGTATCAAGAACAAAGGGATTTTCCAGGGCTCGATATGAGTTCTAGGTTATCGCCTTACATACGTTTTGGGGTTTTATCGATAAGAAAGATACACAATATCGCAAGTAAAGTTAGTCCAGAATTTGTTAGGCAATTAGCATGGCGCGAGTTTTGGTATCATATAAAGTATAATTTTAGTGAGTTTAATAAGTTGGAATTTTTGGAAAAAAGAAGAAATGTGAGATGGAGATACGACGAAAAGCTATTTGAGAAATTTATTAACGCTCAGACGGGATATCCAATTGTCGATGCTGGAATTAGGCAACTTAAACAGGAAAATTGGATGCATAACAGGGTCAGGCTAATCGTGGCTAATTTTTTAGTGAAAGATTTACTTATTGATTGGCGTATTGGCGAGAAGTTCTTCAGAGAGTACTTACTTGATTACGATGAGGTTTTAAACGTTGGCAATTGGCAATGGAGTGCTTCCGTTGGCCCAGACCCAAAACCCCTTAGGATATTTAATCCCATGATACAATCGGAAAAATTCGACCCAAATTGTGAGTATATCAAAAAGTATATTCCTGAATTGAAGAATGAAGAAAATTACAAAATTCATAATCCACTGGAGTATAAGCTCAATTATCATGAGACTATTGTAAACCACTATGAGGCAGTGCAAATAACCAAACGGTTGTATAAAGGTATGGATGTTTAAAGATTGATAGAAATAAGAAATAAAAAGTCTGTTGGTAATTCCAACAGATTTTTTTATTTTAATTCTCAATTGAATGGAAAGAAGGCTAAGAGTACAAAGCATTGAATAAAACAAAAAATTGTTTTACTATGTGGCCAAGAATTTCTAGATTTGATTCTGAAAACCGTAACCTATGTTACACTTATACAGAGTTAATCAATGGTAAAATTTAATTAGTCAAGAATAATTAAATTTGGAGGTGTTGATATGAGTGAAGTATTCAACAAAAGGGAATATTTAAAAAATCTGATTAAGAGAACGAAAACAGAAGATAGTGAAAAACTAAAAAAGGAAATTCAACAAGTTCTTGCTGAATTTTCACCTCTTGAAATAGCAATTGTTGAACAAGAGCTTATGAGAGAAGAAGGAATAAGTGTTGATGAAGTGAGAAAAGTTTGCAATATTCACATCGATGTTCTTAAAGATAAAGTAAGTGGACCAAGTCTTGATGTCCCAAAATGGCATCCAATATATATACTAGTTAAAGAGCATGAGCATATACAAGAAAAAGTTGTTGAATTTAAAAAGCTAGTTGAACAAATAAATCAAAAAGGTGGTTTTGCGGAAGTTATGCCGTTAATTGTAAAGATTCAAGGGTTTATCGATGAATTCGAAAATTTTGAGTATTATTTTCAAAAGGAAGAAAATGTTTTATTTTCGGTTATTGAAAAGCATGGTGTTGAAAAGCCACCTATGGTTATGTGGAAAGAGCATGATATTTTTAGGAATTTGAGGAAGGAACTTAAAGAAATGAATGAAAAAAGGACATCAAATTTTGAAGAACTAAAAGAAAAGTTGTGGAAGATTAGTACAGGAATGGTAGATCTAATATTAAACCACATATACAAAGAACACTCTGTTTTATTTCCTTCTGCTCTTGAAATAATAACAGACGAGGAGTGGAAAATGATTAGAGAAGAATTTGATAAAATTGGATATTGTTGTTATAAGCCAGAAGAATATCCAAAGGAACGTGTTAGCGTTGATGAGGAAGATATAACAATCGATAAAATCAATTCTATGATAAAAAAATATCTTGAAAAATCACCGAGTGATAAAATTGAATTTCCAAGCGGTGTATTGCCCAAGAAACAACTTGTTGCGATATTAAACACTTTGCCGGTTGATATAACATTTGTGGATGAGAATGACGAAGTGAAGTACTTCAGTGAGACAAAAGATAGGATATTTGTTAGAAGTAGGGCTGTAATCGGAAGGAAAGTTCAGAATTGTCATCCGGAAAAAAGTATAGAAATAGTAAACAAGATTCTTTCCGATTTTAAATCAGGAAAGAGAGATAAAGCCGATTTTTGGATTAAACTTGGTGAAAAATACGTTTTTATACAATATTTCGCGGTTAGAGATGAAAATGGAAAATATCTTGGGACTTTAGAAGTTACACAAGATATCGCACCCATTCAGAAAATAACAGGAGAAAAAAGGATATATGATGAAAAAGATTGAAAATTAACAATAAAAATAAACACCCCATAAAATAATATGGGGGTGTTTTCTATAGATTTAATCAAAATATCATTTCACAATTTCCATACTGAAGTCTATGTATTTTATCTCTGTGGTTAGTTTTCCTATGGATATAATATCTATGTGTTCACAGATGTATTCTTCGATTTTTTCTGGATTGACTCCTCCGGAGAGTTCTATGAGTATATGTGGATAACTTTCTTTTAATTTTTTGGCTAGTGAGGATGCTTGGGAAGGGGAAAAGTTGTCAAGCATTACGATATCCGCACCTGCTTTAGCGGCTTCAAATGCCATCTCTTCTGTTTCAGATTCCACTTCGATTTTTTTGCTAAAGCTCAGGTTTTTTCTGACTTGTTGTACTGCGTTTGCTATTGAACCGTAAAGCGCGATGTGGTTGTCTTTTATCATCGCGCAATCTGAGAGGTTTAATCTGTGCGTGTCTCCTCCAGCATGCATAATTGCTATTTTTTGTAATTCACCTGTAAATGGAATAGTTTTTCTTGTGGCAGCGATTTTTATATCTGGTTTGATTTTTTTCGCGCGTTCAACAATCGCGTTTGCCTTTGTCGCTATGGAAGACATGAACGACAAAACGTTTAGAATTGTCCTTTCGCAGATGAGAAGATTGTACGCATCGCCAGATAGAGTTGCAATCTCTCCTTTGAAGATTCTTTCACCGTCTTTTGCTTTAAATTCACTTTCGATATTGAACTTTTCGAGCACTTTTTGCACGATTTCAACGCCTGAAATTATTGCTTCTTCGTTTTTTAAAGTTATACAAGCAGATGTTTTCTTACCTTTTAACGGATAAGACGCGAAATCGATGAATCCTTCGTCTTTTCTAATTAAGTCAACTATATTTTCAACAATTTTATCGTACATTTATTCCCACTTCCTTTTCATTTTTTCTATTTTCCGTGAGTTCTAACATCTTCTCGATTGCTTTCCTTGCTTTTTTTGCGATTTCTTCTGGAACAACGATTTCTTCTCTTTCCTCTAATAAAGCAAGATATGTGTTTTTGAGATTATTTTTCTTCATATTGTAACAGACCATTGAAGGCACAGGAATAAATAATCTATCTGGATAAATCTTTTTCAATTTTTCAATCATACCCACTTCTGTAACAACTATGAATTCTTTGGCATTCGAATTTGCTGGATATTTTTCCATTTGTGATGTGCTCCCAACGAAGTGTGAGAGTTTTCGAATGTTTTCAGGAGTTTCAGGATGTGCCATAACTTCTGCTTGTGGGTATTTTTTCATAAGTTGAGTTATTTCTTCTTCGGTTACGTAATTGTGCACGTAACAATATCCATTTTCACCAGGTATGGGGATAACTTTTTTGCCAGTTTTTTCCGCAACAAATGAGGCGAGGTTTTTATCTGGTCCCATTAAAACGATGTCACTATCGATTGCTTTCACGACATCCACAGCATTTGCGGATGTGCAAACGACATCTGCAACAGCTTTAACTTCTGTCCGGCTATTTACATAAACAACAAACGGGGCGTTGTATTTTTCTTTTGCGTTCAAAACATCGGAAACGGATAATGAATTTGCCATTGGACAAGTGGAATACCTAACGGGTACTATAACTTTTTTCTCTGGATTTAAAACTTTTATCATCTCTGCCATGAAATCAACACCGAGGAATAGGATTTTTTGTGAGTCTAATTTTGTCACAAGTCTTGCAAGTTGCAAAGAATCCCCTAGATAATCAGCTATCTCTTGTAATTCTTTAATTTGGTAATTATGTGCAACAATTGTATAACCTTTTTCCTGGGCCAGTTTCTTTATATCCTGAGGTGTTATACTCGAGAACTTTTGCATATTTTAACTTCCCCCTTTTTTCAGCCAATTTTCATTTTTTCAAATTTTTTCCTTATACTTGCCACAAGTGAAAGAGGAGCTAAATAGCTTGTCTTTGGATTTGGTGAAGGTTTGTTTTTGTGAATTATTGTGTAATCGCCAACTTTCGAGTGGATTGTTATTTCATGGATGTTTTCAGTTACGCTTGGGTCAGCAAGGATTTTTACATTAACTTTTTCAAAACTTCCCACAGCGAGTGATAAGGTTACAGAAACGTTGGTATTTTGTGGAAACTTTTTTATGGCTTCTCTTGCGTTACCGAAAAATATGATTTGTTCACTTTGAACGTTATCTAATCCAAAAGCTTTTGGTGGCTTTCGTGTGGTGAGTGTTACTGAATCGATATATTTTCTAATCGCGTATATAATGTCAATTCCACCTATTGCGCCAGATGGTATGAAAACATTCGAGTTAGAATTTTTCAATTTCTCAATGAATTTTTCGAAAAACTCTTCGCCTGCAAAAGCACCAGAGCTTATTATGTAAAAGTCTTTTCCAGATTTAAGAACCTCTATTCCGTACTTTTTAACCGCTTCAACAGAAGCACATTCCACAACTATATCTGCTTCGTTTGGTATCTCAAAGTTCTCAAGAAAGTGACATTTTACATCTCTTCTTTCCGATAAACTAGTTGGTGATATATCAAAATACCAGCATTCGGTTATATGGTCCTTAAGTTCTTCAATTACTATATTTGCAATATTTCCCCCACCGATGAGCATCACTTTCATTTCCATGCACCCCTTTTGTTTTCCCTCTTTTTCGGTTTTTTCTTGTTAATATTTTACATCTAAGGTAAATAAGTGTCAATTAGAGTAAAGTGTGTAAAAAAACAAAGAGCGGAATATAACCGCTCTTTGTTTGGATGTTTTATATTAATATTTCTTCAATGAATTATTTTATGCTTTTCTTATTTTATCCATTATTTCAACTAAAAATCCGACAGTTTTTCTAAGCATTTCGTTTTTTATGTTCTCAATCTCTTCTTTTGTTGGAAAGTATCCAATGGCTTTTACAAGGTTGAGTGTGAATTCAGCGTAATTTGTGATTTCTGCATCGAAGAAGTTGTCCAACGGTTGATTGAGTAATTCAAGCAGTTGCTTAGAAAAGTCGAAGTGTAGTTCATCAATTTCCGGATGGATGTCTTCTATGAAATGGTCAACGTTGCTTTCGTTAGAGAGTATGTATTGGTAAAGTCTTAGAATGGTAGTTGTACAAGCTAATGGAAGTCCTGTACCTATTGTCGCAATTGTTAATATCGTTGCGTTCTTTTCCATTATAATTGGGTCTGTACCCGCTATGTACATTCCTGAGAGTATGTACGGGAAGTTTTCAAAGTTTGGGTTGTGATTATCGAATGGTTGAATGTTTATTTTTGTAATTTCAGCGAATTTGTCTATCAATATATTTCCATCATCGTCCGTTGATTCTATGATTATTTCCAATTCTTTTTCAAATGGGAATTTCACTTTTTCTAAGACACTTTCCGCCTTTTTCATTTCGTTGATGTATTCACTTTCAAAGTCTTTCTTGCCAACGTAAAATTGTATCCTTTCAAAATTTTCTGGGAAGTGTTCTTCTATTTTTTTGAATGTTTCGTATGCTTCTTCGTAAAGTCCAAGTCTTCTTTGGAGTATGCCAAGTTCGTTTAAGACTTCTGGTGTCTGGACTTCTTTTGATAAATCCAATAATATTTTGTAAGCTTCCATATGTTTGCCCAATTTTGTAAGTGTATAAGCGAGATTGTAGGTAATCTCAGCTTTTTTACCGGTGCTAAGTCCCAATTTGAATATTTCTTCGGCTTTTTCGTATTGTTGCCTAAGGTTGTATAAAACACCTAATCTGAGGTATGCCTCTGGCATGGGTTCGATTTCGAGCCCTTCTTTTGTTGCATACTGGTGCAGTTTGTCGCGTGCGATTATGGATTTGTAAAACATCTCCGCATCGTCAAGTTGACCGAGCTCCATGTAAGTATCGCCTATTTTCAATAGAGGCAATAAGAAGTTTGGGTCTTTTTCGTAAGCTTTTCTGTACGCTTCTATTGCATCTTCGTAATCTTTTTCTGCGAATAGTACGTTACCTAGTTCATAGTAAGCTAAGGCAAAGTCTGGGTTAAGTGTTAAAGCTTGTTTGAATTCGATTTCAGCGAATTCATAGTTCCCCATTTTTGCTTGGAGTAATGCGTTGTAGAAATGGTAACGATAGTCGTAATGGAGTTCTTTTACTTTTTTTAGTATTTCTTCAGCTTCTGCGTAATTTTTTTTGTTTAGCAAAACTTTGAATTTTTCATAGTAAAAATATACAAGGTAAGATAACCAATAGTCACTTTTCTCAACCTTGTACTGTTCTTCTAAGCCTCTGAGTATAACATCGAGTGGAATGTTATCTTGGTCAGTTATTAATGGCAAATCTTCCGCTAAAACTGGTAATTTAACAGGTAAGTTCAATCGTTTTGCCACATCAACTTTGATTGGTAAATAAACAAGTACTTTTATAGCCAATCACCTCCGATGGTTTTTCTTTCTTGTTGTAACATCAAATAATTATACACCAATTTTGTCTGATTTTCGATTGTATTTGTACTTTTATTTTTTTGTCATCAATAGACAATAAGTGTAATGTATGGTAAAATACAAAATTGGGAGGTGGTAAATGTGGTAAGTTTAGACAGTGTAATAGAACAAAAGATCGCGCCTAACTATCAAAAGAAAATGCTTTTTATTACTTCTCTGATGTGGATGTTTGACGCAGCGGGAGTTTTGGTTTTGTCTTTTACTTTACCGAATATATCGAAAGAATGGAATTTATCGGTTTCAACTTCTGCTAATGTTATCAGCTCCACATTCGTTGGTATGCTTATAGGTGCACTGAGTGTTGGAATAGTTTCTGATATGTTTGGTAGGAAGCTTTCCAATATTCTTTATTTCTTATTTACTGTTATTTTCACAGCGTTGCTGGGGTTTACAAAAGATGTTGGCACTTTTATTGTACTTCGTTTGTTGGCAGGTATCGGTTACGGTGGCCTTATGCCATCTGTGAATGCTTATATGGCTGAATTTACAGGTAGGGGATTAAGAGGGGCGTACCTGGTTCTTCTTGAAGCTAGCTGGGCTATTGGAAGTATAATCATTGGATTGATTTCTGTTTTAACGGTTGGTGTTAGTTGGAGGATAAGTTACTATGTTTTCTTGATAGGTATTTTGTTGCTTCCAATGTTGTTTAAACTTCCCGAATCACCGAGGTTTGTTTTCAAAAAGTCTGGTAAAGAAAAGCTAGAAAAGGTGTTTTCGATTAAAATAGAAGATAACATAGAGCCTATTCCCGAATCGAAAGTAGGTGTAATTGATATACTTAAGGGTGCTTATTTTAAACGTACTGTAATGATATGGATTCAATGGTTTACGGTGAGTTTTGTTTACTATACGCTATTTTCATGGGCGCCTAAGATATTCGCTCAGCAGGGACTAAGTGCGACTAAATCTCTGTGGTTTACTTTCTTTATGATGGTTGCACAACTTCCAGGATATCTTTCTGCGGCTTATTTTATAGAGAAGATTGGAAGGAAAAAATCTTTGGTTGTTTACACGCTCGGTATGGCTATTACTTCTATTATATGGGCATTCGTTAGTTCGACGGTTCAATTGGTAATTGTTGCTTTACTTTTATCGTTCTTCACGTTGGGCGTTTGGGGGTTAGTTTACGCATACACACCAGAACTTTATCCAACAGCGATGAGGGGAACTGGGAATGGCATGGCGGGGGTTATAGCAAGGATTGCAGGTATATTGGCTCCTCAGTACGGTGGTTTTATGCTCGCCAATAATAAATCGTTCCTTGAGATTTTTGGTTACCTTGCTTTACTTTCTATTATCTCATCAATTATCGCAGGGATAATGGGCGTTGAAACAAAACAGAAAGATATATTTTAAAATGTAATATGGTATAATATATTTCGAAAAGGCGAAAATATTCAGGGTACTCTCGGGGCAGGGTGAAATTCCCGACCGGCGGTGAAAGCCCGCGAGCCTTCCGAAAGTTTTTAAGTTTTTTGTAGGAAGGTTGATCCGGTGGAATTCCGGAGCCGACGGTGAAAGTCCGGATGGGAGAGAGTACCAAGAGCATTTGCTATTGTGCTCAGATGTTAAATGGTTAGTAATCAAGCCCCGAGAGTAAAAAGACTCTCGGGGCGTTTATTTTTGATTCTTCAAAAGGGGTGATTTTTCTGAACGAAGATAAGGTTCATGAAAGATTTATGAAACTTGCCATAGTTATTGCAAAGAAAGGTATTGGGTTTGTAAATCCTAACCCACCTGTTGGTGCCGTTATTGTTAAAGACGGTAAGATTTTGAGTATGGGATATCACAAATACTATGGTGGGTACCATGCTGAAAGGGATGCGATATTGTCTGCTTTAAACGCAGGGATTGATATTTCCGGTTCAACTATGTACGTAACTCTTGAACCGTGCGACCACTATGGCAAGACACCACCGTGTACCGATTTGATAATTCAGTCTGGAATAAAGGAGGTTTACATAGCTTGCACGGACCCTAATCCAATTAGTGGAAACGGTGCTGAGAAATTGCGAAAAAATGGTGTGGATGTGCACATCGGCTTACTCGAGGAAGAAGCGAGAGAATTGGCAAAGTTCTTTTTTAAGTCCGTTGAGACTGGGATTCCATATGTTACGTTAAAATACGCTGCTACGCTTGATGGGAAAATCGCGGATGTTAACGGAAACTCTAAATGGATTACAGATGAGTTGAGGAAGGTTGTTCACAAATTGAGAAGTGAACATATGGCGGTTTTGGTGGGTGCAGGCACGGTTATTAAAGATAATCCGACACTGAACGTGAGGTTTTTAAAAGGTAAGAAGAGAAATCCTATAAAAGTTGTGCTTGATAGAAGAGGTGTTATTTTTGAAAAGATCAAGGATTTGAACGTATTTCAAGGCGAAAAGGTGATTATTTTTACGGAAAAGCAAGCGAGTGCTCCTGAGCTCAATGGAGTGAATGGAGTGAACGGAGTGAAGATATTTAATGTTTTGGAACCGATTGAGATTCTTAAGACACTTTACAAGGAAGAACGTGTAGATTCTGTGCTAGTAGAAGGTGGGAGCGAGATTTTCAGCCAATTTTTGCCCTTTGCCGATGAGATTTATGGTTTTTACGGATTGAAAGTTCTGGGTAATGGAAAAAGTATTTTTGAAAATATAATGAATCTTATAGATTCTCTTTTTGATTTTTCAATTAAGCATTTTAAAGTTTCGAAGAATAAGAAAGAATTCTTGGTGGTGATGAAGAGATGTTCACAGGGATAATACAAAAGGTATCAAAGGGAGTTTTGGTTGGGAATAGGATTAAAATTGAACGTTGTTGGGAAGATCTGTCGTTGGGGGAGAGTATATCTGTTAACGGTGTTTGTCTGACACTTGCAGATTATGATGATATGTTTATGTATTTCGATGTTGGGGCGGAAACGTTGAAGTTAACTAATATTAAATACGAGAAGTTATTTAATTTGGAAAGGGCTTTGAAGCTTGGAGATTCTGTTTCTGGGCATTTTGTGACTGGTCATGTCGATGGTATGGTGAAGCTTATAGCTAAGCATATATACGATAAAACATTGTATCTTACTTTCTCAATGCCAAAGGAAAGATGGGGAGTTGTTAAGAAAGGTTCTATAGCTTTGAACGGAGTTAGTCTTACTATCGCGAATGCATCTCTTGATACTTTTACTGTTCAACTTATACCACACACAATAGAAAATACGACGTTTAAATTTATTACCTCTGGTTCCTATGTCAACTATGAGATTGATGTATTAGCAAGGTTTATTCATAATGAATTAAATAATCTTGAGAAGGGGTATAAGGATGGGATGATGTATGAGTATTGAATTGGGTATTTTGAAGGATTTGAGGGAGTATTTTCTTTCGGGTAAACCACTTATATTAATTGATGAGAATAGAGAAAAAGAAGGGGATTTTGTTTATCCAGCCGAGCTTATCGATGAGAGTATGGTTGAATTTTTTGTCAGGTATGGTAAAGGGCTTTTTTGTTTGGTTGCACCGGAAGGTGATTTACTGAGCAGAGGATTTTTCAAGTTGCCCACGAATTACGGCGCAAATTATTTTATTCCAATAGATTTTGGTGATGGTACAGGGATAAGTGCGTATGAAAGGGCGGTAACTTGCAGGGCGTTGGCTAATAGAGACAAAAAAATAAGTGAATTTAGGTATCCAGGTCATGTGATGTTGATTGGTTCGCAGGATTTTTCCAAAAGGCGTGGGCACAGCGAATCTTCGGTTGAGCTCATGAAAATGTGTGGATTTAAGCCTTACTCTGTTATTGTTGAAATTTTAAACGAGAGAGGCGACTCGCATGATTTTGATTATTTAAGTAAATTAGCTGAGAAGTTTGAATTGAAGACTATGAGTATTAAAGATGTATGGAGACTTTACGTTTTAAGTAATGAACTTATCAAGATTAAATCCACTGCGAAATTACCAACCGAATATGGGATATTTGAAATTGTTTCTTTTGACAATAAATTAGATTACAAAGAGCATTTTGCGCTTGTTAAGCGATGGCAAGGTGTGCCACTTGTAAGGATTCACTCTGAATGTGTGACTGGCGATTGCTTATCTTCTCTAAGGTGTGATTGCGGCTCGCAACTTGGTAAAGCTTTGAAGATGATAGAAAAAGATGGAGGAGTGCTTATTTACCTTAGGCAGGAAGGGAGGGATATAGGTTTAAGCGCAAAAATAAGTGCTTATGAACTTCAAGATAAAGGGTTGGATACGTACGAGGCGAATGTAAAACTGGGGTTTAAACCTGACCAGCGCGATTATGCAGCGGCAAGTCAGATATTAAAAGCACTTGGCATTGATAAAGTAAGGCTTTTAACGAATAATCCAAACAAGGTTAAGGCTTTAGAAAGTTATGGGATAAACGTCGTTGAACGTGTGAGCCTTTATGGGAAAGTAACGAAATTCAATGTGAGTTATCTAAAGACTAAGGTAGAAAAATTTGGTCATTTGATAGAGATTGAAGGGTCAAAGGAGGTCAATTTATGAGCAACGGTTACAAAAATTACAAAGTAATTGAAGGCGGTTTTTCAGGAGAAGGTTTGCGTTTTGGGATAGTTTTGTCAAGGTTTAATAGTACCGTTACTGAAAGGCTTCTTGAGGGTGCTGTAGATTGTTTGACAAGGCATGGTGTGAGATACGAAGACATCGAAGTTGTTAGAGTGCCGGGAAGTATGGAAGTTGCGTATGCACTTAATTTGATGACAAAGCAGGAGGAACGATACGATGGGATAATTGTATTAGCTGCTGTTATCCAAGGTGAGACTTACCATTTCAATATTGTCGCTAATGAAATAGGAAAGGTTGTTGCTCAATTTAATATGACTTCGAAGATTCCTATCACTTTTGGCGTGTTGACAACGGATACTGTAGAACAAGCTTTGAATAGAGCTGGAATAAAGAGTGGTAACAAAGGGTTTGAAGCAGCTATGGCTGCGTTGGAGATGGTGAATTTGAAAAAGGCTTTTAATGGTTGATAAAAATTAAAGGCTTCGGTCTTTTTCCGAAGCCTTTAATTTTTGCTATTCTGAAATGCCAACGATTATTTTTATTTTCTGTATTACTTCTTGAGGATTTCTTCCGAATACTCTTATCATCGCTTCTTTTCCATACCAACCTTCATCGTAAATGATATCGGGAAGCTCTTCTGTTTTTTCTAAGGCGTATTTTATCATCCATTGCATGGAACTTCCATCGCTGTTTTTAATCTCTTCAGGTTCTAAGTTTCTATCGTATTTAAATACTTTCAGACCTTGTTTCAGAGCGTTTTCTATGTATTTTTCTTCGTATCTCACATTGCTTACACATCTTACGTAAGGTTTGAACGACTTTGCCGTTATAGCCATTCTTGCTGTGTGCGATTTGTCATTAAAAGACGGGTCTGAGACAAAGCACGCTTTTCCTTCCTTTAGTCTTATTCTCCCTGGAAATTTAGCCACGTCTTCTTCGCATTGCGACCATGGAAGTGCGTAAGAGATATTTTGGCCAACTTCTGGAATAGTTAAGTGGCCTATCTTTTCTATTTCTTCCTTCACGATTCTTAGGCTTTCTAATGCGTCGTATTTCATCCACTCACGGGCGAGTTTTTCACTTTGCACTTGCTGTATTTCCGTACTTCTTTCTAGAATTTTGCTCATTACAATCATCGCAGATTGAATAGCCTCTTCCACGGGGTAATCCATAGATAGAAATCCTGTGAAAATGCTTGTGAAAGCACATCCAGTTCCGTGGAATGATGAACCTTTAGGTCCTTTAATTCTTTTTGTCTTCATCTCTTTGTCATTATAGTAAACGCTAATGTATTCTCCTTCGGTATGGCCGTACGTTACAATAAATTTTTCTGAAGGTTTAACATCTAACTCTTGCGCTTCTTTGTTGTTTAAAACAATGTAATCGGCGTAATCAAAATTTTCTTTAACGATTTCTCTTTGCTCAAATTCGTACCCAGAACTTGCTTTGAGAACAATGTTCCAAACAATTTTTGCATCTGGGTATTTTTCTCGAATGAGTTTGACCATTTCAGGAGATATGAGCCCTATTTTTATATAATCAGGCTTGGGAAGAACTGTTAGCTCTGAATCTATTTCTTCCCATTTTCTGAATTTTGCCAGAAAGACTTTCTCGCTATTTTGAACTGTATAAGCACTAACAACTCCTATCGCACTTATTCCAAGCAAAGATAACGATTTTATATCCTGTAAAATCCCTGCTCCCGCCGATGGGTCAAATCCAGATACGACAAGTACTGTATTTGACATATTTACACCGCCTCCCAATACTCTAAGAGCTTACTCAATTCATTTGGACAATCGTTTGATGGCTCGATTACCAAATCTATATCTAATTTTTTAACTTGGGCTATAAGCTCAAGTATCTTTTTGAATTGTAAAGAATCCCCCCACGGCGCATGGTGACATTTGTTGTATGTTTCAATATCAGCGTAATAAAGATGGTATTCTTTGGTGTACTCGATTGTTTGATTGAGAAAGTCTATGGGATCAAGCATGTAATACTCAGTGTCTATGAGTAAATGGCCGATATCTATGCATAACTTAGTGTTGGTTTCTTTCGCGAGCCATACATAATCTTGTGGATTATGGAAATAATCATTTAAATATACATTTTCAATTCTAGTTTCTATAATTCGATTTAAATTTACGATATGGTTTATCGCTTGATTTACTATCTTTTCCTTTTTCCAATTATCCTTCTGCTTTGCGTTTGGAAAGTGGATTACTATATATTCTGCGCCTATGTTTTTTGCAAATTTACCACAAAATACGTTCGTTATGTATGTGTCTATTCTCAAATCTTCTAAGAGGTGCGTTGGGAATGGATGCGTTTCTTTGTATTTGTATATAAACGGTGCATGTATTCCAAATGTCGCGTTTCGTTTTTTTAGGAAGTTTAAGACTGTCTCAACATCTTGTTGCTTAAAAAATGTGAGTTCGTAATGTGATGATACCGGTAAAGTTTCTATTTTTTCGATATTTGCCCTTATCATGCTTGTTGATATGCCTTTTCGCATTTTTTATCCCCTTTTGATTTTATTTATTTTGCGTATTCGTTAGCTATTTTTATTGCGCAAAAAGGACCACACATCGAACAGCCTTTTTCTTCGTATGGTCTTTTCTTTAAGTAATCTTTAGCTTTTTCAGAGTGGATAGCCAATTCGAACATCTTCTCCCAATCAAATTTACTCCTTGCTATGGCCATTTGTTTTTCGAGTTCTAAGGCTTTTTTGTTTCCACGAGCCACATCGGCTATCGTTGCTGCTATTTTTGAAGCTATAACACCTTCTTTGACATCTTCAACAGTTGGAAGTGAAACATGCTCAGATGGTGTTACATAACACAGGAAATCGGCACCATAGTAAGCTGCCAAAGCTCCTCCAATAGCGCTAACTATATGGTCGTATCCAACACCTCTATCTGTGGGGAGGGGACCTAATAAAAATATTGGAGCACCTTTTCCCACTTTTTTCATCAATTTCACGTTCATCTCTATATCATTGAGTGGTACGTGTCCAGGACCCTCTAACATGACTTGTACGCCTTTTTCCCAAGCTCTTTCAACCAATTCGCGCATAACGAACAATTCTTCCAATTGTTGATGGTCAGTGGCATCAAGAATAGCGCCGGGTCTCATGCCATCACCTAAGCTAAGCGTTACGTCGTATTCTCTAGCTATATCTAATATCTCGTCGAAATACTCATAGAAAGGATTTTCTTTGTTATTTTTTATCATCCAGCCTGTGACAATCGCTCCCCCGCGACTAACTATTTTTAGTATTCTTTGGTTGTTTTTAACCTTTTCAAGCACGTTTTTCGTTATTCCAACGTGAATGGTCATGAAGTCTATACCATCTTCTGCGTGCGATTTAACCATATCTATGAAATCTTTCTCTGAGAAATCTACAACGTTTTTTCCAGATTTGTACGAAAGAACAGCGGAATCGTAAATTGGTACTGAACCAACCGGCACAGGGCTCATTTCGACTAAAATTCTTCTCATTTCCTTTAAATCTCCCCACGTGGAGAGTACCATGACGGAATCCGCACCAGAGTCTATAGCTACTTTTAACTTTTCGATTTCTTCTTCAAGTGAACTATAGCCAAGTGATGTTCCAATGTTTGCGTTAACTTTTACAGAAAATCCTTCACCGACAACCATTGGTCTTGATATTTTGTGGATTTTGTTTTTTGGTATAACGGCTTTTCCAGAAGAAAGTTTTTCTAATATTTCTTTAACATCTACACCCTCATATTCTGCACAAATTGACATTTCTGGAGATATTTGAGATTTTCTTGCCATTTCAAGTTGTGTCATACTCTCACCCACATCTTATCTTCTGAGGTTTCTATTCTTTTCAGCTCTTCTTCTATCAATTCAGCAGCGCGAAGACCAGACATTATCATTCCACCGAAAATTGGCCCCATTCTTGGTCCACCACCGACACTTACCGCCGCCATGCCCATGACGTAAAGACCGGGGTAAATTTCTTTTGTGTTTTCAACGACGAATTTTTCACCATTCTCAGCGTCCATTGGAAATTCGTATTCAACAACTCCGCATGAGCAAAGGTTTTCCGAAGAACCTTTTACAGAATTAATTATTCCTCTTTTGGAGAGTAATCTGACGAGATTTGCTGGATGTCCCGTGCCGTCAACTGTGAATTTAGCTACAACCGTTATAGGGTCGACGTGTAATTTTTCCTTTATAGTTGGCATCCAGTTTATGACAACACCGGATATTCTTTCATTGTACATAACAAGGTCTTCAACGAATACGTTATTGAATATATACGCACCATTTTTCGTTGCGTTGTAAAGCATTGCGGAAGCAAAGTGCACGGCATCAACAACGATGAACTCATCTTCCTTTTTGTACTTAATATGATGTTCCTTCAAATACCATTCGAGTTCACTTTCCAAAACTAGTTCATTGAACATCATTCCACCGCCCCAAATACCTCCGCCAGGTTCGTTTTTCGCCTCAAAAATCGCTACTTTTCTACCATTTTTGGCAAGTTCTGTGGCAAGAGCAAGGGCGCTTGGCCCACATCCAGCTATAGCTACATCTACATTCAGCACATCGTTTAGTTTTTGGAAGTAATGCTTTACGATAAGTTGGGAAATCTTTAAGTCTTTCATACTCATCTCCTCCCTGTTTTGAAGTTTTTTACAATAAAAAATCCCTCCGAATTTTCTTCGGAGGGATTTTTGTTTTGATATTTCATTTTGCTTATTTAACTTTTTTACAATAATTACCACTCCCAATCCCTCCGCCGGTATTACCCGGATCAGGTTCGTAGGGTCGAGGGATTGCCTCCCTCCTCTCAGCCCCGCAGTATGGAGCTCCCCTTGGGAGAATATTCACTTTTTCTAATTTGATTTTATCTTACCTATATCTGTATGTCAATTGCCGATTTTTGGTGAATTTGTTTGATTATTTGTATTTTGATAGCTCAGAATCGATTCAATCAACCCAAAGCGCCTAATTTTCTTCCGCCGATTATATGGAAGTGTATGTGGTGAACTTCTTGACCAGCGTCTTTGCCATTGTTTTGGACGATTCTATAGCTTTCGAGGTTTTGGTCTTTTGTTACTTTTTTTATCACTTCAAATAGTTTCCACATGTTTTTAGAATCTTCTTCGGAAAGGTCGTTTATTGTCGCAATGTGTTTTTTGTATATCGCAAGCAGATGAACAGGAGCGACTGGGCGAATGTCTTTGATAACGATAAAGTCATTGTCTTCGTATACTTTTTCAGAAGGTATTTGCCCATCGATTATTTTGCAAAATACACAATCATTCATCATTTTCACCCCCACAATCTGAAAGATTTCATTTTTTAATTTTGTTTATTGTTTTTATCTTACTTTCAAGGTTGTAATATTTTCCATTGCCTACGTTGAGCGCGTTTGCACTTGTATTGAATAAGTAGATTATTGAATAATCATCAATATCAATTTGGTTTAATTCAGAATTTTTTGATTTAACTAATCCACCTTTTAGAATTTTCAGCGATGAAATTTTCGAATTAACTATGTTCAGCTCAGAAAGATCCGAGATTTCAGAGTTGTCTATTTGAGAGTCGTACATGATTACTTTGGAAAGTAGAGAAGTCACGAAGGTGTTTACTACAGAGTTGTTTATATATACTTTTCCGCAATTTTGGATGTTTAGGTTTTCTATCTTTGAATTTATTATATACACAGCGTAAGCGCCATTTATTGTTACATTTTGAAGTTCAGAATTTCTTATGACAACGAAGTTTGGTAGTACTAAATTGGCATTGTTAGCCTTCGCGTTATCAAGAAAGATTAAAGCCCCTATATCGGAGTTTACATTTGTAGTGGACGCATTCCCATTTAGGTAAAGTATGCCACTTTGAGTTACGCTTAATCTTCCGCTTTCGAGAATAGTTATTGGACCTGTTGATATGAATGAACCTTTGATGTTAAGCTCAGAGTTGAGCGCGTTTATTATAACCACACCTTCTTCAAGTATGAGTCCACTTTGTTCGTTTAGAAGAACTTTGCTCAGTAGTCTGTAAGGTGATTTTGAAGAGAGTAGGAATTTTTTTCCAGATATGTTTGTTATTGGGACTTGGGAATCTAGTATGTCTAGTTTTTCAAGTAGTGGAGGGATGAATATAACATCGGAAATATTACCGAATTCATCTTCAAATATTGCGATTTGAGGATTTTCAGACAAAGTTACCTCAGTACTTTTCCCTGAGTTTTCCAATGAACGGTTGGTTGGATTAATTACTAACGCTGATTTGGTGAATGTATAAGCGTACAAAGATTGGGTAACTTCAATAGATTCTTTGTCTGGTTGTGTCTTAACTTCCACGGTGTATGTCTTGTTGTCTATTGTAATTTTTCTTTCACCATCTTTAAGGAGCATTCCATCTAAAAAGGTGTACGGATAATTTTTTCCGTCGACTTTTATAGTCTTATTTAACTCTATTTTTTTAATTCCCAGTTTTGATGGTATCGATAGAGAAGCCTCGGCGGCGTACACCACCGAGGATGCAAAGAATGTGAATATTGTTAATATTAGAAGCTTATAAACAAAAGATTTTCTAAATGTTTCCATGTTTAGTCTTTTAATAGTCATGTTTTTATTTTCTTTCCCCTCTCAGTACTGCGCTACACCTTGGACAGGTTTCTGGGTGATTTTCATCTTTTCCTGTATCTGGATGGTATTTCCAACATCTTTGACATTTTTGACCTTCCGCGTGTTCAACTAATACAGTCACAAGCTGTCCGTTTATACCATCTGATAGTTCATTTAATATAGAGACTTTTGATACGATAAAGAAGTCTTCCAGCATATCGGCATATTTTTCAAGCAATTGACTAATTTCACTGTTTTTAGGTTCAATTTTAACGTGTGCGTCAAGTGAGTGACCGATTACATCAGAAGAACGTGCATTTTCGAGTGCTTTTAGAACGTCGTCTCTAACAAGCAGCAGTTGTTGGAATTCTTCGAGTAAGTTTTCATTGATAAATTCTTTTCTCACTTCTGGCCAATTTTCAAGGTGTACGCTTTCATATTTTTTCAACGGACTTTCTTGGTAAGCTTCTTCTGCTGTAAATGGCATAATTGGCGCAAGGATTTTGATAAGTGCTTCGAGTATGTAGTAAAGTACTGTTTGTGCAGACCTTCTGTAAATTGAGTCTTTGGCTTCAACGTAAAGTCTGTCTTTAAGTATGTCAAGGTATATGGAGCTTAATTCTGTAGTACAGTATTTTACTGTTGCGTTGTAAACTTTTGAGTATTCGAATTCTTCGTAATATTGTGTTACTTGTTCAATGTATTTCTGTAATCTTCCAAGTGCCCATTTGTCAAGTGGGAGTAGTTTTTCGTATGGTAAGATATCATTTTCTGTGAAGTCGTAAAGGTTGCTAAGTAAGTATCTGAGCGTGTTTCTAAGTTTTCTATATACTTCAACTTGTTGTTCTATTATATTCTTTCCAACCCTTATGTTATCGAAGAAGTCGGTGCTTGCCACCCATAGTCTTAGTATGTCCGCACCGTATTTGTTCACGATTTCCATTGGGTCGATTACGTTTCCAAATGATTTACTCATTTTTCTGCCTTGTTCGTCTTTGATAAATCCGTGCGTGACAACTGTTTTGAAAGGTGCACTTCCTGTCTTTGCTGTTGCGAGGAATATTGAGCTTTGGAACCATCCTCTGTGTTGGTCATCGCCTTCCAAGTACAAGTCAACGGGGAATTTCTCACCCTTTGACCTTATAACTGCTTCCCAAGAACAACCTGAATCTATCCAAACGTCTAATGTGTCGTAGGTCTTTTCAAATTCTTTGCTCCCACACTTTGGACAGGAGAAATCAGATGGTATAAGTTCTTTTATGTCAAGTTCGAACCAAGCGTCTGTACCTTTTTCTTTGACTATGTTTGCAAAGTGTTCTATAACCTTTGGATCGAGTGTAACTTCGTCGCATGACTTACATTTTACTGCGGGGATTGGTACGCCCCAAACTCTTTGTCTTGATATAGTCCAGTCAGGTCTTTCTTGGACCATCGCGGTGATTCTATTTTCTCCCCATGATGGGTACCATTTTACTTTCTTTATTTGTTCAAGAACTTTTCCCCTTAAGTTGTTTTTGTTGACAGAGATAAACCATTGAGGTGTTGCACGGAACATAACGGGACCTTTACAGCGCCAGCAATGTGGATAACTATGGCTAATTTTTCCAAATTTTATCAATGCACCTGCTTTTTCTAAATCTTCGACTACTACTTTGTTTGCGTCCCAGATTTTCAATCCTTCGTATTTTCCAGCTTCTTTTGTGAATTTTCCTTCGTCATCAACTGGCGATAAGATTGGGAGGTTGTATTTTAAACCAGTCTGATAGTCTTCTTCACCGTGTCCAGGCGCTGTATGGACACAACCAGTACCATCTTCAAGGGTAACGTAATCAGCGAGTACGATAACGGAAGTTCTGTCGTACAAAGGATGTTTTGTTAATTTGCCTTCTAAGGTTTTTCCCAAGAATTTTTCAGTTACTTGGAATTCGATACCTGTTTCTGAAGCGAATTTTTGCAATAGACCATCGGCGACAATCCAGTATTCGTTTCCAACTTTGATTTTCAAATATTCGTATTCTGGATGGAGCGCTATTGCAACGTTTGCAGGAATTGTCCAAGGTGTTGTTGTCCAGATGACAACGTATGTATCTGGTTGATCAATCATTTGGAATTTTACGTATATTGATGGGGATTCGTGGTCGTGGTATTCGATTTCTGCTTCCGCAAGTGCAGTTCTACAAGTTGGACACCAGTAAACTGGTTTGTTGCCACGATAGACGTTCCCATTTTCAACCAATGTTTTGAATACGTCTAATATGTGGTACTCGTATTCTGGTGTGAGTGTTATGTATGGATGCTCCCAATCGCCTTTCACGCCAAGTCTTTTAAATTCTTCTCTTTGGATATCCACGTATTTTAAAGCGAATTCTTTACAAAGCTTTCTTATTTCAACTGGTGATTTTTTCTTTGCTTCTTCGCCAAGGGTTGTTGTGACTCTGTGCTCAATTGGAAGACCGTGTGTATCCCACCCAGGTACGTATGGGACTCTGTAACCGCGCATTGTTTTGTATCTTGTTACGAAATCTTTTAAAATCTTGTTCATTGCGGTACCAAGATGGATATCTCCATTTGCGTAAGGAGGTCCATCATGGAGCAAATACGTTGGAGCACCTTCACGGGTCTCAAGTGTTTTTTTGTAAATTTCTTTCTCTTCCCAGTATTTTAGCATGTTCGGTTCTTTTTGGACTAAATTTGCTTTCATTTGGAAGTTGGTCTGTGGCAAGTTTAACGTTTCTTTGTAATCCAATTCAAACACCTCCTGATTTTGCTTAGAATTTATATGATAATTATTATATTTGTATATATAAAGACAAAAAGGGGTGAGTGCCCACCCCTTTTTGTCTGGTGTGGGCACTATATCACATGTTAATTAAACGGCTTATTATTTCTTTTAATTCTGTCAAGTCAGAAGATTTAACAACGTAAGCATCAGCGGCCCAAGAAGCCATATCACTTTTGTAATGCGAATAAGCGGTTAACAATACTAATTTAACATCACGCTTTATTTCTCTTAATTTTCCGGCAAGTTCAAGACCGTTCATTCCAGGCATTTCTATATCAATCGTTACAAGATCGTATGTTTTTTCTGTGAATTTTCTTAGGGCTTCTTCTCCATTTGCCGCTTCATCTACGTCATAGCCAGCATCGGTAAGTTCTTCCGTAACCAATAGTCTCATGTTTGGTTCGTCTTCCACGACAAGAATTCTTTTGGGCATATATCCTACCCCCTTTCTTGGGGATATTATACCACAATACTGATGGTTTTTTCAATAATTTTAATTTTACTTGTACATTACCATCGTGGATGTGGATTTTACAGTTATTTTTCCACTAACTTGATACAATACTTTTGTACCTGCGTTTTGTTGGTCGACTACCACGTTCCATGTGCCTTCTGGTAATGTGAAATCTTGGTCTTTTGTATCACCGTTGTATATGACGAGTATCTCTTTCCAGCTATCGTTTTCATCTTTGATTGTAAAGGCAACCATTTTCCTTGTGGTTGGCAAGAATGTGATTTTCTTTTTTATATCCTCTGCTGTTCTTTGTCTGAATGCCGGATGAGCTTTTCTGATTTCTATGAGTCCTTTGTAGTAATTGAAGACATCTATGAATTCTGCTTTTCTTGCATAATCAAGACCGTTTATTGAAATTGGTGAGTTATATGAATTTTCATCACCTTTTTTGGTTCTTGCAAAATCTTGACCAGCGTGTAAGAATGGTATACCTTGAGAAGTTAATAGTATGGCTCCAGCTAATTTTTGAGCGTTTTTGAGCATTTCTTCTGTCCATTTTATGTTTGTATCTGCTTGAGCTGCTAAGTAATTTTTATCCCAAAGTGTGTGGTTATCATGGCATGCAACGTAATTAATTGTTTCTTCTGGGTCTTTTGCAAAGCTTCTTATTACATCGTCGTACTCAATGCTTCCGACAACGCCACGTTTGATTGCTGTTTCTTTTGCAAGCGCGCCCATTAAGAAACCTTTGACTGTTGCGTTGACCACGGAACCCCTCATAGCGTCTCTGAATTCATCGTTAAATGCAGCGATGTGTGTTCCACCAACATCTGATTTTCCAAATCTTACTGGAGCGCCCCAACCACCCCATGGTTCACCGTAGAGTAATATCGTTGGGTCTATAGCGTGCAATTCTTTTTCCAAATCTAGCATTGTTTTCTTATCCATGAGACCCATTTGGTCGAATCTGAATCCATCAACATGGTATTCTAATACCCACCACTTCAATGTATCGATTACGTATTTTTTAAGCATTGGTCTTTCTGTTGCCATGACGTTACCACAACCACTTTCGTTTAAATAAGCGCCTGTTTTATCGATTCTGTAGAAATAGTAAGGGACCGCTGTGTCAAATGGTGAAAGAACGCCGATACCAAATGTATGTGGGAATACCATATCGAGTATTACTCTTATTCCATTTTCGTGTAATGCTTTGACCATTTGCTTGACTTCGTTTATCCTTACGTATGGGTTAATTGGGTTTGTTGAATATCTACCTTCTGGTACTGTGAATAAGTAAGGATCGTATCCCCAATTGTAGCTCTTTTCAAAATCTCTTTCTGATTCATCACCTGTGTAGAAATCAAACATTGGAAGGATATGCACATGCGTAACGCCTAATTCAACGAGGTGGTCTAAACCAGTTGTAACGCCATTTGGTCCTCTTGTACCCTTTTCGGTAAGGCCAAGGTATGTAGCTTTATTTTTGACATTGGAATTGTCAAGTCCTGTCATATCTGCAATATGAATTTCGTAGATTATAGCATCTTCAAGAGCTTTCATGGTTGGTCTTACATCTTTATCCCAACCAGATGGGTTTGTCTTTTTCAGATCTATGATTGCGCTCTTTGCAGAGTTTTTCGTGACTGCTTTGGAGAAGTAATCTACTCCTTCCCTATACTCTCCGTAACTGAAATATCTTATTCTGTAGAACCAACCTTCCCAATCACCATCGAGAACAACTTCCCAAGCGCCATTTCCGATGTAGTTCATAGGTACGACTTTTGTAGGTTCTTTGTCATCCCAATTTTTGTAAAGTAGTAAATCTACTGTCTTTGAGACAGGAGACCATACTCTGATTGTGGTCTTCGTTGGTGAATATTCAAAACCAAGTGGACCATCGTAGTATATTTTGTCTAAGATTTCCATCATGATTACTCTTGCTGGTTTGTAGCCTTCGATTGCGACTTGGACATCTTTGTTGACTTCGTCAAGCTTTATTGGTTCAGCAAGAGTGATTTTTACGTGGTTTGTTTTTGATATATCCGTTGGATTTGCTTTTTCAACCTTTGCAACTTTTCTTTCAACACCATCGACTGTAACTTTTGCGCTAACTTTTGTAGTATCAACTTGTCCTGTTAAGTAAGCTTCGATAACATCCTGTGCTCTAGCTTGAGCGAAAAGTACTCTTGGGCTTGTATCTGGCTTTGTTGTGTATATCTGTTCGATACCTTGCAACAACCACACCTCCGCTTTTCCATCTTTGATTGTTATAAATCTATCCATAGCAACATCTTTTTCCTGCCATTCGTTAAGTCTAACAATGATTCCAACTTTTGTCAAAGTTTCGTCGAATTTAACTCTTGCTACGACACCGAAATCATCTTTTTCAGTAAATTGATATGCCGCGCCGTCTTTAGAGATAGGCTCTACCCACCAAATCCATAGGTTCCAACCATCGTAATTACCATCCCAGCGATGATAATGGATGACCAGTTCTGTTGCTGCGTATGAGAAAACAACAGCTAATAAAAATAGAAAAACAAGAGCTTTCTTAGAAAAATTAACCATAGTAGCACCTCCTATTTTTGAATTTGAAGAATTTTGAAAATTCCAATATAAATTATACATTACTTATTCAATTTTTGCATATTTTTTTGGAATCATTTCCAAGTTTTCTTAATATTTCTTAACGTTTCAAAATTTTTTCCAAATAATTCTATTAGAAAATTAAGCTGTAAACTTCAAAAACTGGGAGGTGCATATTATGAGAAGATTTTTATTAGGTATTTTGGTTTTAGTTCTCGCTTTAAACATTTTTGCAGTGGATAAGAATACTTTAGTTATCAAAGGTTCAAACACGTTACTTGATGTTGCGCAACTTTGGGTTGAGGAATTCAACAAACTTTATCCCGAAATAAAAGTTACACTTGAAGGCGCAGGTAGTTCTACGGGTATAGCTGCTTTATTCAACAATACAACGGATATCGCTAACTCAAGTAGATGGCTTAAGGATTCAGAAGTGCAGAATATGTTCAATCAGAAAAAGTGGTTTGCACCTATTTTGGTTGCGTGGGACGGTATAGCAATAGTTGTACACAAAAATATTCCAATAAAGAATATAACAATCCAACAATTGAAAGATATTTACACTGGGAAAATAACAAGGTGGAACCAAATTGATCCAAATCTTCCAGCAAAAGATATAGTAGCGTTTTCGAGAAATACGGCTTCTGGTACATTCGAGGTCTTTAAAGAAAAGGTTTTAGGTGATGAAAAGATGTCTCCAAGGGTAAGGATGTTGGAATCATCTATGGCAGAACTTGAAACAGTAGCAAAAACACCATTTTCAATAGCTTATTTTGGCGTTGGATATGTTGATCCGAACCAAGTTAAGGTTCTCACAGTAAATGGCATTTCGCCATCAAAGCAAAATATATTGGCTGGTAAATACCTACTTTCAAGACCGCTCTTTGTGTTCGTGGATGTAACAAACGGTTGGCCGGAAGAAGGTCCAGTCGCAGAATATCTTAAGTTCATAATGTCAAAGAAAGGACAAGAATTGGTTGAAAAAGCAGGCTTTGTCGCAGCGTTAGGTCAGTAATAAGAGATATACGCAAGGTAGATGGTTATGCGGATATTTGAAAGCAACCATCTACCTTTTCATATAAATCTAAATAATTTAAAATTAAAACTTTTTTAGAAAGGAGATCCACATGAATCGAGCTTTAAAAGATAGAGTTAGGAACCTGCTGCTAATTGTACCTGCGATATTGGCAATAAGCACTCTCTTTGGAATATATGTGTATCTCATTAAAGAATCTCTTCCTGCCCTAAAAAATGTTGGGGCAGAACTTTTTCTTTCGAATCAATGGTATCCTGTTTGGGATCCTCCAGAATTTGGAATGCGAAATCTTATAGTAAATTCAATATTGGTAACCGTACTTGGTTCATTATTGGTTTTACCAATAGCTTATTTTATAGCTTTATATCTCCATGGTTACGCTTATTTTAGAGAAAAATATGTAATACGTAGGATATTTGAATATCTATCTGGTATTCCTTCCGTGATAATAGCTTTCGTGCTTTTGGATTTCGCAAGTCCGATTTTTCCAAAAATTGGTATATACTCGCCTCAAAATTTACTCCTTGCACTCATAGGACTTTTCTTTTTGACTATACCTATTGCCACTATACTCATTCTTGAATCTTTAGATAACGTACCACGCGAATTAGAAGAAGCAAGTGCCGCGCTTGGAGCAAACGAGTTCAAAACTTACACAAAAGTTACTTCCAAAGCAGCTCTTCCTGGTATTATGAACGCAATTGTCCTTACGGCCAATAGGATTGTGGGAGAAACGATAGTGGTTTTATTACTTGGTGGAGGAGCTTCAATAGTACCTCAAAAGTTAACTGACCCGATGAAAACATTGACGGCCGCAATAGCAAGTGAAATGCCAGAAACAGCACGAGGCTCTATGCATTATCATGCTCTTTTTGCCGCTGGATTTATACTCATAATCTTTTCCACTATTTTTGAAATTGTTTCAATTTCCATTTTAAGGAGGCATAAGAAATGAATGAGATAAATGTAAATGAGCTTGTTATTAATAGTAAATCATCCAAGAAAAATAAAAGAGCGAATGTGTTTTTGAGGATTTTAACGTATTTAATTTCTTTGATGATAATTGTTTTGTTTTTGCTTGCCTTTATACCAGGTTTAAAATACTGGAATTTAACGTTTTTTACTCAATTTCCTAAAGATGGAATGACAGGTGGAGGAATTTTCCCAGCTATTCTTGGGTCTTTGCTTTTAACGTTAACGGCACTTGCGATAAGTATACCTCTTGGTATCTTACTTGGTGTTGTTTTGTCTGAATACAATCTTGAATATATAAAGTTCGTTGTGACTATTCTTAGCGGAATTCCCTCAGTTGTTTATGGGCTTTTCGGTCTTGGGCTTTTTTGTATAACTATGGGAATGCGCACGTCTATTTTAGCTGGTGGATTAACATTATCACTCCTTGTTCTGCCTGTCATTTCATCATCAGTTTACGAAACGATGAGGGCAATTCCTAGGGAATTGAGAGAAGCTGCTTACGCACTTGGCGCGAAGAAAAGTGAAGTAATCTTTGAAATGCTGTTGCCCGCAGCAAAAAAATCCATATTGACAGTTTCTTTCGTTTCTGCAGGAAGGGCGATAGGAGAAACTGCTCCATTGATACTCACTGCAGCGGTATTTTATGCGACCGACCTTCCAAGAAATTTGCTTTCACCAGTTATGACATTGCCAACACATTTGTATTTCTTAGCATCAGCCTACGGTGAAAAAGCACGTTGGATGGCTGAAGGAACAGCGTCTGTTCTTATAATTTTTGTCATATTAGTTTACACATTAGCGTTTATGTTTAGGAGGGAAGAGAGATGAAGAATATTTCTAATGAGCTTGTTTTGGATATAAAGGATTTTAACGCTTATTATGGTGCAAAGAAAGCTGTAAAAAATGCAAATTTAAAAATATACAAGAACAAAATTACCGCGATTATGGGACCTTCTGGATGTGGGAAGTCCACACTTTTGAGAAGTATAAATAGGATAAATGATTTAATACCAGATTTCAGAGTTGATGGTGAAATTCTATTCCATGGAAAGAATATATACGATAGAGATGTTGATATTTATACTTTACGCAGGAAGATAGGGATGGTTTTCCAAAAACCAACACCGTTTCCCATGTCTATATATGATAATATAGCTTACGGGTTGAAACTTATTGGCGTTACAGATAAAAAGGAAATAAAAGAGAGAGTTAGATGGTCTCTTGAAAAGGCAGCGCTTTGGGACGAAGTTAAGGCGGAGTTGGATAAGAGTGCGTTGAGATTATCAGGAGGTCAACAACAAAGATTGTGTATAGCACGGGCTATAGCTATCGAACCAGAGGTAATTCTCTTCGATGAACCAACGTCCGCGCTTGATCCTGTAGCTACCCAAAAGATAGAAAGTTTAATCGAGGAATTAGCTGAAGAGTTTACGATAGTTATAGTGACTCACAATATAGGTCAAGCATCTAGAATTTCAGATTACACAGTTTTCATGTATCAAGGTGAAATCGTTGAACAAAATTATACCGCTGAAATTTTACGAAATCCACAGCATGAAATCACTCAGCAGTTTTTAAGTGGTAAAATTGGATAGAGAAATGAAAAATAAAAATTTAAAAGTTTAATAGGGAGGAAAATAAAATGGTTGAAATGAGACATCATTTTGAGAAAGAATTTTCATTACTTAGAGCGGAACTTGTAAAGATGGTATCTTTGGTAAGTGATTCTGTTGATATATCTTCAAAGGCTTTCGAGAACCTTGATAAAAGCCTTGCAATAAAAGTTATAGAATTAGACGATGAAATTGATAATCTCAACAGGGAGATAGAAAATCTCGTTTACGATATAATTGCAAGGTTTAATCCATTGGGGAAGGATCTTAGATATGTTGTTGCGGCTATGAAGCTCTCAAATAACTTGGAGCGTATTGCCGACCACTCTTGTAATTTTGCGGAAAGAACTATATGGATAGTTGAACACTTGCCAGATTTTAAACCATCTATGCTTGTTAAAGAGATGTTTGGAGTAGTTATAGGGATGCTACAAAAGACAGTTATAGCTTTCTCCAAAAGAGATGTGAATTTAGCTATCGAAACATGGAAAATGGATGATGTAGTAGACAACCTTGATAGAAGAATAACAAATGAAGTTGATAATATTGAACCGCATTCGCTTGTACTTTATGTTTTGTTTTCAAGAGACCTTGAACGAATAGCCGACCATCTTACGAACGTATGTGAGGAAATTGTTTTTATAGAAACCGGAAAGGAGTTGAAATCATTTCTATGAGAGTTCTCATCGTTGAAGATGAGCGTATTATCGCAGAAAATCTTCAAAAGTTGCTCAAATCAGATGGTTTTGAATCGGATGTCGCTAATGGGATAAACGATATGTATAGGAAACTTGAGAAAAATACTTATGAAGTTATATTGCTCGATTTGATGTTACCTGATGGAAATGCTATAAACGAGATTCAAACGCTCAAAAATGAGTTTCCTGATATAGGTATTATCGTAATTTCAGCAAAGAGTACGGATATTGATAAGATACTTGGTATAGAACTTGGAGCTGACGATTACGTTGGAAAACCTTTCAATCCAAGAGAAGTTGTTGCTAGAGTTAAAGCGTATTTACGCCGTACAAAAGGCATAAAAGAGGTTATACGTTATGGTAAATTGGAGATATATCCATCTGATTACGTTGTCCTTTACGATGGGCAAAAGATAGATTTAACCGCAAAAGAATTTGAAATATTGAAATTGTTGGCTCAAAGACCAGACAGGGTTTATTCTCGTGAAGAAATATTAGAGACCATCTGGACTGATGAGTATGATGTTTTTGATAGAGTTGTCGATGTACATATAAATAGTCTTAGAAAGAAAATTGGAAAAGATTGGATAATAACCGTTAGGGGGGTTGGGTACAAATTTTCAAAAAAGGGAGATGCCCAATCAAGTGAAAATGAGCGATTATGATAAGGACTTTGTAAGGGTACTATTAAACAATTTAGAAGAAGCGATCTTTTTACTCGATAAAACAACTATCACATTTGCCAATGAAATGGCAAAAAGTTTTTTTGGCCCAAGCGAAGGTATGGATATTTTTGACTTGCTTATATTTGAAAAGTCTACTTTATTAGTGGATTCAATACATGAACGTAAACCATTGAATATCGAATCAAAAGTATTTCTCAGTAAGAAAGGCGGCTGGTGTGATTTTTACATTAGATACATACCAGAAATAGAAGCCTTATTAATGAGAGATGTATCTTTTATAAAAATTATCGAAGAGGCTAAATTAAACATGTCTGTTCTTATCTCGCATGAGTTAAAAAATCCGTTGGGAGTTATTGAAAGCATTGTTTCTGATATGCTTGAAAACGAAGAAGATGAAGAAAAAATAGAAAAATTATGGAAAATAGAAAAACAGTCCAAAAGGCTTAATAGAATTATCCAACAGATTGAGTATATAACTATGGCACAACTTGGTCTTTACGTTCCAAGAAAGGAAACTTTAAATGTCCAGAAAATTATTTCAGAAGTTATGGAAGAAATCGAAGAGTTGAGGAAGAAAAAAGAAATAGAAATTTCCATAAATCTTGAGACTAAAACGATAGAAGCTGATGGATTCATAATTCGAACGATCCTTAAAAATTTACTTTCAAACGCTTTAAAATATTCTTTCGAAAAGTCAAAAGTTATTCTCGAGTTTAGTGCTGAAAGAATGAGTATTCAAGACTTTGGAATTGGTGTACCAGATTCTGAGAAAGAAAAGATATTCGGCAGGTTTTATAGAACACCAAGTGCAGTAAAAATGGCATCCGGTTCAGGATTAGGATTAGCGGTTGTTAAGCATCTTGCTAACATCGCAGGATACAGTATAGAGTTTGAATCAAAACATCTTATTGGTACAAAGGTAACGGTATGGTTTAAAAAATAAACATGTTTTTGTAATTAGTAAAGTAAAAAATCCTCCGATAAACGGAGGATTTTTGTTTTCTATATTTATTCTTCATTTTCCTCTTGTTCTTTTTCTTCAACCAAGGTTGTTAACTTTCTTGTCACTTTCTTGATTATGTAGAATTCCAATTCGTCACCATCTTTTATGTCATCGAAGTTTTGGAATTTTATACCACATTCTTGTGGAGCGCTAACCTTATTGACGTCTTGTTGATAATGCTTCAGAGACTCTATTTTCCCTTCGAAAACGAGCGCACCGTTTCTGTATATTCTCACAAATCCAGATTTATCAACGTATCCATCGTACATTTGAACGCCTGCGATGTTTCCGTATTTGTGAATTTTGAATACCTTCTTAATTTCTCCATAACCTGTTTTTTCTTCAACTTCTTCAGGTTCAAGCATTCCTTCAAGCGCCGCCTTTAAATCTTCAAGGAGTTTGTAAATAATTGTGTATGTTTTTATTTGAACTCCTTCGCTCTCAGCAAGCTTTGAAGCTTGGTTGTCGGCTTTAACCCTGAATCCAAGGATAATAGCTTCAGATGCGCTTGCTAGCATTATATCGCTTGAATTTATAGCTCCGACCGCTGAGTGGACGATATCTATATCTATCTCATTTGTTCTTAATTTTGCTATTGCGTTTTGAAGGGCTTGGAGTGAACCAACGGTATCGGCTTTCAAAATAAGTTTTAATTCTCGTTTTTCAGTTTCCTGCATTCGTTTGAGTATTTCTTCAAGTTTTACTTGTCTCTTCTTTCTTAATTCTCTTGCTTCTATTTCTCTTACTTTTTCGACAATTTCAAGTGCTTTCTCTTTTGAGTCAACTACATAGATTATACTGTGTGGGTCTGGTAATTCTTCAAAACCGACAATCATAACGGGTGTTGATGGCTCAGCTTCTTTTAATCTTTTACCTTTATCATCGATAAGAGCTTTTACTTTACCAAATACTTTACCTGCGACTACGTAATCCCCTACTTTTAATACACCATCTTTAACGATAGCGTTCGCAACAGGACCGTAACCTTTGTCAAGCCTTGTCTCTATGGTAACAGCTCTAACTGGCGAATCAGGTATACATCGTATGTCCTGCATTTCAGCTACAAGGAGTATCATTTCCAAAAGTGTATCAACGTTGATTCCATTTCTTGCTGAAATAGGGACAACAATCGTGTCTCCGCCCCAATCTTCTGGAATGAGATTCAATTTCGTCACTAATTCTTGCTTTGTCATGTCAACATTAGCATTTGCTTTATCTATTTTGTTAATAGCCACTATTATTGGTACGTTCGCAGATTTCGCGTGGTTATAGGCTTCTATTGTTTGAGGCATGACACCGTCATCTGCGGCTACAACTAATACTACTATGTCAGTCGCTTGAGCACCACGGGCTCGCATTTCTGTGAAAACTTCGTGACCAGGTGTATCAATGAATGTGATTTTCTTACCATTTACAATAACTTGATAAGCACCAACGCTCTGAGTGATTCCGCCTTCTTCCTTTTCTGCGACTCTTGTTTTTCTTATATAATCAAGTAAGGTCGTTTTACCATGGTCGACGTGTCCCATTACTGTAACTACAGGAGGCCTGTTTACCAATTTGTCTTTATTGTTTTGGTATATTTCCTCGAATTGTCTTTTTAGTTCATCGAGAGGATTCTCCAATTTTGGTTGCTCTTTTACAATAGTTTCATCTTCTTCGAAAGTTAATCTTACATCGTACATCTTCGCAATTTTTTTGGCAAGTGAAATGGAAATTGTTTGACCAGGTTTGAGAATTTCGCCTTTCATGAAGAAATCTTGGATAATTCTGTTTTGTGGTATTTTTATCTTCTCTGCGAATTTATCAAGCCTTAAATCAGCCTCTGTTATGTGGACTGGAGGCTTTTTCGCTTCTGTTTTCTCTTTAGACGGTTCGCGTGTTTTTGCAAGAGATATATCTTCCTCTTCATCAAGAGTTTGCTTGTATATGTCAAGGAGGATATTTACAGTTTCCTCATCAATAAAACTCATGTGGCTCTTAACTTCAATACCAAGCTCCTCCAACTCGTGGAGTAATTCTTTTGTATCCATATCAAGCTGCTTTGCCAATTCGTATACCCTTAAGCGTGCCAATAAATCCACCTCCTCGGTTCCACAAGATTTTGTTAACCAAAGG
>SPLK01000096.1_pt1 | contig 47514 bp, 42 predicted proteins | sample 2456111 | NCBI WGS metagenome assembly SPLK01 (sample SAMN11156906, study PRJNA527647) | hot springs metagenome | biome: Geothermal region; feature: Hot spring; material: tree branch in hot spring; isolation source: hot spring sediment rich in lignocellulosic material ... | reverse complement strand
TTTGTCAACAGTCTGAGGCACTGGTTAAACCAGTGCCTTCTTAGTTCTGGTAGCGGGGGTGGGATTTGAACCCACGACCTTTGGGTTATGAGCCCAACGAGCTGCCAGACTGCTCTACCCCGCGACGTATAATGTATCTCAATAAGATTCCAAATTGCATCCATCTGGTGCCGGGGATCGGAGTCGAACCGACACGGGGATTCGCTCCCCAGCGGATTTTAAGTCCGCTGCGTCTGCCAATTCCGCCACCCCGGCTCCGATGGATATTATATCTCTATAAATTTGTTTTGTCAAGCTTCGTTTATTATTTTTAATAGAGTGTCTTTTATCAATGATAATTTTTTCTTTGATTCTGTCTCTATTTTATCGACTGTGTAAATGTAAACTTTAAGCTTTGGCTCTGTTCCAGATGGTCTTATAGCATACCAAGAGCCATCACTTAGGAAGAACCTTAATACGTTGGACTCTGGGATATGTTTTTCTACTTCACCAATGACATTGCCGTTTCTGTCGTAAACCTTTCTTTCTTTGTAATCTATGTATTCTACTAATTCAAGAGGACCTATTTCTTTTGGGAATTTCTTTCTGAAAACTTCCATGATTCTTCTTATCTTTTCCATACCTTTTAATCCTTCATATATCATTGAGAAGTTGCCCTCAAAATAGTATCCGAACTTTTTGTAGAGTGATTCAAGGACATCTACCAATGTTTTTCCTTGTTTTTTGTAGTAAGCTGCCATTTCGGAGATTAACATGGACATCATTACACCGTCTTTATCACGTACAAAATTACCTGTGACATACCCTATACTTTCTTCGTACCCAAATTGGAATGAGTACTTGTCTTCGAGCATGTTCTCAAGTCCGCAGATATTCTTGAAGCCGGTAAGTGTTTCAAAAGTCTCTACACCATATTGCTTAGCTATCAATTTGCCAAGGTCCCCAGTAACAATGGATTTTATTATAATTCCATTTTTTGGTAATAAGCCTTTTTCTTTCCTTTGTGAAAGCAGGTACTCAATGAGCAACGCGCCTGTTTGATTACCGTTGAGTGGTACGTAATTTCCATTGTGTTTTACCATAACCGCGTTTCTATCTGCGTCTGGGTCTGTTGCGAGTATTAAATCTGCGTCTTTTTCTTTCGCGTATTTCAATGCTAGGTCAAATGCTTTTAGATCTTCTGGATTTGGATATTCAACAGTTGGAAATTCGCCATTTGGCTCTTCCTGTTCTGGGATTATCGTGAAATTAGTGAAACCTCTTTTTGTGAGAATATACCTTACAAACCTTCCGCCAGTCCCGTGGAGAGGTGTGTATATAATCGATATGTTTTTATCTATATTCTCATCGTTAAGTGATAAGCTAAGTACTTTCTCAAAGTATGCTTCGTCTATCTCTTTCCCAACTATCTTGATTAACCCCTTACTAATCGCTTCGTCGAAATCCATCTTTTTAATTTTTCCAAAATCATCTATCTTCCTTATGTTTTCTTCAATAGGTTCCGCTATATCATCCATTATCTGGGAACCTTGTTCCCAGTAAACTTTGTAACCGTTGTATTCTGGTGGGTTATGACTTGCCGTTATAACTATTCCAGAAGCGGTTTTTAAATGCCTAACGGCGTAAGAAAGTATAGGAGTTGGTCTGATATCGTCGAATAGATAAACTTGGACACCATTTGCCGCTAGTATTTGAGCTGTAGTCCTTGCGAATTCTCTTGACATTCGTCTTACATCGTAAGCTATAACAACACCGCGTTTTGCGTATTCTTCTCCTCTGCTTAAGATATACTCAGCAAGGCCTTGCGTAGCTTTTCCAACCGTGTATATATTCATCCTGTTCGTTCCTGCGCCTATCTTACCTCTCAGACCAGCTGTACCAAATTCAAGTTCAAAAAGAAATCTTTCCTTTATCTCTTCATCGTTGTTAGCAATAGACCTTAATTCATTTTTTGTTTCCTCATCAACATGAGGGCTTTCAAGCCACTTTCTGTATTCAGCCATGTAATCTCTCATCAGTTCTACCTCCCTTTAGATGTACTTTTCAAAATTTTACTATTTAGCTTCAAACACAACATTCACAGTTACCATTATTTCTTTTTCCAAAGTTGATGTGTCGTATGAGCCATAATCACTTATTTCAACACTATTCGGGGCAAGAACTTGTACAACACCACTTCTCGCGCTAAGGACTTTTCCAACTTTTAACCCACCGCTTTTCGCAATTTCTTCCGCTCTTCTCCGTGCGTCCTTGACGGCTTCCGATAAGAGTTGAACTCTTTTTTCTGGAAGTTTTGAGTAATAATACTCAACAGGGAAAGATTGGAAAGCGATTCCTGTATCCAAAATCTTTTGGATTATACTCTTCGATTTTTGAGCTATATGTTCTACATCCTTTGTTTCCACGTATATTTGTTGAGTGAGTATGTAGAACCGTTCAGTTTGACGTTCTGGGTCAACGTAAAGCTCGTTTACACTAATTGCGGAAATTGTTATCTCATCTTCCGATATACCATTTTCTTTAAAAATCTCGAGCACATTTTTTTCAAAAGATTTTATCAATTTGAATCCTTCTTCAAGTTTTGATTCTGTGACCTTTACAGAATAATTCGAAGACCATTTCGCCAAATCCGATATTACGCGTTCCCTTGCAGAACCTGTTACAGTTAATGTTTTTTGAGGAATTCTCGATAGATAGAAAAGATAACCGAAAATTGACATTCCAATTATGAACGCCAAGCCTAATATGATACTTGCGAAAAACAACGGACGTTTAAATATTCCTACGTTATTCATGTCCTTTGCGTTTTTTTCCACCATGCCAATCGCCCCCCTAAAGTTGAAAACAATTTAGAATCATAGATATTATAGCACAACATTCGCTTTGATGATTAAAACAAAAAAGCTACCAGAAATTATCTGGTAGCTTTAATCCTTGAATTTTGAAATGGTTTTTAATTCAAGTAAACTTCTATCTTTTCTATTTTCAAATCTCTTACCATTTCTGCGTACGGGCTTTCGATTTTATTGTTGTTTAAAGTTATTTTTTCTCCATCTTTTGTATGTAGTACTATCTTTTGTTTTTCTGGATTGAGTTTGTAAGTGTCTTGTTTTGATTGGTTATAGTAAATCACTTTGCATTTGCCAAGGAAGTTGAATGATACCGTGCCGTTTTCATCAAAGAGCCAAGAAGGTAGCGCTGGATTGAAGGTGAGTATCAACTTGCCATTTTTGTATCTAAATGGCTTTTCACCGATGAACATAAGCTTCAAAATACTTAAAAATTCTGCGGTTGCTCCGGATAACCTTGCGACGAAACCGTTACCATGCACGGATTCGTCTGGATTTGCGCTACTCGCTATGAATGAAGAATTTTCAAGTGTGCTTCTACCGTATACAGCTGGGTCTAAGAATGGTATGAAAACATTCTTGAAATCGCTGTAAAATTCTTCGTACAAGCCGGCTTTTATAACTTCTAGCATGTACTTGTACTCCATATGTAACCATATGGATTCGTTTTCAAGCCAACCTGGTGTAAACGCTTTCGCCCTACCTATTTCAATTGGTTGGTCGCTAAGCGACGCATTAACTTTGTACATCTTAAGCTTTTCATCAAATAACGGGCTTTCTTTGACTTTATGATAGACATTTCTAAGAAATTCTTTACCCTTGTATGCCTTGTAAACTTTGAATCCCCTAACGATACCTTCCAAAAATAGAGGCATTTTCTTTTGTTTAAATTTGAGTACTTTAACATACTTTTGCCCATTTTCTTCGCAAATTATTTCGTATTTTTCAGCCTCATAGTAATAGTAAGCGGGCATAATACCGTTATTTTCTTCTATCGCTTTGTCCAAAGCTTTTAATAATTTATTTCTCAGCTTCTCAAGTCTTTGAGCGAGTTCTTCGCTCTTGCATTCGACTTCTTCACCAGTAAATCCATATTTTGTTTCTTCACGGTATTTTTCCCTTAAATCAGATATATCGTTCCAGTACTTGTAATTTTTAATTTCTAGGTCCTCGTTTGATTTTTCAAATTCTTCCACTAATTTTACTTCTTCATCAATCAATTTACTTACCTCAATTGGCAATAGCACAGCCTTTCCTTTGTAATTGTTAAGTTTTTCTATAACGAAATTCAAAAGTCTAACGAGTTCAAAAGTTTCGTTGACGGAAGAGCCAAATAGTCCCGGTAAGCCGTTGAGCGCATCGTACCATCCAGGTTTTCCAGCCTCCATTTCAATTCCAAAACCGCACGGGTCTGTGGTTGCAAACTTTATAGCCGCAAGATTGATAAGTTTGGAAATCAACGTTGTTCGATAAATTTCACCTGTGCCTTTAGATATTCTCATAACGTTCTTGTATTCGTTTCTTGACTCGATTAGCTTTCTTTTTTCTTTATCTTCAACAAGAGAATTGTACTGTCTTACCTTTCCATCGACGTAAACGTACCTTCTTTCTCGTGGTAAGACTACCATGTAATTATCGTAATACGTGTAATCTTTATCATCGAAAAGAAGATTTTCCTCCCTATCGGGATAAATCTCTAAATAGCTTTCTATAAGGGCAAGGTTGTACGTCCAATGGTCTGTCCAGAAACCTTCACCATGTACAGCGTCTGTTTCTTCATCTGATATCTCGATAATACGTCTTAGGAATTCCTCCTCGTCAACTTTGAGTGATATATTCTCTCTTTCTAAGAACATAGAAACCTTTCCAGGTGTGAACGTGTTTTTCGATAGGAATTCTTTAACTCTGCTGGTGTAATTTTCTTCGACAAGTTCATCGATTATTCCAAGATTTTCAGGTGATATTTTGTACCTGACTCCGTTGATTACAAGTGGATTGTATCCATCGGTTTGTATAAGGTTCATGAAGAATTTTACATTGTACCTTTCAATGAAAGGATTGAAATAAACGTCGTTTCTTCTGTTTTGATTGACATCTCTGTAGTTTCCATTTCCGCTTGAATAATATTCAGGAAGAAGCACAAAATAGTTATAGTCTCTTTCTAAATCCCCGTGTTTCCTTGAGTATATATGATAAACTCGTGGTTTTTCACCATTTTTGAAAACTATAGGGTAACCACCTCTAAGTAAGTTATCGAGATAACTCTGTTTGGAGTACTCGTTGAAAAGTTTTGAAGACGTCTCTGTATCGATGTCGCGCGTAATTTCTTTGATTATCTCATTCCCTTCGATGTATTTTTCTTCAAAATACTTTGGATTGGTAAATTTAGATTTATACTCATCAAGTACTGAAGTATCTGGTGCATGACCTGTTACGGAATAAATCTTTATACTCTCACCAGGTTTTAGTGTTACAGAAACAGGTGTGAAAGCGCACGGTACTTTATTTGTTTTTATTTGCTTTCTATTGAGTAACTCATTCAATGAAACATCAGCGAACACACTTGGATAATCAAAAGATGTGTTGTAACCAAATACAAGGTCTGTATCTATTATCATCTTCGCATGTGTTGTTTCATTGTTATTCTGAATAACCGATGTGTAAAAATTCCCTTCAGAGAATTCTTTTACTTCAACTGTATCTTCCGTAGAAGAACGCATTTTGAAAATAGGAATGCCACTCTCGAGGTTGTAAACTTCCATCCACGCTTTTAATGTGTTACCAACGTGCTTAAGTCCATAATCGTTAATTCCGTAAGGTATAACCGTTGGTAAGCCGTCTAAGACCTCGATTTGTTTATCACTATCTGAGATATTTTTAAGTGTAACTATCCTTACCAAAGCGGCGATTTTCTCTTGTGAAAGTGTAAAGTAAAGTACTGAAGTCTCTATACCTTTTTCTTGATTCGTTTCAACCAATTCAAGCTCGTTTATACCGATGTGCATCTTTTGGGGAACAGCCTTATTTTTTGGATATTGGAACGGTTCGTATATTATGCCTTTTTCTTTTATAAACGTTCTAAAACCATGCGTAAATACAGTTTGATAGCTTCTAAAAGCAGGGTGAAATTCCATTATTGGGTTGTCTTTGTGGGCAATACCAAAAGAAGCAATCCCCTGACCTCTGTTGACGTAAAAGACCCACAGCGGAATGCCTTTTTTACCGGCTATTCCCGGTAGGAAACTTGCGAATGGTTTAGATGAATTGTAATTTTCAATAACGAATCTTTGTTTTTCATCGAAATAGTAATTTTTCATAAGTTAAGCCTCCTTTAAACAAGTTCAGGTTTTCAACTTTAGAATGATTATATCAATGTAACTTGTTTCGTAAAAAATGTGTTTTTGTTTAATGGGAGTATTATATTTGCGTTGAAAATAAAAAAACGTCGGGATTTCTTCCCGACGTTTAAAAGCTTACAGTTATTTCTAGCTTTCAGATTTTCTAAAAGTTACTCTTCATGCCCAACTGATTTAAGCCATTCTTTTATATCCATCCCAGTCCATGCCATGACACGCATCTCTGTAATCGCGGTTTCGATAATGTTGTTATAGAGCATTTTAGCTAAGAAATCGTTTGACCTCTTTAGCTCATCAAGAAAATCTTTAAGGTCTTTTTCCGGTAACCCATTTACGCTGATTTTTTTGTTAAGAATATCGAGTTCATAATCTATGGTGAACGTCTTCTTAACTTTTTCCGTCATTTAACCCACCTCCAATTATTTTGTTCACTTTTTTCCTTTACTTTCTTTATTTTTCCTGCTTTCCTCCATTATTTTTTTCAATTGTTGTGCCAAAGCTGTTCTTGTTTTTGAATCTAGATGGTCTATGAAAAGTACTCCATCGAGATGGTCATACTCATGTTGAAAAATTCTCGCTGGATAACCTTCCAAAAGCTCTTCATGGTAGGTTCCGTGTTCATCTTGGTATCGGACTCTAATCCACTTGTGTCTCAACACATCAGCAAAAACACCAGGAACGCTTAAACACCCTTCTTCTCCTAATTCTTTTTCTTCTGACTTTTCTATGATTTCAGGATTGACTATCATCTTAAAACCGCTTCCATCGTCCATTCCAAAGAATCTTAGAGATATACCAACTTGTGGTGCAGCGAGCCCGACGCCATCTTGTTCGTACATCGTCAATTTGAATTCCTCAATTATCGCTCTTACTTGAGCAAAATCTGTTACTGGTTGAGCTTTTTTTCTTAATACAGGATCACCTAAAATTCTTACCGTCACCGTATATTCCCTCCAATTCTTTAAGTAACTCTTCGCTTGTCATAAATATCGTTATGGGAGTTACGGAGATATACCCTTCCTTAAGCGCTTTGTAATCGGCTTTTGGGTCGGGATCATCCTCGATTATATCTCCCAACATCCAATAGTAATCTTTTCCATAAGGGTCTATCCTTTTTTCAAAGTAATCTTCGTATCTTCTCTTGCTTTGTCTTGTCAGCTTCCAACCTTTGATTTGTTCATATGGCACCGAAGGTACGTTTATATTCAAAGCTGTAAATCTTGGTATTCTTTTTACATCGAATTCTTTCAAAAAATTCAATAAGAATCTCGCGCCTGTTTCGTATATTGGGTCTTTGAAATCAGCCACGGAAATAGCTATCGATGGTACTCCGGCTATCGCTCCCTCCAGTGCACCACTGACTGTTCCAGAGTAAACAACATCCGTTCCCAAATTTTCACCACGATTTATACCACTTATCACAACATCTGGCATGATACCCTTGTCTTTGTATATAACGTCAAGTCCTATCTTAACACAATCTGCGGGTGTACCTGAGACTGCGTACATCTCGAATGGCTCGTTTATATCCAACTTCCTTGCCCACAGTGGAAATCTCAACGTTATACCATGCCCCACAGCGCTTTGCTCTGATTCGGGAGCGGAAACAACAACGTAATGCTCTTTACTCAAATATCTGGCGGCGCATAATATACCTGGTGCTGTCACGCCATCATCGTTTACAAGCAGGATGTTCATCCAACCACCTCTTGAAATCACCAATTTCTAAAATTTCTATTACTCGCTTTCTCTTCTATAACTTTTTCTACGTACTCTTTCAATTTCTCCATTCCCATTTCATACGTAAAAGTTCCAACAATCTCACCTTTGTGGAAGACCACTACTCCTGATTTTGTACCAGCTATACCTACATCTGCCTCTTTACCCTCACCTATTCCATTAACAACACAGCCAAGCACAGATACAGTTATCTCTTCATCAATATCCGAAAGCATTTTTTCAACTTCCAAAGCGACATTTTCAACGTCAAATACAGTTCTCGAGCATGTTGGACAAGCTACGATATTTGGTCCTTTCCGTAAATGCAGGAACGTTAACAACTTTTTAGCCGCTATAACCTCGTTTACAGGCGCTCCAGCTATAGATATTCTAACAGTATCAACAAGCCCTTCTAAAATCAATACACCCAAAGCTATTGAAGATTTTATCAGCGAATTGTACAATGTTCCCGCTTCCGTAACGCCAACGTGGAGCGGATAATCAACAAGTTTTGCGATGTATCTATTCGCCTCAATCGTTTCCAATACATCGGAGCTTTTTACGGATATCACTATATCTTCAAAACCGTATTTCTCTAAAATCTTAACTTCTCTTAATGCCGCCTCACCTAACGCTTGAGCCTTTGGAAGATTTTCTAAATCTTTTGGCAACGAGCCACTATTTGCCCCTACTCTTATCGGGACTTTGTATTCCTTTGCAGCTCTGACAATCTCTTCAACTTTTGACTCATCACCTATATTTCCCGGATTAATCCTTATCTTATCAATCCCATTCTTAATAGCTTCAATAGCGATTTTGTAATCGAAATGAATATCACCAACCACTGGAATACTTACTCTCTGTTTTATTTCTTTAACTTTCCTTGCGCTTTCCAAAGTTGGAAGTGAAATCCTTACAATCTCACAACCCGCTTTTTCAAGCTCATTTATTTGATTAATAGTCGATTCTACGTTCTCTGTATTAGTGTTAGTCATTGATTGAATAGAAATCGGATGACCACCACCGATGAACGCGTTACCTACTTTAACTACCTTTGTTTCACGTCTTTTAATAACCGTATCCATACTTTATCATCCCTATTTTAAAAATTTATTTGAATTATCTAAAAAATCTTCCAATATCGATAAACGTTATGAATATCACAAGCCCCAATAGTATAAAGAAACCTATCGTATGGATTATATTCTCAACATTCCTATTTATCTTCTTCCTAGTAATCATCTCGATTAACGCGAATACTATCCTTCCACCATCGAGTGCTGGCAGTGGGAACAAATTGAATATACCAAGGTTAATTGTTATCACAGCGACGATGGTGAGAATTGTTTCAAGACCAATTTGCGCAGCTTGTCCTATTATCTGTACCATTCCAACAGGTCCTGTGACATCTTGAATGTTCTTCCCAACGAATATACCGGGTAATGTTTTCCAAATGTACAACGCTAATCTATTACTTCTTGCGATTGCTAATTTTATCCCTTCGATACCCCTTGGTTTTAACCTTGTACTTCTTTCTTTTAAAGCACCTGGCGTTGAAAGTGCTTCAAGTAATTTTGATTTATCCAAGACGATTTCCTTAATTTCACCATTGGAAGTTGAGTACACAACTTTTACCCTTTCTGGAAGAGGTTTTACAACGCTTTCAACTACGTTACCATTCGCTACCACGTATAACTCATCGGGTTTCAGATTAAGAGCTGTTACAAGGTCGAGTAAATCTGTGCCACTTTGGATTTTCATATCTTCAACTTGCAGTAGATTATCTCCGACTTTGAATGGTTCAACATCTTTAGCGAAAACATTTGAAAATTGGCCGTAATAAATACCTATCGTGTATCTTTCAGGCAAAGAATTTAGACTATCTATAACACAATTAAGCTCTCCTGCTTCAGATTTTATCGTAACTAGCTCTTTCTTGTAATTTTTAACATACGTTTCAAACTCTAAATTATTTACCGTTTCTATTTTTCCGCCTATATCACCACGCACATCTTTTAGGTAAAGATAATACTGGGCGTTAGAAAGTTTTGGTGTGACCACTAAATTCATTCTCTGCCCATCTCTAAGAATCTCAAGTTCTATAGCTCTTCCCTTTCTTATTGAATCGGTCATATCGACCGTATCAAATATGTACTTACCATTTAACTTTAAAACGATATCTCCATCTTTCAAACCTGCCTCTTCAGCTGCCGAGTTAGGGATTACTTTATCGATGATTATAGGTGTATATCCCCATGCGGAAATGATGATTACAAAAAGCAAATATCCCGCTAATATGGAAAATAAAGGTCCAGCAAATACAACAAGAAATCTCTTCCATGCGGATATTCCATACAAAGAATCTGGGTCTTCCTCTTCAGATGGGTCTTCACCTTTCAAGCGAACATACCCACCAAGTGGGAATATGTTAATCCTGAAGTCTGTTTTTTTACCTTTCTTTCTAAAAATCTCTGGTCCAAATCCAATCGCAAATTCGTGAACCTTTACACCGAACAGACGGGCAAAGAGAAAATGCCCAAACTCATGTACAACAACAATGAACATGAATACTGCTAAGAAAGAAATTATGTTAATTAATACAGTCATATAAAACCTCCTCTGTTATTTTTCTTGATAGTTCGTCAACTTTGTAAACATCTTCGAGTGAATTAACTGTTATGGCCCTTTTTTGCACTTCTTCTACGGTTTTAGTTACTATTTTTTCAATTTTACCAAATAAAATCTTTTTTTCAAGGAAATATTGCACAGCTATCTCATCTGCGCTGTTGAAAGCTATACGTTCCGCGAGTCCCCCTGATTTTGCAATTTCAAGTCCGAAGAAGAAGAGAGGATAACGCGCCTTCTCGACAGGTAATAACCTCATATCAAATTCATCAACTTGAGCTACATATGAAGTATATTCTCTTGAAGGGTAAGTCAAAGAATAAGCGATAGGAACACGCATATCTGGTTTACCCGCGTGAATTTTTATCGTTCCATCCTTCAAAAATACCATTCCGTGGATAAAGCTTGATGGATTAATGTAAACTTCTATCTTTTCGTATGGTAAATCGAATAACTCATGCGCTTCAACCACTTCAAAAAATTTATTCACCATCGTTGCGGAATCAACGGTTATTCTTCCACCCATATTCCACGTTGGATGTTTTAAGACTTCTTCAGGTGTGAGGCCCGCTATTTTATCTAGTGGTAAATCTCTTACAGCACCACCCGATGCGGTTATAACTATATGGTCTATATGCGGTTCGTATATTTGAAATATAGCCGAATGTTCACTATCTACTGGAACAATCTCAACGTTATTCTTTTTAGCTAATTCTTTTACAAACTTTCCAGCGCACACCATCGACTCTTTCGTGGCAAGAGCTATTCTTCTTGTGTATTTTAAAGCTTCTATTGTGGCTTTAACTCCTTCAAAGCCCGGAATCGCACAAATAGTTATATCAGGTTTAGTCAATTCCAATAACGCACCTATACTATCAACCCTTCTTCCAACCGATAACTCAACGCCGCCATGATAAACCTTGACATCAAACCTTTGAACAATCTCTTCAGCTAAATTTCTATTCTTTCCAAAAGATATCCCAACCAATTTGTAATTTTTCAATTTTGATATGACATCAACACTTTGAGTTCCAATTGAACCTGTTGCACCCAATATTACAACGGTTTTTTCTTCCAACGTATGTACACCACCTTACCACTTCTAACATTGACTTTAACGTTATTTTCCAAAGCTTCATTACTTACACCTATTGGAGATGTTATACTCATCTTACCATCAAAACTGTATTTAAAACCTGAAATTGAAAAATCCGCTTCGCACAAGGGGATAAAAGACCAAATTTCATCTCTAATAGCTTTTAAAGAGTGTTCTCCCGTGCTAAGCAAACCAATTTCACAATTATCAGCTACCGCGGTTATATTTTCATATTTACTCATCAAACCTATCATAGCAATAATCATATCAATTCTCTCGCCTTGCCAATTTAAAATCTCAATCTCCGTTGCCCCGTATTTCAACGCGTAATTTATTGCGAGTTCCAAATCTGTTTCATCCTTTTCGTGAGGGTATACTTGTATCTTGACACCTTTTGACTGGAAATATTCAATAGACTCGTCTGATATAGAATCTAAATCACCGATAATAACATCAGGAAGTAAATTTCTTCTTCTCAATTCTTCCGCTCCACCATCCGCGGCGATTAGCATTTCACCTGTGATAAACATCGTACCGTTTGATACACCGTTCAAAACAATCGTTGCTTTCAAGCAAATTCCCCCCTTTATATAACAATTAATCCTTTCTCTATGTAAATCTTCGCGAGCAACATCATCTGCCCCCAACCGTAAGCACAACCATACCTTACATGGAGCTCTTCCTCATCTTTTACCAACGTTCTATCCTTGACAGTCACTATCGTTTCGTTATCTCCGGTTGGTTGGAAGTGCATCTCAACAAACGAACGGTAACCATCTTCGTATTCGTACCACCAGAAGGAAAACAACCGTTCTTTAATAACACTAACTATTTTTCCATTGTCCGTTACAACTTGTCCATCGGTTAGCCTGAACCACCTAAAATAAATCTCACCGTCTTCAGAAATCTTCATACCATCTGTGAACCATGGGTCCCAACCGTTTGGATTATAGAAAACTTTCCACACTTCACTAACTGGTGCATTGAACCTCTCACTAAATTCCATCTCTTGAGTGTTCAAACTCAAAATACTCAACTCCTTTTAATTTGGCGCTTCTATCGAATCATATATTTCTTTAATCTTCGCAATATCTTCGGCATGTTCCGGGTTATCTCCAGGGGTCTCAAGAAGCAATGGCAAAGATGAAAATACTGGATTACTCAGAAATACCTTCAACCCTTCAACACCCAAATTACCATTTCCAATATTTTCGTGCCTATCTTTATTTGAACCTAAAGTATTTTTCGTATCGTTAAGGTGGACAAATTTAATCCTACCAATTCCCACTTCTCTATCTATCTCTTCCAACAACTTTTTAATACCTTCCGGTTTAGTTACATCGTACCCCGCGTCGTACCCGTGGCATGTATCGAAAGTTAGACCTATCCTTTCAGGATACTTACACTGCTCTATAATCCTCCTCATCTGAGAAAAATTGTAACCTATATTCCCACCCTTCATTACCACATTCTCAAGCATTATATGTACACTCTTTTCCTTTTCCATAACCAAATTCAGTGCCTTAACAATCCTCTCAATTCCGACTTCTTCACCTTCACCAAGGTGACTTCCAGGGTGAATGTTCAAATATTTTATCCCAAGTTTTGCGCAAATCTTCATCTCTATTGCGAGTAACTCAACCGATTTTTCCCAGACATCATCTCTTGGGCTTGCTACGTTAACAAGATATCCCGAATGGCACAGAAAGTATTCTGGATTTAAATTGTACTTTTTTACGTCCCTGAGAAAGTGTACTACATCATCCTCATTTGGTAACTTGGCATTCCACTGCCGTGGATTGTGTGGGAATATCTGGAATGCATTACCACCGATTTCTATTGTTTCTCTTGGAACTCGAGCAAATCCACCACCTATAGGCATATGAGCACCGATTATAAGTTCTTTATCTTTTTTACTCACAATTACACCCCCAATTATATGTCCTCTCTCAACAACCCATACACAATTATATCCCAAAATCTCGAATTATGAAATTTTGCTTTCCTAAGCCTGCCTTCTTGGATAAATCCAAGACTTTCCAAAATTTTAATCGAAGCCGTATTGTACTCGTACACTTCGGCGGTTATCCTGTTTAAATTCAATTCATTAAACGCAAAATCAATAGCCTTTTTCACCATCTCTCTACCCAAACCTTTGCCACGATACTGTTTTTTCAAAAAATAAGTCATGTAAGCGTTTTTATTTACCACGCGCACATCAAATTCAACAAAACCAATTTCCTCGTTTCTATCGTTGATTTTGAATACAAGCAAAACAGGATTAGCCTTTATCATCCTGCGCTCTGAAAAAAATGGTAAATCATCTTGTGATAATTCGAATTGAAAACGATCTGAGATTATAAACCTCAAATCATCCATACAAACACCTCGAAATCACCATTTTCATTCTCCAACAGTCTTTTCTAATTCTGAAATTTTAACTTTCAAATTTTCCATCTCCTCCAAAATATTTAATTGCTCTTCCTCAAGTTCTTGCTTTTCTTTTGTTAAATTCATTAACTTAACGTAATCATTTAAATAAGACATCTGAGAATCTATTTCATCTATCCTTGAGCTTATCTCTTTCTCTCTCTGCTCAAGCTCTTCTAACTTCTTCTTAGAGCTTTTTAATTGATTTTTCAATTTCTTTTTCTCTTCAAAATCAATATTCTTAACTTTCTCCTCTTTTTTCACCTGCTTTGCGAAAAACACAGGCTCATCAACTTCTATAATTTTACCATCCTTTATACTCAAAAACCTATTGCACACATTCCTAATCAGTTCCAAATCGTGTGATACGATAATAATACCACCTTTGTATTCTTTCAAAGCATCTTCAAGTGCCTCGACAGTTTCAAGGTCCATATGGTTTGTAGGCTCGTCCAAAATAAGCAGATTAGGCTTTCGAAGAAGTATCTTTGCAAGCGCAAGAATTTGCCTTTCTCCACCGCTTAATGAATCTATCGTTTTAAATACATCCTCACCTTTGAAGCCAAATCTACCAGCATATGCGCGTATAACGTAATCAGGCTTATCTGGCATCTCATCGAATATCTCATCAAAAACGGTATTTTCCAAATCTAACTGGTCAACAAATTGGTCTACATAAGCCACATTCACCTTGTAACCGTAATTTACACTTCCAGAGTACGGTATTTGATTTGTGATTATCTTTAGCAAAGTTGTTTTACCAGAACCATTCGGACCGACAATCGCTATCTTATCTTTCTGGTACACTGTAAAAGAGACATTTTTCAATAAATTATTCCAGCTTACATCCTTAACTTCCAATACCATATACCCTGTATTTTCAGGTTCAGGTATGCCTATCTTCTTTTCCTCTTCCTCCAAATAAAGATTTGGCATATTTTCAAGTTCCTCTAACATCTTTTCGAGCATCTTCTCTTTACTCTTCGCCTGCTTAGTAAATTTCTCTCTTCCCCACTTTTTGTACCTATCGATAATCGTTCTAAGCCTTTCAATTTCCTTCTGGATATTTGCAACTTGACGACGTTGTGTTTCCATTATCCTTTGCCTTTCAAGGTGGTATCTATCAAAATCCATATCGAAAATCCAAACGCGCTCATTATTTATCTCCCAAAACTTATCACACACACTCCTTAAAAAATCCCTATCGTGGGATATAATTATATACCCACCTTTGTACGATTTGAGCAAACTCTTAAGGAACTCTATACTCTCAATATCGAGAAAATTAGTTGGCTCATCGAGTAAAAGAAAATCAGGCTCTTCTATAAAAAGTCTCCCCAATTGCAATCTTGTCTTCTCTCCACCGCTAAAAGTTGAAATATTTCTATTCCAATCATCCTCGTTGAACCCCAAACCCTTCAATATACTCCTAACTTGCCTTTGCTTTTCCGGAGTATCCGCCACTTGTGAATAATACTCAAAAGGCGTCGACGCATCAAATGTCCTGTACTGGTCCATATACAGTACTTTACCTGAAACATTAATCTCTCCACTGTAATCTTTGAATATACCAGCTATCGCTTTTAGCAAAGTACTCTTCCCGCAACCGTTTTTCCCCATCAAACCTATCCTATCTCTCGGAAAAACTGTGGCGTTGAAATTTGAAAACAAATTCTTCTGTGGGAATGCGATTGAAAGCTTATTTATGCTTATCACTTTTACTCTCTCCTTCTTTAGAAAATGCATAAAAAATAGCCTGAGGTTGTGTTAGAAAATCTTTGACTTTTTTTGGCAATATCGAAGTTACTAAATACGTCGAAAATAGCATTATAATAAAAGCTATATACCAATAATCTCTCATAGACTGTTCTGTTACATTCAATCCTAATAAACTAAGCACCAAAACTGACAAACTACCAATAAGCAAGTGATAACTCAAAATGAATATCCCATTATCAGAGAAGAATTTAAAGAACTTACCAAAAGAAACACTTAAAAATTTATTTTTCTCAATCGATTTCGCTATCCAAACAAAAATAAATACACATGCAATTTCGCCAATTATAGAAACCAAAGGATTCTTACCATAGCTATCCATATTCCATTCCGTAGGACCGTTGAAGTACCAAACGATAAGAATCAGAATCAGCAGTAAAATTACAATCACCCACGAAAAATTCATAGGTTTCTCTTTTTTTCTAAACAACCTTCCAATTTCGAACATATACAGTCCAGCAAATGCAACATCTATTTTAAATGGTAAATAAAGATTGTTGTAAAATCTCAAAATTATACCAATTGCAATAGCAAGAATAATTGTTCTTGTTCTTGAAGCTATACTGTATATTACCTCAACAAAAAACAAAAACACTAAATACCAAAGTGGCACAAGCAATGGTGGAACTTGATCGAGCAGATCAGTTCGAACTAATAGAAAATTTTTAAGATACGTTAAATTATCTGCCTTTTTAAAATCTGCTGGTGCCAAATAAACCCATAAAATATAATTAATTGCTCCAGCATAATAGTAAGTTAATAAGAACGTCCATCTGCTTTTTATCACATCTTTAGTTGATCTGTCTTTATACAAATATCCCGAAAGAAAAGGAAATATGACTATTATATACGTAATAAACTCGAAAAGTCTCCAAGGCAAAAAAGAATGTGCAAAAATAACAAGTACAAGTGCTAACCCACGTGCATAATCTACCCAAAATTTTCTCTCAATATCCTTCACACGCTATCACCTTTAATTCATTTTTCTTTTGTTTCAACAACCCCCATAATAATCGACACCATCATCAATATTATACCAACTCCCTGCAGGAGAGTTATTCTCTCATGCAAAATAATCATGGAAAGAACCATTGCAAAAACGGGTTCACCGACGAATATAAGTGCTGAAATGTTACTCCCTACAACCCTTTGGTATTTTGCCTGAATTATTATCGCAACAATCGTGGCTGTTACTGCGGTAAATGCGGCAACACCAAGCGCGGGTAAATTAAAACTCCAATTTGGCTTTGTATAGAAAAAATTAAGAAAAGTATTTAACAGAGCAACTGTAAGAAATTGCGGAGTAAGCAAACTATACTCACTTGTTTCCTTTGAAAAATGCGTGATTAAAACAACATGCAATGCGTACATAACACCACAAATAGTGGTTAGAAAGTCCCCAAAATTGAAACCAGTCAACCCACCGCTGCTAAGCAAATACATACCAACTATCGCACCAGCAAACCCAACAACTTGTAATGGCTTAATCTTCTCCTTTTCAATCAAAAAAGAGAAAAACGGCACAATAACTATATAAAGAGAAGTTATAAACCCACTTTTTGTTGAGGTCGTGATAGTCAATCCCCACGTTTGCGTTGCGTACGCAATCCCCATAACAACACCAAGAATGACTCCACGTTTCCAATCAGACTTTCGAAACATAAAAGCAGACAAAATAGTTGCTATCCAAAACCGAACAGCATTGTACAAAAACGGAGAAACTTCTTCAACAAGAACCAACTTCTGAATAGGAAAAGTCAACCCCCACAGAAACGTAAGCACGAGAAGCCAAAAAACAGCAACGAACTTCTTATTCAAAAACAACTCCCCCTTTTCTTTTTCACTTTCTCAAACAATTATATACTAAAATTCACTTTTCTTGAATAAAAAATACCCTTGCACAATTATATGCGCAAGGGTGTTTGGGAATGCTTTTAAATTGATATTGAAAGGCTTAAAATATTATTCCTAAGGAATTCTTTTCCAACCCAATGATTTCTCTGTTTGAATATCTCGTATTCTCGAAAGCGTAAATTATAATAGAATCTTCTTGCTTTTCGATAATTCTACCTAATTCCATTTTCAGTTTTTTCAAACTTCCTTCGGTAATTTCTCCTTCGAATACCGAATTTTGAACCCACGTTAAATACTGCCTACATTTTTTAAGCACTTTATTGACTCTTTTTTCACCAATGTCATATACCAAGATTACGAACAAGAATTACCACCTCGCAACGAAAGGTTGATATTCTTCATCTTCAGTGATATGTTTTTGAACCTTATATATTTCAAGTCTAATTAACCTTTTATAACTAACAAAAGCATTTAACTTTGTATATTTAAAGACAGTTTCAAGCTTTTCATTATATTCTTCTATAAATTTCTTTTTACCTGAATTATTTAAAACTATCCCATTTAATTGCTCATCGAAGTCTTTATATGATAAAACATTTTTATTCACAAGTGAGAAAATCACTCTGTCAACTATAGATGGCTTAAAAATTTCAGCTACATCAAGATTTAGAGTAAATTTCCTACTATTCGTAGAATGGAGATAGCCTATGCGTGGATCAAGTTGCGTTTGATAAATTTCACCTAAAACGGTTGTGTAAAGCAAAGAATTACCAAAACTGATTAATGAATTCATTTTATTTAAAGGAGGCCTTCTGCTTCTTTTTTCGAAAGCAAATTCATCTTTTTTCGTTATCTTGTCAAAACATTTATAATATACATCCCTTATATTTCCTTCAAAAGACATCAATGTTTCAATATCTTGAGATGAATATATACCTTCTTTCTTACATTTAATATCATCTATTTCATCTTCAAGTTCGCAACCTCTATTCTTGTAATACTTAAGAACAACTAATATATTCTCTATAGCTCCTTCAACAAATTTACGAGCTAATTTCATTCTCTTTTCATTATCCAAGTAATGTTCTGCCTGTTTCAAAATAACAAATCCAGAATTTAAATGTTCGCGGGGGTAAAATGTGCCAGTATAGTATCCATAAAAATTGAAAAAATGAATTAATATCTCATTTTCTGAGGCAAAATCTAAAAATCTTTTATTTAATTCGACCTCACCAAATATAAATATATTGTTTATATTTTCTATTGGAAAATATTTTCTCCCCTCACTACTTTCGAAACAGATTGTATTATCTTTCCTTTTTAATTCTCCGCTATTAAAAATATAAATATCTTTTTTCATAGAATCACCTCATTTAGGAAAAACAATACTCTTTGTAACCACAATTCTTACAAAAATTATTCTTCACCACTTTTGGTGGATTAGGCTGATTAACAATATCTTCTATATCCTTCAAAATTTTTCCAAGCTCTAATTCAGCTTCATCGGATAGTTTTACTTCTATTTTTTTCCTCTCTTCCGGAAAACTCAATACACCTTCAGCACTTATACCTGCATCTTTTAAAACTTTTAGATAATAAATCAACTGCCATTTAGATGCTTCAGAAAACTTAGAAGATTTCTTCGTTTCTCCTATTATGAGTCGATTACCTTTCTCATAGAGCACATCAAAAACAACATTACCAAATCTAATCTCTTTTTTATCCCGTCTATAATAAAACTCGTGAATAAATCGTCCGAGCTCTATGTTCTCATTATGTTGGTCTGGTACTATTTCATGTGTCATTAACCAAACCTCTCTTTTACAAATCATGTAATACCAAATTAGTGTTCCGCCTACATCCAATTTTTCAACCACCTCTAAAAACAATTATGAATAACTATAGCATAATTCCAAACATCTTGGATAAAACCATTGTTTCAATTCTTCATAGATAAAACAGATTTCTTTTTTTCAATTAAGAAAATTCAATTTTTAAGATAAAATAAAAACTTCCAAATGATACAGGAGAAGTAATCTATATCTTGTTTTAATCCGTTATGGGGAGAATAAAAACGTCACTACCGTTGTAAGACTTTTTAAAAAACTTGCGTTTCAATCCCTAATAGGTATGCTAAAAGAATAGGTGTTATAAAATCATAAATAAACATTCTAAGTTTCAATCCCTAATAGGTATGCTAAAAGCTCCTTTTTGTCTCAACGCTTGGTATGACGTGGATTAGTTTCAATCCCTAATAGGTATGCTAAAAGCCGGAGAAGCAAATCTATACGAATTCGAACTCATGGGTTTCAATCCCTAATAGGTATGCTAAAAGCTTTGCTTTTCAACACCCTTAGTGAACACAAAACCAGTTTCAATCCCTAATAGGTATGCTAAAAGCTCACATTAAAATAACCACCCATTTTTGCATTCCATACAGTTTCAATCCCTAATAGGTATGCTAAAAGCAAACCCAAGCGCTATCAGTTACAATTTCAAATGTATCAGTTTCAATCCCTAATAGGTATGCTAAAAGCTGTAATAGACCCCTGAGTAATTTCATCTTTCACAGTGTTTCAATCCCTAATAGGTATGCTAAAAGCCTGTATTTTGGTCCGCGTTCATAGTAAATTGTATCAGTTTCAATCCCTAATAGGTATGCTAAAAGCTTATATTGAGGGAGTTGGTTAGTTACGAAGTACGTTGGTTTCAATCCCTAATAGGTATGCTAAAAGCTGAAATACGATGCAAAACTCTTGGTGTGTTTGTGAGTTTCAATCCCTAATAGGTATGCTAAAAGCCAAAACCGAGACGAAAAAACAAAATTCGCTTCATCAAGTTTCAATCCCTAATAGGTATGCTAAAAGCGAATGAAAAGGCCCAACAGATTTATTCCCATCCTTGGTTTCAATCCCTAATAGGTATGCTAAAAGCTGTATTGTGGTTTTTTCTGTCGTAGCGTTCGCAAAGTTTCAATCCCTAATAGGTATGCTAAAAGCCAAGACAAGCTCACACCGCTGAAACAACAAGTCTTGGTTTCAATCCCTAATAGGTATGCTAAAAGCATATTCGCAAACACTGTTTTTCTCTTATCTTTCAGTTTCAATCCCTAATAGGTATGCTAAAAGCCATTCACCGCATGGACAACAGGGGAAAGGTCTACACGTTTCAATCCCTAATAGGTATGCTAAAAGCTTTTTGAAATGGACATTAACAAAGTAGTTGAGAAATTGTTTCAATCCCTAATAGGTATGCTAAAAGCTGACACCTGAAAAGATCCGAGATTTTTACAAAAAGGGTTTCAATCCCTAATAGGTATGCTAAAAGCTCTAGCAACCCTTTTAAACAGCCTTACGACCACCGGTTTCAATCCCTAATAGGTATGCTAAAAGCTTTATAAGGATAAGAGAAAAACAGTATTTACAAATAGTTTCAATCCCTAATAGGTATGCTAAAAGCACAAAGCCATACCCCCAGCTTTCGTTTACCTTATTAGTTTCAATCCCTAATAGGTATGCTAAAAGCGCAAACCAATTCACGTAGAATGACATCAATCCTCTGTTTCAATCCCTAATAGGTATGCTAAAAGCCAAAGCCATACCCCCAGCTTTCGTTTACCTTAGCAGTTTCAATCCCTAATAGGTATGCTAAAAGCACAAAGCCATACCCCCAGCTTTCGTTTACTTTAGCGGTTTCAATCCCTAATAGGTATGCTAAAAGCTAGAAGAACCGTCGAAATATTTCGCATTCCCAGCGGTTTCAATCCCTAATAGGTATGCTAAAAGCTCTTGGGGGACGACGATGACTTGAATAGTCGTCCCCGTTTCAATCCCTAATAGGTATGCTAAAAGCTCGAATGGATATGTTGATGTTGACTACTATGAGGATGGGTTTCAATCCCTAATAGGTATGCTAAAAGCGCGGAATTTGGCTGCTGTTCAAACTGCGCTTGGAAGTTTCAATCCCTAATAGGTATGCTAAAAGCTTATATTCGCAAAAACTGTTTTTCTCTTATCTTTCAGTTTCAATCCCTAATAGGTATGCTAAAAGCGAATTAAAACTTCAGTTTTCTTCGGTCCTAGATTCTAGTTTCAATCCCTAATAGGTATGCTAAAAGCCTATGAAATACGATGCAAAACTCTTGGTTTACTTGTGAGTTTCAATCCCTAATAGGTATGCTAAAAGCGCAATAACCATACTATCCACCTCTCACTCTTTTGAGTTTCAATCCCTAATAGGTATGCTAAAAGCCAATCGCAATCATGGCTGGTATGTCACAGGCTGGTCTGTTTCAATCCCTAATAGGTATGCTAAAAGCCAAAGTGTGATAGGCGAACCGCTCAGTAGTAGCGGTTTCAATCCCTAATAGGTATGCTAAAAGCCGTTAGCTACTCCGTGATGTATAGCAACCGAATAGCGTTTCAATCCCTAATAGGTATGCTAAAAGCATGGCAAGCCTGCGTGGGGTGCTATTGACTTATTTACGTTTCAATCCCTAATAGGTATGCTAAAAGCTTTACTACGGTAACCGGTTGCCTGCCTTGTGCAAAAGTTTCAATCCCTAATAGGTATGCTAAAAGCTGTTTCTCAACGGTTATAATATGGTACGGTGTCTCGTTTCAATCCCTAATAGGTATGCTAAAAGCTTTTGCACAAGGCAGGCAACCGGTTACCGTAGTAAAGTTTCAATCCCTAATAGGTATGCTAAAAGCTCTTTGGCTTTCGTTTTCGTCTCAACCATCATAAGTTTCAATCCCTAATAGGTATGCTAAAAGCCCGTAAGTTTGTTTGACTATAGGGAATGCAAAAATGTTTCAATCCCTAATAGGTATGCTAAAAGCTAGTGTTTGTTCGGTTATCTCGAGTTTAGTCATTAAAGTTTCAATCCCTAATAGGTATGCTAAAAGCCCGCTTGGTATTGATTTTTAAAAGGTTTTGGATTTTTATTGTTTTTTACTATTTTGTTAATCAACTTCCAAAACCTTTTAATTTTCTTACTTCTCTTTTTCGTCGATCTCCAGTTATTTTTGCATGATTGATGGTCGACGAATTTTATGCTTGTGTTTATATTATATCATATTATTCATATTATATCATAAGATTTCTTGTGCCTTTTAAACCCAGTTTCATAATTGTAGTAATCATTTACTATTTCACGTGGAATAACATAAAGTCCAAATTGTTCAACAAAAGATGAATGGTATTCTATCGGTACTGAAATTGTGTAATTGCTTATTGTTGGCTTTATTTCTAAGTACTTTTCTCGTTTTTCATAATAATCTTTTAATTTTATTATGTCACAAAATCTTTTAAAACCTTCTTCTGAAATATCATCGCACATTACAAAAACATCCACAAAATTTGGCTTGTTTTCTATAATCGAAAAATCTGATATTGGTGTTATATTTTCACTTTTATCTTCAGAGAAATTTAAAGTTTTTATTGATTTAATCAAGTTTTCTGACCTTTTCTTAGATAAATTTTCCTGAATAGATTTAAAATACTCTGAAATTAAGCAGAAATAATCTTTTTCACTGTATTTTTCTGATTTTTGCAATATCTTTTTCGTCTCTTGGAGAGTTGTCAAACCATAGATGTATCTTCCATATCCGTAAGTTAAATCATTATTGCTCTCATTTGGAATAAGAGAGTAAACATATACTGTCCCGTTTTCTTTTAAATTATTTCTATTACATCTTCCGGCGCATTGGATAATAGAATCCAAAGGTCCTATATCTCTTATTACCACATCAAAATCAATATCTACTCCTGCCTCCACAACTTGAGTAGAAACAAGTATTATCTTTTCGCCTTTACTTAAGAGTTCTTTTATTTTTTTTATTTTTTCTAATCTATGAATTGGGAGTAAATTTGTTGATAAGTAAAAAACGGGTCTGTTTATTCCTTTTAAATTTTCGTACACTTCTAACGAGGAATTTATTGTATTGCAGACTATTAAATATGACTTATCTTGCAAATTTTCTTTGAGTTCTTTTATAAAATCCTCTAATTTTCTGCTAGATAAATTTGGTAAAAGAGTTGTTCGATTAAAAATTGAAAAGTATTTTTCATTGTTATCCAAGAGTTCTAAAGAATCTTTAAATATGTACGGTTTTGTTGCTGTCATAAGTATTATTCTTAAATCATATAGTTCTGTCGCTTTTTCTAAAACATATTCAATAAGAGGTAACAGAGAAATGTCTATGGCTTGTATTTCGTCTAAGATAATTATAGAGCCTTTTATGTTGATTAGTTTTTTCAGCATTCTATTTCTCGTACTTATTAATGTTTCAAAGAGTTGAACAAAAGTTGTTACAATTATTCCACTTGACCAATTTTCAATTAGTAGTTCAGATTCTAATAAATCATACTTATATTCGTTTTCTATGTATTCAGGTTTCACTAAACTATGGTGCTTTATTATGTACTTGCTACTTTCCCTTTCGAAGTTTTTCAAAACTTTATGTATCTGATAAATTGTTTCGTAATTTTGGTCTATTATTGAGGTAAATGGGAGTGAGTAAACAATTCTTCGATTGCCACCTAAAAGCTCTCTTAATTTTACTGCCGCGAAGAAACCAGCGAAAGTTTTTCCCGTCCCAGTAGGCGCAGTTATTGTAAATATTCTCGATTTATTATAGTACTTTTCTAAATTTTTTTGAATTCTTTCAAATATTTCATTCCTTATTTCATTTATTCCTAAATTGTTAATAGCAGTTTTTATCATTACTTCTCTTCCTCTGTTTAGTTCCGCAAAACTGGCAAAAGCTTCATTCGGAATTATTGTTCCAGATGCGCTGAGTTTGTCTGCGGATATTAAAGCAGAATAAAGCAATTGATGAATGAAAAACACATCATCACTTTTTTCTTTCTCTAATTTTATCTTTATTTGTTTTAGCATTTTTAGAACTTCTACAATATCACATTCTAAGAATTTCTGAATGTATTCTACAAAATTAATTTTATATTCTTCTTGTTCGTCTATGGTTTTGTACTCTTCTATAATTGAATCTTTATTCTTTATTATGTCATTCCTTTGGACTTCAAATATTTCTATCTTATCAGCTAATTTATAGTCAGAGTTCATTATACCTCTTGTGCTTATAGGTAAGTGATTATCTACGTTTTCCAAGTCACCATGATGATGCAGTACTACGCTATAAGAAATCAATGGAAGAAAACTTTCCGTACCAAATTCTTTTAGACTACAAAAAGCCGCAAATAGAGCCGAAATGAAACCGTGTTTTGCATATTTTCCTTCTTTCTTTGTTTCTAAATATTTTTGAAAATATGTGGTAAATTTTCCAAAATCATGAGTGTATGCTATTATCTTAAAGCACTTTTTTAAATCACCGTCATTTATTTTTTCTTGAGATATTTCGTAAACTTCTTTTAAATGTTCGATTAATCTTTTATCCGGGTGTGAATAAAACACTCTTAACCCTCCAATTAGCTTTGAAGTTAGAAAATAAAAGAAAGGTGCCATTCGGCACCATTACATTAAAACAATATTTTCCTCATTTATAACGTAATAATGTGAGTTAAGCTTAACTTCTATTGCTTTTCCACTTTCTTCAAAAATGTAATCTTCCATTTCTATGACTGTCCTTTCTCTAGAAAAATCTCTTGGCATTTTTTCCTTTAGTAAAATTACTTCTTCTTCCACTTTTAAAGAAGATATCAAGTTTCTTCTAATTACAGATGATACTTTCACAAAATCTTCGCTAAATTTTGGTTCTGCTTGAAATTTTCCTTTGAAATCTATTGAGATATTAAAGGGAGCGACACCAAAATAAGGGATATAGCAAAATTTGTTATTTTTCAATCTGTATTCTAAATCTTCCATTATTGTTTGATCAACATGGTTAACATAAACCCTATATATTACTTTATCATTCGAAGTAATAATTTCAAATGGAATTTGTGTATGTTCGTCTGGGTCATACACATTACTTGGAGTTGTAGCTTTTATATAGTTCAATGTTTGAATAATTTTTCTTGTTGGAGTTGCTTTTTTAAGTCCTATATTTAACTTTTGTGCATTTAATATTTCATAGTAACTATCCCTTTCAAAACCTAAAATTGCTGCAATAATTCCCTCCAACGTTGTTCTCGGTGGAATTGAATAAGAGAGCGAAGAAGAATTTGTGTAAAATTTCCTAAAGTGTGCAAATTTTCCCTTTATATCAAATACTAAGAATTCCATATTTTCACCTTATTTCTTCAAGTTTTCCATCTCCCAGACCTGCCAAAGCATCTTTTAGTTTTTTAACTTCACCATTTACTTTAAGTTCTAGATTTTTATCTGCGAAGTAGTATATTTTGTTTATTTTTTCTTTGTTGTTTTTTAAAGTTTCCACAAGCTCAGAGATATCCAAAGCGCATTCTTTGATATCTCTAATACTTTCAACTTTTTCTTCAAGTTTTATTAAATCTCTGAAATCACCAAGTACTGTTTCAGAATCTGTGTACTCAACTCTCATATACAATCTCGGATATTGACCTATTTTGCTTCGCGTAGCTTGAAGTGGGATTGCTTTTACCATTGCTTCATCCAGTAATTTTAAGTCTTCGTTGGTTAGTTTTGTTTTTTCAGCTCTTCTGCCACTTACAACTCCAAAAAATGCTATTAGTGAATACTTTACTCTGAAATCTTTTCCTATAGTTCCTTGCTGCGCGTTTTCGCTTGTTGCAAATTGTGAAGTTATACTTGCTTCAAGAAGTTCGACTTTGTTGAGTGAATATCCCCAATTAAACTGTACGGGCCCTATATAAGCTCTGTTATTTCCTTTTACTGGCATTGTTGCACCAAACAATCTAACATCTATAAGTTTACTTAGGATTTCATCTTCTTTTGAATTTTTAAAATCTTCCATCCTTTTCTCCGCAGTCACTGGCTTGTCATCAATTTTTCTTACGAATATATCGTAGCCTTTTTCGTATAAATAATCTCTTATATATCTTTTTAACCTTAAATCCGAAACCAAGTTTATTTCTCTTTCATTGTCCATCCTTGGTCTGTTCTCTTCGTCTGGATCACCGTTAGGGTTGCAAAGTTGAGCATCGTAAATGAATAAAATCTCACTGTTATTAACCTTACTTTTTTCTTTTTCATCCATTTTCAGTCTCCCCCTTCATAATAGTTTTTAGTGTTGCATAAGAATATCCTGAGAGAATATAAAATAAATTTTCATTTTTATTTAATTTCCAATTTTTAAGGTTTTCGTCCAAAAGTCTTTTCATCTCAGCGTAAGTTGTTTCATGGTATTTTCTTATCTTTTCTTGCTCCAATTTAGCATACACTTCATTTGCTATTTTAATTATTTTTGATTTATCAATTCCATTGAAATTCAACTTATTAAGAATTGGTTTTTTGTCACTGTTGTATTTTTTGTACTGACTGTTTCCAATCTCACCAATCAAAATGCCAAGAAGAAACATTGCAGATTGTTGCTCATCATAACCCATTGTGGAAATATAATTTTTTATATCTTCCCTAACGTTTAATTTGCTCGTATCCAATGTATTCCCCTCCTTTAAATTTCCCATTTTTTCTAAAAATTTTACAAGCATGTTAGCGTTGAGAATGTAGAATTCTAAGCTGTCCTTATTTATGTTATAACCATTTTTTTGTAAGTAGATTACCTTAGTGGCTTCTATAAATTTACCTATCAATGTTTCTTTTTCTATAGGTTTAAAAGTTAATAGGCTTTCATAAAAATCTAGTATATACTTGTACTCTGTCACTTCTCCTGCGCTTACTTTAACGGGAATTAGGTAGTATATTTTCTGGAGATCTATGTATGTTTCATAATTCATTTGAATAGCTTTTTTTACAATTTCACGGGCACATTTTGAGGCTTCTGCGATTCTATCAAAGATGGATGGAGGCACATCTTTTATAAATCTTCGTATTTTTGTAGCTTGCTGTGATTTTTTGAAAAACAGGAAATTAACTAAAAAATATCTGTTTTCATCAGTTGTTCCCAAAATTTTTTCTTCGAATTCTTGAACACCTTTTAAATTTTTTACTATATTATACGAATTTATGATTTTATCAACAACTAAATCAAGCTCACTTTCATTTAGAGGTTCACCGTATATAAAATGTGGAAAAATATACAAGCTTAGATCTCCTAACTTAGTTTTTAACTTGTTATCAAGATATGTTTCTGCTGCAAGGATAGCATTCAAACAATTTTGACAGATAACCATATTTTTGTAGAACTTATTTGGATCGAGTTCACTTGCAAATGTTATTTTATCGTTCGTATAGTATTTTATCTTCATTTTCTTCAGGTCATCTGTTAAATTTTCAGTAGAACCACATATATTACATCGTAAATCTTTACTCTTCTCTTTTTTAGAACTCGTTTCACTCTTTTCGCCTGAACTTTTATATTCTAAAACTTTTCTCCTATATTCTTCATATTTGCTTAAAGGTTCACCATCAATATATATTACGAATAGACCGAATTCATTTAGCTTAGCCTCATAATTTTCAAACAGTATTTTTTCAAATTGTTTTTCAAGAACTTTTAGAAATCCCTTATCGTTTCCTTGGTTTTGCTTTGAGTATTCTTCGTATAATTTTCTAACATCTACATTTGGATCTAGGTAAGACAAATTTAGAGCATATCTATACTTACTTTTAATACCTGGCCCTAAGTCAACATAGAACTTTTCAAAAATGTGCTTTAATTTTTGATTTAATGGTTCCCCAAAATCAATATTTGTTAAGTTAAAAATGGTCTCTGATAGAAAATATGTTATTTTATTATTAGCTGCGTACCATTGTGGGGCATTAGGGCCATCGGCTGTTCCGATGTACAGGTATTTTCTTGCGGTATCACTATCTATTTCCTCTGAAACATCCAACTCCAAATTTTCCTTACTGAATTTTAGTTTCAAAACATGATAGAGATTTCCTTTTTTATCTTTGGCTGGTAATTCTTTTATAAGACTATCGATAAGACTTTTATTTTCCAATAAAGCTCTGCCAATTTGAACTATACCTTCTAGCAAATTTTTCACCCCCAATGATAATTATATGAATTCAAAGCAACCAAAACCTTGCGAGTTTTTCGCGCCTAATCCCGTGTCATATGCAATATTTATTAATTCATCAAAACCATTAATTTGAAAGATACCATTCCAACCTCTTATAACCGTGCCTTTATATATAACTATACTTTCCTTGAGATTTGAGACAGGTGTTATTTCAAAATATCTATTTTTAGGTTCTTTTTCAAAATAAGCTATATATTTCTTTATTAAATTGTTTGCCAAAATTTCTTGGAACTCTTTTTCTTTTGGATTGTAATAATATGTCTTTTTGCGACCATTTAATTCAAATGTGCTATAAGCAACTATCGGTGATTTTGTTATGATTTTTCCAAAGTTAGTCGTATTTGACTTTAACTCTATTTTGTCTACGTGAATTCTTTCACCTTTGATATCCAAACCTTCGAGAAGTAGATTGTTTACGACGTATTCTATGAATTTATCTTCTATTGTTGAAATGTGTAAATACGCTCTTTCAAAGTATGTTATCGTTTTTCTTTCTATATCAATTGAAAATTTTCCCTCGAGCCTCGAGAAGGTAAACATTTTAAATCGCCTTTTACCAAATTGAAAACCAGTATCGTGGATAAATTTAGAGTAGTTCTCATCACTGAGAAGGTTTAGAATTGCGGCTTGGAGTATGTGGTTGTAATGGATGGGAAGGGTAAGTGGTTTATCAAGTTTTAATGTTAGAATCCCCCTCAAGATATCACCCCGGTTCAAAATTCATTTTTATTATACCACGTTGTTGTAAATATAATGTTAATTTTTCATTATTTTTTGTATAACTTACGCACGTTAAAGTATAATAAAAGGCTTAAGTATTGTTTTTTCGTTGCTTGAATTTGTAAATTTCTTGCAATCGGTTTTAGACTTATTGCTTAGTATAGTTCATGGAGCTTTAAGTTCATTAGCTTTTGATGGGGTAATTCGTTATGAGAAATATGATATGCCAGAATTCGCTATGAGCGGAAAACCGATGGAGCTAATAGTAAAGAAATATGGAAGTTTGATTGAAGAAATAAGGACACGTATTTTAGGTATTGAAAACAACAAATCTTATCTGTCATTTGAGATTATTAAAGATGTCGTTAGTATCAAACCTAGCGTGAGCAATGAGAAGTATTTTACCCCCGCTTTTGACCTTCTGACAGATGTGGTTATAATGAGTGGTTTGGCAAGTGATATGAATTCATTTGAGGTAAGGAGCAGATACTTTTACGTTTTGGCTACCACGGAAAGTATTGATAAAGTATCATCGGACACTTTTGATTACGAGATTTATTGTGTCACTGGTCCGTATACGTTTTTGATTAATAATGTGTTTTATTTAATTGCTTCTGGTAAGTATAAATACATATATCTTGTTTCTAATGAAAAGCATTACGATAAAGTGAAAGATACTGTTCCCAACGATTTGTACACAAGAATTTTAAATGTGACTTCAGAATGGGATGAGTACGCAGATAGAATTCTCACAAACCTCATTTCGAAGAAACTTCTAATCTACGAGCCTCAATTCGCGACTTTAAGGTTGTATGCCGTCAATCGCGGGATTGATTTTTATTACATAAGAACGCCACATCATTTTAATAAGTTTATTAGGAAGATGGGAAAGAAAAACAGAGAATTGCTTGAGTTGGTTAAGCCATATAACCAGACTGATATAGAAGATCAGTATGTATTTCTTAAGAGATTGAAAGAAATGGACATGATTCAGTTATTTACATCACTTGACAAAAAGTACGCAATTGTTGAATTTGCGAAAAGAACTTACAAAAAAAGCAAACTTGATATCCTCGATAGGGTAACTGATGATAAATTGCCTACAGGATTGTTGTCCGCTATTTCTCATGCGTATCTAATAGACCACGATTTTGTAAGAGATTTAGGAACTGAGTTGAATTTAACACATAAGCCTATTGTTGTATTCAATCCCAAGTAAAGTACTTTATTCTCTTCATTTCCACCATTTTCAATAAACAATTTGCCCTCTGAATATTGCCTGCGCCTTTCAACAGGACTTTTAAAGTACTTTGCCCATATTTTTAGGTAAATTAAACAATATTAAATAATATGGGGAGGTATGTTGCTTATGGCAACAACAAGCGAATTATTTGAAATACTACCAGCAATAATGTCTGCTGGTGAAGTTCCAATGCTTGTAGGTCATGCTGGAGTGGGTAAGACGGAGGTAATAAGGTCGATTGGGAGAAAGTACAATAGGGAAGTAATAGTCTTATCTTTATCTCAAATGGAACCTGGTGATTTAATTGGTATGCCGACAAGAGATGGTGATAAAACGATCTGGTTAAGGCCAGAATGGTGGCCGAAAGACGGAAATACCATTTTGTTCTTGGATGAGATTAATAGGTCGCATGAGACTGTCAGAGCGGCTATTATGCAACTTTTATTAGATAGAAGATTGAATACTCATGTTTTACCAGAAGGCACATGGCTTGCCGCAGCGATGAATCCGGAAACAGACAAATACGAAGTGAATGTGACTATTGACCAAGCGTATATCGACAGGTTTGTTTGGTTTAAAGTAGTTAACAAGTTTGATGATTGGGAGATGTACGCGCTTAATAATGTAAGCGGCAAGGGTGAGATGTATATTAGAGCGCTTGAGAGTGTTTACAAACTTGACTCTTCAGTCTTTCAAATGCCTTCAGATTTTAACCTTCCAGAGATAGTGCCAACTCCGAGAGCCCATATGAGAGCGGCTAAATTGTTCCAATGTATTGATGAGCGAATCATGGATAAATATGGTTTTGAAATCTTGAAAGGCATAATAGGTAAGAAATATGCGAATTTATTATTAAAACAATTGAGGATGTTTAATAATCCATCTTTGTCTGTAGAAGACCTGCTGAGCTATAACCAAAATAAGATTAAGTCGGTCACGCCACAGATGAGAATGAACACGGCCCAGCAGTTGGTTAATTATATCATAGATAACAATTTGACTGATGAGCAATGTTTCAATCCCTAATAGGTATGCTAAAAGCATTATATCATAGAGTTTCAATCCCTAATAGGTATGCTAAAAGCTGTAAAGGTTTTGGCATACGTGACCAGCGTCAAGTAAAATTGCTTTGTGTGAGGCTGGACCGTAACGCCATTCTGTTCTGTATGGTATGGCTGTCCATATGAATACCGCGCTTGCTGTTCCAACGAATGTTTGGTCAAGCGTGGCTCTGATTATTCTTTCTCTAAGGTGCGGTTCTTTTTTGTGGAGCACAAGTTTGTGTTCAATGGGTAAGTATCTGTAAATTGCTTCTTCAAGTCCTTGTACGTTTATAGCATATATGTACGTTTCAAATGGATGTCTACACCCTGCAGAAGGTACTGTTCTAAAAGCTGCTTTTGGTGTTATATTCCTTATCCCTTGCGTTGTCCAAAGTAGATAAGCCAATTCTTCGATTGTCAAAGGTTCGTTTGTGTATTTTCTATGGCTCATTCTATTTTCTATCGCTTCAGAGACTGTTTTCGTTCCAAGGTGTTTGACTGTTGGAAGGTCGATTAGAATGCAACCTTCTTCAACAGGTTTCTCAAAAGGTGGCATTGGTATACCTTTTTTCTGGTCACTTGTGAATTTCTCCAATTCTCCCCAATTTGATTTTAAAAGTTTTCGCCCTTCTTCGAATTTGTTCATATTAAGCCACCCCACCTTGGTTTTTTATTGTATTGAATATATTAAAATCTTGGGTTTACTTCGAATTTTTCTTTGATTTGTTTTTTAATATCTTCGATTGCTATATCCACTTCTTCGTCACTGAGCGTGCGCTCTGGATGTCTGAATTTTGCATATATGGTTACGCTGTAATACCCTTCACCAACTTGTCTGTAAATATCGTCGATACCAACTTCTTCAACAAGCGGGTTTGATTTGTATATTTCAAGAATTCCAGCGATTTCCTGTCCAATCGGTATTAGGTACGAAACATCTCTTCTTATATACGGGAATTGTGGTATGGCTTTGTATGTTTTTTGAGTTTTTGCCGATTCGTATATTTTTTCAAGGTATATCTCCGCAACGTATATCTCATCTTTTACATCGTAAAGTTTGTCAGCGATTTCTGGCTCAAGCATACCTATGAATCCTATATCTTTTCCATGAGTTTTTATCAATGCGCATCTTGTCGGTATAAAGCCTTTCTTTGAGTATTTTTCAAATTGTGCTTTAATGCCAAATCTTAATAAGATTTCATCGATAACACCTTTAAATGTATAGAAAGATACATTTCTTTTGTCGGTGTAATCATTTACAGATTCCCTGCCAGTGGCTACGAAAGCAAGCGCTTCTTCTTCGAATGGTTTTCCATTTTTTAGGTTGAATATTTTACCTATTTCGAATAATCTAATGTCCTTTATCTGTCTTTTGTAGTTGTATGAAAGCGATTCGAGTAAACCGTAGAGGATACTCGGTCTCATTGTGTCAAAGTCGGATATTATTGGATTGCTTACGGGAAGGCCTTTTCCGTTGATTTCAAATTTTTCTATGAGTTTGCTTGATGTGAATGAAAGTGTGTTAGCTTCGTTGAAACCAAAGCTTGTTAGAAGTTGTTTTAGTTCGTATCTGAGTTTTTGGATTTGGCTTCTGCCTTTTTCGATAGCAAGCATCCTTGGTGGTTCAGCGTGTATGTTGTCGTATCCGTGTATTCTCCCAACTTCTTCCATTATGTCTTCTGGGATGGATACGTCAAAGTATCTGAATGATGGTACGTAAACCTGGTATCCATCTTTTGTTTCTTCCACTTCAAATCCGAGCGGTTCGATGTATTCTCCGATGTGTTTAACTTCTATTCCAATTACTTTTTTTGGGAAGTGTTTTGGAACGAAGATGACTTTTTGTTGGAGTTTCTTTTTCCACACGTCAACGATTTCCGCTGATGGTTCGCCGTCCGCGAGCTTTTGGATTAATTCTGAGAGTCTTTCTATTACGTAAAGTGCATCGTCGAAGTCTACGCCTCTTTCAAATCTGTAGGAAGAGTCAGAAGAGACGCTTAGTTTTCTCGAAGTTCTTCTGATGCGTACCGGGTCGAACATTGCGACTTCAAGGAGGACATCTGTGGTTGTTTCGGATATACCAGATTCTTCTCCACCCATTATTCCACCAAGCGCGAGTAATTTTTCACCATCGGTTATGAGTACTTCGCCGCCGGAGAATTCGTATGTTTTACCATCTAATAGAAGCATTTTTTCCCCTGGGTTGGCGTCTTTTACTACTATTCTCCCCGCTAATTTTGATAGGTCAAATGCGTGTACGGGGTGTCCTGTTTCGAGCATCACGTAATTTGTTATATCAACGATGTTGTTAATTGGTCTTAATCCTGAAGCGATTAGTCTTTTTTGTAGCCACATGGGGCTTGGCTTTACTTTAACGTTGTTTATTACCCTTGCGGTGTATCGCCAGCATCCGTCAGTTTTTATTTCTATATCGACTTTGCTATTACCTGCAGCTTTTACGCTTGGAATTGGAAATCGTGGTGTTCTCTTAAGCCCTGCCGATAATTCTCTTGTTACACCGAAATAGGAAAGGCAGTCAGGTCTATTTGGTGTAATTTCCATTTCGATGTACCAATCTGATAATCCAAGTAGTCGGATAACGTCTTCGCCGAGTGGTAATTCTTCGTCTGTTGTGTATACGTGTTCGCTTTTTTCTTCAAGCCCAAGCTCTTCTAACGAACAGAGCATTCCTTCAGAAAATATTCCACGCATTTCCCTTTTTTGTATTTCAACACCATTTGCAAGTTTCGCGCCTTCGAGCGCCACGTAAACGTATTTCCCAGTTTGTACGGATACGTCAGCTGTTAAGATTGTTCTATGCTCACTGCCTATATTAACTGTACAAATGACAAGTTTTTCAGCGTTTGGGTGCTTTTCAACTTTTTCGATTTTTCCAATAACAATTGGACCGTTTATCGGAAATACTGGTCCATTATCATCTATATCGAATCCAAGTTTTGGTAGTTTCTCAAGTACTTCTTCGCGTGAAACATCGATATATTCATTCAACCATTCTAATGAAATTCTCACCCTAAGACACCTCCATTAATAATTCAAATAGTTTATTGATAAATCCATATTTTCCATATAATTGTTATTGCTATTCCAAATAATGGGCTGAGCCACCAAGTGTGGGAAAATTTTTTTACCTTCCAAAGTCTGTATAGGAATCCGAGCGCTAAAGAGAGAAATGCAAAAAGATAATTATTTGCCAAGAAGAATACGAAGAATGCCAAACGTTCGGATATACCGTCTAAATCGTTGTATTGTGGATCGTTTGGATAAAAGTTTCTGAAAAAGTAAGTTACAGCCATCGTTACTACTGCCATTCCAAGAAGGTATATAGCGAATTCTTTTGATATGTATGAATAAACAAATAAATCTGCAACAAGATAATTTAGAATCAGTGCAATTACAAGTTCAGATAATTCCAGCATGTGTATGTAATTTACATTTTTTATTTTTGTTCTTAAAATATCTCCTGAGACATGAATAATAGCCATAATGGAAAGTACTATGATTCCTCGAGTAGATTTCAACAGAGTGTCAAATGTGAATGCGAGTAATGCAAATAACGACCAGATGATGTGTTCAATGAGTTTGTAACCTTTGTAGGTCCTTATCTTTGTGTTGTCGGTAAAACCGTGGTCTGCAACAAAATGTGCTAAGAATAGATGAAGCATTTTTAAACCTCCTTATTTGCCTTTTTATTTGATTATCTAATTATTACCCAATCTTGTACAACAATACTCCTTCGGTTGTCATAATATACAATTTATCTTCCCACACGCTTGCATCGTATACGACTCCTGGAACGTTTTCAACGAACCTATCGATTTTTTTGGCTTCAAAGTCGATGAGTGTGATAAAGTTGTCTCCGATAGCGACTATATATTTCCCGGATTTGTAAAGCTTAAGATTCCCAATCCATCCTTCGCCAGTGTAAGCGTAATTTCCAGCTCTGTTGAATACAAGCAAGCCATATGCACGTGTGGTTGCTATAATGTAGTCGTCAACGACTATGGCATACGTCAAGTCATAGCTTTTGTAAAGCCCAATGGGAGCTGTGTATTTTATTCCATAAAAGTATCTGTATATTTCTCGGTTGGTCATGAGTATGATTTCATTACCGTCATATATGACTTTACCGTACACACCGCGTAAGGTTATTATCAAATTACCCGTTTCGTCAACAAAATCAACTCTTTCGTTTGGCCTTGGCTTTGCGAATATCGCGAAGTCCTTTGTTGCTAAAGAATCATCCGCTGATGTCGAATTGTAACTAATTGTATCCGCGAGTTTTCTGTAGAATATTTTCGTTTGAGTCATGTAGCTTATACCGTCGATTGTTTCTTTCAATCTTAAGATACTTTCATCCCATACTTTTGTTCCAGAGACGTATAATCCTTTCTCATCGGCTGTGTATATAATACCACCGTAAACTGCTATTTGATTGCCTGTAAATGGGAGTGTTTGGATGAATTTTATGTAAGGATTATCGGTAATTTTCCACTCATCAATTTGGAATTGTTGAACTTGCTCAGCTGAGAGGAATCTCTCAAAGACTTTCTCTTTATCGCTCGTCACTTTTTCTGAGAATGTATCGTCTTTGTAAGATGGTAGTTCCGGTAACTTATATTCAAAAAATTGTTTCAATTCTTGTATGAATTCATCACTTACATAGAAATTATTCCAACTACCATTAAATATTTTCAATGTCATGTAAGGCATTCTTGCGGAATTTTTTGAGACAACACCATCACCGAGGTTCAATACTAACTCGGGATAAAGTCTTTCTAAAAGGCTCGAAGTTACATCGATGGACATTGGTGGAGTGTTTCCCATGTACGCGGTTGTTTCTATATCTGTTCTGTATGGTAAATATCTCATTGATTTTAAAAACTCGGAATTTGGTATTAAATCAGAATAATAAATATTGACACCTTCTATGTAAGATTTTAAATAACTTTGCATAGAAGCGATAATTGATTGTGGGATGTTGTAAAGCGTCTCAGCCGCGGATGGTTTCGCTGGGTATATAGAAACAGCTAGCCTTGGGTCTGCTATGTTTGTTCCATAAAATGGCGTTGAAATGTAAGCAACCTTGCGTACATTTTTTATTTCTGGGTGCTTTGAGAGGCAGTAGTAAACAATTAACCCACCGATTTCGTGAGCAAGTATGTCGAATTGGATATTAGAATACTTTTTTAGTTGTTCTGCTAATCTTTCCGCTTCGAATATAATTGCACTTGGTAGTGGATTGGCATTTTTAAAAGAATTAAATAGTGTTGTGTAGTTGTACGATCTAACTTCGTTCAATGGGTATTTGTAAATTAATATGGACCTGTTTTTGAAAACACTTTGCCACAGAGAAATACCTGATACTTTTGTTGATTCGAAATATCCGGAAAAACCGGGGTCGCTTCCCGGAACTATAAGAAGCGTTGGTTCGGCCGAAATTGTTTTGTAAATTTCTAAAATACCTGTTTTGAGAGTTTGGCCTGGTGTGGAAACGACACCAATCCAACGTGGAATTACGAATAAATTAGATTCGACGTAGTACCCATTTTCATCTTTACCTATATAACTCCCCGGAATTATATTGTATGCTTTTCCATCGCTGGTTATCGCAGCAAATGATAGCGAATTTGCATCGTTGCTCCCAATGAGCGATGATGGGAAATAGTATCTGAGAGTTATTGGTAGTGTTGCCATATCGTATCTTTCATCACTGGGAATTATTTCATAAATTGGGCTGACGAAATTTCCAGTATTCAAAATAGATTGAAGACTCTGTTGAGGAGGTATCTTAACCCTAAATGATTTTTCATATGGGAAAGCTCCACTGGGAATTGAGATAACAAAATTTTGAACTGTTTGAGTTCCTTCCGAAATGACGGTTTCCTTATCTGATGGTTTTGATGATAAAATGATGACTATAGATAACAGTGTGATACCTGCTAATGTTAAAATTAAAAGTATCTTATGTGACCAAAGGTACTTTGGGAATTTTTTAATTGCAGAGAATATCTGCCGAAATTCGAATTTCGGCTTTGTACTTTTTGATTTCTCTTGATCTAATGAATTGTTAGTTCCATTGGAAGATTTAGAAGACTCGATGCCTTCTTTTTGGGGGATTTTTTTCTTTAAAATTTTATTAGATATGTTTTTAAAGATATTTTTTATGTTTTCAAAAATCTTTGGCATAGTTACCCCCTTATTATGTTTTTTTATTCTCCGTATCCGCTTGTATCACCGTCTAACAATTTTCTGAACTCGTTTATATCTAAATTCTCAACAAATTTTTTGAATTCTTCATCGGATTGGTCAAGATGACCAAGGTCTATTGCTTCGCTTGCGATAATATCGTTTGTGACGTAAAGTGGTGCTCCTGTTTTCAACGAAAGGATTATGCAATCAGATGGTCTTGCGTCTATTTCTATAAATGGATTAACACCCTCTGATATGTCTTGTTCTGAAAGTGTTAAATCCCTTAAGACTATTTTCGCGTAAAAGATGTTGTCTTTTATGGAGTGAATTACAAATCTTTCTATCTTCAAACTAACTTCATTTATTATGTTTAGCATCAAATCGTGTGTAAGGGGTCTGTCGAAAGGTACTTTTTCTATAGCGATTGCCATGGTACTAGCTTCGCAAGCGCCAATCCAAATTGGAAGAATCTTTTTTGTGTTTTCTATCCCCAGTAAAACGACAGGAGTATTTGACACTTTGTCAAGTACAAGGGCCTTAACAGTCGCTTTTTTCATTTTTTATCACCTCTTTCAGTTTTTCCACACCATCTTTTATGGTATTCTCAACGTACTTTCTTAATTCTTCCTCAGATTGAAAGTTCTCAGGATAGACGAGGTCATGTATAAGTATGCCTGTTTTGTTGTAATTTACGATTAATTTATGCTTAGGTATAACCAAATGGTTTCCCCATATTGATACTGGTAAGATTGGGACTTTAGCTTTCATGGCTATTTCAAGACTACGCGGTTTGAATTCGTGTACTTCTCCATCGGGAGATCTAGTACCCTCTGGGAAGATTACAAAGTGATAACCTTCATTTAGTTTTTTCATGACTTCTCTTATAGTCAACGCTGTTTGCCTTATGTTTCCTCTGTCTATAAGCTCGCTACCAAGGTATTTCAAAAATACATTTATCATTGGAAATTTTCCAAGTTCTTTTTTTGCGATAAATGGTGTAGGACCGACGTAACCTATTACAAGTGGTATATCAAGTATGCTTTGATGGTTGCAAACCACTAGGTAATTTCTATTTATATCTGGCTTTTTTCCGCAAGAAAATACTCTTACACCAAGCAATTTGAAAGCAGCTCGACCGAATATCTCTATTTGTTTTAAGACAAATTTTCTCCCTTCCTCTTTCCCAAGCAAAAAGCCAATTAATAAAACGATAATACCATAAACAAATATGTAAAGAAAACCACCTATTAAAAGCCAAAGCGTTCTTAAGAAATTTAGGATTTTTTTCATTTATCCTTCCTCCACAATAAATTTATTCGCAGGAAGAAAATTATGAGTGATAAGATAAGAACTACCCAAAGAAAAATAAAATCGTTAAATTTAAACAGATAGCTTTTTATAAACGCGAGTGAAACAACAGAAATCACAAAGGAAGAAACAGCAACTGCCACAAAACCAACGAATTTTGCGCTGTTTTTTACCGAAAAACTGCCTGCAATTATGCCAATTATTAATCCTACGGCAATTCTAATATACCACCCAAATTCAGGACCAGCAAATGTGTTGAAAATAAAAAGAACTCCCACAAATGCTAATGCCATACTTCCGATGAAGATTAGGGATTTGTAAAGACCATATAAAATGATGCCAAATAATATGGCAAAAATAATTATAATTATCGTACTATTTTGGTTAAAAAGCGTTACAATCTCTGGGTAAAACTTCCCTACAAAATTAAAAACTAACGGTTGTACATAAACAGCTCCCAGTAAAAAGCCCAATCCAAATATTGTTAACGGCTCTACTATATTTGGTAAGAGGTAGAAAAAAACTGCAACGGGCAAGATAACATACCAATTGGTTATCACGTAAGATATTAAATCTTTTATATAACTCAGATCCAAAGAAGCGAAATTTATCATATTTTTATTCCCCCATCAATGTATTTCGAAACTTCGTTTCGAACTCTTTCATCTTTCATTTTTTCTTTTGCTTTTGATAAATTTCCTGATGCGATATATGAGAGAGTAAGTTGAACATCGAGGTCAAAACTTTTCATGCCAAGCCTTTCTGATTTTTCAAAAAACATAACCGCTTCGTTGTATTTGTCAAGTTCCATAAGAGCACATCCAAGATTAAAATAAGCTAAAGCAAAATCTGGAGATATTTGAATCGCTTTTTTGTACATTTCAATGGCTTTTCCTAACAATCCTTCTCTTCTGTACAAATTTCCAATATTATTATACACTTCTGGAATTTCATATTCCAGAAGTTTTTCGTATATTTCCATAGCTTCTTTATTTTTACCAGATTCTGTTAATTTAACAGCTTCCTCTAACTGCTTGTATATCTCTTCTTTTGTCAAATTTGCTTTTCCTCCTATTTTTTTCTGAGTTCTTCTGATTTTATAAGTGTACTTGTGTAAAACGTGGTATCATAGTAAACATTATTCTTGAAAGTTACACGGGCTGATACTTTTATTAATCCTAGCGGAATTGGTCTGATATATTTCCATTGCGCAATCCAAATAAGTTTTTTTGAATTTTCAATTGCTTTTTGATATGTTGGCGCACCTGTAAATTTGTTGAGTATTGGACAGTTACCTAAGACTCTTAAAGATTGTAATCTATAAATTATCAGTTCTCCTTTACATTCTTTTAGAGTTATGTACTTTGGATTAATTTGGCTACTGTATACGTCACTTGGAGCGTATATATCATGCTCAAAGATGCTTAAGGAATGTTGAATATAGTGTATTTCGTCACCGAATAGATCTTCGACACTAATGTATGCGTAAACAAAGTTATCATCAAACTCTAACCTTTCGATATTTACAAATAGTGGTTTATCATCTTTTAGAACATAATGCTCAATTTGCTTATTTTTCCATTTCATAACGAAAAGATTTGGATAGCTGTATTCAATGAGGTCTATTCCTTTTATGTCGAATTTTTGGTCGTTAGCTATCAAACCGTCTTTGCCCGGATATATTATGTCACCGTAAGGTGTTACCTCAAAATTCCAAATCTTCTCTGATAATTTTATCGACTGAATTTTTGAAAAGTTTTTCAGGTCGTATATATCTATTTCCTGAGTTAATCCGTTCAATATGTAAAGTTTGTCTATTGTTATTTCAGCATCTAATGCAGGAGTTACTTTTTGGAGCTTATGTTCAGTGATATTGTTGGAATAAACATTAAACAAAACTATTCTGTCAAAGTCAACTATATACATATTACCGTTCCTGTCAAATCCGGCGACTATCGGTGAACGTAAGCCTTTCAATAATTCGTATTCTGAATCGTTATAAATCGCGTTTTCGCTAACCAAGTAAAGTGAGCCATTGCGATCGAATATTATCTGCTTTATATTATGCGAAACTTTTTTTATATTTGTCATTCGATTATTTTTAAAATAAATTATTCTTTTGTTTTTACTATCGAGTGCACAATAAGAGTCTCCATAGACTGCAATACTAACAGGTGTTTGAAAATATTCGATGCCTTTTACTATTCCACTCACGTTACCGATATATTTAAGTTCAAAGTTCTTTGAAGGCGATAAATTAATGTTTCTAAAGTACCTTACCTTTTCTAATATGTTATCTATATCATCATTTTTTACAAGTTGTGTAAAAGTACCAAATTCTTCTATTGCTTTGTCTATAAGTCCATTTGCAATTGCAAGCCTGCCTCTCAAAAACCAGAAATTTGCTATCTCATTGACATATACCCTTCCAGAGAGAGCTTGTTTAGAAAGCTCATATGCTTTCTGGAAATTACCTTGATACATTTGAATTAGCGACTGTGAAAAATAATTTCTTGCGGTTTCTTCATCTATAACCGCAAGTGATTTGGTTGGTAGCAAGATTAAGTAAAATAAAGCAAAGAATAATATAACCAAATTTGATTTAGCTTTCATAGAACTTTTGAAAGTTGCGTACTTCATATCTGCCTCTCTTTTTAATTATTTTGCGCTATTTTTATCTTTCCTATCCATCCAACCTAAGAAATAATCAACAACATTTGTCTTTCTTTCGTTACCTTCTAATAGGCGTTTAATGTTTTCTTTATGCCTATATACAGAAAATAGCGTAAGTGCAAGGAAGATAATCCAGTAGTTTTTGCCAAATACGAGTGTGAAGATAGTACCTGCCAATAGACCTATTATCGAAGCTAATGACACATATTGTGTTAAAGCCACAATAGCAATCCATATGCCCAAAGCGAACATTCCAGCTTGAGGGAAGATGGCAAAGAATGAGCCAAGAGTTGTAGCCACTCCTTTTCCACCTTTGAATTTTACAAACGGGGAGTAGCAATGGCCGAAAACGGACATAGCGCCAGCCATGACCATTGCGTTTTCACCTTGATTTTTGAAAATAAGAACTGCTACAACTGCTTTCATTATATCGAGAAACATCGCAAGTGCGCCGTAACCTGTACCAAGATTTCTTAAAACGTTTGTTCCACCTACGTTTCCACTGCCAACTTTTGTTATATCTATACCACGCAAACGTGGAATTATGTAGCTAAATGGGATAGAACCAATGAAATAACCTACGATAGCTGCTACCCAAATCAAGCCACTCACACCCCTTCTCGATTCTAATTTTTTATCTATAATACATATTTTTCGAAATTTTCTTCACCTACTAAAGTTATAAGTATTTCTTTGTACGATGGCCTTGTGTTAATTACGTTGCTCAGAGCTTGCTTGATGGTTTCGAGGTCCTCTCCTGAAAAGTCTGAGCTATCTATCGCTTGGACTAAATCATGTATAATCTCTGGTATGTCAAGATAAGACATAGCTATTGCAATTTGTGGACCTAAAGAAAATCTTTCCTCGCCTTCAAGGAGCATGTATCTTAATAAAGGATAAAATTGTTCACCTGCGCCAAGTTTTGCCAATGCTTCGTATATTACAATTTGAGCCTCCTCAAAGTCGTACAATTCAAGAGCCTTTAGTATGTCTTTTACAGAATTTTTTGCGCCCATATCGCCAAGTAAATCGATAAGATAAAGTAGTTTCATATTATTTTTTTCGCCACGTAAGACTTCTTTTTTTACGTATTCTTCTATTTTTGGTCTTACGCTGTCACCAATCCTGTACAATACTTCAGTTGCTATTTCTTTAACATGTTCATCTTCGTCATCGAGAAGTTTTAGCATATCGTCAAAAGCGTCTGGACCTTTTTCGTTTATTATGCGTTCAATCAATTCTTCACGTTCTCTGTTTTCAAAATTTTCGTTGTTTTCGCTCAAAATTTCACCTCCAATATTTGTAATTCTAAACTATCGTTTATTATACCATACTCTTGAGAAAAATAAATAAATCCCCAGGTGTATGATTCCCCGGGGACTTTTTCTTTCTTAGCGTTTTTTAGGTTATTCTATTATCTTCTCAAGTTACTTGCTGTTTGAAGCATTTGGTCTGCCGTGATTATCGACCTTGAATTGAATTCATAAGCTCTCATTGCTGTAATCATGTCAACCATTTCTTTGACAACATCAACGTTTGATTTTTCAACGTAACCTTGCATTATCGTACCAAATCCGTCCTGACCGCCAACACCTTCAATTGGCTCGCCGCTTGCGTTCGTTTGCAAGTACAAGTTATCGCCTATGGATTTCAATCCTGCTGGGTTAACAAATCTTACAAGTGTTATTGTACCGAGCTGTTGAATTGTGCCATCGGCAAGCTCAACGGAGACTATACCATCTGGCGAAACTGTTAGTGAAACCGCGTTTTGTGGAACGACAATTGCCGGCGAAAGAAGTAAACCATTTGCGGTAACTACCCTTCCTTGACTGTCCAATTTGAACTGTCCATCTCTTGTATAGGCAATTCTACCATCTTGAAGTTGTATCTGGAAAAATCCATCGCCTGTTATCGCTAAGTCAAGTGCGTTACCTGTATTTTCAAGGTTTCCTTGTGTGAATATTTTAGTCGTTGCGGCAAGTTTGACACCATGACCAACGTATATGCCTGTTGGAGTTGTTGAGTTCTGAGCTGTCGCCGCGCCAGCATTCTTTGAATAGCTATAAATCAAATCTTGAAATTCAGCTTTCACTTTTTTATACCCGGCTGTGTCAACGTTTGCTATGTTGTTTGATACAGTATCCATTTTAAATTGCTGTGTCCACATACCTGTCGCTGCTGTGTAAAGGCTGTTAATCATTTAACTCCCTCCTATCTTAATGCTCCAACATTATTAATTACTTTGTTGAGAAGTTCATCGTGGACAACTATAGCTTTGGATGTTGCTTCGTAGTGTCTGTGCGCTTCTATCATCTTTACCATTTCTCTTACTACGTTCACATTAGATTTTTCTATATAGCCGGGTAAAATCCTAAAACTGTCTTCAGGTAAGTTCTGTGGCTGACCGGTAAATAAAGTATCGCCTATCTTTCTAGGATTACTAAGAGCGTAAACAGCTATTCTATCAATTACATTCCCGTTTTCATCTAATATATTTCCAGCTTCATCTATTGAAAAGGTTTCCGGAACGACTATTTCTTGACCATTTTGATTGAGTAAATAATTACCTTGTGTGTTAACTAATCTACCATTGCTATCTCTAATAAATTCACCATTTCTTGTGTAGAAAATTTCATTTGCTTTTCTTACTGCGAAGAAGCCATCACCATTAATTGCGATATGTGAAGGTACATTTGTCTGTTCAAGAATACCTTGAGAGAAGTTCGTTCTAACCTCATCTAAAATAACAGCCTGTTCGAGATTGCCTATCTTTTTTACCTCTACTCTTCTGTTTTCTGGTTCTGGTTTTATTCTATCTATTTCTTTATTAAAATAAGCTTTAAAAGTAGGGGTATCGGCTTTATAGCCGTTTGTCTCAACGTTTGCAAGGTTATTTGATAATGTATCGATTTTTGTAATATCTACTAACATTCCCATCGCTGCCGTGTATACCCCTCTGTACAATTTACTCACGCTCCTATGAGATTATATTTATTTTTCATATGTCACTGCTACATGTTTCAATAACTCTTCATTTTCAAGTAGTATTCCTGTTCCTTTTGCTACGCACAGTAGAGGTTCATCTGCTATTTTGCAAGGTACTCCTATTTCTTCTTCTATGGCTTTGTCTATACCTCTAAGCAATGCGCCACCACCCGTAAGGACTATTCCATGTTTGACTATATCTGCTGAGAGTTCTGGCGGAGTTTTTTCAAGAACAAGTTTGATTCTTGAGATTATATTTTCGATAACAGATTTAATCATTTTGTAAACGTCGGTCGAATTTATTATCTCTGTTCTTGGTAATCCTGTTACCGCGTCTCTACCTTTAATCTCCAATTCTAAATCTTCTACATCTGGGTGAACTTTTCCTATTTTGATTTTTATCTCCTCTGCAGTTGATTCACCGATTATCAATCCAAAGGTTCTTCTTGTTCCTTTTACTATTGTTTCATCCAAGGCATTACCAGCCAATTTTATCGAATCACCAACAACGATACCACCAAGACTTATAACTGCGATATCTGTTGTTCCACCGCCGATATCTATAACCATGTTTCCCATAGGCTTCATGACATCTAAGCCTGTTCCAATTGCTGCTACTGTTGGTTCTAAAACGATGTGTACCCTCTTTGCGCCTGCTTTCAAAGCGGCATCGTAGACCGCTCTTTGCTCAACACTTGTTGTTTTTGTTGGAATACCTATAACCATGTTGCATTTGAAAAACATACTCTTGTTGAGCTTTTTTATAAAATATTTCAGTACATTTGAGATGATTGTATAGTCAGCTATCACCCCATCACGCATGGGCTTCACTGCCAATATCTTATCTTCAGGTGTTTTGCCAAGCATCTCTTTTGCCTCAGAACCGATTGCTAAAATTTTGTTTGTTTTCTTTTCGATTGCGACAACTGAGGGTTCATTTAATACTATACCCTTTCCTAATTGATAAACTATGAAATTCGCTGTACCAAGGTCAATTCCTAAATCGTTTTTTGCCATACTACTCTCCCCTTTCGAAAATATATAATCCAATTATTAGCATTATTACACCAATTATATTATACAAACTCAAATTTGGTTTTATGAGTATGTTCTCTGATATAATAGTCACAACGGGAATGAAATATATTGCGTTTGTTGTTCTTCTATCACCAATTAACACTATTGATTTGTTCCAAAGGAAATATCCAACAGCAGAGCATATGACTCCAAGATAAATAAGGCCGATTAAACTTTTTGTTTCAATTATTGGTGTCATATCTTGAAAAAGCGAAAACGGAATTAGTGTAACGACACCCCAAAATGTTATAGAAAATATCTGGTCGATACCATCGTGATTTTCCATTTTCATAACATAATGTGTGTAAGCTACCCATGAGAATGCTGCTCCAAAAGCAAGGATATCTCCTAAGGGATTGAGTTCTAAAAGCCTTCCGTTTAGGATAACTAAGGCAACTCCTAAAAACGCTATAATAGAACCTATGTAGTGGTAAATATTTGTCTTAGTCTTATGTACCAAGTGTGTGAACAGTACGTACAAAATAGGCGCGCTTGATACAATTACAGCCGCATTTGTTGGATTAGTGTACACAAGTGCGGTATTTTCAAAGACAAAATACATAGTTATTCCCCAAAAACCAGCCCAGAAAGCATTTATATCCTTTATTTTTTTATTTTTAGTAAATGGAAACAATACCAGAAGCGCTATTATGAACCTGTAAAGTGCGGCTGGGAATGGTGGAAAAACGCTTACTACAAATTTAGTCGCGACAAAAGACATCCCCCAGAATAGCGTAACAATAACTACAGGCGCGTATTTAAGCATACTACACCCCCACAGATAACATCTATTTACTTTTGTATTTTTTCTATTATATCCAAGACCTCTTCCACACTCCAAGCTTGGTATACTGGCGCCATTTTTCTGTTATCAAGATATTTATCGTCTATAAGTACTTTCGATATTCTATCTGTCCAGCCACCTGTTCCCCTGAGTAATATAACGGGTTTTTTATTGGCATAAGTGGCTAAAATCTCAACGGCGGTACCAATTTCACCACCTATGGACACTACAACATCTACACTTTTCACGAGTATAAAAGAACGCATTTGGAAATCAAGACCAGTGGATATAACTAACGAATTATACTCATTCGAGTCTGAACCTTCCCAAGGTAATACTCCTACAGAAAAACCATTAACATTCGCTACACCTTTACAAACAAGTTCCATAACACCGTCTCTTCCACCTGTGAATACAACATATCTTTTTCCAAGTTCTTCACCAAGTTTGACACAAATATTTTCCAATTCCTTTACTGGGCTTTCGTTAATCGAACCGGAATATCCTATAACCCCGACTTTTATACTTTTGTTAGTGTTGCGAATATTAAGCATAATTTTCCTCCCCTATTAATTTCTATTTTTAATCAAAATTCATTTACTTAGTATAACACAAAGTGTGTTATAATAAAAGTGTAAATGTGGGATTAATTTTATTTTAACATGATATTTTTCATCGATGCTGTTAACTAGTAGT
>SPLK01000095.1_pt1 | contig 47831 bp, 58 predicted proteins | sample 2456111 | NCBI WGS metagenome assembly SPLK01 (sample SAMN11156906, study PRJNA527647) | hot springs metagenome | biome: Geothermal region; feature: Hot spring; material: tree branch in hot spring; isolation source: hot spring sediment rich in lignocellulosic material ... | reverse complement strand
TCGATTTGCGACTTTGTATAGACGTTTGCCGCATCTGCTTTTAGGGCGATTTGGTTCGCTTGCTGTTGAATTTGCGTGCTCATCTGCGACAGTTGCGATGATAGAGCCGCTTGATCTTGCTGATATTGGGAGACGGAAACCTTTGTCGCCAACCCCTGTTCGGTCGCCGTAATCCGGGTTTCATGGTTCGTGATGGTTTGACCTTGGTTGTTGATCGTGGTTTGCATCGTACCAAGCTGGATGTCGAGCGTTTTTCCGTTGTAGAAGATTTTTGACGACTGGATGGTTGTCGTTCCTTCGTTGATCTCAGTCACCACGCTGGCGATATCGAGCTTTGTACCGCTGATGTTTGCGTCATCGGCGATTTTTTCGTTTGTGATCGACCCGTCGGTAATTCCTTCGCGCTTCACACCATTTTCGTCAAGCAATACCGTTTGCCCATCCGCACCACGAACACGCAAGCCATAGACTGACCCATCACCATTGACGTCGCCAAGGCTGACACGTTCATACAGCGAACCATCCGTTTTGTTTGCGAACACTTGAAGACGGTTCCCGCTCATTTTAAGGCGACCGTTTGCGCCTTGGATGGTGACCAAAGCCGTGTTCAATATGCCGGCGTTGATTTTGCTTGCATTCAGATTGCTGATCTCGGCGTCACCGATCGCACCTTGCGCGATTACTCCGCTCCCGGCATAAATAGCGCCAGCCCGGAAGTTTTCGGCGCCAAGGTTGCCGGCAAGCAAAGTGTTAATTGAACCAACATTAGCTTCTAATGAATCAATCTTTGCATTAGTCGCATTTAAATCAGTTATTTCAGCTTTTCCTGCTTTTAAATCTTCTATATCAGCACGAATCGCGGTTAAGTCTGTTACTTCTAAATCCTCGATTTTTGCGGACAAAGCTTCTAATTCATCAATGCTCGCTTTTGTTGCAAGTAAGTTTTCGATCTCGGCATTAATAGCTGTTAAATCGTTTGCTATAAGATTCTCAATGCGGGCATTTACAGCGTTTAAATCCTCAATAGTTGCTTTGTTGATAAGAGCTTCCCGAATTAATGCCTGTTCCTGCACCACACGTTCTACTTTTTTAGTTATGGAACCAGAGCTATTGAATTCGTTCTGATTTTCACTCTCTGCTACCGATTCAATCTCACCTGTTAATCCACCGGCAAAATTGAGTTTCATGCTCATAATGGGAATGCTAATAATCTCGTTGTCTACTGTAATTAAGGTGATGATGTCCCCGCATTCAAGGGCAGGGTTCCCCTGCATTTTCACCCAGGTTGGTAAAAAATAAAATCCACCTAACTGGTTATAAATATCCGTTAGAATGGATTCTGTTACGAATGGGTTTTCAAATGAAATTTCACATCCCCCAGCAGAAAGGGTCCCTTTGGATAGAGTATCCTCACCCACAATTGCTGTAATTTTATCTATTCTATAAACCCGGTTTTTACGTTTCTCATAATCTATATAATTTTCACCATCAATGGTTTCTTGAGTGGCAGTGTAAGTTTTAATCGTTAGATGACCATCTCTATTAAACTTTGCAAAACCTCCACAAAGGGAGGCAATAAAACCAACCACTTCCCTGTAGGTGTATCCCTCAGGTTTTTCTTTTATTTGGTAATTTGGAAGAGTACCCGTAAATGTAACACCTACTTTTGTGGCTATCTCATTCATGACAGCTGAAATTGTCGCTGGATAGGATAAATCACTAAAATATGCCTGTTCCAGCTTTATCATTCCATCATATAAAGTTACACTGGTTACATTTTTCTTGCGCTGGGCATCATCGGCATAAAATACACCAAGGGGCACATATTCCATATTTCCATTTACTTCGACACCTAAATATGGTTTAAAAGTAGCTGCTTCCAGTACATCCGTAACATTAATAAGCGATAAGTTTACCTTCGCAGCTACAGTAGCCCCGATAGTAAACTCTTCCGATGGAGTAGACATATCTTCATAAGTTAATTCAATTATGTTATCTGTATAGTAGGTATTGGCTCCGATTTCCACTTTTGCTCCAATTATTCTGGATGGATCCTTGATCGCATTTTTAAATCCCTCTGAAACGTTATACATAATCTTCGCCACCTACTTTTCGATAAAGTTCATAGTGAGCCCTTTCCAAAACATTTTTCCTGATTTGTCAATATATAAAGCAGGCGCTGATCGGTCCCCGACATAAAAAGTTTTTGTGACTACTGCTCCTTGCATCGGGTCCGGATACTGGACTTGAAAAAAAACATCCTTCACGGCCTGCAAGATGGTTGAAATTTGCGACATGGTTAATGGCGGCCATTCGCATTCGAGTTTACGTTTCACCGCAATTCGGTCACGAATTAGCTCGCCCCTTGCATTTCGGTTTGATTCGCCGTCAAGGTCCATGATTTCAACTTTAAAAGATATGGGGTCAGTGATACTGACCCCATTGATTTTGAGCATATTAATCACCTCTACACCTTAAGAAGCGTTCGGCCCGTTTGTCTTTGCACGGTATTAATGGCCTTGATTGCAGCTCTACCCAATTCGGTTTCGCCGATTTTTAATACGATATCGCCATTATTGCTGAGTAGAGCATTCAAGATTTGCAAAAGCAAGTCGGCGATACGCTGCAGCAAGTCTCGATCTCCAATTCCAGTGTTCATCTGTTCTGTAATTTGTCCGGCAAGGTCCCTTATCCAACCCGTGTTGTTTTCAAGCGGCATAACGGCTTCTTTCCCGGCTTCTCCAACCCACGCTAATGTGGGTTGGTCGATAATTCCACCTCGAGCGAGCCGCGGAATAGTAGGGATATTGAAGCCAAATTTTCCGCCTTTCATCCCGATCAGTTTGGCGATCCAATCCGGAATATCGATTTTGAATTTGTTAAGACCCCGGATGAGAACGTTGATGCCATCGATGATCATGTTGATCGGTTTCTTCACAATACCCCAAAGTCCATTAAAAACTTTAGAAAATATCGTTTTAATTCCGTTCCACGCACTGCTCCAACCAGACTTGAATTTCCCGGAAACATATGAAACTACGCCACCAAGTTTCGAGGTAATCCAACCAGCAACGTTTTTAATCGTGTTCCACGCACTGCTGACTACCGATTTGATTCCGTTAAAAACAGACGAAAAAACCGGCTTCAAATTATTGTTGAGCCAGTTCGCAACAGGTTTAATGAAGCTATTATAAATATTTGACCCGACGGTCTTTATGGTTGTCCATGCCCCATTTACCACGGTTTTGATTCCATTGAATACCATGTCAAAAACCGGCTTTAAGTTTGTTTTTAACCAGTTTCCGATGGGTACAACAAAATTGTTGTAGATGTAGGAAGCGACGGTCTTCAAAGTGTTCCAGGCCCCATTTACGTTATTTTTGATACTGTTGAAAACCGATTCGAATGCAGGTTTTAAAGTGTTTTTCAGCCAGTTTTCAATCGGTTTGATGAAGTCATTTTTGATGTTGTCCGCGATGGGCTTGAAGTTATTAAAGATGTTTTTCACATAATCGAAAAATCCCTTGAAGTTTGCCTTTGCAGCACTTACAAAAGTCGAGACAATATTTTTAATTGTGTCAACGATCGCTTTCCAAATATTAGATCCAGTCTTCCTAAAGTAGTTAAATAAGACAATGAGATTGTCGAAGAAATCCTTGAACGTTCCTTTTACCGCTTTTGTGAAGGCCTTAAATATATTCCTTGCTCCTTTAGCGAAAGCCTTGAATCCGCCAAATAACTTGCCAAACAACCACAAATCAAAGAGACTCCAAATAAATTGAAATGCTCCCTTGAATGTCCGTTTTACACCTTCCCACATGTTCGAGAAATCCCCGGTCAAGAGCGCGGCAAAGAATTCAACCAGGCCGAGAATGATGTCCAAAGCGCCGCTGATAAGGCCTTTCACGTTTTCCCAGAGCGATTTGACGATGCCTATAATGATAGGTGAAACAAATTGAACGACCGCAACAATACCATCGAAAATGTTTTGGGCCGCTTGCAGGATCATGGCCCCATTTTCTTGCCAAAATTTTTGAATTTTGGAGACCATATCTCCAACGAACTTGATGACTGCATCCACAGCTTGTCCGATGGCGGATTTTATGGCATCCCAAATGCCGAACACTTTCTTACGGAAATCTTCGTTCGTCCGCCATAGATAGACAAGCGCTCCGACGAGAAGCCCGATTACCCCGGCAACAATTAGGGCGGGGGCAGATATGCCGAGGATAGCCATTCTCAATGCTTTGAAGGCTTCTCTTAGGCCTGCCATGGCTTTTCCCCAGTTCGTGATCGCTTTATATGCGAGAAACGCCGCGGCCAAGCCGGCCAACGATGCAATGATTTCGTTATTGTGTTTCTTGACAAAGTTCGCCATGTTTTGAAATGCAGCCCGGACCTTTTCAGCCAATTCTTTGACACGCTTGGAAATCGTATTTGCGCCCTTGTCAAATGCCGATGTATCGATTCCTGGGGCAGGAATGGTTGATACTCCACCACCGCCGCCGGAACCCGCACCGCCTCCGGATCCGGAGTCAGACGGGCCAGTATCAACGGATGTTTTGATGTTTGTGATTTCATCGAAGCCCGCCAATGATTTAAAAACTTTCTTTTGGGCTTTAGAAATCTTCTCGGATGTCTTTGCTGTATTGCCCAACGCAGTATTTAACCCGCCGACTGCCGCCGTTTGTTGAGAGATTGACTGTGTTTGTGTTTTGGTTTGCTTAACCGCGTTTTTTCCAAAAAGCACTTGGAAGAATTGAGCAATTTTCGCGGTAATAGATTCCACTTTTGCGGCAAATGCCGTCAGGGCAGGCAATACGGCATTTAAAAGCGGCAAGAACGCATTGCCGAGGTTTAACTTTATGTTGGACAATATCGCATTAAATTGGGCCAATCGTGAAGAAGTGTTATTGGCCACAGAATTTCCAAATTTGGCTGAGGCTTGCTCCAATATGGCAAAATATCTAATCAATTGTTGTGTTTGGAAGTCTAATTGATCCCAGGAACGACCGTTCGCAAATTGCTGAAACGCTCGGGTGCTTTCTATCATAGCTATATTCACATTGATACCGAGGTCTTCAATGGCCTCGGTATTTCCCAAGAGACCACTACGGATCCGTTCCAAAACGTCATTCATGGTTCTCCCGGTTCCGCTGGCGACGATCGAGGCCGTTTTCAAAAGGTCTTGCGTATACTGCGCCGTTTGGGCTGTGCTTTGGCTGAACGAGCTGATCAGGTTCCCGAATACCGCACCATATTGAAGCGCTTCAGAGCGAGACATATTGAACGCTTTTGCCTGCGTATTGGCCCAATTTTCAAAAGATGCGGCGGACGAACCCATGAGGCGGTCAATTTGCCCGAGGCTTGCCTCGACATCAACGGCCGCGCTGGTGCTCGCCTTGGCAAAACGGCCCAATTCGATAACACCGAACAAAGCGGCTACCTTTTTGATTGTGCCGCTGATACTGCCGTGCAACCGATTTAGGGAGGATTGTACGCCATCCATAGACTTAGAAAGCGAATTTTGAACAGATCCGCTCAAACTTTTGGCGATATTATTGCCGATTGAGGCGACTTGCCTATTGAGCGGTGCTACCAAGTCTATGTCCAAACTAATTTTTCCAACGCTATCACCAGCCATTTGTTCACCTCCCTTTTAAAAAGCAAATAAAAAGCACCTACATGCTGTAGGTGCTAACTGAATGCTTGTCTTAGAATTTCCTGCAACTGCTTGATTTGTTTTTCTGCTTCTTTTTCATCAATGACCATCCGTTTGGCCTGTCTGTTGCGCCATTCGTTGCGGATTCTGTGTTGCGCTTTCGTGAAATGTTTTAGGATTTCTTTATCATTTTCGGAACGGATGGAGATGATCTGGCCAAGCGGTGTATCTGGCATTAGCCCGCTTAGCAAGGTACTAAATTCGCTCCAGGACATATCTTCTTCGTTTCTGAGGCGGATCCCGTACTGCTTCGCAAACGATGCCTCGATCAGATCCCAATCCTCATAAAGATCATACCATTTTTCACTGTCCGGTTGGGGATTCGCGAAATCGTTCCTCGACGGCTTCCAAACTTTCTCCCGTAATTCCAGCGATAACGGCCATCATAATGGTTTGATAAGCAGAAAAAGAAAGGTCCATCTCATTGATTTCTTTGACTGCCTTTTTTCCTAGCGTAATTTCCAAAATCTCATCGATGAACGACGGATCGTTTAGATTTGCGCTTTCCATTTTTTTCATCAGTTTTAGGACCGTATTTTTCCGGTCATCAATGAAATAGACCTTATCTTCAGCCAATTTCAATGCCGGTTTTTCGTTTGTCAGTTTTGCTGAAATGTCGATCATTTTCATGCGTTATGTCCTCCTTAAGAACCAGATCCGGCTTTGATATAGTTCGGTTTCCCGTCGGATTGTAATTCGAATTCAAGCCCGGAAACGTTTGTGGAATCTCCGCCGAATGGAGTCGTGACGTTGACAATGCAATCGAACTGCAGTTTATCACCGTTCGGGAATACAATTTCGGCTTTACTGGAACATTCCAGACCGCTTTTCCAGGCCATCGATGCAATATAGTCATTGCCCGGATCCCCGACATGACGTTTACCAGACAGGGAGATCGTGAACCCTTTTCCGGTCATTAAACGCCGGACCCAACCTTCGGTGTCCATCGGCGTCCATTCTTCCACGTTCCCATCAATGGACGGGCTGAATGTTTCCATATCTTTGATGATGACCATGTCCGTATCTGTGCTGTCTCTTCCATTAATCCCGATTTTGAATTGAATGTTAAACACAGGATATACTCCCAAATTGGTTGGCATGTCGATCACTACCTTTCATAAATAATTATGGTTTCGATGACATATTCATAAATGTTGTTGTCATCCGTCCCGACGCTGACCGGTTCATCGGTCCGCATTTGGAACATGATGACCCGTTTTCCGCCGATTTCGGCTGTTTGACCAAACAAAGCATTATAAACCTCTTGTGCCTTTAGTTCGGCCACATTCGCATTTTTGCCCCAATGCACCAAGATTGATATTGCTTTCGTAGCGTAACCCGTATTTGACAGGCCGCCGACCGCAATCCTTGGCGCCGGGCCTTGCGAATTGTAAATGCCGATGCATTGTTCTTTTGTTCCGTCAATTTTCCCAATGTACCAGTAGGGGCTATCAATGATCGTTTTTAGCCAATCTCTAATCTCCGCTAATGTCATTTGATCAGCCCCTTTGCTTCTTGTTTTAAGAAGAATGCAAATGTCTTTTTCACAAAATCCTTTTTCTCGCCGCTGATATACGGTTCTAACCATTTGCCCATGGCATTTGGGTTCTTATCCTTCCGGAAATTATATTCCGGATGCCAATAGAGTCGCCGGGCATATGGCGTATCATAGATCAGCGAAACAACGAATCTTTCCAATTCGGAATCATCGACAAATCCGCTACGTTCCAGTTCACCTATTTGTTTGGGTACGACCTGGGAAGTTTCGACATCGGTTTTTAACGCTTCGACAGTCAGCAATAGCGCCCGTTTTTGCGCTTGTTCCAGCCTTTTTAAAATCTTATTGTTCGCAATGAAACTGGCTCTTACCCTCATCACATCAACTCCAATTCGGTACTAAAAACCGTACCATCTGGATTTTTTGGGCGTATTGCCTGGAAGATGATTCTTTCCTGGCCCTCGACCTTCACAATGCCTTCAATCGGCTTCCCAGGGTTTATATCGCCTTCAATGATCACTTTTCCGGTCAACGTGACCAATCGTCTTTCAGCGTCCAGTACTTGCCTTGATTTGCTTTCATAAAAAGCAAGCCCATCGAACAGAACGCTTTCGACAGGCTCGCCATCTTCGGATAATTCGGTTTTATAAACCTTGACAGGAGTGTTCAAGATCCATTTCGGAAACGGTAATTTTCCCTTCATGTTACAGCCTCCTGTCCGCGAGTCCCGTAGGTTTTAAAAGATTGATCACGTTTTGCGTCGTTTGAATTCCTCCGCCGCCTTGGACCGATTGGAAGGACAAAGAAACACTGCCAGCGCTAAATCCTTGCAGCGGGAAATTCAAAAAATCGCCGTATTGGTATAGGAAATCAGCCTGTTGGCATACGGCTTTTTTGATGTTCTCTTGTTGGAATGGCGTCAAATTGTTGAATCCAATCACTACAATGCGGTTAAAAGTCAGTGAATCAATCTCATCAGAAGCCCGGGCAAGGGCCTTTTCCAGCTTTTCTTCCGGAATCAGCCCCTCCCCGTATAATTCGTAGTCTGCCGGTGTTGCGTAAGCCATGCAATCACCGCCTTATTTTTTGCTTGCCTTTTCGAGTTTTTCCAATTTCTTTTTTAGTTCCGCGTTTTCATCGAGCAATTTTTTGTATTCGGCATAGGTAATCGTTTTGGCCGGGGAATGCGCGATGATTTCTAATTTTTCCCCGTCATACTCTGCAATGTCGTATCCCAAATTGAGATATGCCGTTTTTTCTGCTTCGTCGATTTTTAGCTGCTTGTTCCCCTTTACTGCGTATAACATGGAATCCCTCCTCTGAAAAAGTAGAACGCAGAGGCATTAAGCCTCTACGTTCATTTGTACGCCGTCTGCTTTCCGTTCGATGATGAACAGGTCAGTATAACGGCGGTTTTGATACAGATAGCCGTCACCTTGCGTATGGCTGCCCGGAGGCCACAGATAAATAGCCGTGTGTTTGATCGGGGCCAATACAGCGGAAGGATGAACCAAAATCATGTTGATTTGTTTTGCGCCAACGCCGGGCACTGCACCGTCCGTAAAATCAAATACCGTTTTCATGCGATCAGACGGGACTTTCACCAGGGTGACGTCATCCAATTGGCGGACCACTCGGTTAATCACACCATTATTGGATTGAACGTTGATGAACCGTTGCATTTCTTGGGCTTGCTTCAAGAGTTTGTAAACATGCGGGGTTGCGTAAAGGATACGGCCGCTTTCGGGGACCGAAGCCTCGTCCATTTTTTCCATCAAATTGTCATAGACCTGAAGGACGTTTTCAATGGTTAAAGCCGTGGTATCCGGCGTTTTCCCCAACGCAACCAAATCCGCATAAAGCTTGCTATACCGGTACTTGTCCAGTTCAGGAATCGCTTGTTCTTGTTCAAACACGTTGGTGATATTGGCTGCCGAAAGGATTTGGTTCGTTTCATCAACATCCATCGCATCTACGAAGAATTCAACGTCACGGTCGAATGTCAGGACTTTCAATTCGAAATCGTTGGAAATGTTTTGCCGGTTCCAACCGCCGGAACGGTTGTGATCTTTATATCCGGCGACATCCAGACGCGGGATTTTGATGGTTTTCGCCCCGACGAATTGAACCCTGTCCGTCGTAAGGGCAGCAGATGTCAACTCCCTCGCGTATTTTTGCTGTAATTCGGACAAGAAAACATCCACATAGTTATAAGCCATTGTTTCATCTCTCCTTCATTAATTTTTCAGATTGCCAAAAATGGCGGCAATTTGTTCGTTTGTTGCAGAACCTGTACTTTGACCGGTTGCTCCGATTTTAAAACCAGGTTGACTTTGAGGATTTTCGTTTTGCTTAAATAAAAAAGCCTTTGACTCTTGCAGTGCTTTTAACTGCTCGTCAAGGCCTACCACCTTATCACCGTCAAGGACAAGTTTTTCTTTGTCGAATAAGCTCGCGACCAAATCCTCATCATGCACTTTCCCGGCGATGGCCCGCTTAATAGCGTTTGAAATCGCCAGGTTCTTTAATTCGGCTTCATATTTTTCTTTGGCCGCTCTGTTTTCTTTTTGCAATTCTTCGATTTGCTTTTTCAGTTCCTCACTTAAGCCTGCTGTTTTGCTCAAATCCTCGAGCTGTTTATCACGATCTGCCAGATCGCTTTCCAATTTCTTTTTGACCTCCGAAAGTTCATTGTACTTCTCTTTTGGAATGAAGTGTTTCGGCATTTCTTTGTTTATGCTGGAAACGACTTCATCAATTTTGGTTTCTTCTATGCCTGCGTTTTTGAGAATCTCTTTAATCCACTCCATTTTTCAAACCCCCATACTTTTTTATACTGGTCAGTGCCAGTTGAGAGTTGACCTTTATACTCCGGCCATGAGTACGCCTAGTTTTACGCCATGCGACAGGGCAAATAATAAACTACTTATGTGAAACCAATATAAAAAGCACCCTCATTTATTTTTCTGAGAGTGCTTTTTACTCAATAATTTCTATACTTTCAATTTCGTTTTCATATATCTCATAGCTATAACCGGATCCTGGTTCTGTTTCCACTCCAATACTATCAATCTCTGGTTCATTATCAAGAGCCTGTGTGTAATCTGTACACTTACCTTCAAACACCTGTCCTTCTGTATCGATTACCCTGATTCTCTTACCTACATATTCCCATAAATTCAAATCCATCACTTCCTTTTATATGGCACAATGTGAACTCCCTTTTTCGAATAATGTATCTTAAACCCTGTTGTTAAAACCTCTTCTCCGGTGTTTTTGTTCACAACCACCCCAATAATTTTATCCGATATAATAATTTCTTTTTTATCCCACTCACCTTTTTTCGTAAATCTTATTTCTCCTGTTCCAGCATATTTATTGATCAATTCTTGAACTTCTTCGGGGGAGATCGTTATGTAGCTCCGCCCGGGGATGTAATTGCTATGTCCTTTAATATGCTTACCTTGTCGACCCATATGAAGATTCTTTGGTTGCTTATCAGACTTTATATATCTCCTTATTTCTTCTATTTTCTCACGTTCAGCTGCTTGTTTCAATATTTCATTCCGCTCTTTAGAAGTCAATCCTCCTTCAACCTTTTCCCTGATATAATCCCGCCTTAATTGAGGATTTTCTTCTAAATGGGCTTTTAGCTTTTCTTGCCATTCTTTAACTTTAGCACTATATTTTGCTTGATTTTCTTCATCTAATGAACCAGCTTCAAGGCGTTTGTATTTCCGTATTTGTCGTTCATAGAAACGCTGCTTTTGTTCAGCTTTGTAATTGGCAAGCGCCTTTTTACTATCGGTTTTTGGTGGAAGTTTAGAAACTCCCGGGAAGAAGGTTGACAAAGTATGACGGCAATTTGGATGGAACGCTCCATTACTCATTGCCGTTGAAAGTAAAGGATAGCCCATTTGCTTGGATAATTGTTGGGCACGCTCTTTTGGTATCGATGTGTAGACATCATCGATCATCACCTTTCCCTGATAAGGCAAACACCAAGGGGAACAGTTATCATGTGTACTCATCACAACTGTATAAATGCCCCATTCATCACGCTTTTTTCCTTCGCCTAAGAATGTCGCTCTTTGGCTAGCGGTCCTCAAAGCTGTTTCGGCATAAGAAGCGATATCTACCATTCGCCCATCGGCATATTGAATGGTGTTGATACCCTTTGACAGAAATTCTTTTGTCGCCATATCTATAGCTTGGTTAAGTGTTTTAGCTCCTGCTGCCATGTTGACTTCGGCTTTATAGATCACTTGACGATAAACATCATCCATTTTACGTAATACGGCGAATTGGGCTTTTCTCAAGTCGTTTTTCACCGACTGTTGCAAGGCTCCCAGTTTCTTTTCGTTTACCTTGAAAAAACTTTCCTCTGGAGGCGCTTGCGGCAATAGATGATGAGGAATATTTTGCCCTGGCACTTTCGGTTCAAAATCAACGGGCAGCTTTATATCTCCCTCCACCCGAACAATTTCTTTTTTAAACGGTTTTAAAATCAAATTCACAAAACTATACCATAACGGCAAAGACATCCTTTCTCCTTTTTCATAGCTTTCTTGCAATACTTCATCCACTATTTTTTCTGCCTCATTCAAGGCATTTTCAATAATCTTTTTATTCCGGTTTCGGTAGGCATTGATGGCCCTTAATTTTGCCATTTGCCACATTTCCCATCGGAAACCTTCTTCCATTTCATCTTCTTTGTGTCTTTGGAAATTCCGTTTCAGTGAAGCAATAAGCCCCATTATCATTTCCTCAAAAATAGCGTTGATATCGTATGGATCCCGGGGCATTATTCTTCACCCTCATCACTCATCAAAAAACCTTGTATCACTGGTTCGTCATATTCTCTTACCTGGGGTTCATTTAATTCTACTAATCCCTGTTCCTCTTTTAATCTCCGAACCTCTTCGGCTTTCTGTTCATCGGTCCATGTATCGCCATAGAGTTCCTCTACTGCTTGTTCGATGGACATAATACCGTAAGTTTTCGCTTTTCCAACAGTTTCGACTACGGTATCGAATGACGGGGAAGCATATTCGCCGAATTTAATTGTTGCCCGATATTCCCCGGCTTTGCGGTTTCTCATGGTGTCATAGACTTTCAAAACGATATCTATCAATTGAGGAACAACTTCGTTTAGGCGCTCAATGATTTTCCCACGGGTGTAAAGTGTTGCCTTCTCCTTTTCCCTCTGGGCTTCTGCATTGTCGGTCTTTTTCAAGTCAATCCCCAATGTCGCCGGGCTGATGATGCCTTGTAAACACATATCCAACGCGCTGGCATATGTGCTAACAAACGCTTCATAATTAATCTCAGCCTGGACCATATCGATTTGATTTTTGGCATCTTCAGCCATAATCGAGCCAATCTTAATAAATTGATTATCAAATGGGTTTGGCCTCATAAGTTCACCAGTCTTTGGGTTTTTCGGTATTAGTTCTTCTGGGATATACTTTTGTACTCTTCCGGCCCGAATCGCATCTACCCATTGACTTATGACCTCATCAAGAGCATCAAAACTATCAGATTTCGACTCGAATAAGGACTTCCCCCTGTCAGGCCATTTCTTACTTTTGAAAAACATAAGTGGAATGGCCATAATAAAATCGCCCGCATAGCTGACATCAGCCAATTGGGCGGTATCGGGAATTGTGTTTAGCGGCACTTCCCTGCCGTCTGCATTATAAAGCTTGTATTTGATATAACCTTTCCCGTATGTTTCTTCCAGGCGGTAATCTTTGTCCTGGTATGTGTAGTCCGTATAAAAAATGATTTCCTGCAGCCTGCCCCTTACTTTCCTGTATTCAACCAGATCACCGCTATAAAATTCGATGATTGGATACTGCGTAACATCTGTATCCACTGATATTTTAAAAGCTCCATCACCATCGATAAGCGTATCGAGAATGGCCTCACCTAAGAGTTCGTTAAAATTGTTGTCTTTGGCGATTTCTTCCCATAAATTCGTTTGCTCTTGCGTTTCGAGTTCGATACGGTCCAAGTCGGCGATCACGATATCTCGCAATCGTTCGACGATCATGGCAGGCAACCCGGAATGAATTTTCCTGATGTTCAGGTCCGCGCTTGGGACGGCAGCCCAAAACCTGGATTTGCTGACCATGTCATTAGCCGTTTGCTTGTAGAATTGGTCCAATTCGGACGGATCGCCGCGATACCAGAGCCTATTCCTTAAAACATTCGTCCGGTAACTGAACGGCTCGGTAATCATGATCACCGGGTTTTCGGGTGCCGGCTGGATCCGCAGCATTTTCATGATCACGTTTCTCACCCCATTCCAGAAGCCCAAGACTATCACGCCCCTAATAGATACATCGTTTCCGCAACGCCCGTTGTGGCGTCCGGTGCATCGTCATGTTCGTTTTTGCCTTCTCGTTGGTATGTCGTCATAGCTTTGTAGTACTCCGGCCATTTGTCGCGCCAATTGACCGGAAAATAAATGTGATTCATGACCCATGTCGCGTTGGTATGAATCCTCGCAATTTTATTTTTTGATTGGTGAAACCAGCTGATATGGGTATAGTTACTTTTCAATTCGTTTTCCAGGATTCTTTTCACGTTCCTCGCAAATGCACGGCCGCCACTGTTGGATTCAATACGGGCCCTGTTCACTTTGTATTCATAATAAGCCTTTGCGACTGCAGGTTCCGTGACTTCCATCGGTTCTTTCGTATAGATCACATCCAGCACATAGGCTTCCTTGTTATATACGCCCCAAATGATGTTACACAGGTAATCATCGCCTTGGTCGGCCGTGTCGCAATAAGCATATATCCCGGAAAACAGGAGATTCCCGTTGCTGTCTTTCGGCAACTCGGTATATGTTTTAAAGCTCGTGTAAAGCTTCCCTTTCAGGTCAATGGGGATTTGCTGATAGTTCGCGCTGGCAATATCAACTCCCATGGCCCGGATCTTCATTTCATAGGATTCGCGGGAAAGAATTTCATCGCAAAGCATCGTCCCGTCATCTTGCAGGGCTTTCATACTGATATGCCGGACTTTCTTCTTTTCTTCGGCGAAATGTTCCAATGCACGCCCGGCTAAATCCTTTGTGGCCCACCGGGTCATGATAATAATGATTTTCCCGCCCTCTTCAAGCCGGGAAAGCATCGTATTCGTGAACCATTCCCAATGCTTTTCTAATACATTTTCGTTGTTAGCTTCTTCGGCGTTTTTGATCAGGTCATCAATGATCATGAGCGTACAGCCGAACCCTGTCGCTGTACCGGTTGGAGAAGTGGCAAGGTAATTGTTATATCCACCTTCCAAACTCCATAGATTCATAGCCCCGTCGCCTTTTTTGATTTTGACGTGCGGGAAAATGTCGGAATATACGATTTTGTCCTTATCGGCTTTTTCCTCTTGAATCCCGTTACGAACTGCCTTTGAAAAGTTTGTGGACAAGGTTTCATTATAGGATCCGGTCATGATTTTTTCATGGATGTTCTGGCCAAACACCCATTGAGCGAATAGCCCTGCTGTCCGTGATTTTCCGTGCCGTGGTGGCATATTTATGATCAACACATCATCATTCGAATAGTAAAAATCCTGCATTTCTTGGCAAAGATCAACTAGAAACTGTCTATCCTCTTTGTAAAAGTCGGGAGCCAGTAGATGGCAAAAATAAAAGAACTCACGTCGCGCGAGTTCGATCTTTGCATATTTTTTGATGGTCTCCTTATCCATCATTAATCAACTTCCTTAACTCTTCCGTTGTCAGTCCCTCGAACGGATTGTTGACGTTTAAGCCACCCGAAAGCTCGGTTTCTCTTTTATCCCGCCAAACATCCGGTTTTCGGTTTTTTAGCCAAAAGATTTGTGCTGTCACGTTCGGTTTTTCATATTTTTTTACCTGAACCACTTTGCCTTTGTTCGTTACCATTTCCTCTGTGTAATGAAAACCCAACGCTGATTTAAGAAGTGCGTTTTCGACTTGACGATCAACTACCTCTTTGCCCTTTTTTAAGGCCTCTGAAATCTCCGAATACTTCTTTTTCCATTCGTACAGGGTTGAAGGTGAAATTTCCATATTCTCGGCGATTTGTTCGTCCGTAAGCCCATCTCTAGCCCATCCTTTAATTTTCAGCAATCCCTCTTTTGTTATCCACTCCTGGTATTTACCTTTAGCCATGTCACATCACTCCTCCACCTCCGCCGTATTCTGATGGTTTTGGGCAAAAGAAAAAGCACCTCAATGGGTGCTTTATTTTTTAATTATTATCACCATTTTTGTACTTCTCCATTTTTCCAGGTAGCTCATATATGTGTTTTAAAAGTAATTCTGTAAATTCAAGCATTTGCATTGCGTCTTCCTTACTTATACTCGGTATTTCGTGTGTTGCTTCATTTCCTTTTTTTCTAATCATGTCTACCCAATCTCTACTATTTGGTGGTATAAAATGATTATTTTCTAAGAAATTCACATATTCAACAAACTTTTTACCAGGTTCTGCACCTTTATCTACAGATGAATTCATCAATATTTTCCTGCATGCTAAGACTGACGATGTATAAGCACCGACAGTAAAACATTTTCTGGCTTCATTATATAACTGTTCAACATCTTTTGGTAAAAACTCAATATCATTTCCAACTATTGGTCCTGGAACTTGCTCATCTCTATATATAAAAGTAGGCCTATTACATATGGGACAAATATATATAAAAGCTGGACCAAGTGGGGTATCCGCAGAATAATAATAAGTTGGACCAACTTTATTTCCGCAAAACCCACAAATGTAAGATATACCTAAAATCCCCCTGTATATGTTGTTTTTCCATTCACCGTTTAATTTTTTCATTTTTTGTCCCCCCATCTATTCACTTCGACAAAAGGAGGCATTTTCCTGCAAATAGAAAAATCACCGCGAAGGGTGCTTTAATAATTTATATCCACCCAAACGTAATAGATTGTTGTCCCTCATTTACTCTTATTACATAATATTTTCTAAAACTTTCAACCAGTGATGGCGGATCTGTTTTAATTGTTAAATATGAAGTTGTTTTTGTTTTTTTATCTATTTCATTCCATAACTTTACCGTTTCATAAAAATCTGATTCTTTGTTACTATCATTTTTTATCCATAGGTTTTTAGCCCTTCCTATTTCAAGTTTTTCATTAATAAACTCATGTCTTGATCTTTCATTACCATTTTCAACAGTTACATAAATATTGCCCTCAAATTTCATGTGGATTTCCGCCTCCTTTCATCTATCAATATTCGACAAAAGGAGGCAAAATCCTTCAAACATAGTAAATTGCTTCCAATTCTTCTTCGTTGTATTGAAACAGCATAAACCGCTTATGATTCCCGATGAACCCGTTGTCCTTGTGCCACTGATCGGTCTTGTTTCTGGTTGCTAAAGTTCTAACCATCATACCGAATACATCTTTTCCATCTTCACGGTGATAATGCCCAGTGTGGATCTCTCTCGTTTTGGCCTGGGCCCATTCAAGCGGAAATTCGACTGGGAAAATGTTGTGCAAATCCTTGCGGCCTTTGTCGCCGTGTGTAAATCCTATGAAGATTTCCCCAAATATATGGATCTTTCGTTCTTGGAAACTATCATCCACAATTGCATCTGGATATAGCCTTTTCAGCATTTTTACAAATGTCCAGGACAACGACTCATCATGATTGCCTTTGGAATATTTGATAGTAACTTTATTGGCTTGATGATGAGCCTCGTCAATAAGCGGAAAATAAAACTTCTCGGCATCTTCCCAGGCTTGGTTCATATTTACTTGTTCGATTTGTGTACCATTTGCCGTTGTTCCTCGGTGATTATCGTTATGCAGCATATCCTGGCCAATAATAAACAATACTTCTTCCCATCGGCGACTTATAATTTTTTCAAGGATCCGTTCTTGAGTCGGTTTATAATGTTCATAGGTGGAAATACCAAAATGTTGGTCGAAAAGAGGTATTTCTAACAGTTTTTTATTTTTAACTTCAACCGGTTTAATTTTTATATTAAAGGGCTTAACTTTTTCGATTTGTTCCAGTAACTTGTCGAAGTTAAGTCCCTCTTTTTTTGGTTTAACTGTAATCTTGCTGCTATAAAGAGTTTGTATGCCATCTTGTTTGGAGTAAACATTCCAAATGTTGCTTCTTGCTGATATCAATTCCCATTCGTTTTTATCGTAGCCATGGGCCTGAAGCAGATACTCCGGATCCTTAGCCTGTTCAGCTGTCATGCGAAGCAATTTATCCGATTTGTGGCTCCCATCTGGTAGGATTTCAACCGTTTCTTTATATTCAATTGGCCATTCCTTTTCAGGATACATTCGAAATCTCGCCCGACATTGCTCCGCGCGAAATCTTTTCCCGAATTTTTGTGTCATCAATTGCGCAATGTATTGCCACCGCGTCCCATGCTTCTGTACAAGTTCCAGCAGGTGGTTGTGTTCTTCGCTCGACCACTTCATTTCATCACCACCTAAAGGTAGCAAGTAACCACCGGCAAAAGTGCCGGTGGGAAAAGTCTGCGACGAGGCAGACAACGAAAAAAGCCACTCATCAACGATGAATGGCCGGTATGGTCCTACTTCCGGATCCGCAGCCGGTTTCAGACCGAATGAATTTTCTGAACCCGGAGCTCTAGGCCGCCCCGGTCCTACCTCATAGTTTACACACAAAATTTTGAAATAAAAAATCTGCGACGTTTACGCCGTTTGCGACGTTTGCGTCCTTTGCGTCGTTTGCGACATTTGCGACTTTTTAAAGATCTGATCGACAATAGAATCTTTAATTCGTCTGATATGAGCTTCAGAAAGCCCCATATGCCTTGCTATCCATCTGTACCCCTTCCCCTCCATAATCCAGTTCAAGACTTCATATTCACGTTCATCTGTAATACAATCAATGAATTTTTGAATGGCAGCGACCTTTTTTTCATACTGCTCGATCTTCTTCCAATGTTTCGACCGTCTAACCACATCCGCAAATACCGGATCACCCGGGTTCCCCTTCGGCCTTGGCAGACTTGCGTCCAGCCCGTACATGGCCGTTTTGCTGCTGACTTCATCATCCATTTGTTCCCGCATGATTTTGATAGAGTTCAGCATCCAATGATAGTTTTTGAGGATATTTTCAATTTCTCGCTTCGTCAGAGCCATTTTTTTGCCCCTCCTTCGCGTTTTTATCAACAACCCAACCATTTACCCTCGGACATCTTAAAAACGGGCAGAGACCGTCTTTTTTCACCCAAATACAGTTGTTACAAAATTTATCTTTATACCAATTAGACACTTTTCGTTTATTTCTCATAATTCCAATCCCTTCTACGTAAAATAAAAAGGGCACAAACTTCACCACGATTTCTCGCAGCAAAGAATGTGCCCCAGTTGTTCCGGTAGCAAGTATTTAAGTGTTTTAATACAGTAGTTTTTAATTTATTTTTCAATGTTAATAATGCTAATTTTTTTAATATCTTTGGTTAGTGAAACTGGATTAAAATATGTTTCTTTTAAAGCATAAATTGTCACTTCTTTTAAAAAAATATCCGATAAAAAATCCTGTTCCTGTGGTTTTTTTACAAAATCAAACTTACATTTTTTCATATTTTGTAAACTAATATCTTCACTTTCTAAAACTTCTAGTTCACCAATACAATCATTCGCATTAAGATTAAATATCTTTCCTTTCAAAATTATAATCTCATTCTCCAATTTTGTTTTTGTTTCAAATAAATCCCTCTCTTTTGTACTAAATATGAGTTTACTTTCTGTATCAGTATTTAAATTGGACAAACTGAATTCGTCCACACCTTTTTCGGGATTGACTAACTTAGAGACCCTTTCAAAATTTGGCTCTGCCATTTTTAAATAAGGTATTACTTCGGGTCTAAACTCTACTGTATTATTATTACCAGTAATGAGTAAAATCATGTTGTTATCACCTTCTAAACGAATTGGTACTCCTTCTGAATTGGCTTTTAATACCGTTTTTAAATAATTGTATCCATCTTTGATTAATGTCCAAATGTCTTTAGGACTTAACGTTAATACGTTTAATAAAGAACTCTGTGTTAATGCGGTTATATACATTCCCAATTCAATTATTAATGATCCTTCTTTAAATTCTTTTGCCTTTAGTTGAAAAACCTCTCTGTCCTTTTCAGTCATTCTTTTTTTATTACTAATTGTTAAATAAGACTTTTCAAAAACCCTATTGATATTCGAAAGTGCTTCAACCATTAGATAGAGATTTTTTTCCTTTTCAAATTCCCTTCCTGACATTCTGATAACGATATTTTGATTATCCATACTTATTCCTCCCCTGCCGAAATTATATAACTATTTCGACAGACAAGGAACATTTTTTGCCTTTTTATTTCTTCGTGTAACTAATCTCGTAATACGTCGGTTTCCCATTCTGCCAAGTGATGATCTGTTTTCCGAAACCAACACCCGGCTTGTCCACTTTCTCGATTCGCCCATCTATGACACGATATACAGCATTCTCCAGAAGCGAAATCTCTGCTATCATTTTTTCAGCGTCTATTTTCATCTGGACCCCTCCCGTGCTAAAATTGAAGTAGAACAGAACATACGTTTCCGCCGGGAGTGATCCTGGCTTTTTATTTTTTCAATTGTGGTTATTAGACAATTACAAAACCAATGTTGTCTATGACTCAACTCCTATGGTTCTATCCCCTTCACTTTGCACCTGCTACCCTCTTATTCTGTTCAACTTGTCCCATTTTGACCCCCAATTCTTCAATCTCTACCTCTATCCTCGGCGTATCACTGTACCACTTGGAAATATGGAGATCTACCACTTGGCTGTCATCTTTCCAAATTACGTTTTTCAGGGCATCCTTGATAGCTTTTACGTAATTATCGACGTCGGGCTTAGTTATGGGCCGCAGTTCCCCCTTTTCCGCTGCCACTCTCTTTTTCTTGCTGAAACTTTTCAAAGTAGGTTTATAGATTGCCACTTTCATGGATATGGGCCCGGTAAGTAACTTCTCAGGTTTGTGTTGCGATGCCACCAATCGAATATAGTGTTTGTAGTCTCGTGATTTTTTCGGGTCATACATACGAATATTACCGTTTATGTTTGTGGCCCTCGGCCGCCCCTGGGCAACCGGCTCGCCGTAAACCGTAAACCTAATCATCGTTTCACTTCCTTCATGACCAATGCAGCATATCCCCGATCAAACTCTTTGATCTCTCCAATCTGTTTCCAGTCACGGCTTAAATATCTCTCATTAAGTTTTCGTAAGGTGTTGAATTTGCTTGCTCCGCGCACAATCTCGTAAACTTTGTTGTCACGGATCCATGCCATTAATACCCACTCTCCCTATGTTTTTCTTTCCCGACATCGGCCAGATGTTCTTCATGTTCCCGCTCACTCTCTTCTAGATCCGGACCAAAGCAGTTCTCACAGACATCAAATTCTTCTCTCTCATGCGTGAAAAAATTCTTTCCCACGAATTTTCTTCCATTCGTCTCTTCACCACAGAAATAGCATTTCATTTTTATACCTCCTCGCTCAGCTTTACAATCTCGATTTTTTCAAACTTCAAGTCTCCGTATCTTATCAACTCATAAATTCTTTCCCAGTAACTTTTTAGGTTAATATTTCCTTCGATGGTTTTTGCCTTTTCCCTATCCGGGACTAAAACTATATCCAAGATCGCCTTCCCTTTGTCATACCACCCACCCGCTGCTGCTTTTCCTATTTCACGTTCACTTATTCCCGCAAAATATTTGCCGTCAATTTTGATTTGGTATATGTTCATTTCCCTTCGCCTCCAACAAATGGGGATGTTCGAAGATGTTGCCAATAACTTTAATTTCAAGGTCATAAGGTTCGAATGCAATATTAAACGGGTGAAATCTCCCATTCGATTTAGTTCCGAAAGAATACTCTTCAAAAACAACTTCTCCGATTTCATCAACTTCCCAATATCCTTGGACAATACTCACCGCCCCAAATTCGCACAATATCCCCCTCATAAATCTCTCGCCCGTTTCGGTCATGTAGGCCAGTAAATTGCATCCAGATACCTTTTTCGTGGCCAACCAAATCATCATAAATCCCGGTTCCGCTCAAATACTCCTTTTTCGAAAGAATATACATTTCCTTAAGCTCCGGGTTCCAAACCCGAAACCTAATAATCTCTCTCACATTCATCCCTCCTAAAACGGCAAATCATCGTCCGAAACATCAATAGGATCGTCGCTATCCCCAAACGGATCGCCATACCCATCCCCCGGAAATGGTTCGTCTTTTTCCGGAGCATTCGTTCTTGAGTTTTTCGGTTCCAGAAATTGAACACTCTCCGCCACAACTTCCGTCACATACACTCTCCTGCCGTCTTGCGCTTCGTAATTTCTTGTCTGCAGCCGGCCATCAACTCCGACCAAACTCCCCTTATTCAAATAATTGGCCACGTTTTCTGCTTGCTTTCTCCAGACGACGCAGTTGATAAAATCTACTTCCCGTTCGCCTTGCTGATTCGTATAGGTCCGGTTAACGGCCAGGGTGATGGTGGATACGGGGATTCCGTTTGGCGTGTAACGTAGATCGGGATCTTTGGTTAGGCGGCCGATTAATACAACCCTATTGATCATTTTTCTGCCTCCATTCCAGCGACATTGTCATTTTTCTATCAACCTCTCAAAGGTTGATGCAGAAAATGCAACTCAAAACCACTGATTTGCCTCGGATTCAACATCAATCTGCCTGAACGATGCAAGAACCCACTCTTCTTTCAGTTCCTCATACGACAGTTCATCAAGCGGAAGCCCATCTCGTGATGTATAGACGTTCATTTTATGCAGCTCTTCGATTATAAACCTCCGTTTATACTCAACCGCATCGTAAAGAACGCCCATACGTTCACACCCCCTCATGAGCCAAATTGCTTTAACTCTGCTTCCAATTTCCGCTTTTCCTCTTCGAAATTCTCAATTTTTTCATCATTGGATTCAACCGGCTGCCATTGGTCGAACCACTCCGGAATAGCTTCCTTCCGGACGGGCCGACCCGATTGATTGTGGCTTTTTCGCTTTTTCCTGAACTCTTCTTCCTCCCGTTCAACATCGGCCATTGTCCGGATCCCTTTTTTGGCCCATCGATTCAAGATCGATCGAGCATAGCTGTATTTGGCTCCGACTTCTGCTGCTTTTTCGAATGCGCGGCAAATAACCTCTTCTGAAAGCCCTTCTTCCATAAAGGCTCTAATCTCTTCGATCTGTAAGGGAGACATACTTCCGCCGAAACAGACGGTGTAGGTTTCGAAGCAATTCGCGCGTGTATCGCGCGTCTCAGCAGCAGTAGTAGATATATTATTAGTTTCTTGTTTTTGTTTTAGTTTCTGTTTAAGTATGGTCAAGGATTGGGTGTCATATTGGTATGCCGATTGGTCAGCGGATTGGTATGCTGATTGGTCAAGTGATTGGTCAAGTAATTGGTCAAGTGAGTTGACCAATGAGACCATTTTATAAGTCGGGGCTTTCCCTTTTTTTCCTTTTTCGTATTCAATTAAGCCTTTCTCTAAAAGCTTTTTTCGAGCATCGACCAACCCTTGCTTGGAGAGGCCGGTCAATTTCTCTACTAGGGGATTTGGCGCAGTGAATCGTTCTTTCCAGCCAGTCATATTGTTTATGGCCATCAGTGTGTGCCATAACGCAATTGCACTGGTGGGCAGATCGTTCAGTAGCAGCCAATCCCGAAAAGCTTTTAATTCTCGGAGGTAATTCATGCTGTTTCACCCCTTTCCCGTCCGATCACTCGGGGTTTTCTTTTTGCTCGCATATAGCAAAATCGCCTACTACCTTTTTCACACGGTATTCCGGGTATCGCTGCATATACTCTAAAACGAATCTCTTAAACTCTTCTTGATTGCGCGCCTTCTCCCGGATCCAACCGGGAAGAAGGACGCGGTATGGAACTTGCTTCATCATTCAAAATCGATCTCCGCTTGTTCGGCGCCTTCATCGGTGCTTTTTTGCTCTTCTTTTTGTTCTTCGTTCAGATTATCTTGCACCGAAAATTCCACATCGATTGCATCTTCATAGACCGAATGGGCATCATCGGTAACATCCTTCCTGTATGTTTCATCTTGTGCCGCGGCCTGTTGAATCTCGATGCTAATGGGCAAATACTTCCACATGTGGCGGATGACGGTCTTTTTCGCCATTTCTTCATAGTCCGTCACCCACGGTCCCTTGTCGGCCGCTTTGGAACGTTTCCTGCGTTTTTCGATTTCTTCTTTTGGCATGAATTCGAATTGGTAGCCTCCGTCTTTGAAGTGGGCCACGGCATAAACACCGATCATTTTGCCGCGGTCTGCTTCCATGCTCGGCTTATGCTTCAATTTCGGCTCTAACCCGAGCTCATATTCGAATTCGTCCTTTTCATATACAACATGTGCATAGATGTTTTGGATTTGTCCGGATCTACGGGCAAGGTCTATCATTCCTTTATAGCCAATGATGAATTGGACGTCGGTTTGACCCGTTTTTCCATTCCGAAAAGGAACGAAATAGCAATGCCCGATCAATCCAGGTTCCAATCCGAGCTGTGCAGCCTGCATAACAGCACCAAGCAAGCTCGGGATGGAAGCCTGCAAAAGTTGCGGATTCGTTCGTATCGTGGTTAAAGTGATCCGCGCCATGCGTTCTGCATCAAGATGCCTCGGGAGGGCTTTTTCGATCTCCGGGCCCATTTTTTTGAGATAGTGTGCGATCGTATTCGCCGGATTTGCCGGCTTGTTTTGGGCTTGTGATTGGGTTTTATTGGCGATTTCTTTCTTGAGAGTAGCGTTTGTAGCCATTTTTATTTGACCTCCTTAATTGTGAATCTTCGAGATATAGATGACTTGAGATATTGTTCATAAATGTCAGGACGTTCAGCCTTGAGACGCTTGGTATCGATGCGATTTGATGTGTACGTTTTCCATGAGACGATATGGTTCGCCGTTATCCCGCGTTCGAATTCCCCGAGCATTCCCTTGAGCTTGTTCTCATAGCTTTTCTTTATCTCGGTGAGTTCGTTGATCTCCGCATTCACTTGTTCGAGCGCTTCGATTAGTTTGTCTGCCTCCGGCGGCAATTCTGTCTCGGTGTCCGGTTCTGCTTCGGGATAGAGTGAACGGAGCAGTTTCTCGGACGCTTCCGACCCATCGAATTCCGGCGGGATTCGCGGAACGACGTGGCCGTTCCAAAATTCTTCTTCTGCTTCGATGAGCATTTGAATGATCTCATCATCGCGTTCAATCTTCTTATATTGGAATTTGTTGCCTCCGATGAGAACCGCGATCCACCAAGCATCAAATCCAGTTACAGCCATATAGTGCTGGCATTGGATGAGATACGGCGCAGGAACTTCATCGCCAACCCATTCGTCCTTGAGGTATTCGCTGGCCGTTTTGCATTCAAGGCCCGCCCTCTCGCCAACGATCAGCCGATCCACGTTGGCCAACATCCATGGATATTCAGGATGTCGAAGGATTGCATATCGGTTTCGAACTTTTTTTCCAGTTCGACGAGCAAATTCTTTAGCGATGACATCCTCAAGGACTTGTCCCCAATATGCAGCTTCCGATGACTCGTCAGATTCAATTTCGCCGATTTTCTCCATGTAAAGCTGCATCGGAGATTTCCATTTGTTCAGACCTAAAATTACCGCTGCATCGGATCCGCCGATTCCATGTGTTCTTTCTTTCAGCCATTCCTCATGGGTCATGTCTGACGTGTTGGCCAATACTTTCGCCATTTTGCACACCACCTCTTTCGTGGTATAATGAAAGCAAAGCTATTTTTCATATGGGTTTTAACTGGGCCCCTGTTGCAAGGGGCTTTTATTTTGCAATTTTTTCTTCGGCCCCTAAAATTTCAAGGACCTGAACCGTTTCATAGAAGAGCTCGTCCTTAACGAAAACGCAGTCGTCGATCACCAGTAACTCGTCGCCGGGATAAATCGTATTTCCTAAGTCGTCCATTCCCACGGGCTCTTTCTTTGGTTCCGGGTATCCATGCCGGCGGATTGCGGTTACAACAGGATGTTCCAGCTCCATGGTTTCACCTCCTTTTTTATGTACATATGGGGTAGGCAGGGATTTGCACCCTGCATGTTGCGAACCCCCTCGACCCTTTCGCAACTCCACGGATTATACGCAAGCGTCAATCCCCAGTAGCGTCTACCTATTCCGCCACTACCCCAATCGGCTCAAGCCGATCAATACGGCCGGGATGGGAGAGGGGAAGGAAGGAGGGATTTCCCGGCCATATTGACGGGCTCGAACCCGTCTGGTATATTGGTTTTAGGAATGTTTTCGATAGCTCAGCTATCGCTTTTTTTGTGCTTTTTTTCTGTCTCAATCAGATCTTTGATGCAAATTGCAAGCGTCGCCACAGTCATTAGGAAGGTATAGATGTAGAAGAACAATTGATACCACCACGCTCCCATAACCGGTCCATCATCTCGATGGCCTTGTCGAAATCGTCGCGCGAGATTCGATACCTGTCGATGAAAATTTTCTTTTCCTTGTCAGCTCTGAAGATGATCGTATCAATGTATGTTGAAAGAAAAATTTTATCTACCACCCAACCACTAACCATTTCCAAACTGTAGAGGTATCCGTTTTCTTCGCAAATCTCGATTTCCCTCCGAATTCGCTCCGCTAATTCTTTCCCGTATCTCTTTTCAAGCTCAACGATATTCACTGCACTCATAATCCCAGCTCCTTCCGATATGTTTCCAAGCCCCTGGATTTCGACAGTTCAGAGATCAATTTTTCCAGTTTCTCCTGGGATTTTTTCTTCTCGTTCAGTCTGGCCAATTCTCTGATGGATCTTGTTGCGTTTTCGAAGTATGCCAACGCTTTTTTGTAGTCCTCTCGAAGCACTGCATATCTCGCTTGATCTAAGCAGTATGTAGCGCACATCATTTCAGCTGTTGCTTCTCGTTCGTCCTGGGGAAGAAAATGCTCCTTGACTAAATCCATTCAAATCCATCCTTTCGCTTTCCAATACGGTTTTCGTGACCTAATACATTCCTTTAGGCTGATGTCGTATTCTTTGGCCAAAATGGCCTTCAAATTGGCAATCGCCATTTCTGCATCCAACAACTCATTAATGATGTCTTTGATACGCTGTTTTTCCTGTTCGTTGGTTTCCCCAGGAGGCTTAATCAGACTAACCTCATCTAAAATGTTTTTAACCTCGGTAATTTGCTGAATGGTGAATTCTTCCACCGCCAAACGGTTGGTAAACTCGATCGCCCTTCCAGTCAATCTCGGTGCTGTGTATCCGTCAGAAAACTGATGGAGTAACTCCAATGCATATTCCGGGCAGTCGTAAATTTTCATAGAAGCCTGGGCGATATCTTTATGAAGTTTCCTGTGCCCGTGTTTGATATTGCTTACAAGCTGTGGAGAAATATTCAGGTCTTTGGCTATTTGGATGCCATCCAACCCCTCCTCTTTTTGGAGTGTTTGGATCGCGGAACTGGCGTAAACCGAATTTTTTATCAAATCCTCATCCTCCTTTGCATAGATAACATTCTTTTGTTATGCACCCATGTAATTTAGAATTAAGGAAGCAAGACCCTTAATTTGCCGTAATCCTTTTGCGGCTCATTAATTATTTCCGGTTGCGACCTGCGTTCCACCCACTGGTCGATCAGGTCTTTTCTGAAAATCCACTTCCTTCTACCAGGAAATCTAAGCACCGGCAACCCTTCTTCGTGAACGTATTTCCGAAGAGTGTTGACGCAGACTCCCAAGTATTCAGCGGCTTCTTTTGTGGTCATGGTTTGCATTTATATCACCGCCTTTTGTTCTTGTTCTTTTTTCAAACGATTGATGATATACATTTGACCTTTGGGTGTCACTCTCATGGTCAACCATGTAAATGATCCTTTGTCAGTTTCTTTAACGCCTTGAGAAATCTCAAAATAGCCTCGATCGATGTACTCTTGATACGGCTCGTTTTTACCCGGGAAGATAAGTTTCCATTCCCGTAGCTTCTGGTAAAGCCGACGCTCGCCTATATGGATTCCTTGCTTAGATATCAATTTTGCGACTTCACGGACCAATAAGCTTTTATCAGAAGCCATGCAAGTTTCAGCAAAGCTCACAAGTGGTTTTTGTTTCTCAAGCGTTTGCTCAGCTGCTAAACGTTTTTGTCGTTCTTCTTTGAGCTCAGTAGCAAGTTTGATTATTGTGTCTGGATTTAGAAGTACTTCCTCAATCTTTTCAGGCGTCATGTAGGCCCCGTGTTTACGGATCGTTGGGATAACTTCGTGCGTGACCCAGCGCTTAAATTGTTTGGCTTCGGGTTTTCGGCTAAGAAAAATAAGATTGTATAGCCCACTTTCACTAATAATGGTTGTTTGTTGTTTTCTTCCGATGGAGTCGGTAATGCCGACGGCATCCTTTTCATCATCATCAAGTCGGGAAATTGCATCACGATTATTTTTAATGTCCAAGATGTCGCAAACATCTTTTGCCACAAACCACGGTTCGCTATCTTTTAGGATGGTGCGAACTTGATTCTCTTTGAAATGGAATATTTGCAACCGTTCCATTACATCGCCTCCTTTATTTGAGATTTGCTTTTTTCGTCAGAATACAACATTTTGTTGTCGTCACTATCAAAAAAAATACTTTCTACATCTTTGTCGAAAATTTTGCAAATAGCTACAGCAATATTAAGTTTTGGTGTTCTTACACCTTGTTCTATCATGCCATAATAACTTTCAGATATTTCGATTTGATAGTGTTCTTTAAGCAATTGGACAACATCTTTTTGAGTTAAACCTTTACCTTTTCTCACTGCAATAAGAGTATCCCTACGTTGTATCATTTCGCACCTCCCAACGTTTTGTTGTCTACATTGTACCCAACATTTTGTTGGTTGTCAACACTAAATTTCAATTTTTTGTTGTATTTTTTCTTAAGCCTTTAAAACCCAACTAATAGTTGTATAATATAGATAAATCCAATTAGATAAAGGGCGATGGGTATGTCAATATTGTCAGAAAGACTAAGATATTTAAGAAAAAAACATAAATTGACTCAAAAACAAGTAGCTGAATATCTGGGAATAACAGAAAGTGGCTATGGTTATTACGAACAGGGAAGAAATCAACCTTCTTTAGAAACGCTTTCAAAATTAGCCGCTAAATTCAATGTTTCTGTTTCTTATTTAACAGGGGAAACAGATGATCCTAATCCAGTAAAAAATAATCTCCCTGAATTAACTCCTAAAGACGAACGAGATATAGCCAAGCAACTTGAAAAAATCCTCGAAAGCATGGATTCAGATACAGCTTTAGCATTTGATGGCGAACCATTGGATGATGAAACAAAAGAATTGGTAAAGGTAGCAATAGAAAGCAACTTACGGCTCGCTAAGCAAATCGCAAAGAAAAAATTCACTCCAAAAAGTAAAAAATAGGGAGTGAATGCCCTTGAATTGGATTATACGTGCAATAGATACAGAGATAAAAAAGCACAAGACAAATAATCCATTTGAGATTGCTAAATCAAAAAACATTGTAATTCGATATTTTCCTTTAGGTTCCACTCTTGGTTTTTATATGAAATATTGTCGTCAACAAATAATAACACTTAATTCAGACATGGACGATCATTTAAAGAATTTTGTATGCGCTCACGAACTTGGACACGCCATACTACATCCTAATGAAAATACACCTTTTTTACGTAAAAATACTTTGTTTTCTACAAATAAACTTGAGAGAGAGGCAAATGAATTCGCTATCAATCTTCTTTTATATGGGGAAAAATTAGAAGATTATGAAACTAAATACGACATTTTGAGGGAGAATGGCATACCTTATGATATGGAAAGGTTTATCTAATTTATTAAAAAACCAAAACGAGGAATTTAAATCACCCGGTCAAACTGAAGCACAGAAATTATTAACACAGTCGATGTATGAAAAAAATTTAAAGAAAAAAGAAGAAATTTTATTAAAGTGCTTAAAACTAAGTCAAAACAATCCAATTGATTTACATTACACTTATAACCATTTGATAGATTTATATTATAAACAACGGGAAACAAGATCAGATGCTCTAAAATTATGTATTTATTATTGCTTAAAGGATATTGAATTGTTTCCTAAATTTAAAAAAGCTTCAATTGAACAAGATCTCGCTATCAAAAGAAAACTACAAAGATTGTTTGCCCATGATAAAGCTGAATTTAAACGATATGAAAAAGAGATTAAGGAATATAAGTGGAATCCACCTCAAATTCCCTCATTTAAACGTTTGGCCATAATATATGAAAAAATGGGTAAGTATGAAGAAGCAATTTCTGTTTGTGAAAAGGCAATTCGATACGGTTTAACTGACGGTACAAAGATTGGGTTCAAAGCCAGGATTGAGAAAATAAAGAAAAAGATGAAAAACTAAATGCTTTGCTGTGGGAACATCTAATCAAGATGTTCAAATAAAATCTAAGGGGGAAGTAAATTTGAAAAAGTTTGCAGCATTATTATCCACTGTGTTTCTAGTACTGGCCTTGGCAGCATGCGGGGGAGGTAGCGAAAGCTCGAGCTCCAACGAAAAATCATCTGGAGAAAAAGAAAAACAAAAGACGGAAAAGAAGGAAGAGAAGAAAACATACGGTATTGGCGACACTGTAGAGATCGATGGGGTAAAATTCACGCTGAAGAATGTTTCTCTGACTGATGAAAGGAACGAATTCGCAGAAACAAATCCTAAACAGGTCGTGAAAATCGAATATGAGATTGAAAATAATGCCAAAGAAGAAATTCCAATCGGCGGGGATTTGCAAGTCTATGATGGAACTGGTAATCAGGTAGAATTGTATCCGCTTGACAACACGATGGGAAGCTTGCAGCCGGGAAAGAAAATGCAATGCGTCGAACATTATGGGATTGAAAAAGGACCTATTGAAATTTATTTCCAACCGATGTTCAGTTTGAAGGATCCGGCAATATTTAAAGCGGATGTTAAATAACAATTTACTGAAAAAAATGAGCCCTATTGGGCTTTTCTTTTAATCCAAAAACAGAACATACATTCCCTTGAAGGGGGTGACATGTTTTTAGTATGGACCACTCCTTTTCAAAAGATTTCTAACCTCATTGAATAATGTCAGTCAGCCATTGAAAGAGGAGGAAAAAGATGGAGAAAGACAAAGTAACAGGTTCAGTAACTCAAGTAGGTAAAGAAAAATGGCAATTGGAAGTCAATCTTGGTACTTATGTAGACCCTAAAACTCTTAAGAAAAAGCGAAACCGCAAATATCGAACAGTAGAAGCCAAAAACAAAAGGCAAGCTGAAGTTTTACTAGCTCGATGGATTGCTGAATTAACTGATGTTACATATTTCGAACCAGAAAAAATGTCTTTTGTCGAGTTTGTAAAAAATGAGTGGGAACCCCGATGTGCTAAAAAACGGTTAGCACCAACGACTTACTATCAATACATGCGTTGTGTTAATAGCCGAATTCTCCCGGCATTTCAGTATTTACGAATGGATCAGGTTAAACCGAAACATATTATTGATTTTCTCGACAACTTGGAAGAAGAAGGAATGAGAATGGATGGGAAAGAGGGAAAATTATCAAGCTCAAGGGTTTACTACTTTTATCGCGTATTAAATAATATATTCAATTTTGCTGTTGAATTACAAATTTTGAAAGAAAATCCTGTAAAAAAAATAAAGAAACCTAAAGTGGAATATAAGGATGTCGAAATATATACCGCAGAAGAAACCGCACGCCTTTTAAAATGCCTTGACACTGAAACAGATGTGCCACACTGGCAGATCATCATCAAACTTGCAATTATCACAGGTATGCGTCGCTCTGAGTTGTGTGGACTTGAGTTTAAGCATATTGATTATGAAAATAATGTCGTCCGCATTAGGCAAGCCTTAACATATACTTCAGAACATGGATATGAAATCCATGAAATACGGAAGGGAAGTCGCTCGTCAAAAAAGAGGGATGTTTATTTGCCTAAATCATTAGTGGAGGATATAAAACAGTTGGAAGATCAAAGAAACTTAGAGCGAAAGTCTGCACGAAATTTATGGCAAGACGGGAAATATAATTTCATTCTAGCTCATGAGGATGGGCGCCCTTATAATCCTAGATCAGTACAACAATGGTGGGAACGGTTCTTGAAAAGGCATAATTTAAAGTATATTAATCTTCATGCATTGAGACATACATCTGCAACGTTATTAATTAGTCTAAACACTCATGCCAGGACCATTTCCGAACGCTTAGGACATTCAAATACAACTGTGACGATGGGAAGATATGGGCACGCAATTACAGAAGCAGATAAGATTGCTACAGAAAAACTAGCCGAAGCAATCAATTTAAAATAATAATAAACACCAATAAAACCCACCATAAACCATTTAAAAACCCCTATTTGCCTGTCATATGCCTGTGAAACATCAAAAAAACAGAAAATGTTCCACAAAAAAAGCGACTCTTGAATACTCAAGAATCGCTTCATATCAACGTTTTATGTTTAAGCGGAAGACGGGACTCGAACCCGCGACCCTCACCTTGGGAAGGTGATGTTCTACCAACTGAACTACTTCCGCATGGGTATATTTCGGGGAATTTGAACTTCGCCCCTTGTCTGATCGGAGGTCTGCTTCCTGAACCGGACCGGCTCAATTGCCGGCAAGGCTGATTCTTTGAATGGAGGGGGACGGATTCGAACCGCCGAACCCATAAGGGAGCGGATTTACAGTCCGCCGCGTTTAGCCACTTCGCTACCCCTCCGTATGATGCCGACTGCAGGACTTGAACCCGCAACCCACTGATTACGATTCAGTTGCTCTACCAATTGAGCTAAGTCGGCCTGTTGAAGAAGAATGTTGATTTCCGTTTTGTTTCAGCCGTCCCGCTCCCGGTTCGTCGTTTCAAGGGGAACGATGGGATTTCGCTCGTATTGGCCACATGCCTTTGCGTTTCAAGGCGTATGCGGCGGACTTTTTTCTACCGACAAAGTGTATTATAAAGGAGAAATGCGACCTAGTCAAGCCCCCGCAATCATTTATTTACAGGGATTTGGTTCGCCCCCATTAAATATTTCCGTGAGGCCTGGCCTCCATCCGCCGCAAAGAACAACCTCCTATCAGGCGGAAGAGAGACATTTCGCTCAAAAGCCGGGCCGCCGGCCGCAAGGAGATTGATCCATAGGGCGCGCGACAGTGGAAAATAAATTTCCGCGATCATTTTTGCATGCTGTCCGATTCGCGCCCGAGCGCCAATGCGGCCCCCGAACCCTTTTTATGCGCGGGCCGGATCCCAGAAGCCGCAGTCAAAAAACCGCCAAAGCACCGGCCCGATTCCGGACGCCCGGCAGCAGGCCCGAAGCTTTTTCCGAAGGGCGAAAACATTGTATAATGGAAAAAAAGGAGCTGGAACCATGAAAAAAATCGCTTTTGAAGAAGAATGGAAGCGGGGAAAGATTCCTTGCGAACTGTTCCTGCATGATCCGCCTTCCGACGGTTTGGCCATCGTTCTTCCCGGCCGGGGATACACGGCGAAGGCGCCGCTCCTCTACTATGCCTCCAAGTATTACTTCCAAAAAGGGTTTGACCTTTTGCAAATCCATTATCACGACATCCTTCCCTCGACAAACGAATCCGAATTTATTGCGGCTGTCCAGGAAACGGTCCGAAACTTTTTAAACCGGCACCCGTACGCCAATTTCTGCATCGTGGCCAAATCGATCGGGACCATCGCCCTCGCCCGGCTGTGCAAATGGGACGAATTCCGGGAAGCGAAAGCCCTCTGGCTCACTCCTCTCCTGCACAGGGACGATGTTTTTCAAGGATTGAAAAACAGCCGGCAAAAGGGGCTCGTTGCCATCGGTAACGCGGACCCGGCGTATGCCGGCGAAAGGTTTCAGGAATTAAAGGCCAATCCGAATTTGGATCTTCTTTTGATCCCCGGTGCCGATCACAGCCTAGAACTGGAAATGGATATCGAAGGTTCGATCGATATTTTAAAGACTTTGCTTGCCGCCGTAAAAAAACTTTAATCAACGCCAACCCGCCTGCGGAACGGGCCCGGTTCCCGCTTCCAATTCCGAAGAACCGGAGGAAAATCGGCTCCCGGCTTTGTCCCCCAGCGGCCTGATTTTCCCTAAAGTTTTGCGTCCGGCCCCTTTTCCGCAACTTTGGCGCCTTATCCCTTTCCTTCCGGCACTTTTGCATCTTTCCCAAACGACACAAGAAAGGAATCTTGCCAATGGAATCCGTCCGGATACGCGAGATCGTCCTCCATCATATCCATATCGGCCTGAAAAGGCCTTTTCTCGCCAGCCACGGCGCCACCCGGCAGAAAACGATTTGCCTGGTCGAAGCCGTCGACGCAGACGGGATTTCCGGCTGGGGCGAAACGGTTGCCCTGCCCGGACCTTTTTATAACGAGGAAACCTACGAAACCGCCGTGCATATCTTGAAAGATTTTATCATTCCGGCCGTGTTGGGGAAGACCTTCGGCCATCCCCGGGACATTCGGCCGTCGGTCTCGATGATCAAACGGAATTATATGGCAAAAGCGGCGATGGAGACCGCCCTCTGGGACCTGTACGCCAGGAAAAACGGGAAGCCCCTCTATCAATTGCTCGGCGGAAAAAACCGGCTGGTGGCAGCGGGAAAAAGCATCGGGATGCAGGAATCCCCGGCCCGGCTGGCGGAAAAAGTCGAAAAAGCCCTCCAGGAAGGTTTTCAAAAGATCAAAATAAAAATATCCCCCGGAAAGGATTTGGCCTATGTCGGGGCGGTGCGGAAACAATTCCCCGATATCCCTTTGATGGCCGACGCGAATTCTGCATACACCCTAAAAGACATGAACCGGCTGAAGGCATTGGACGAATACGGGCTCTTGATGATCGAGCAGCCCTTCGCCTCCGACGATCTGATCGATCATGCCCGTTTGCAAAGGGAGCTGAAGACGCCGGTCTGTCTGGACGAAAGCATTTTAAGCGCGGAAGACGCCCGGAAAGCCGCGGAGATCGGCAGCTGCCGGATCATCAACATCAAGATCGGTCGGGTCGGGGGAATCCATGAAGCGGTGCGCATCCATGACCTGTGCCGGGAAAAGGGGATCCCGGTATGGTGCGGCGGAATGCTGGAGACCGGCATCGGCCGGGCGATGAACCTGCATCTTTCAACCTTGCCCGACTTTTCCATCCCCGGGGACAACACCCCCCCGGCGGAATATTTGGAAACGGATATCGTTGAGCCGGAAATCAGGATGACAAACGGTGTGATCGAAGTGCCCGACCGCCCCGGCTTCGGCTTTTCGGTGGACCGGATGAAGATCGCCCGGCTGCTGATCCATCGGGAATCTTTTCGAGCATAAAAAGGAAGCGGGGAGCGTTCGATAAAAGTGGAGGGGGAAAAGAACATGTGGAATCATACGGAAGTCACCCGCAGATTATCCATTCAATACCCGATTATCCAAGCGGGAATGGCAGGCGGGATCACGACGCCCGAACTGGTGGCCGCCGTATCCGATGCAGGCGGTCTGGGGATGATCGGGGCGGGTTATATGACACCGGAAAAATTGGCGGCGGATATTCAAAAGATCCGAGAATTGACTTCCAAACCTTTCGGCGTCAATCTGTTTGTCCCCGAACATCCGGCCGTCATTCAAGAAGAATTTGACAGGGCCAATCAACTGCTGGAACCCATCCGCCAAATGCTAGGAATCGCAAAAAAGCAGGGGGTCCCGGAAATCGACACCTCCGTTTTCGATGAAATGATTCAAATCGTCTTGAAATATGAAGTACCCGTTTGCAGTTTCACATTCGGCATTCCCGGGAGCGAAACGATCCGTCAATTAAAGAAGCGGGGAATCGTTACCATCGGAACGGCCACCACGGTAAAGGAAGCCGTCATGAATGAAGAGGCGGGCATGGATATGGTCGTGGTCCAAGGCAGCGAAGCCGGGGGACATAGGGGCAGTTTTGCGGAACCCTTCGATCAATCCATGATCGGAAACCTAGCCCTTATTCCGCAAGCGGCGGATCATGTTTCCATCCCGATTATCGCCGCCGGAGGCATCATGGACGGCAGAGGCGTTTTCGCTTCCCTCATACTGGGAGCCCAGGCGGTCCAAATGGGAACGGCCTTTGTTGCCTGCAAAGAAAGCGGAGCGCATGAACGGCACAAACAAGCGATTTTAAACGCCTCCGAAGAACAGGCGGTCATCACCTCGGCATTCAGCGGCAAACCGGCCCGGGGATTAATCAATGAATTTATCCTGCGGATGAAAGGACATGAGGATGCCCTGCCGGCCTATCCCATTCAACATATGCTCACCCGGGATATCCGGTCCGAAGCCGCAAAACAGAACAAGAAAGAGTGGATGTCCCTTTGGTGCGGGCAAAATCCGCGGCTGAGCAAAAACGTGCCTGCCGCGGAACTGATTGAAACCATCGCCCGTCAAGTGGAAACCATCATCCATCGATTCCAGACCTAAATGGCGGTTTGCCCGTGCCATTTTCAGGTCATCTCAAGGGCGGCGGGAACGGGGAAGGCGGAGATCAGGGCCTTGCCGGATGAAACCGTCTTGCGGGCTTCCTCCTGCCGGTTCAGCCTTGAAAGGGGAAAAGGCAATACCCGCGAAAACGAAGGCTAAACTTTGGACTTCCCGGCAACTGAACAACCCGACAAGCGGCGATACCCGAAAACGAAGCGTCCGGAACGGCATTTTCCCGCACGGGCAGGTGTGCGAGGTCCGCTTCGAACCGGTTTGATTTGATGCGGACCGGAGAGAAAAAACGGACAGGGACAGCTCCCATCATAGCCTCAGTGCCCCGCTCCCCTTCGGACTTTACTTCCCGATATCCATCAAGTTCTGGTTCCACAGGCGTTTCGCATTGGCGATGAGGGATTGGGTGCCGACGATCAGGATCGCATCCACATCCCGCTCCCTCATGGCCGCTTTCACCGCCGCCTCCAAGGGATGGATCTCCGCCGCGCGGGCCGTCAACGACCGGGCATAAGCAAGCGCGTCCGCCGGAAAGGTCAAATAGGAGATGTCCGGGCTGGTGATCAACAGTTTTTTTGAAAACCCGCTCACGACCCGGATGACGCCCTTGTAATCCTTGTCGGCCGGCACCCCTACGATGGAGACGACATTTTTCCTTCCCATGCTTTCGATGACTTCTTTCACATAGGCGGCCGATTTTTCATTGATGGCCCCATCCACGATGACGGCCGGATTCCGGTCGATGAGCTCGCATCTCCCCGGCCATTGGATGGCGGCGAAGCAACGGTCCGCCGTCTGATAAGGGATGGCGCCCCCATATACATCTTCGCAAACCTTGACCGCCACAGCCGCATTCACCGCCTGGAATGCGCCCAGCAGGGACAGCCGCAAACGGGGATAGAAGGCCCTCGGCGTCCTTACATCAAAACAAGTGCCCGTTTCCCCTGGCGAGATATTTTCCGCAAAAAAATCTTCCCCATAGTAAAAAACATGGGCCGGCGCCAAATCGTCCATCCGCTCCTTGATTTTGGGAAGCGTCTCCCCTTGTCCGCTGACATACACGAATTTCGTTTTTGGCTTGATGATCCCCAGCTTGTGGGAAACGACGTCGTCCATGGTGGGGCCGAGGTGCGTCATATGCTCTTCCATGACCGGCGTAATGACCGCCCATTCATTGTCCAATATATTCACATCATCAAACTTCCCGCCCCTGCCGCATTCGATCACGTTGATATCCGTATTCTTCTCTTTGAACCAGAGGCAGGCGACGGCCAATGCCAGGCCGATCGGCCCCTGATATTCATCATCCCGGAGTCCCGATTCGATCTCGGTGAACGGACCGAGGATCTCGTTCGCCAAACGGATGAAATCCCCGTCCGGGATCGCCTTTCCGTCGATCCGGATCCTTTCATTAAAAGCGACAAGGTGGGGAGAGGTGAACAGGCCGACCTTCCAGCCCAAATGGCTGAGCAAGGAAGAAATCAGCCGGGCGGTGGAGCCCTTTCCTTTGCTGCCGGCCACAAGGATGAATTTTTGACCGCGGTCAGGGGAACCGAGGAGGCGGAACAGCTTTCGCGTCAGTTCCGGCTTCCTGACCTCGGCATCCCGCTTTTCCTTGATATTCCCGACCGCCCGCAAATAGGACCGGTAAATGAGGTCCTCCGCTTCTTTTCTGGTATGGATGCCGTTCATTTGACTTTCGCCCTTTCCTCCGAAAGGGAGGCAAAAATGATGAGGGGAGAGATCACGAGGACCAGCAAGAGACGCTGGACATTACTTTCGACCAGGCTGAAAATGGTAAAATATAAAGCGATCATCGGCAAACTTAATTTATTGATATGTTTTTTCAGCAAAAATTTCGTGCTCCTTCTCACCCGGACGACCGTCCCGATATTCGGGATTCCGAGATCGAATCGGACGGTCGCCGGTATCCCGATATACAGGTGGCTGTCGATAAACTCATTCTCGATCTTGATCACTTCGCCCGCATTGCCCGTGTCCAAATAAAGGACGGGCAATTCCACTTCCTTTTGGTTATAGGAAACGATCACCCGGTCATTTTCTTCCAGGCCGAGGAATTTGGCGATGTTCGGATGGATCCTGCACAGCCGGTGGTTCTCGTCAAACGGGTAAATGTATCCCACCCGTAAATCCAATTCCCGATAGCCGACGAAGATCTGGCCGACCGACCGCAAAAGGGCATGATAGCCGCCCCTGATTTCCGCAAACAGCCTTCGCAAAAATGAGGGATCGGCGTCCCTGCCGCTTTTCATGATCGCCAAACGGTCCGCTTGCCCGCCATCCAATCCGAGCAATAACATTTGATACCGGTTGATGAACACCTTGTTTTTTAACTGCTTGTTTTCATGTTCCTTAAGCCCCAGCTTCATCCGGTATCCGTTCGATATATGGACCAATTCCACCTGATCGCCGTATTTTTCGATCAAATCCTTCGTGGCGAAAACGGCATTCTCATTGATATGCTCAATCTTCGGGATCCCGCGCCGGACAAATTGATAAGGTTCTTTGCGGATGATGACGGTCGGGCTGTCAAATCCGATCCATTCCAACAAACGTTTCGAAGCTTTCGCTTTGCCCGATTCGATGTCCGGATTGGCGAAGATCATGCAGCGGGCCTTGCGCCCCGATTCACCTTCCGCCGTCGCGAACAAAAAATTTTGCAGGCCCAATCTTTCGCAATCTTTAGGGTTCAATTCGATTTGCAGCCGGGCGACGGCCGAATAGTTTTCCATCCGTTCAAATTTAGCGCTGTCCATTTACGCATGCCCCTTTTTGAATGTTCCGACAATCTCGATCAACGATTGGATGATTGCGGCATAACCGGCGATATTGGATCGCGGATCCCGGAAAGACCGGTTGATTTCCATTTGGACGGCACGAATTTTCAACGTGTTTTTGGCGAAATAGGTGATCGTGCCGGGGTGGGATGCCTTGAACACGCTGTCGGTTGTCACGTTTTTAATGCCGTTTTTATGGAAGATTTTTCTTATGATCTCCAACGATTCCCCGTCTACGGATTCCCCGTTCAGCGTCCCCAGATCGATATCGAAATCCCTGTCGGGGGATGCGCCGTGGATATCGATGACGAGATCGATCGGATACCGGGCGCAAAGGTCCCGCAGGGCCTCCTTATACCTTCCTCCGATCACATAATTGGGATCCTCTTCGGATATCCGGGTGCTAAAGATGCTGAAACAATTGGTGGCCATTTGGACGATTTGGGCGATCGAACCCGTGTGCATGTCCGCATGTTTGACCCGGTTGTTCCGGATATGGTTCACCGAATGGGGGGCCGAAATGACGATATTTCCCTGCCCCAGCTTGATCGCGAATGGCCGCATGGAAAAATCCAGCCCGTTGTATCGGTCACAGGAAAACTGTTCTTCGATCAGGATCGCCGCATTTCGCAGAAGATCAGGGTTCAGCATGGAAGAACTCCTTCATCCGGAATGATCACCAATAATATTATTACAAAACTCCCGTTTCAACAAATGGATTTTGCGGCGGCCCATGAAAGGTATCGGGACCGGTCATTTTCACCCTCTCAGATCACAGAGGAGCGCACAGCGGGCGGCAGACCGGCAACGGTCCGTTCCCGCCAAAACGGGCAGACGGCGGCAGCCATGTTCCGGGGAAGCCAAACTGCCCCCCGCGCGAGCGAGATGCTGAACATCGGCCGGCGGACCTTCACTCCTGAGGCGGTCGTGCCGGTTGCCGATGAGGCGCCCGTTTGCCGCGGAGGGGACCGATCAAAACCGGAAATATTTGCAGAAGGCTTTTTGGAAAAAGCCGAAAAAAAGGAGCCTCCCGCTTCCAAGTCATGCAGAATAACCGAAACCGCACATGCCTGCTAGAATACCCGCCGGCCAAAGGCCGGAAGGGAATTTTCCAATAACGGCTGGAATTTTGGGGCCATTCGATAAAAAAAGCTATCTCAAGGGCCGTGATGCGGCCTTTAAAGATAGCTTCGCGGTTCGGGCGGGATCCCTTCCGCCCATTTCGCCTTTTGTCCCGGCGGAAAAGGGCCGCCGCCAACGGAATTCGCCTTTCCGCGAGTTCATCTTACCTCGCCGACGAAAACCGCCTTTTCCCATGCGATTTCTGCTGTTTGGGTTCGGCTGCCGCGATGGAAAGAAGGGCCGCGTTTTGCGCCCGAACCTCCACCCGCCTTGCTGCCCGGGCGGGATAGCGCCCGCTTCATTCAGGCGTTCCGTTAACCTGCCCTCTCCTTCCGCCGGTTTGCCGGTTTGATTTGGGAGGCCCTGGACCAAAGCTTCTTTTCAAAGGGGAACGGCGGAAGATGGCGGCTGCCGCCCCGTCAGATGGTCCGGGGCAAACCGTTTTCCCAAGGCCTTTTTATCGGACGAACAACAAATCCGGTTCGCTTAAATATTTTTTCAGGTCGTTTAGCGCCTTTTGCGCCAGAACGCCGTCGATCAAGCGATGATCGTAGCTGAGCGATAGAGCCATCATCGGGGCGATTTCAATCGAGTCATCCACAACGACCGGTTTTTTCTCAATTCGGCCGATGCCTAAAATGCTCGATTCCGGATGGTTGATGATCGGCGTAAACCAAGCCCCGTTTGCCGAACCGATATTCGAAATCGTACACGTCGATCCCGTCATTTCATCCGCTTTGATGGAACCATTCCTTGCTTTTTCCGCAAGCTCTTGAATTTCTTTCGCGATTTGGAATAACGATTTTTGATCGGCATGTCTGATCACCGGAACAACCAGGCCCCGTTCGGTATCGGCGGCAAAGCCGATATGGTAGTCTTCCTTTACGATGATTTCCTCCCGTTCATCATCGACCGAGGCGTTCAGCATCGGGTATTTTTTCAGCACGGCCGTCAACGCTTTGACCGCATATGCCAAATAGGTGAGTTTAATTCCCTCTTCGGCGGCGAACGCTTTCATCCGCTGCCGGTGTTCCACCAGCTTTGCGACATTCGCCTCGTCAAAATGGGTGACGTGGGGAATCGTCGATTTCGCATGAACCATGGCGTTTGCGATGGCCCTTCGAATGCCGGTAAGCGGAATTCTGCGCCGGCTTTGCGGGAAATCCCGCCCCGGTCCCTTGCCGGCCTTCGTTTCTTTTTCCGCTTCCGCTTGTTCGGATCTCCGTTTGGCGATGACGGCGTCGACGTCGCTTTTCAATATTCTTCCCTTCGGGCCGGTCGGCGTCACTTCTTCAAGACTCACCTGATGTTCCCTGGCAAATTTGCGCACGGAGGGCGCCGCTTTCACAAACCGGTTCGGCTGTTTTTCGTCTTCCCTTTGTTTTGCCGCGTTTCGGACATCTTCTTCGGTGACCTTGCCGTTCGGGCCGGTGGGTGTGACAAGGCGCCAATCCACTCCAAGCTCTTTGGCCAATTTTTTTACACGCGGCGTCGCCTTTTTCTCAACCGGAACCTCCGGCGCGCCCCTTTCCTCGGCTGTCTCCCCTTCCGCTTTTTCCTGTTCCCGCGGGGAATCCGCGGCTGCAGCGGCAGTTTCAATCACGGCCAATACATCCCCGACGGCGGCCGTTTCGCCCCGTTTTTTTCTGATTTCTTTGATAACGCCCGATTCCGGGGCCTCAATCTCCGAAACGGCCTTTTCCGTCTGCACTTCCACAAGGGTATCGCCTTTTTCCACAGGATCCCCTTCCGAGACGTGCCAGAAGGTGATCAAACTCTCATCGAGGGTATCGGACAGGCGGGGCAAATTCACTTCGATTAACATGGGGCTACCTCCCGTTTGGAAGTTGATTTTATTCGTTGACGAGTTTCATCGCTTCTTGAAAAATTTTGTCGGCGTTCGGCAGGACGAATTGTTCGAGCGGACGGCTGTAGGGAATCGGCACATCCGGAACGGCCAGCCTGCGGACCGGCGCATCCAAATCATACAAGCATTCTTCGGCGGCAAGTGCGGCGATTTCCGCCGTCATGCCGTACGACAAATAATCTTCATCGACGACGAGCAAACGGTGCGTCTTTTTGATCGACTGAAGGATCGTTTCACGGTCGAGCGGGACGAGGGTGCGCAAATCGATGACTTCCGCTTGAACGCCGTGTTCCTCCAGCTTTTTCGCCGCTTCCAGCGCGTGATGGACCGTCATTTGGATGCCCACGATCGTAAGATCCGTCCCTTCCCTCACCACGTTCGCCTTGCCGATCGGCACGGTATACGCTTCTTCCGGCACATGTCCGACGGACGCGTCCAGCTGGTCCATCCAGCCCAATCCTTGCAATGTCTTATGAAACATAAAGACGACTGGGTTATCATCCCGGATAGCGGAAATCATCATCCCTTTCAAATCGTACGGGGTGGAGGGCGCCACCACTTTCATACCCGGCAGATGGGCAAAAGTGGCGTACAAGGTTTGCGAATGCTGGGCGGCGTCGCTGTATCCCCCGCCGACGGCGGTCATCAGCACGATCGGCAGCTTGACCCGTCCTCCCGACATATACGGAATCTTTGCCATATGGTTATAAATTTGGTCCATACAGACGCCGAAGAAATCGACGAACATCAATTCGACGATCGGCCGCATCCCTTCGGAAGCCGCGCCTATGGCGGCGCCGATAAATGCGGTTTCGGAAATCGGCGTATCCATCACCCGTTCAGGTCCGAATTTTTGGTACAACCCTTCCGTCGCCCCGAAGATGCCGCCGTATACGCCGACATCCTCCCCCATGACGAACACGTTCGGATCCCTTTCCATTTCCAAACGGATCGCTTCGGCAATCGCTTTATTTCCCGTTAACAGGCGTTTCTTCGTCTTTTGCATTTGGATGACCCCTTTCCATCGTGTTTTACACAAACAAATCCTTCAAAGCATCTTCCGGTTCTGGATAATCGCTTTCGCGGGCGAACTGATAAGCGGCGTCGACTTCCCGTTTTGCCTTATTTTCCAACTCGGCCAGCCGTTGTTCCTCGATCCCATGCTCTTTCATCAAATATTGGCGCATCCGGACAATCGGATCCTTTTCCCTTAACAAAGTCACTTCCTTCTTATCCCGATAAACTTCCGGGTCCCCTTGGAAGTGCCCCATATAACGGTAAGTCTCGATTTCAATAATCGACGGCCCTTCTCCCTTTCTCGCCCGCTCCACCGCTTCTTTGGAAACGCGGTACATTTCGATCGGGTCATTTTCTTTCACAAAATATCCTTTCGCGCCATAAGCGGCCGCCCGGATATCGTTCGAAGGAACCGCTGTGGACGCGGATTTCGGAACCGATATCCCGTATTGATTGTTCTCGATCACGATAATCAGCGGCAGATTCCAAAGCGAAGCCAGATTTAACGATTCATGGAAAGCGCCCTGGTTGGCCGCGCCCTCCCCGATAAAAGCGACGGCTACCCAGTCCGTTCCCTTTTTCTTCGCGGCAAGCGCCGCGCCAACAGCATGGGGAATGCCGGCTCCGACAATCCCGCCGCAAGAAAATTTGACATCGGGATCGAACAAATGCATATGCCCGCCTTTTCCCTTTCCGAGTCCTGTCACTTTCCCGAAGATTTCGGCGGTCATCCGGTTTAAATCGACACCTTTCGCGATCGCGTGATGGTGCGGCCGGTGCGGAGACGTCACCGTATCTTCTTTCTTCAGATGAATGCATATGCCGACGGCGGCCGGTTCCTGCCCCGTCGCCAGATGCATTTCACCGGGCACGGGCCCCGCACCGATATTGAAGACGGGGTTCTTTCCTTCGGCGTAGGCTTCGGCCATTTTGTCCTCGTAATAACGGATTTTGTACATCGTTTCATACATCCAAAGCAGGTGATCGATCGGAATCGCCAATTTACTCTCCTCCTTCAGTTAAAAATAAAGCGCTTCAATTAAGAGTATATATGCAAAAAGCATGCCAATGGCCAGAAAGCGGGCAGCCGGCCGCGAAACGCCCATCCTTTCTTTCAAACCCGAGCCCGATCATAAAAAAAAGTGTCCCATTTTGAAACACTTTGTTGTTACATATTGATACAATTTGATACAAAATGAAACATTAATAAGCGATGTTATATTTTTTCATTTGCCGGTAAAAAGTGCTCCTGGAAATTCCCAGCTACCTGGCCGCTTTGGAAATATTCCCGTTGCATACATACAGCGCCTGGATGATCGATTGTTTTTTAATATCGTCGCGATGCAACGCCGCCTCTTCCATTTTCGGCCTTGGAAAGATTTGAAACACTTCATCCGGCAAATCCTTTGCGGATAAAACGGGGTCCGTCGTCCGGTTCAGCGTCCTTTCGATGATATTTTGCAATTCCCGGATATTCCCGGGCCAGTCGTACTGCATCAGCGCTTCCATAAAGTCCGGCCGGATTTCCGGAAAGGGTTTATTTAATTTTTGACAAAGCTTGCCGATAAAGTGCCGGGCAAGAAGGGGGATGTCCTCCTTTCTTTCCCGCAAAGGCGGCAAGGTGATCGGCATGACGTTCAGGCGAAAGAACAGATCTTCCCTGAAGCTCCCCTTTTGTACTTCTTCCCGGAGGTTTTTATTCGTCGCCGCAATGATGCGGACATCCACCGGGATCACTTTATGGCCGCCGATCCGCGTCACTTCTTTTTCCTGAATGACGCGCAAAAGAAGGACTTGCATCTCCAGCGACATCTCGCCGATTTCATCCAAAAAGAGGGTGCCGCCGTCAGCAAGTTCGAATTTTCCCGCGCTTCCGCCTTTTTTCGCCCCGGTAAAAGCCCCCTCGACATAGCCAAACAGTTCGCTGCCGAGCAGATCGCGGGGGATTCCGCCGCAATTGATGGCAATAAACGGCTTGTTTCTCCGCTTGCTGGCATTATGGATGGCTTGGGCGAGCATTTCTTTTCCCGTTCCGCTTTCCCCCATGATCAAAACGTTGGAGTCGGTCGCAGCAGCGAGTTTGGCTTCATTCAGTTTTTGGAGGAAATGCGGCTCTTGGCCGATGATATCATCAAAGGTTATTTTTGCCTGGTTTCCCGACAAATGATTGACAAATTGGCGCACTTTTTGGATCTCTTTCAACATAACCATCGAACCGATCCAATGGCTGTCTTTATAGATGGGGATTTTGTCGACCATGACATGATGGATGTTTCCCGACGGCTTCACCTTTAAATGGAGTTCTTTGTTTTGCAGATTGACAGGCCGGTTGGACGGGATCGACAAGTTTGCAAAAATCTCGTTGATCCTTTTTCCTTCCAGATGCCGGTCGAGGCAGAGGAGTTTCTTCAGCTGATCGTTCGCCTTGATAATCTTTCCTTCCGTGTCAATGATGAGGATGCCTTCCTTCATGTTATTGGTTGTCGCTTCCAGGAACCTTTGCATCATCATATTTTTTTCGGCATTTTCATTTAATTTCAATTGATATTCAATGGCTTTGAACGCGGAAACCACCATGCCCAACGTGTGCGGATGGACTTTTTCATATGGACCGGACACATTCAGCACTCCGATGATGCGGCCCTTGGAATCATGGATCGGGGCCGCGGAACAAGTCCATGATTGGCATATTTGCGAATAATGTTCCTCGGCAAAGATTTGTACAGGCTGATCGATCACAATGGACGTGCCGATCGCATTGGTGCCCATCATCCGTTCGCTCCAAACCGCCCCTTCGACAAAGCGGATCTTCTCCGCCATTTCCAACGTCTCGGGATCGCCGATTGATTTCAGCAGCTGCCCGTTTTCATTGCAAAGAATGACTAAAAAGCCCGATCCCTTCACGATGGAATAAAGCCCCTCCATCAACGGTATCGATAAATCGATCAGGTATTGATATTGTTCCTTGTTGATCGGTTTGATGCGGCCATATGGCCGGAAAGGATCGACCTTCCACTTTTTTGAACGGATCCACGATTCCTTGACGATGGGAGAAAGCCTTTCGTCCAGTTCATCATTGAAAATAAAGCGCTTCCAGTTTTCTTTGACGATCTCCCGCTGACTGTTCACGTCAACCGCCTCCATATGAACAGTTTGGTGGTTCCCGAAAGAATGAGAAACGAGATTTCAGCCGTGATTACGTGCGACCGTGCCCTTCATCGCTGGTTCACATGGATGCGCAAGCCGGGCGGCTTTTGTCCTTGAGTTAATTGCACCTATTTCTATTATAAAGCAAATCCTGTCCGCGGGCCGTCGGAAAAGTTTCCTTCCGCAAGTTTTTCCGCGAACGGATGGCCGGTTCCGTTGCCTCCGCCATGTTCAATATCCCGGTGATTCTCCCGTTTATCGCGCACTTTTAAGCCTCAAAGGTTTGGGCGATTCCTGCGGACAGCCCCCGCGATTTACAAAAAGGCAAGTTTAAACGAAGCTTTTCCCGCCAGGCGTGCGGCCATTTCCCTGCTTTTTCGGGGGCCGGATATGTCAGGATAGGTTTTTCGTTCACCGGCTGAACCCCAGCTGCAGGGATTTGGCCGAGCTTTCCTGGCCCATCTTCGATATTCAGCATCCCCTGTTTCCGCGGCCGCCGGCCGCGCCGCATACCATGCCTCTGGTATTTTTGCTGTTTTTCCGTAAGAACAAGGAAGGATGATTTAGATCGGTTGAACCTGCAGCAAATATTTGAAATAATGAATTTAAATAAAAAACGAGTCGGATGGGCAGGAAATCTAAATAAGGAAGTGGTTTTATTGAAAACAAATATAAACAAAGAGATTTTTTCATGGCTGAAAACGATCTTCTTCTCATTGATCATCGTCGCGATCTGCCGGCACTTCTTATTTTCTCCTTCAACCGTTTACGGAGAATCGATGGCCCCCACATTGAAAGATCATGAAAAAATCATTATCAGCAAGGTCAGCAAATTGGAGCATTTCGATGTGATCGTCTTTCATGCCCCGGATGCGGACGCATACTATATCAAAAGGATTATCGGTCTTCCCGGAGACCGGATTGAAGTAAAGGATGACACACTATATATCAACGACAAACCTTATAAAGAGCCATATCTGAAGCCCAATCGGAACCATCTATGGGCGGGCGGAAATTTTACAGGGGATTTTACATTAAAAGAAATAACCGGAAAATCAAAAGTGCCAAAGGGCCACCTCTTTGTCATGGGCGATAATCGGCCGGTCAGCAAGGACAGCCGGCATTTTAAATTCATCCCGATTAAATCTGTGATTGGCGAGGTAAAATTCAGGTTTTATCCTTTAAAAAAAATCGGCATTCCTGAGTAAGTTCTTCATGGACTTGAATTTATAAGCATTTTTCTCCCAAAATCTTGGCAATTCGGGATGATTATTCCCCCAATGGCCACGAACCTGACATGAACGGCCAGGAGTGATCCTGGCTTTTTATTATGATGACTATCACCATATTAAGGGAAGGCAAGCATGAAAGAAGTTATTTCCAGCATTCTTTATATTACGAGTTGGCTAATATTTGTGCTGTCTGGATATTTGTTGTTCTGGGTCATAGTGATGCCCGGCATTGCATTTATACCTTTTTGTTTAACATTCATTTCCGGTTTGTTATGCCGTTTTTTGTCTACAAAGCTAATTAAGAAATAAATCCTCATGATTCTGCTGTCGGATGTTCATTTCATGCGCTTTATCCGCTGTCCGAAAGCCAAAGGTTATAATATTGCCTTATTTATAAAAAATCAAGGGCGTATGGGCCACTCCAATATTTGACAAGAAAAATCGGAAATTTCATTTTATCGGCAAAATGTCGGCAATAACGGAAAAATAAAAAATAACGCGATTCTTGGAAATTCCAAGAATCGCGTTGCTGCAAGGTTTTTTTGTTAAGCTCCCAGCCGGGCTCGAACCGGCGACCTCTTCCTTACCATGGAAGTGCTCTACCTACTGAGCTATGGAAGCCCGTACTCCGCAGGCAGGGATCGAACCTGCGACCAATCGGTTAACAGCCGATCGCTCTACCGCTGAGCTACTGCGGATTGATTCAATTTTGTCCCTTTTTCCTTACCGGTTGCGCACAGCATCTGGAATAATCACTGCTGTGCTACTCGCTTCTTAAAAAAAAGAAGTATGTGAGAGATGCCCGGCAACGACCTACTCTCGCAGGGGGTCGCCCCCCAACTACCATCGGCGTTGAGAAGCTTAACTTCCGTGTTCGGGATGGGAACGGGTGTTTCCTTC
>SPLK01000093.1_pt1 | contig 48519 bp, 62 predicted proteins | sample 2456111 | NCBI WGS metagenome assembly SPLK01 (sample SAMN11156906, study PRJNA527647) | hot springs metagenome | biome: Geothermal region; feature: Hot spring; material: tree branch in hot spring; isolation source: hot spring sediment rich in lignocellulosic material ... | reverse complement strand
TGTTTTTACCTAGTCTTACTTCTCTGTGCTCAACATTATCAAAATTTAGTTTCACTGCTATCTCGTACGCTTTTAGTCCATCGGTTATTAACTCTATTTGTGTGTTTTGTTTTCTTTGACTAAAGTATTTATCTAACAATATCTTAACTTGTGACATATCACGATATCTTGATACATGCCAAGCTACTATTAAATTCGTACCATGCTCAACTAATAGCCACACATAGTACTTTTTGTCTCGAAATACAATAACTGTTTCATCACCATGAACTTTAAATACATTCTCAAACTCAAAAAGCGAAATAACAGAAGATAACTTGATAATCCATTTGTAAATAGCGACATGAGAGACATTGATATTCAAGCAAGCTTTAATAGCACGAAGAGAAAGGTTGTATTTGAAGTACAATATGAAAGCTTTGAGAATGATATAGATAGGGAAACGGAAGAATTTGAAAGGATGAAAGTTGAAAGGCACAGGCTGAGGAAGAGAAAGTGGAACAGAAGTTTTGAAGTTGCACTTTCTGCATCTGAAACGAACGAAATAACGGCGGATTTTGTAAATTTCCATGACATGGTTACAATGAACACAACGAGGGTAAGGGAAAGAGAAGAGTTTGTGTTTTTTGGTGAAAGTAAGTTTAAAGTAATGTTTGCAGTCTTTGCAAAAGAAGATTTGGTTTTTGAACTTATCATGACCATTTTTGATGAAGTTAGAAGAGCCGCAATGAGGGCATTTGAGTTGGATATTAGTCATGTCGGGATACCTCCTTATTGAGAGTATATTGGGGGGTGTCCCCTCTTTAAGAAGATAATATGGTTTTTGAAATTTATCAATACCTTTGGTTAACAAAATCATTTAATAGATAGGGGGATTTTCTTGTCAGCTTTGCTTATATCTGTTATTAAAAATATTATAATTGGCTTAATTGCTTACCTTTTAATTAGTTTACCACGGGAATGGTTAAGAAATTTTTTTATGAAACTTATAAATATTAGGACCGATGATAAAGTAGTATTTCTCAAAAAGAATGGCCTTTTTAAATATGTTGATCCAATCGGTTTACTGACATTTATATTTTTTGACTTTGGTTGGATTCATCAACCTGCAATTGATTATTCAAAAACTAAGGGAAAAAAATTATTCATATACTCTATATTTGGAATAATATCGAGCTTCATACTATTTTTTTTGTACGCTTATTTATGTAGGGTTTTGAATAACGCACTTTTGTTTAATTTATTCTATACTTCAGCCAAGTGGAGTTTGACATTGGCTATAATATCATTATTCCCAATTCCTTCGCTTGATGGTTCAAGAATTATTCTTTCATTTCTTCCATCAAAATATTATGAATGGTACTTAAAATTTAGTTTTTATGGTATCATATTTATGATAGGGCTGCTTGTGCTGTGGATTTTGCCTATGATAATGCAGCCTTTGAGTTTATTTATCACAAATGTAACAAACTTTATTACATTTCGAAACTAGTAAAACACGGGGAGGAGTGGTAAAATGGATGATAAGATGCAAGAATTAGAACGCTTAGTGGAAGGGTTAATAACAATTTATAAGGAACTTAAGAGTGAGAACGAAAGCTTATGGAATGAGTTAAACCAGGCTATTGAGAAAATAAACACTTTGGAGAACGAAAAGCGACAGCTCGAAGAAGTTCTCAAAAATAATGAAGAGGTAATGAACAAGCTAGTCATAAGGGTTAAAGACCTTATGAAAGTCTTGGATGTGAATTACCATGAAGAGGGTTAGTATAACGCTATATGGAAAAAGTTATGAATTCGCAACTGATGGATCTGAAGAATTAATAAACTATGTAAATAGAAGAATTAAGGACCTTCAGCTAAACTATAAGAATTTGTACGAGGAGATTCCGTTTGACGAACTCCTCGTATTAATGTTATGTGATTTACTTGAACAAGAGTATAATCTTAAAAAGAATATTGAAAGTACACTTTTTAGACTGAAAGAAAAACTTAAAAATGTATTGCAGTAAAAAAATGGAAGGTGAAAACATCTAACATGAACATAGGGTTATTTGATTCAGGAATTGGTGGCTTGTCTGTTCTAAAAAAGCTCATAGAAACGCTTCCAGCACATTATATTTACGTAGCTGATACTATGCGCGCTCCATACGGTACGAAATCAAGTGAAACGATAGAAACTTTCAGTAGAGAAATTATCGGCTTTCTTATGGAAAAGAAAGTCGAGCGTATTTTTGCTGCATGTAATACATCAGATTCAACACTTTCAAAATACAGAAATAACTTCAGAATTCCTTATCACAGTATAATTCAAGCAGGCGTTAGTGCATCAAAATATGAACGAGTTGCTGTGATAGGTACTCATACAACTGTACAGAGTGGTATATATAAAAATGCACTTGAAGCCAAAGGGAAAAAAGTGATGCAAAGACCAGCTCAACTTTTTGTATCTCTTGTTGAAGAAGGAATATTTTATGGGAACATGGTAGAAGCTGTAGTTAAGTTTTATCTTGAGCCATTTAGAAAATTTAAACCAGATGAGTTGATTTTAGGTTGTACTCACTTCCCATTTTTGAAGGATATTATTATGAGAGTTATGGGAAATGTAAGAGTTATCGATCCGGCTGATGAACTTGTACGTGAGGTTTCACACTTAGTTTTAAATGGAAGACCATTTGTGGAGTTTTACGTAACCGGTAATCCGGATGAATTTGAAAGAAAAATTAAAAAAATTGGGTTTAGGCATCCTTACCAGATTAAACATCTTGAAATTTCTGAGTTAGAACAGAAGGTGGTTTATTTTGAAAGAGCTTGTAATATTGACGGGTCATTCGGGAGCGGGCAAATCGACAGCGGCGGGACTACTTGAAGACCTAGGTTTTTTTTGCATAGATAATCTTCCTCCGGAAGTGGTTTATCAAGTTGCGAGCATATTATCTAACAATGTCGATAAGCTTGCGATTGTTCTTGATATTAGAAGTTATCTTTTTGGGAATATTCAAAATGCTATAAAAGATGTTAAAGAAAGATATCCTTTTACAAAGGTATTATTTTTGACTGCGGCTAAAGACACCCTCATACAAAGATTTGCTCACACCAGACGCTCACATCCTCTTTCAAAGCAGACCAATTCGATAGGCGAAGCAATAGAACTCGAGTTTGAAATTATGAAAGAAATCATGGAAATCGCAGATTTAGTTATAGATACTACCATGTTAAATCCCCATCAATTAAGGACAAAACTTACAACTTTTCTTGAAGAAAAATCCGAAAAGACTTTTGTTGTGCATGTTATCAGCTTTGGCTTCAAGTATGGTATGCCTTTAGATGCTGATTTTGTCTTCGATGCTAGATTTTTCCCAAATCCATTTTACATAAATGAATTACGGCCAAAAACAGGTAAAGATGAAGAAGTCAAAGAATTTCTTAGGAAAATTGATGGTGTTTCTGAATATCTGAATAAAATTTATGAATTAATTAACATAGCTATTTCAAGGTACGAGACTGAAGGACGTAAAGAGATAACTGTAGCAATAGGATGTACAGGAGGAAAGCACAGGTCTGTCTATTTTGCCGAAGAACTTGGGCAGATGTTCTTGAATAAAGATTACAAAGTTACCATTGAACATAGGGATGTAGAACTTGGATGAAAATAACAGCAATCGGCGGAGGAACAGGTCTTTCTACTTTATTAAGAGGCTTAAAGCTATATTCGTCGGATCTAACAGCTGTTGTGACTATTACCGATGAAGGTGGAAGCTCCGGAATATTGCGAGAAGAATTGAACGTACCACCACCTGGTGATGTACGCAATAATTTGGTTGCTCTTGCCAATGATGAAGATATTCTTGGCAAGCTTTTTAACTATAGATTCAAAAACGGGAGTTTAAATGGTCATGCGGTCGGTAACATAATTCTAGCTGCTCTTACAAAACTCACGGGTAGTTTTCCAGAAGCCGTAGCAAAAGCTGCAGATATACTGGCTATTAAAGGGCGCGTGCTTCCCGTATCGGATAAAATGGCAAGACTTGTTGCCGTTTTTGAAGACGGTCAAACTGTCGCGGGCGAGACAAAAATCGTAGATTACGGAAAAAAATCAATGAGAAAAATAGTTGAGCTGAAACTTGAAACACCAATTCAGATTAATCCAAGTTGTTATGATGCTATTGTTCAAAGCGATGTGCTTGTTTTTGGTCCAGGGAGCCTTTATACAAGTATAATTGCAAATCTTATAGTAGATGGTTTCAAAGAAGCTGTCAAGAAATCAAAGGCTATAAAAATATATATCGCAAACATAATGACTCAGCCAGGGGAAACATTTGGGTATAAGTTAAATGATCATGTATTGGAAATAGAAAAATATTTGGAGCAAAAGCTTGATTTTGTAATATATTCTTTCCCACCATCTCAAGCAGAAGTCTTAGAAAAATACAAAATCAGGAACTCTGTACCCGTTGAGCTTGATATAAATGATCATCGTGTAATCGCTGGGCACTTTTCAAAAATCATACTTGAGAACGAACCACGTATACGTCATGATTCGTTTTTGATTGCAAAAGCTCTATTTGAAATATCAAAGAAAGTGTTAACTAATGAGGTGTAAATGTGAGATATTCATTTTCAGAAGAAGTAAAAGGTGAATTGTGCCAAATTGAAATGTTTGATAGTGAGGAAGCTCAAATCGAGCTTATCGGTTATTTAAAAGGAAAAGGTATTATCGTAAAAAGTTCCACAGATGTTTATATACAACTTGAAGTGGGTTTCATTCCAGCAGCAAGACGAATAATGAATTTAATGCACTATCTTGGTGTTGATAAAAAGCGACTGACCTTACTCAAGAATAAGTTGCAAAAAAAGAGAGTGCAAATATTTATCCCAGTTAGTATTTTGGACAAACTGGGAATTTCTATTTTAAAATTACCTGGTATAATAGAAAAAGATATAGGCTATTTTGGAGCTTTTCTCAGAGGCTTATTTGTTTCTTCGGGTTCTGTGACTGATCCTTCGAAACATTATCATCTTGAGTTTGTGTCGTATAATGAATCTCTATTAAGATATGTTGATGAACTGTTAGATGAAATGCTTGGTGTGTCAGGGAAAATTTCAAAGATGAATTATAATTATAGGTATTATATAAAGAGAGGTAGAGACATTCAGGAAATCTTAGAGCTCATGGGAGCTATTAGAGGCGCAGCTCATTTTGAGAAAATATTGACTTCTAGAGAAATAAAAAGCGATATAAATCGCTCTTTGAATTTTATTACAGCTAATGCTAAAAGAACGGGAGAAAGCAATGCAAAACAAATAGAAACGATAAATTTTATAAAAGACACCATAGGTTTAGACGCTATTCCTCCAGATTTGAGAAGATTGGCTAAGTTGAGGTTAGAAAACGAGGATTTGTCTTTAACCGAGATTGGGGAGCTATTTGATCCGCCACTGACAAAAAGTATGGTCTATAATAGAATAAAGAAAATATTTGAAATTGCAGAAAATATTAGAAACGACGGAAAAATGAATAATAATGAATAATATAGTTCTTTAAAGTAATAAGGCAGGTGTAGAAAATGCGTTGCCCATTTTGTGGATACGAAGATACAAGAGTCCTTGACTCACGAGAATTAAGTGAGGGAAGAGCTATAAGAAGAAGAAGAGAATGTCCACAATGCCATGCAAGGTTTACAACATATGAAAGGTATGAAACTGGACCAATAACTGTTATAAAAAAAGATGGGCGGAGAGAAAAATTCGATAGAAAGAAAATTCTGAACGGCTTACTAAAGGCTTTTGAAAAAAGACCTATTACCGTAGATGATATGGAAAGAATTGTTGACAATATAGTTTCGCAATTGCAAAAAAGTGGTACGCTCGAGGTGCCATCTGAGTTAATTGGAAAGTTAGTTATGGAAGAATTGAGGAAAGTAGATCAGGTAGCTTACGTAAGATTTGCCTCTGTATATAAAGATTTTAGAGAAATCGATCAGTTTATCGAAGTTATAAAAGAATTAAGAAACGAAGGGCAAATATAAATATAATAATATAAACTTTTAGAAACTTTAGGAGGGATTTAGATGGAAAAGGTTAAACTTACGAAAGAAGGTTACGAGCTTCTAAAAAAAGAACTTGATGAATTAAAACGACAACTCATGTTTGAAATTCCTGAAAGAATAAAAGCGGCAAGAGAGCTTGGCGATTTGTCGGAAAATTCTGAATACCAAGAAGCGAAAAACGAACAAGGTAGAATAGCATCGAGGATAAACGAACTTGAGCAGATGTTAATGAATGCAGAGATTATAACAGAAGCTTCCAATTCATCAACTGTTAATCTTGGTGACTGGGTCGTTCTTAAAAATTTAGATACCGGAGAAGAAATGAAAATACAACTTGTGAACCCGCAAGAAGCGGATATATTTGCAAATAAAATAAGCATAGAATCGCCCCTTGGAAGAGGAGTTAACGGTGCGAAGAAAGGTCAAACAGTAAAAATCAAGGCACCAAAAGGAATAATGAAATATCAAGTTCTTGAGATAAACTCCAGATAAAAAAATTATAAAAGCTGTTAATCTGTATGAGGAGGGAGTATTTTGCTTAAGGATTTTAGAGAAGCAAGGATTAAAGAAATAGAGGAACTTCGTAATTTAGGAATCAACCCTTATCCGTATTCTTACAATAAAACACATACAACGGAAGATATCAAAAAGCAGTTTGAACATCTTTCCAACGGTGAGGTAACTGATAAGAGAGTTTCAACTGCTGGTAGAATAATGTCAATAAGGGAACACGGAAAAAGCGCTTTTTTCCATATAAAGGATACATATGGAAGAATCCAAGCTTACGTTAGAAAAGACAAAACAGAGAACTACGAATTTTTCAAAGAGCGTGTCACAGTTGGTGATATAGTTGGTGTTCAAGGTATAGTATTTAAGAGCAATACTGGTGAAATCACCATACTTGTGGAAAAGTTTGAACTTCTGGTTAAACCTTTAAGACCAATGCCTGAAAAATGGCACGGTATAAAGGACAAGGAAGTACTTTACAGGCAAAGATATGTTGATATGATCGCAAACGACGAAACAATTAAGAGATTTAGAATGAGATCAGATATTATAAGGATGATTAGGGAGTTTCTTACAAAGAAAGGATTCTTTGAAGTTGAAACACCGATACTTCAATACCTTACAGGTGGCGCATCCGCGAGGCCATTCATCACACATTTAAATGCTCTTGATATAGACATGTATCTTAGAATTGCCACGGAATTACACCTCAAGAGATTTATCGTTGGAGGTTTTGACAAAGTTTACGAGATTGGTAAAATATTCAGAAACGAAGGGATTTCCTACAAACATCACCCAGAATTTACATCAATAGAACTTTACCAAGCTTACGCCGATTACGAAGATATGATGAACCTTACGGAAGAACTTATAACTTACCTTGTCGAGCAGCTATACGGCACAACTAAGATAACATATCAAGGTCAAGAGATTGATTTTACAAGACCTTGGAGAAGAGTAAAGATGAGAGATTTCATAAAAGAAAATCTTGGTGTTGATATCATAGAAGATAGTGATGAAACAATGGCAAAAGTACTTGCGGAAAATGGAGTTGAAGTTGATATAAACGATAGAGGTCACATGATAGAAAAACTTTGGGACCTTGTCGAAGACAAAGTTATTCAACCAACATTTTTGCTTGAACATCCTGTTGAAATATCACCACTTGCCAAAAAGCACAGAGAAGATCCGAGAGTAACGGAAAGATTTGAACTTATAATTTATGGTAGAGAAATGGCTAATGCATTTAGTGAATTGAACGATCCTGTTGACCAACTTGAAAGATTTATGAACCAACTGAGACTTAGAGACCTTGGCGATCAGGAAGCTCAAATGCTAGATAAAGACTTTGTAAGAGCTCTGGAATATGGAATGCCACCAACTGGAGGACTCGGAATAGGAATAGATAGATTGGTAATGCTGCTTACAGACAGTGCTAATATAAGGGACGTTATAGCATTCCCACTTGTGAGACCAGAAGGAGATATAGATATTGAAGATTACACCGATTTAGAAAAATCTGAAATCATAGAAAAAGAAGGGGGAAGTAAAGCATGAGTAAGGAAAGCAAAGATGTTAAAGTGAGGAAAACCATTAAGAGATGGCAAGAGATATTCATTTGGATTGTTGCTATTGCATTCGTTGCTGGTATCGCTCTTTGGGCACTTGCAGTTAACTATGTGCCTGGTGCAAAGAAAGTTAAGAGAACAATAGAAGAAACTGTAGGATATTTAACAATTAGTGGCGAACCATCAAAAGATCAATCATATTGGGTATTCCCAGAAGAAGTAGAACAAAAATATGGAGACTTACTTGCTGCGTATGGAAATCCACAAATTGACCCTGTTATTGAAGAACCATACGTTAAAGCGCTTATCGCTGTTGACTTTTTAAATAATAAAGCAATGCTTTATTATGCGAAAGTTAATAATATAAAGGCAGACAAGAAAAAACTCGATGAAGAAGTTAAAAAAGAAATGGATAATATAAAGAAAGATCAAACAAAATCCCAACAAATAAAAGCTCAATATGGAAGTTTGTCAAATTATGAAAAAGAGTTCAGAAAAAACAAAGAACAAGAGTTAATTATATCGGCTGTTAAAGAAAAGCTTGGTGCCATTAGTGAGGACGAAATTAAAAAATACTATAATGAAAACAAAGAAGATATAGTACAAAAATACACGAAAGCAGAAGTGGAATATGCAACATTTAATTCAAAAGATGAAATGGAAAATTTTGTTAAACTTGCAACAGAAAAGGGAGTAACTCAAGCAGCTTCCGAACTTTCAGTTACACTTTCACCTTACACATTACAAAAAGGTACATTACCTGAAGAGCTTGAAAAAGAAATATTTGACGCAACATCAACTTTAGTTTCCTTACCATACAACGATTCATTCTTTGTTTTCAATGTGAAAAGTGTTCAAAAAGCAGATACCTATGAAAACTTTGTCAAGACGGATGGATATACAGAAGTTAGAAACGAACTTACGAATAAAAAATTCTCTGATAATTTCAAAAAATGGAAAGACGAAAACAAAGTTTCGTTCGAAATAAGAGATCCTGTTTACAAAGCATGGTACAAAGCACTTAGCTCAGAAAACAAAGACCTTTTAACTGTTTATAAAGAATTTTATGAGCAACTATTCAATGAAAACGGTGAAGTAAGGACAGATGTTGCAAATGAACAAAAAGCAGCCTTCTTGGTAGTTGCAGATAGAATAGTTGAAAGCACGGATACAGCTCTTGAGAAAGTAAAAGAAGACGTAAAAGGATTTGAAAAGAAAATTGTATCCTCAATTTATGAAGCAACAAAAGGTTCGTCAAAAGAAATTCTTAGAAGAATGAAAGAATACAATCCAGAAAACAAACAGATTGCATTTGATTATTACTCAAAACTTTACGACGAAATAAAGCCATATTTATCAATTGGTGGAGCATACTATGTAATGAACCAGCTATTTGAAGTATATCAAGGTTTTGCTGACCTTGCGGATTCTACATCGACGGAATTAAATATAAGGGCGGATGCTCTTTACAAGTTGTACGATATGAACAAAGCACTTGACGAGCCAAAAGTAGCTAAACAATACCTCACGAAATTAAAAGAAATCAAACCTGATTACAGCTTGGACTTTGAAAAGGCCGAAAAAGAACTCGATGAAATGATTAAAAATCAAGAGGCCTCGCAACAAAGTACAAATACAACAAACGAGAGTACAAATACAGGCAAATAAGGGTAAAAAATAATCCCCCGCGAATAGTGCGGGGGATAATTTCATAGGAGAATGAGGGGTGTTTAATATGAGAAATTCAAAACTTATTTTTTTGGTCTTTTTAATCGGTTTTGTAGTGATTTCAAGTTCTTTTGCTCAAACAGGCACAGATAACAAGGTGTTTGGATTTTTTGAACTAAACGGAAAAGTAGTACCAGGCACAGAAGTTTCAGAAAAAGAAGTTGAAGAAACATACGATATCTATCTATCTTATTACGGCAGTTTTGATCCACTTTTTGAGGAACCATATGTAAAAGCATATATATTAAATAGTCTTTTACAAGATAAAGTTAAAGAATACTTTGCTAAACTTGAAAATCTTTCTTTGGATGAGTTTTCTAAACAACATTCCACAATTTCTGAAGAAGAAATGATGAAATATTACAATGAAAATAGAGAACAACTAATGAAAGATGAAGAATATGTTGACATCGATTATGTAATATTCGAAACCCAGGAGGAAGCACAGAAATTTTTTGATACAGCGTTAAAAGAAGGGTTCCAAAAAGCACTTGAAGGAATCAAAGAAGCGACAAATGTGCAAAGCGAATCGTATGATGGATTGAAGAAATCAGAAACCTCCGAAATATTTGTTGATACACTCTTTGGAAAATACGATAGTAAAATAAGAATTCAAATTACAGATAACGGTAATTTTGTATTCTTAATTAGGAATCACAATGACTTTTCCACATTTGATAAATTCAAAGAATCATCTAAGTATGCGGAAGTTCAGCAAGATTTAGGGAACAAAAAATTTGAAGATTACCTCAATTCGAAAATCGCAACTGAAAAACTAAAGATCGTTGTTCCAGTAAGCTATTCAATATGGGTAGATTATGTACAAGGGAAAAACCCTGAATTAATTACTTCCGACTATTATTCAAGAATGTTTAACGAAGATAAAACACTTAAAACTGATGATATTTGGTTGTTAGCAGGTATTATATCAACTATGGAAGATGCGAAATTGACAGAAAAATATCAACAGGAATACAAAGCGGCAATATTAAAACTCTATGAAAATGGTTATAAGACATTCTCAATACTTTCAAGATTAAGACAATTTGATAATTCTGAAGAAATTGTTCTTGAATACAATATTGAATTATCTAAGATATTGCTTTACTACATCAAAAATGGAGATATAAATTCTGTCCTTCAGTATATTTATAATAATTTGGCAGAACTTGACGAACTTGTGAATTCCGAAAACCCGCAAATTAGTCAAAAAGCAATGGAATATTTGTACTACATGTACAAAAGCCTTGGCGATGAAGAAACAGCCCAAGGTTATCGTGATAAATTACTCCAAGCCAATCCAGAATATAAGTTTGAATTAGGGCAATAAGTAAGAACTTATATTACTATATATTATTATATGGAGGTGAGTCGATGCACTGGGTAATCACAGGTGCAAATAGAGGCATTGGCTTGGCTATTACCAAAAAACTTCTTCAAGAGAACGAAGAAGTCACCGTGGGCATCAGAACTTCCATGCCTATAGAACACCAAAATTTAAGAGCGTTAAAACTTGAAGTTTCTGACCCTGTATCAATAGAAGAATTCGTGGTTAAAATTGACAAGCCAATTGATGTGCTTATAAATAACGCAGGTGTGCTTATTGAAGAACGTTTTCCCGAAGTTACCGAAGAAGGTATGCTTCTTTCGTTTAAAGTGAACACATTAGGACCGTATATGCTTGTTCAAGAGTTATACAAAGCAGGGAAATTAAGAGAAAGTGCGAAGATAATTAACATATCCAGTATCCTTGGAAGTATAACTAATACAGGTGGAACGTCTTCCATACCGTATTCTATTTCAAAAGCAGCTCTAAATATGGCAACGAAACTTTTATCACACAAACTTAAAAATATGAAAGTTATTTCTATTCATCCTGGATGGGTTAAAACTGACATGGGTGGTAGCAATGCTCCAGTGTTACCTGAAGAATCAGCCGCTGGTATAATTAATGTAATTAGAAATCTTGATAAATCAGGTATATTCTTAGACTACACAGGAAAATTGATAGAATGGTAAAAGTGGGGGGCTGAGTGATGAATATTAAGAGGGCTCTGATAAGTGTTTCTGATAAAGCAGGACTTGTTGAGTTTGCAAAAAACTTAGTAGATCGTGGTGTTGAAATAATAAGCACCGGTGGGACTGCCAAATTACTTTCTGATGCAGGAATACCTGTAAGACAAGTTTCTGATGTTACTGGCTTTCCAGAAATTCTTAGTGGAAGAGTTAAGACGCTCCATCCAAAAATATTCGGTGGAATACTTGCAGATCTCGGTGACAAAAGTCATGTAAAAGATTTGCGGGATAATTTTATTGAGCCCATAGACTTGGTTGTGGTTAACCTTTATCCATTTGACGAAGTGCAGAAAAAAACGAGAGATGAAGATGTACTGATTGAAAATATAGATATAGGTGGTGTGGCTTTACTAAGAGCCGCGGCGAAAAACCACAGAAACGTTGTTGTTGTTTGTGATCCTGCAGATTATGATAAAGTAATAAAATCCATTGATTTGTGTGGAGATGTTCAACTGCACGACAGAAGGATGTTTGCTTTAAAAGCCTTTTATCATACAATGAAATACGATGCAACGATACATAGAGTATTATCTGAACTATTTGCTTCAGAAAAATTTGAACATATGACATTTGAAAGATTCATTAATCCACAATTTGACTACGAGATTTTAGATAAAGTTGAAGATAAATTTATCAGACTTTCAAAATATACCAAAAATGCTTCTTCAATAGTTGCCGGGGCTATTTTATCTTACATTAACCCTGATTTGGTTATAGGACTTGTTGGGAACATACCATCAACTTTGGTGGATCTTAAAAAATCTGGAAAGAGAATTTGCGATATTAAAGGTGAAACAGTTGTTTTAAGAGAACTTACAAATGACATGGCTAGAAAACTTAAAGAAAGCACATTTTCAACTATAGCATGCGAAAAAATCGAGGACAAAGAATTTGCACAAGAAACACTTAAAGGAAAGGAAATTATACAATACGAATACGTAAGTGATTCGAACAAAAACAGGAAATATTCTATTGGATATATGATAGAAAACATAATGATTAAAGAACACATTCAAAGTAATTCAGAAATAAATCTTTTGCTAAAATTGTTACCAAAGTATGCAATCGTACTAATTACTGAAGATGGTTATTATCATATTGAAATTGATTTAAATAGTCCAGTAAAAGCACTTGAAAAGGTTTTGGAAAATACAGCCACAAAACCAATATCGGTTGCAACTAACGGAATCATAGACAATGTATTTAAAAAATTATGTCAGGAAAGAGGCATTGAAATAATTGGCTTTTGAGAAATTCAAAAAAGAGGTGTAAGATTTTTGAGACACATAGAAAAATCTTACGAATACTATAACTCAATTGCACACATTTACGATGAAATGTACTTAGACAAATATTGGGAAAATGCGAAAAAACAAATAAAATACGTTTTAAAAAGTTATATTAGCGATTTCTCAGACAAAAAAGTCATAGATATAGGCGCAGGGACAGGACAGTGGTCTCAGTGGTTTGTGCAAAATGGGGCACAAGTTGTGTTGGTTGAACCTGCATGGAATATGTTAGAGATAGCAAAAGAAAAATTGAAAAATTACAGTGAAAAATGCACTTTTATATGTGAAAAAGCTGAGAATATACAATTAGATGAGAAATTTGATGTAATCTTCCTTTTTGGAGATGTTCTAAGTTACGTTGAGAACATAGAGAAAGTTCTTAACAATATAAAGAAATTATCGAAAGACGGTACCTATATTTTCGGTACCGTCGATAATTTTTATTCATACCTTCGAGATGTTATAATTTACGGTGAAAAAAGTGATTATGAATACCTCAAAAAGTACAAAAAATTGCCGATAGGTTCTGAATACGGTACCTTCATAGCTCGCGCTTTTTCCGAAGAGGATTTAATAGAAATCTCTAAAAATTTTTCTTTAGAATTGGTTGAAGTATCAGCTCTTGGGATTTTCAGTGATGAAACACTTAATTTTAAATATGGTAAATACCTTACCAAAGAAGCTGAGCACTTGCTTTTTGTAATGAAAAATCATGAGAAATATTAAAGAAATTTAGGGAAACATTAGGAGGGATGGGGATTGTTTATTAAAGTTTTAATACTGCTAGTTATTTTCAAAGAAATTTGGGAAGTAGTACTAAGCTTGGCAAATTTGAAATATTCTTTAAACACCAAAAATGTACCTGATATTTTATCGGACATTATGTCTGCGGAAAATTTCGAAAAAGCAAAAAGATACCTCAAAGACAGAACCATGTTTTCTGCTGTTTCAACTTTAGTAAATCTTATTGTTACCTTGGTTTTCTTGCTAAAAGGTTATCCATTTCTTGAAAAAATAGTTAGTAATTTAACTGCAAACGTATATCTACAAGCATTACTCTTTGCTGGTATATATGGTTTAATAGATTTTCTAATCGATTTGCCATTCAAATTATTTTCTACATTCGTTATAGAGCAAAAATATGGTTTCAACACAACTACACTTAAAACTTTTATATTTGACAGCTTATTATCCATAGTCTTAATTGTAACTATAGCCACTCCAATTTTGATTGGCTCAATGTGGTTTTTAACACATTTCACAATTTGGTGGTGGCAATTATCAATCCTTGTATTTTTATTTTTATTATTTTTCTCATACATTCAACCAATTCTCATCGCACCACTATTTTATAAATTCACAGAACTTAAAGATGGAGAATTAAAAGAAAAACTAAAAAAACTTTTGACTAAGTCTGGCGTAAAAGTTCCAAACATCTACGTTATGAACGCTTCAAAAAGAACAAAAAAACAAAACGCATACCTTACTGGAATTGGTAAGGCAAGAAGATTAGTCTTGTATGATAACATACTTAAGCAAACGGATGATGAGATATTAGCAGTTGTTGCTCATGAACTTGGTCATCATGCGCATAGACATATAGCTAAACTCATAGCCATATCATCAATTTCTACAACATTAGTATTACTATTTAGCAATTTTGTTTATCTGTATCTTTTCCAAATACAACCATTTGGCATTTCAAAACCTTACACTGTTATTTTTTACACATTTACATTTATAAGTGCTTTGATTTATTTTGTTGAGCCATTGCTTAATTATTTACAAAGAAAAATGGAATACGAAGCAGACGGATATTCCGCAAAAATCACAGAAAACCCAGACTATATTATTTCAGCACTCAAAAAGTTGGTAAAAGAAAATTTATCAAATCCAAATCCTTTGCCACTCTATAAAATCTGGTACTACAATCATCCCGCTCCAGAGGAAAGGATAAAACACCTTTTGAATTTAAAATAATATTGAAAAAATCAAAATTAATGAACAATGTGAAAGGATATATATTTCTCAAATAAACCAGAGGTCCCCTCTGGTTTTTTCTTATAAATTTTTGGGAAATAAAAATATAAAGTTGAATTAATTGGTTTTTGGAATAGAATATAATCAGATATTTTACGCATGATTGGAGGTGTAGTGAAGTGAGAGTTTTTGTAACTTACGCTATTCCTGAGAAAGGCATAAATATGCTTAAAGAAAGGTTTGAAGTAGATGTTTATACAGGCGAAGAGTTTTTATCAAAAGAAGAGATGATAAAACGTGCAGAATATGCCGACGCAATAGTAACTCAGTTAAGGGATCCTATTGATAAAGAATTTATTTATTCTCTGAAGAAAGCTAAGATTATAGCAAATTATGCTGTTGGATATAATAATATAGATATTGAGGCTGCTAAGGAGAGGGGAATATACGTTACCAATACTCCGGGAGTTTTAACTGAGGCAACGGCTGATATTGCTTTTGCTTTGATTCTCGCAGTTGCGAGGAGAATTGTAGAGTCTGATAAGTTTGTTCGTGAAGGTAAGTTTGTTGGTTGGAAACCGAAGCTATTTTTAGGTTACGATTTATATGGAAAAACTCTTGGAGTTATTGGGATGGGAAGGATTGGACAGGCGGTTGCACGGAGAGCCCTCGGTTTTGGTATGAATATTGTTTATTACAACCGTAATAGATTACCAGAGGAAATTGAAAAACAATACAACGCGAAATATGTAAATATTGATGAGTTGGTTGAAATTTCAGATTATATTTCGCTACACACGCCTCTCACAAAGGAGACGTATCACCTCATAAATAAAGAAAGAATTGCTAAGATGAAACCAAATGCTATATTGGTAAATACTGCGCGAGGACCTGTTGTTGACGAGCAGGCATTGTATGAGGCTTTGAAAGAGAGAAGAATTGCAGGTGCGGGTTTTGATGTTTACGAAAATGAGCCAGTTTTAACTCCAGGGCTCGAGAAACTTGATAATGTTGTGCTATTGCCACATATAGGTTCTGCTACTTACGAAACTCGTGACAAAATGTCAGAGATAGTTGCGATAAATGTAATGGAAGCTCTTGATGGAAAAAGACCATCAAATTGCGTTTGGTGATCTGAAAAATTGAGAAAGGTAGATGATTTTATGGAAAAATTTTCAGAAACGCGTTCAAGAATTTTCATGATAGGTGTTCTTATGCTTATTAGTTTGCTTGTGGTATTCTATATATCAAGAATGAAAGTTTTTGAAATTGTAAAAAGTTCTACTGAAAACGAAATTGTACGGATACATGTTGAATTACCTCGTTTAAAATACCTTAAAGATTCTAATTTTGAAGAAAAATTCAATTCTGAAGTTGAAGAAAAAATAAAAAAATTTGTGAACGAGGTAAAAGGGATAGCACAAGAAGATCATGATAAAGACGTTCAACATACTCCTTACGAAGCTTATGTTAGTGTAGACGTTAGATATGAAGGAAAGGATTTTCTTTCATTTGTAGTTTATTATTATCAATTTACTGGAGGAGCTCATGGTATAACTTTTTTTGAGACTTACAATATAGATCTTAAAAATTCCAAAGTCTTAAAGCTTTATGATATAATTAAAGAAGAGGCAGAAGATACAATAAAGTCAAATATTTTGAAACAAATAGAGCAAAATAACACAGATTTCTTTCCGGATGCTCCTATGAATATTTTAAAAGATGATATTTTCTCAAGAGAATTTACTATTTCTAAAGACGGTTTGATTATTATGTACCCGCATTACGATTTGGCACCTTACGCTTCAGGTATGCCAGAGTTTGTTATACCATGGAATGTTATTGAAAAGTATTTGAAGTATGATATTTTATCTATCTTAAAGTAGAGTTTTTTATTTTTTTGGTATCGAATGGGGGGGTTCTTTTGAGTAAAGATATTAATAGAAAAAGGACTGTAATTTTTCTCTTTATATTACTTGTTATACTCAACGCCGATCAGATGGTGATGAGTCCTGTTATTGGTATGATTGAAAAAGAATTTAATGTTACCGATTCGCATATTGGACTTGTTGGGGGAGTTTTCAGTATTGTAGGAGCCATTATTAGCCTTTTTTGGGGATTTTTAAGTGATAAGTACAACAGAAAGAAGTTGTTGGTTGGTTCTATATTAGTTGGGGAAATTCCATGCCTTTTAACAGCTATTTCAGGTTCGTTTGGCCAGCTTTTCTTTTGGCGAGTTTTGACTGGTGTTGGTGTTGGTGCTTCTTTTCCAATTTCATATTCAATTGTTGGTGACTTATTTGGGCATAAAGAGAGGGGAAAGGTAGTTTCAATACTTGGACTTGCTTCTACTGTGGGAAGTATATTGGGAATGTTAGTGGCTGGATATACCGCTAATATTCTTGGTTGGAGGATACCATTTATACTTGTTTCGGCTCCTAATATAATTCTTATTCCACTTATTTGGTATTATCTTGATGAACCAAAAAGAGCAGCTCACGAGGAAGGCTTTGAAAGTACGGAGGTTGAATATAAGTATAGTATTAAGCTTTCAGATTACGCAAATCTTGTAAAAATAAAAACAAATTTGCTTTTATTCTTTCAAGGCATTGCAGGTACAGTTCCTTGGGGTGCTATACCATATTTTATGATAGAGTTCTTTAGAAGAGAGAAAGGCATGGATTTAAATCAAGCCACAACGATGTTTCTGATTTTCGCCTTAGGAAGCATTGCGGGGAATGTTATAGGTGGTATTGTTGGAGAAAAACTTTATTCGATTTCTCGTAGACTAGTTCCACTTGTATCTGCTGTTACAACAATCTTAGGTGTATTTTTCACTGTTTGGGTGTTTAAATTTAACTATATGCCGGGTACCTTTTTGATTTTTGGTTTGTTAGGATTTGTAGCGGCGATGATGGACTCTTACACAGGGCCAAATGTTAAGATGATGCTTTTAAATGTGAATGAACCAAAGGACAGAGGAAGAATATTTTCCATATTTAATTTAACTGACTCTGTAGGTACTGGAATTGGTCGTTTTGTTGGTGGGGCGCTTTCGGTGAGTCTTGGAAGTATGGCCGCCGCTCTTGAATTAAGTGCGTATTTTTGGTTTATATGTGGCTTTTTCCTAATGTTAACAGCATGGTATTTTGATACAGAAGTTGAAGCATTAAATAAAAAAATGAGAGAGTTAGCTTTAAAAAATAGAGAAATTGGAGAAGGTATAGAGGTATAAAATAAAAAATGGCGGAGGCGGTGGGACTCGAACCCACACGGTGGTTTGACCACCACCGATTTTCAAGACCGGCTCCTTAGCCAGTTCGGACACGCCTCCGTCCAGCGGTAAGATTATACAATGATTATTAGAGTTCGTCAAGTGGTGAAAAATAAGCAATGTTAAATCTTTTAAGATTTTTAAATAGGAGGTATCAAGTATGAATGAACTTAGAGACTTGAGAGATTATTTGAAAACAAAAATTACCGGAAAAACACTTTACGCTTTACCTAAGCAATGGTTTATTTCTCATTATGCTGGAAAGGTTTCCATTAAAGATGGACGCTATTTCGTTGATCCATACGAATATTTTGCCTTCTTAATCGATTATATCCTTGAAAATGATAAAGGATTCGATTATTCAAAATCTTTAGCAATGTTAAATGGTGAGGTAAAACCTATTTGGATTGGCAAAGGTAAGATATACGGCGCTCTCCCAAGAGCTACAGTGGCTTACAACCACAAAGGATTTGGTGCTTTTGAACCAGAAGATATTTTCGGTTACAAAGAGTCTGGAACGTTTTTAAAGATGATAGCATTGCTACCATATTTGAAAACCATGGGAATCAATATTTTGTATATGCTCCCTATTTCGAAAATGAGCAGCATTTTCAAAAAAGGTGAAGTTGGTTCACCGTACGCGGTTAAAAATCCTGTTGAACTTGATGAAAGCTACCATGACCCACTTCTTGAAGGAATATCTATTGATGAGCAATTTAAAGCACTTGTTCAAGCGGCGCATATGCTTGGTATACGTGTTGTGCTTGATTTTATACCAAGAACTGCCGCAAGGGATAGTGATTTAATAAAAGAACACCCAGATTGGTTCTATTGGATAAGGATAGAAGAAGTGGCAAGTTACAAACCACCACACATACCGGAATTACCTTTTAAAATACCAGATCCAGCAGATTTATCTGTAATATATTCAAATGAAGAAGTTAAACAACATCTTGCAAAATTCACGCTTCCACCAAACAAGTTAGATCCAAAGAAATGGCAGAGAGTTAAGAAGATGGAAGGCGATATCCTTTCAAATATCGCTCGTGAGTTTGGAATTATTACACCTCCAGGCTTTTCCGACTGGGTAAATGATCCTCAACCAACTTGGGACGATGTTACATTTTTGAGATTGTATTTGGATCATCCAACGGAAAGTCAGAAATACTTACCGGAAAACCAACCACCTTATGTTTTATTTGATGTTGTTAAGTCGAGTAAATTCCCAGGTAATGAACCAAATATGGAGTTATGGGAATATCTTTCAGATATAATTCCGTCTTACCAAAAAAGATTTGGAATAGATGGAGCAAGGATTGATATGGGACATGCATTGCCCGCAAGTCTTCAGGATATGATTATTTCAAAAGCCAGGGAAATAGACCCAGCATTCGTGTTTATTGCCGAAGAACTTGAAATGAAAAACGATGAAAAAGCAAAGAGAGAAGGTTACGATTGTATATTAGGTAACAGCTGGTATGCAGCTGCAAGACCAAGAGAATTTTACAAATTCATTGAAGAGACAGTACCTTATCTTAAAGTACCTTTTATTGCTTCTTGCGAAACACCAGATACTCCAAGGATAGTTGTAAGAGAAAATGGTGATAAGCTCAAATACCTTGCACCTGCATTATTGTATTTTGCTCCGAACGCGATACCATATATAAACAGTGGACAGGAAATAGAGGAAGTTCAACCAATGAACCTTGGTTTGGATAACAACATATTCGGGAAAACTGTATTGCCACCAAATGACCAATTTTATGGAAAGCTTGCTTTTTTTGATTATTACGCATTACACTGGGACAAAGCAAACGATGAAATTTATAATTACTTGAGGAGATTGTTATCTATAAGGGAAAAGGTTTCTGAATTCTATGATGGTGAATTCCAATATGTATATTTAAACTACCAAGATGGTTTAACAGCAAATTACAGCTTCTGGAAAGATAATCAGGGATTAATTGTACTTGGGAATCTAAATCTTGCTCAGGGAAGGTATATTGAAGTTTTTGTTAATGAAACCGCTGGAAGAGAGATTGAAGTAAAAAGTGTAAAAGTTATAACTAAATTTGGAGCAAAGAATTTACCAATATCAAATAGTAATGTTGTTCCATATGAACTTCAACCAGGTGATTTTGTTATAATGTTAATAAATAGAGAATTATAAATTTTTAAATAAAATACCTCTTGACAGATTTAAAGATACATAGTAAAATCAGTATCGCTGACCAATGAGGTCAGCGATACCTAAAAGTGGGTGCGTAGCTCAGTGGGAGAGCGCTTCCTTGACGCGGAAGAGGTCGTAGGTTCAATCCCTGCCGCACCCACCAATTTTAGTTAATAAAATGAGGGTCAAATTTAGGCGATACGGCGTTAACGCTGGGGCGTCGTCTAATTGGCAGGACCCTGGACTTTGGCTCCAGTTGTGTAGGTTCGAGTCCTACCGCCCCAGCCAATTTTAATTCTCATTATCTGCACTCATTAATGCAAATAACGATAAGATGTAGAAAATCAACGGGCGCATATGCGCCCATTATTTTGGTATTACCAGAAGTTAGAATGTTAACGAAACGATTCGGTTAATGTAAATAATCTTCTGTTTGTAAATTATTATGCTTATGTCACAAAAACGCACGAGGTCGTGTACGCAACAAAAAATTCACACGGCTTTTATTGTTTTTTCTTAAAACAGAGTTTATAATATCACACGAATGTATAGTTTGAAGGGAGGGTTAAGATGCCAACGATTAATCAGTTAGTAAAACACGGAAGGGAAAAAGTTAAGGAAAAATCTAAGTCACCGGCATTGCAAGGTCATCCACAGAAGAGAGGAGTTTGCGTTAGGGTTTCAACAATGACACCAAAAAAACCGAACTCTGCTCTTCGTAAAATAGCTAAAGTTAGATTAAGTAACGGTATTGAAGTGACAGCATATATTCCTGGTATAGGTCATAATCTTCAAGAACACTCGATTGTTCTTGTAAGAGGTGGAAGGGTTAAGGACCTCCCAGGTGTTAGGTACAAGATTATAAGAGGTGCGCTAGACGCAGCGGGTGTTGAAAACAGACGCCAGAGCAGAAGCAAATACGGTGCAAAGAGACCAAAAGCCGGAGCTGCAGCAGGCGCAAAAGGTAAGAAGTAATAAGGAGGGAATTGAATGAGGCGAAGAAGAGCCGAACCGAGAGTAGTTTCACCAGATCCAGTTTACGGCGAAGTCCTTGTAACAAGAATGGTTAATAAAATTATGTGGGATGGAAAGAAATCAATAGCTCAAAAGATTGTTTACGGTGCAATTGAAATACTTGGTCAAAAGACTGGTAAAGACGGAATAGAGGTTTTTAAACAGGCTATAGAAAATGTTAAACCTATTGTAGAAGTAAGACCAAGAAGAATTGGTGGTGCAACTTATCAAGTTCCAGTTGAAGTTCAAGAACCAAGAAAGACAACACTTGCTATTAGATGGATAGTTGATATTGCAAGATCCAAAAAAGGAAAACCGATGCAAGAAAAATTAGCGGAAGAGCTTTTGAACGCATACAATAACACAGGTGCGGCTATTAAGAAGAGAGAAGACGTACACAAAATGGCAGAAGCTAACAGAGCGTTCGCTCACTTTAGATGGTAATATATTAATATTGCTATAATTTTGAAAGTTTTATGTCTTCGAGGGGGAAAGTATGGAAGAGATAAAGGCATTATATGTCGACCTGAATAAGTTAAGGAATATAGGAATAATGGCTCATATAGACGCCGGTAAAACAACAACTACTGAGCGTATTCTGTTTTTTACGGGTAGAAAACACCAGATAGGTAGTGTCGATGATGGTACAGCAACGATGGACTGGATGGTCCAAGAAAAGGAAAGAGGTATAACCATTACATCGGCTGCTACAACGTGTTTCTGGAAAGAGCATCGTATTAATATCATCGACACACCAGGTCACGTTGACTTTACTATTGAAGTTGAGAGATCTTTGAGAGTTCTTGACGGAGCAGTTGCGGTGTTTGACGCAACAGCAGGTGTTGAACCACAATCTGAAACAGTTTGGCGCCAAGCTGATAAATACAACGTACCAAGAATTGCGTTTATGAATAAGATGGATAAAACTGGCGCAGATTTCGAAATGGCTGTCCAAACAATGGTTGAAAGGCTTGGTGCACACCCAATTCCTGTTCAATTACCGATGGGGGCTGAAAGTGATTTTGCAGGTGTTATAGATTTAGTTGAAATGAAAGCTATCAGATGGCTTAATCCAGAGGGTACAGAAATGGTAGTTGAAGAAATTCCAGCACAATGGAAAGACAAAGCAGAAGAAGCAAGAGAAGACATGATAGAAAAAATCGCAGAAGTTGATGATGAAATCATGGAAATGTACCTTGAAGGAGAAGAACCATCTGTTGAGCAAATTCATGCAGCACTCAGAAGGATAACAATAGCAGGATTGGGAACACCAGTATTTTGTGGTTCGGCGAAAATGAATCTTGGTATTCAACCTCTTCTAGATGGAATCGTAAGATACTTGCCATCACCGTTGGATCTTCCACCAGTTAAAGGATTTGACAAGTCAGGTAACGAAATACAAGTTCAACCTACGGAAAATGCTCCTTTTGTTGCGTATGCGTTTAAAATTCAGACAGATCCATACGTTGGTAAGCTCACATTCTTAAGAGTTTACAGTGGTAAGCTTGAAAAAGGAAGTTATGTTATAAATACAACAAAAGGCGTTAAAGAAAGAGTTTCGAGGCTTATATTCTTACATGCTGATAAGCGTGAAGATGTTGAGTATGTAAGGGCTGGAGATATAGTTGGCGTTATAGGAATGAAAAGCACGATAACTGGTGATACGGTCTGTGAAGAAAATACATATGTTATATTAGAGAAGATGGAATTTCCAGAACCAGTTATCTCAATAGCTATAGAGCCTGAAACAAAAGATGATGAAACAAAACTCTCAAAAGCATTGCAATCATTACTTGATGAAGATCCATCGCTTAGGGCATACGTTGATCAAGAAACTGGCGAAACAATTCTCTCCGGTATGGGAGAATTGCATTTAGAGATTATAGTTGATAGACTTAAGAGAGAATTCAACGTCAATGTCAGAGTTGGTAAACCACAAGTCGCTTATAGAGAAACAATAACGAAAGATGTCAAAATCGAAGGTAAGTACATAAGACAGAGCGGTGGCAGAGGTCAGTATGGTCATGTAGTTGTTCAATTTGAGCCTCTTGGACTTGACAAGACATTCGAATTTGTTGATAAGACAGTTGGTGGTGTGATACCAAAACAATACATTCCCGCTATCGAGGAAGGAATCAGAGAAGCAATGCAAGTTGGAGTACTGGCTGGATATCCAGTTGTTGGAATCAAAGCGACGTTACTCGATGGTTCATACCATGAAGTTGACTCATCAGAAATGGCATTTAAGATAGCAGCAAGCATGGCTTTCAAGGAAGCCATGGAGAAAGGGAGCCCGGTATTACTTGAACCTATAATGAAAGTTGAGGTAACAACACCGGAGGATTACATGGGTAACATCATTGCGGATCTTAATTCTAGAAGGGCCCATATAGATGCCCTTGAAAACAGGGGTCACTTGAGAGTAGTAAGGGCTCTCGTCCCATTAAGTGAAATGTTTGGTTATGCAACAACACTTAGGTCACTATCTCAAGGTAGAGCAAATTACACGATGGTGCTTTCACACTACGAGAAAGTACCTGAAAAAGTAGCTGAAAAGATGCTTAAGGGTTAATAATTTAACGGGAAATAATCAAATCAAAACCAAACTCCACCATAGGTGAAGAAGGAGGGGCAAAAGTATGGCAAAGGAAAAATTTGTAAGAACCAAACCTCACATGAACGTTGGTACGATTGGACATATTGACCATGGAAAGACAACACTTACGGCAGCTATAACAAAGTACTGTTCTCTATTTGGATGGGCAGATTACACACCATACGAAATGATTGATAAGGCACCAGAAGAAAGAGCAAGAGGTATTACCATCAACATTACACATGTTGAATACCAAACAGAAAAGAGACACTACGCACACATTGACTGTCCAGGGCACGCTGACTACATTAAGAACATGATTACAGGTGCAGCTCAAATGGACGGTGCAATACTTGTCGTTGCAGCAACAGATGGTCCAATGCCACAAACAAGAGAACACGTTCTTCTCGCAAGACAAGTTAACGTTCCAGCGATGATTGTCTTCATAAACAAAGTTGATATGGTTGACGACCCAGAACTTGTTGACCTTGTTGAAATGGAAGTTAGAGACCTTCTCAGCAAATACGAATTCCCTGGCGATGAACTTCCAGTTATCAGAGGTTCTGCTCTTAAAGCAGTTGAAGCACCAAATGATCCAAACCACCCAGATCTTAAGGCAATAAAAGAACTTCTTGATGCAATGGACAGCTACTTCCCAGATCCAGTTCGTGAAGTTGATAAACCATTCCTTATGCCTGTCGAAGACGTATTCACAATCACAGGTAGAGGTACAGTTGTTACAGGAAGAATCGAACGTGGCGTAATCAAACCAGGTGTTGAAGCAGAAATCATCGGTATGAGCTACGAAACAAAGAAGACAGTTATCACAAGCGTTGAAATGTTCAGAAAAGAACTTGATGAAGCAATGGCTGGTGACAACGTTGGATGTCTCTTAAGAGGTATTGACAAAGACGAAGTTGAAAGAGGACAAGTTATAGCAAAACCAGGTTCTATAACACCACACAAGAAATTCAAAGCAAACATTTACGTTTTGAAGAAAGAAGAAGGCGGAAGACACACACCATTCACAAAAGGTTACAAACCACAATTCTACATCAGAACAGCTGACGTAACAGGAGAAATCGTTGACCTTCCAGCAGGTGTAGAAATGGTTATGCCTGGTGACAACGTTGAAATGACAATTGAACTCATCTACCCGGTAGCAATCGAAAAAGGTATGAGATTCGCAGTTCGTGAAGGTGGAAGAACAGTCGGAGCTGGAGTCGTTTCCGAAATAATTGAGTAATTCGAAACATGCTATAAAGATTGCAAAGAAAACACAGAAATAGCGCATATACTTGTAATCGGGGGGATTCCCCCCCTTTTCTAAGAAGGAGGGTAAGACATGCCAGGTCAGAAAATTAGAATAAGGTTGAGGGCTTATGATCATAGATTACTTGACGAATCAGCCAAGAAAATAGTTGAAGTCGCAAAGCAGACAAATGCAAAGGTATCGGGACCAATTCCATTGCCAACAGAAAGGTCGCTTTACGTAGTGCTTAGATCACCACTCAAGCACAAAGACTCACGTGAGCAATTTGAGAAAAAGGTACATAAGAGACTTATTGATATAATTGAACCGAACTCAAAAACGATTGACGCTCTGATGAAGATTAATCTTCCAGCAGGTGTCGACGTTGAAATCAATCTGTGAGTCCTCGGAGGTGTTTTGAGATGAAATTTATAATTGCAAGAAAAGTTGGAATGACCAGATTATGGAAAGATGAAAAGGTTGTTCCAGTAACAGTTCTTAAAGCGGGTCCATGTGTTGTTGTCCAAAAGAAGACTGTTGAAAAAGATGGATACAACGCAATACAACTTGGTTTTGAAGAAGTTAATGAAAAGAAACTCACAAAACCAATGCTTGGTGTTTTTAAAAAAGCAAATGTTAAACCAATGAGAGTTTTAAAAGAGTTCAGAGTAGAAAATGTTGACCAATATTCAGTTGGTCAAGAAATAACAGTTGCAATTTTCCAAGAAGGCGATAAAATAGACATTACAGGATGGACAAAAGGTAGAGGTTACTCTGGTGCAATGAAAAGATGGAACTTCCAAGGTGGACCAAAAGCACACGGTGCAAAATTCCACAGAGAGCTTGGCTCTGTTGGTCAACACACTGAACCAGCAAGAATATTCAAAGGTAAAAGAATGCCTGGAAGATATGGTAATGAAAGAGTAACAATTCTTAACTCTGAAGTAGTCACAATTGATGCGCAGAACAACCTTTTAGCAGTTAAAGGTGGAGTGCCAGGAGCGAGGGGCAGCCTTGTTATTATAAGGAGCGCTGTCAAGCAATAATTCAAAATAACTCAATATTTTTGAATTATTGCTCGTTTATTTTTTTGACGGCGTAAAAAAAACACAACAAGGACGTGCTCCGAAAATGAAGTAAAGGAGGACGAAGAGTATGGCACAAATAACATTGTATAACATTAAAGGTGAAAAGATCGGTAACATCGAAATTGCTGATGAAGTTTTTAACGTTGAACCAAACCTTGATGTCATGTGGCGCTATATTGATATGCAACTCACAAATTCAAGAGCAGGGACAGCATCCACAAAGACAAGAGGAGAAGTAGCTGGCGGTGGAAGAAAACCATGGCCACAAAAACACACAGGTAGAGCAAGACAAGGTTCCATAAGGGCAATTCACTGGAGACACGGTGGTGTTGCGCACGGTCCAAAACCAAGGAATTACCTTAAGAGATTGAACAAAAAGATGAAAAAATTAGCGCTTAAATCTGCACTTTCTGCTCGCTTCCAGGAAGGAAACCTTATTGTTGTAAGCGACATGCGATTTGAAAAGGCTCAAACCAAACAAATGAGAGAAGTTCTTAAGAATCTTGGAATCGCTGACGAGAAAGTATTGTTTGTTCTTCCGAGAAAAGAAGAAGTATACGAAAATGTAAAACTTTCTGGAAGAAACATTCCTGGAGTAAAAGTAATAATTGCGGATAATCCAAACAACGGAAATCCAGTAAACATCGATGGTTTGAACGTTTACGATATAATAAACTCTTCAAAGGTTGTCCTTACAGAGGGCACCGTTCGCAAAATTGAGGAGGTGCTCAGCAAATGAGAAAAGAATATTCAGATATCATCATCAGACCAGTAATAAGCGAAAAATCGATGATGCTCAGAGCCAATAGAGAGTATGTTTTTGAAGTTGACAAAAATGCAAACAAGTCACAAATAAAAGAAGCTGTTGAAAAACTTTTCAATGTTAAAGTTGAAAGGGTAAATACAGTTATAGTCAAACCAAAACCAAAGAGAGACCTCAGGAGAGGTTACATGGCTAGAGAAGGTTACACGAAAGAATGGAAAAAAGCCATAGTCAAATTAGCAGAAGGCTATGCAATTAAAGAACTCCAGGCATAAGGGGTGAAAAATAATGGGTCTTAAAAGATTTAAACCAACAACACCAGGTAGAAGATTCATGATAATTCCAGACTTTTCGGAAATTACAAAGACAAAACCAGAAAAGTCACTTGTTGTTCCTCTTAAGAAAAGCGCAGGAAGAAACCACCATGGTAGAGTAACAGTTAGATTCAGAGGTGGCGGTCACAAGAGACTTTACAGAATTGTTGATTTCAGAAGATGGGAAAAGGAAAATATCCCCGCAAAAGTTGCATCAATTGAATATGATCCAAATAGAACCGCAAGAATTGCTTTGCTAATTTACGCTGACGGTGAAAAAAGGTACATTCTTGCACCAAATGGACTTAACGTTGGAGATACAGTAATGTCAGGACCTGAAGCAGAAATTAAGCCAGGTAATGCTCTTCCGCTTGAAAATATACCAGTTGGTACAATCGTTCACAGTATAGAATTTTTACCACGTGGTGGGGCGAAGATAGCAAGAAGTGCCGGTGTAGCATGTCAACTTATGGCAAAAGAGGGCAACTATGCACTCTTGAAGATGCCATCTGGCGAATTGAGAAAAGTACATATAAAATGTTACGCAACAGTTGGTGTGGTAGGAAACGAAGACCACAAAAACGAAGTATCTGGTAAAGCTGGTAGAGAAAGATGGAAAGGTAGAAAGCCACATGTACGTGGTGTTGTCATGAACCCAGTTGATCACCCACACGGTGGTGGAGAAGGTAGAGGTAAAGGTCACCATCCACAGAGTCCATGGGGTGTCCCAGCAAAAGGTTACAAGACAAGGAGAGGTAAGAGAGCAAGCGATAAATTCATTGTTAGAAGAAGAAACGGTTAATCAGGAGGTGTAATAAATGAGCCGTTCAAGCAAAAAAGGACCATTTGTAGATCCCAAACTTATCAAAAAAATAAGAATGCTCAATGAGACTGGTGAAAAGAAAATAATAAAAACATGGAGCAGAGCAAGTACAATCGTTCCAGAAATGGTCGGTCATACAATAGCTGTTTACAACGGAATGAAACACATACCAGTATATATAACAGAAAATATGGTTGGACACAAACTTGGTGAATTCTCATTCACAAGAAGATTTGGTGGACATACGAACAAGTCAGCCAAAAAAGGTGAGGTCAAGAAATAAGGAGGGAATTGATAATGCAAACTATCATTAAAAGAGAAGGACTCAAAAGGTCCAAGTTCCATGCAAAGAGAAAAGAGACACTTGCAACGTTACCAAAATATGAAGCAAGGGCAGTTGCAAGATTTGTCCGCATATCTCCAAGGAAAGCAAGGTCAGTAATCAATTCCATTAGGGGTAAAAATGTTTCAGAAGCGTTTAATCTTCTTGAATTTTCATCGAAAAAGGCTGCACGAATCGTATATAATGTGTTAAAATCTGCAGTAGCGAATGCAACAAATAACCTCGGACTTTCTGAGGAAAACCTTTATGTTGCAGCATGTTATGTAAACGATGGTCCAAGAATGAAGAGAGTATGGCCACGCGGTAGAGGAAGAGCGGACATTATTCAAAAGAGAATGTCCCATATAACTGTTGTTGTTAGGGATAGAGAAAAAGAAAATGAGACAAAAGCAAAATAATAAATACTTTGCGAGGTGATACAGGTGGGTCAAAAAGTACATCCAAAAGGATTTAGGCTCGGTTTAACTTCTGAATGGGATGCTCAGTGGTTTAATGAGAAAAAATACAGCGAATATTTACTTGAGGACGAAGCAATAAGAAACTTCATTAAGAAAAATTACAATCAAGCTGGAATTGCAAGAGTATTTGTCCAAAGACCAGATGCTGAAAGAGTTTTAGTCTCAATATACGCAGCAAGACCTGGTATACTGATAGGTAAAAAAGGCGCAGGTATAACAGAATTGAGACAAGCATTAGAGGCAAACTTCAACAGAAAATTTGGAATTGATATAATCGAATTAAAAACGCCCGAAACAGAGGCAGCACTTGTAGCAGAATCTATTGCTCAAAAGATAGAAAAACGTGCATCTTACAAGATAGTCATGAAGAGGGCAATTACTGCTGCTCTCAGAAGAGGAGCGAAAGGTATAAAGATAATGGTTTCAGGAAGACTTGCTGGTGCAGAAATTGCGAGGACAGAATGGTATCTTAAAGGAAGACTTCCACTTCAAACACTTAGATCCGTCATAGATTACTCGACTGCACGTGCAGAAACAAAGTACGGTACAATCGGAATAAAAGTTTGGATATACAAAGGCGATCAAAGCATATAAATAATATAAAATGTTGAAAAGCATAGAAAAAACGCAGATAGGACCTGAAAAGCTAAGGCAAAAGAAGGCAGGATAAAGGCGAGATAAGGGAGGTAAACAGCCATGTTAATGCCAAAAAGGGTTAAATACAGAAAACAACACCGAGGTAGAACAAAGGGCGATGCAAAAGGTGGAGCACTTGTAATGTTTGGCGAATACGGATTAAAAGCTTTAGAACCAGCATGGATCACATCTCAACAAATAGAAGCTTGTAGGCTTGCCATAACAAGGACATTGAAAAAAGAAGGTAAGCTTTGGATAAAAATATTCCCTGATAAATCCTACACAAAACATCCACCTGAAACAAAACTTGGTAAAGGTAAAGGTAACGTTGAAGGATGGGTAGCAGTGGTAAAACCTGGAAAAGTCATGTTCGAAATTGGTGGTGTTGAGGAAGAATTAGCAATCAAAGCCTTGGAATATGCAGCCACAAAATTACCAATAAAAACAAAAATAGTGACAAGACATCACATAGGTGGTGAAGCAGTATGACACCAGTGGAAATCAGAAATATGAATAATGAAGAATTGTTGAAGTTACTTGAAGAAAAGAAAAGAACACTTATGAATTTGAGATTCCAAAATGCACTAGGCGAATTGAGGGACCCAAGCCTTATTCAAAAAACGAAAAAAGATATCGCAAGAATCAAAACTATTCTACGTGAACGCGAACTCGGTATAAGGAGGTAATACACATGCCTAAGAAAAGATTAGTTGGCGTTGTTGTAAGCGACAAAATGGATAAAACTGTAACGGTTAAAGTTGAAAGACTCGTTAAACATGCAAAATTTGGAAAATACGTTAAAAGAACGAAGAAATTTTATGCACACGATGAAAATAACGCATGCAGAGTTGGAGATGTTGTTGAAATTGAAGAATCAAGACCATTAAGCAAGCTCAAAAGATGGGTAGTTGTTAATATTCTTGAACATTCAAAACTTTCAGAAACGCCAGAGATAGAGGAAACAATTGATATTGAAGGGGGTAGTGAACAATGATACAAAACGAAAGCTACCTCGTAGCAGCTGACAATTCAGGTGCGAAAGTATTAAGAGTGATAAGAGTACTTGGTGGTTCACACAAACAATTTGGAACAATTGGTGATATAGTTGTTTGCAGTGTAAGAGAAGCTGTACCAAATACAGATATCAAAAAAGGTGATGTTGTTAAAGCAGTTGTTGTAAGGACAAAGAAAGAAATTAGAAGACCAGATGGTAGCTATATAAGATTCGATGATAATGCAGCTGTTGTTCTTGATAAATTCAACCAGCCAAAAGGAACACGTGTGTTTGGACCTGTTGCAAGAGAGCTCAGAGAAAAAGGCTTCATGAAAATAGTATCTCTCGCACCAGAAGTATGGTAAGGGGTGGTAATCGATGGCACAGAAGATAAAAAAGGGTGACACAGTACAAGTAATTTCCGGAAAAGATAAAGGTAAAAGAGGAGAAGTCATACAAGTACTTCCAAAAGAAGAAAAATTAATAGTCAGAGGTGTAAACATCGTAAAAAGACATCAAAGACCAACTGGACAAATGAGACAAGGCGGTATAATTGAAAAAGAAGCACCACTTTACTGGTCAAAGGTTATGTTAGTCTGTCCAAGCTGTGATAAGGCTACAAGAGTAGGATTCAAAGTGCTCGAAGATGGATCAAAAGTTAGATACTGTAAAAAATGTGGAGAAATCATAGATAAGAAGTAAGGAGGAGTAAAAAATGGCCTACGAATTTGTTCCTTTGAAGGAAAAGTATCAAAAAGAAGTGGTGCCGGTTTTAATGAAAGAATTTGGATATAAAAATATTCATGAAGTTCCAAGACTTGTTAAAGTAGTTATAAATATGGGTGTTGGCGAAGGTTCAAGAAATAAAGATGTTATAGAAGCACATGCAAGAGAATTAACAACAATAGCTGGTCAAAAGGCAATTATCACAAAAGCAAAAAAGAGTATCTCTAACTTTAAGATAAGAAAAGGTATGAGTGTCGGTGTAAAAGTAACACTCAGAGGACCAAGAATGTACAATTTTGTCTACAAACTTGTGAATCTTGTTTTACCTAAAGTTAGAGACTTCAGAGGATTAAATCCAAATTCATTTGATGGAAAAGGCAATTACAGTTTCGGTTTAACAGAACAATTGGTATTCCCAGAAATTTCACCAGACCAGATCAAGAGGATCCAAGGTATGGATATCGTAGTGGTTACAACGGCAAAAAGAGACGAAGAAGCAAGAAGATTACTTGAGTTACTTGGTTTCCCATTCAAAAAGCAGTAATTAAGGAGGGAAAAATAAATGGCAAAGAAATCAATGGTTGAAAGATGGAAGAAGCCGAAAAAGTTTAAAGTTAGAGAATATACAAGATGCAGTATTTGTGGAAGAGTCCATTCAGTATACAGAGAATTTGGAATCTGCAGAGTGTGTTTTAGAAAAATGGCTAACGAGGGAAAACTCCCGGGCGTTAGGAAGGCAAGCTGGTAATTATGGAGGTGTTAACCGTGTGGAGCGATCCAATAGCTGACATGCTTACAAGAATAAGAAATGCAAACCAAGTTTTTAAAGAACAAGTAGATGTTCCTGCATCAAACTTAAAAAAAGCAATTGCTGATATTCTTGTTAGAGAAGGATTTATTAAGGGATACACATACATTGAAGATGGAAAACAAGGAATTTTGAGAATTCAAATGAAATACAAAGGTACAAGAAAGAACAGAGAAAGAGTAATTCACGGAATTGTTCGTGTTTCTAAGGCAGGAAGAAGGATTTATGTTGGTAAAAACAACATACCAAGAGTTAAAAATGGACTTGGTATTGCCATAATATCCACATCAAAAGGCGTACTCACCGACAAGGAAGCAGCGGAACATGGAGTCGGTGGAGAAGTTATTGCCTACATCTGGTAAGGAGGTGTAGTACATGTCACGTATTGCGAAGAAACCAATTGTTTTACCAACAAATGTTCAGTTATCAATCACCGACTCTGAGATAAAAGTTAAAGGCCCAAAGGGTGAATTGAAATTAAATAATCATCCATTTGTTTCTATAAAAGTCGAAGGTAATGAAGTTTGGGTTACACCAAATCTTGAAGTAGCAAAGAGAAAAGCAGATGAGAGAAAATTCAAAGCAATGGTCGGTACTTACTGGAGACTTATCAGAAACATGGTTTTAGGTGTTACGGAAGGATTTAAGAAAGAACTTGAAATTGTTGGCGTCGGTTACAGGGCACAACTTCAAGGAAATAAGTTAATCATGAACCTCGGTTATGCTCACCAAGTAGAATTCGATGTACCAGCTGATGTAAAAGTAGAAGTCCCCGCACCAAATAAGATAATTGTTAGTGGAATCGATAAACAGAGAGTTGGACAAGTTGCAGCAGATATACGCAAGTGGAGAGAACCAAATCCATACAGTGGTAAAGGTATAAAGTATGTAGACGAGGTTCTCAAACTTAAAGAAGGAAAGAAAGCATAAGGGGGTATAAAACGTGATTAAACGTGAAGACCGAAGGCAATTGAGACTTGTCAGACATAAAAGGTTAAGAAAAAAGATTTTTGGAACTCCTGAAAGGCCAAGACTTGCTGTATTCAGAAGCGAAAAACACATGTACGCTCAAATAATCGATGACACGAAAGGTATTACTTTGGTTGCAGCGTCAACCGTAGAAAAGGCTATGAAGGAAAAACTTCAAAAGACATGGAACATCACAGCGGCAAAAGAAGTAGGAAAACTTATAGCAGAAAGAGCACTTGCAAAAGGTATAAAGGAAGTAGTTTTTGACCGCGGTGGATTTAAGTACCATGGTAGAGTAAAAGCCCTTGCAGATGCGGCAAGGGAAGCTGGATTGAAATTCTAAGGTTTGGTAGGAGGTGCTCACAGTGTCAGAAATTGCCGAAAAGATAAAACAAGCAGGTGAAACATTTGAAGAAAGGATTATTGAAATTAGAAGAACGACTAAAGTTACAAAAGGTGGTAAAAATCTTTCTTTCAGAGTTCTTGCAGTTGTCGGAAATAGAAATGGTAAAGTCGGTGTCGGTGTTGGAAAAGCAAGAGAAGTTCCTGATGCAATTAGAAAAGCGCTTGTTAGTGCAAGAAGGAATATAATAGAAATTCCTGTAGTTAAGGGTACAATCCCTCACGAAGTAGTTGGCAGACAAGACGCAGCTAAGATACTTATGAAGCCTGCTGCACCAGGTACCGGTATAATTGCCAACGGTACAGTACGTGCTATCCTTGAGCTTGCGGGCGTTCAAAACGTTCTTACAAAAGCAATGGGGTCAACAAATCCAGTAATAATGGCTCAAGCAACAGTAAATGGCGTAAAGAACCTTTACAGTATAGACAAAATAGCAGCTCTTAGAGATATTACCCCAGCTCAAGTAGTACGCGGTGTTAAAAAGGAGGGCTAATGTATGAAGAAGCTGAAAATAACACTTGTAAGAAGTCCGATTGGATATAAATACGATCAGAAAGATACAGTTAAAAGACTTGGATTAAGAAGAATGCATTATACAGTAATTAAAGAAGATACACCTCAGATTCGTGGAATGGTTGAGAAAGTAAAACATCTTGTCAAAGTTGAAGAAGTCGAAGAATAAGGAGGGGAATTTGCATGATTACTATAGAGGACCTAAAACCTACCCCAGGGTCGAACAAAAAATACAAAAGACTTGGAAGAGGACAAGGTTCAGGTAAAGGAAAGACCGCAGGAAAGGGTCACAAAGGTCAAAAATCAAGAGGTACAGGAAAAGTTAGAGCTTGGATGGAAGGTGGTCAAACACCACTTCATAGAAGACTTCCAAAATTTGGGTTCAAAAACTTCACAAAGAAGTTTTACGCTGTTGTTAACCTTGAGACCCTCGAGGAGAAATTTGATAGTAACGCAGTAGTTACACCAGAAGTTCTTATTGAAAAAGGAATTATCGATAAGATTTACGATGGTGTAAAGATACTTGCAAGAGGTGAAATAACAAAGCCACTCACAGTTAAAGCACATAAATTCAGTGAAAAGGCGAAGGAGAAGATTGAAAAAGTTGGCGGAAAAATAGAGGTGATTTAATAATGTGGAAAGCGCTGCGAAATGCGATGAAAATTCCAGAGGTAAGGGATAGGGTTATCTTTACATTCTTAATGTTGCTTGTTTTCAGATTGGGTATTTATGTCCCGGTTCCAGGAATAAATATCAAAGCTTGGGGGGAGGCGCTTTCCAAACAAGGTACAGGTCTTGCTGGAGGCGTTCTCAGCTTCTATGATGTTTTCACCGGAGGTGCTTTCAGCAGATTTTCCGTATTCTCAATGAGCGTTACTCCATACATTAACGCATCTATTATCATGCAGCTTCTTGCTTCCATCATTCCTTCTTTGAAAGAGCTCTTAAAAGAAGGTGAAGAAGGTAGGAAGAAATTCCAACACTACACAAAGAATCTTACACTTGGATTGGCAGCATTACAATCATTCGTAGTTTCTTTCGGACTTGCAAGAAGTTACCAAGGAATCATCGCAATCAATACATGGTTATTCTCATTTGTTTCAACAGTTTCTTTGGTTGCTGGTACAATGTTCCTTCTTTGGATTGGCGATAGAATTACAGAAAAAGGTATTGGAAATGGTGTTAGTATAATGATATTCGCAGGTATTGTTTCAAGATACCCAGCATATTTCAGAAGTGCGGTTCTTGGTAATCTTAATATATTCGGTTGGATATTCCTTATCGCAGTTGCAATATTTATGGTTGTTGCAATTATATATGTTCAACAAGCGGAAAGAAGAATCAAAATTGAATATGCAACAAGAATGGTTGGAAGAAGGATATACGGTGGAACAAGTACTTACTTGCCTATAAAAGTTAATCACTCAGGTGTTATTCCTATCATATTTGCATGGGCAATAATTAGTATTCCAGAAGCAATTGCGCAAATCACAGGCGCTCAGTGGGCAGTTAAACTATTCAGTATGCAAAGTCCTCTTATGATGATAATTTACGCGCTCTTGATATTCTTCTTCACATACTTCTACAGTGTTGTTGTTATTGATCCAAAGGATATATCTGAAAATATTAAGAGATATGGAGGATTTATACCAGGAATAAGGGCAGGAAAACCAACAGAGGAATACATTACTTTCGTTCTCAACAGAGTTACATTCCTCGGAGCGATCTTCCTTGTTGGCATTTCACTGTTACCTTACTTAGTTGAAGGAATTACGCGTGTAAATATTTGGCTCGGTGGTACAAGTGCGCTTATCGCGGTTGGAGTTGCTTTGGATATTGCTCAACAAATCGAAGCACACTTGATTATGAGAAATTACGAAGGCTTTGTTAAAAAAGGAAAGATAGCTGGTAGAAGATAAATTCAAGAGGGTGAAAATTATGAACCTTATATTCCTCGGACCTCCGGGTGCAGGTAAGGGTACATACGCCAAAAGAGTTGTGGAAAAATACAATATACCTCATATATCAACTGGAGATATCTTTAGAGAAGCGATAGCAAAAGGTACCGAACTTGGTAGAAAAGTCCAGGATATAGTGAATTCAGGAAATCTCGTTCCGGATGAACTAACAAATGCACTTGTCGAAGAACGCTTGAAACAAGACGATTGTAAAAAAGGATTTATACTCGATGGTTATCCAAGGACATTAAATCAAGCCCAAGCTTTAAATGAAATGCTCAAAAAAATGGGTAAGGAATTAGATGGTGCTATTTACTTTGAAGTAGACGAAGAAACGGTAGTTCAGAGAATATCCACAAGACGTGTTTGTTCCAAATGTGGTAAGGTTTATAACGTAATTACTCTTCCATCTAAAGTTGAAGGCATTTGTGATGATTGTGGTGGAACATTAATACAAAGAGATGACGACAAAGAAGATATCGTAAGGAGCAGATACAGAGTCTATATCGAAAAAACATCGCCGTTAATCGAATATTATAAAAATCGAAACAAACTTTTTACATTAGATGGCAGAAAAAGTGTAGAAGAAGTAATGAAAATATTGTTTAATATATTAGGTGGCTTTGAAAAGAAATGATAAGACTTAAGACGAGAGAAGAAATTGAGAAAATGAAAATAGCTGGTCGGGCGGTTGGTACTATACTTATGGAATCAAAAAAATTAGTGGTAGAGGGTGCAACCGCCCATGATATAGAAATCTTAGCTGAAAAGATTTTGAAAGAGCTTAAATGTAAACCTGCGTTTAAAGGGTATGGTGGATATCCATATATAACAACTGTCTCAGTAAATGACGAAGTTATACATGGTTTTCCGCTGAAGAAGAAAGTTTTTAAAAAAGGTGATATAGTTTCAATAGATGTTGGAGCAATTTATGATGGTTACTATGGAGATGGAGCGATAAGCTACATAGTTGGTCAAACAGATGAAGTTGGTGAAAAACTTGTAAAAGTTACTCAGGAATCTCTCTTTGAGGCTATAAAAATAATAAGACCTGGCATAAAATTAGGAGATGTTTCTTTTACAGTCCAAAATTACGTTGAAAGTCATGGTTTTGGTGTTGTAAGAGATTTTGTAGGGCATGGAGTAGGAAAGTCTTTGCATGAAGACCCACAAGTACCGAATTATGGAAAGCCAGGTACAGGTATAACACTTAAAGCGGGAATGACAATTGCGATAGAACCAATGGTTACTGAAGGCGGCTGGCACGTGGTTATATTAGATGATGGTTGGACGGTTGTAACGAGGGATGGCAAGAGAGCGGCACACTTTGAACACACGATAGCAGTGACAGAAGACGGTTATGAAATTTTAACTCTTGCCGAATAATACAAGCTTAAACTGAGAGAAACTTTCGTATTCGCGAGGTGATTTATCTGAAAAACAAGGAAGACGTCATACGAATGGAAGGAACAATAGTTGAAGCACTACCAAATGCTATGTTCAGAGTACAACTCGACAACGGTTTTAAAGTTCTCGCTCATGTATCTGGTAAAATGCGCAAAAACTTTATAAGACTTGTACCAGGTGACAGAGTAGTTGTTGAACTTACAATCTACGATCTCACTCGTGGAAGAATAGTTTACAGAAAGAAACTTGACTCAAAGGGCGAAGAAGAGATATTAGATGACGACGAATAATTGAAAAATAAAATGAATATATCCGAAAGGAGAGATTAAGTATGAAAGTGAAGGCATCAGTTGGAAAAAGATGCGAATATTGTAAGGTTATCCGTAGAAGAGGAAAGGTTTACGTTGTATGTAAAGTCAACCCAAAGCATAATCAGAGACAAGGTTAAGTACTAAGTATTAATAGTTGAGAGATAGAATTAAGGAGGGAGATTAATGGCTCGTATCGTTGGTGTTGAAATACCAAGTAATAAAAAAGTACATATTGCATTGAGATATCTCTACGGTATAGGACCAACACGCGCAATGGAAATATGTAAGAATACAGGTGTAGACCCTGACAAGAGAGTTAAAGAACTTACTGAGGATGAAATAAGCAAAATAGCTTCTTTCATTCAACAGAATTACAAAGTAGAAGGTGAACTCAGAACAGAAGTGATGAGAAATATAAAGAGATTAATGGATATAGGATGTTACCGCGGCTTAAGGCACAAGTTAGGGCTTCCAGTTAGAGGTCAAAGAACAAGATCAAATGCCCGTACAAGAAAAGGTCCAAGACCAAGCAGAATTAAGAAAAAGGGTAAATAAGTTTTTCTTTAAAATCGGACCCGAAAAGATGTTTAACTTGTAACTAGCGAGTGCATGTAAAAGTATGGAAGAAATGTAAAAGGAGGGAAAATAATGGCAAAAGGCCGAACAACAAGAACAAAACAAAAGAAAAGAGTAGCGGTTGATCATGGTGTAGTCCACATAAAGTCAACATACAATAATACAATAATCAGCTTGACAGATCCAACAGGACACGTTTTAAGCTGGGCAAGCGGTGGAACGACAGGTTTTGAAGGTACAAGGAAAGGTACACCGTACGCAGCACAACTTGCAGCCGATAAAGTAGCGAAAGATGCTGTCAAAATGGGAATTAAAAGAGTTGACGTTATTGTCAAAGGACCTGGTGCTGGAAGAGAAACAGCCATAAGAACTCTTCAAGCAGCTGGATTGGAAATTGACAATATAAGAGATGCTACACCAATCCCATTTAACGGTTGTAGACCTCCAAAAAGAAGAAGAGTATAATACGTGAAATAATTGAATCGATATAGATAAACTTAGTAAACTTTGTAAGAGAGGGCTAAGAAAAGTTACATCTGATTTTTGAAACCAAAGGAGGGAAAATAATGGCACGAAACACAGGGCCTTTGTGCAAATTGTGTAGAAGAGAAGGAATGAAATTGTACCTTAAGGGTGAAAGATGCTTCAGCGAGAAATGTCCATTTGACAAGAGACCATTCGCACCTGGACAACACGGTAGAGAAAAGAAAAAACTAACACAATATGCTCTCCAACTTAGAGCTAAACAAACAATGAAGAGAATTTACGGAGTACTTGAGAAACAATTTAGAATCTACTACGAAAGAGCAGTCAAGCAATCTGGCGATACCCGTGAAAACTTGGTAGCACAAGTTGAGAGAAGACTTGATAATGTTGTTTACAGACTTGGATTCGCAATTAACAGAAGAACGGCAAGACAACTTGTCTCTCACGGACATGTCCTTGTAAACGGCAAGAAAGTTGACATCCCATCATACCAAGTCAGACCAGGTGATGTTATTTCTATAAAAGAAGGAAGTAGAACAATTGAGCCAATCAAACAAGCAATAGAACTAAATAAAGGTAGAGCAATTTCAAATTGGCTTGAAGTTGATTACGATCAATTCAAAGGAGTATACGTAAGAAATCCAAAATTAGAAGAAATTATTGATCTCCCAGTTAACGTACAGGCTATTGTCGAATTCTACTCGAGGTGATCTTAATGATTCAAATTACAGGAAGGAAATTCAAATTAGAAGAGCAGGTAGAACACGAGGACCATTATTACGCAAGGTATTCCCTCTCACCGCTTGAAAAAGGCTACGCCGTAACAGTGGGGAATACACTTAGAAGAGTTCTCCTCTCTTCTATTCCAAGTTTTGCAATAACAGATGTAAGATTCGTAAAACCAGAAAAATACCATGAATTTGATACAATCGAAGGCGTAAAAGAGGACATAATGGATGTACTCTTGAATCTTAAGAAAGTGCAATTACGCGTTGATACCTACGTTGAATCGCCTGTGAAATTAACGATAAATAAAAAAGGACCTGGAGTACTTACGGCAGGGGATATTGAATGCCCAGCGGGAGTAGTTGTGGTCAATCCAGGTCATTACCTTGCAACATTGAACGAAGACGCTGATTTAGAAATAGAACTCTATGCAACATTTGGAAAAGGTTTTGTTCCGGCAGCAGATAGAAATGAAAGACCAGAAATAGGTTGGATTGTTTTAGATGGAGTCTACAGTCCAGTTATAAAAGTCAATTGGCTTGTTGAAAATGTTCGTGTCGATAAAAGAACGGACTATGAAAAACTCATTCTTGAAATTTGGACAAAGAAGAGCATAAAACCATCTGAAGCTTTGAAGCATTCACTAAAAATAATTCTTGACCACTTTATGTTTATCGAACAAAGTCTTAGTGATGTTGAGGAATTACCAATACCAATAATACAAGAAACTGCAGTAGTAACAGAAGAAATAGGTTCGCCAGAAGATGTAATGAGCAAAAAAGTTGAAGAACTAGAACTATCTGCAAGATCACTCAATTGTTTGAAGAGAGACAAGATAGAGACAATAGGTGATCTGCTATCAAGAACAGAAGAAGAGTTGATGAAAATAAAGAATTTTGGTCTCAAATCTCTCGAGGAAGTAAGAGAAAAACTCCGTGACAAATTTGGTCTGTCACTAAGAAAGGGGGACAAATGAAATGAGACACAGGATGAAGAGAAATAAACTAAATAGATACGGTTCACACAGAAGGTCACTCATGAGAAACCTTGCAAAAGAAATCATAGAACACGGCACAATAATGACAACAACGGTAAAGGCAAAGGTAGGAAAAGAATATATTGAAAAACTTATAACAAAAGCAGTAAAAGCTTACAAAATAAAAGATGAGAATAAAGAAGAAAGTATAGCGTTAAGAAGACAACTTTTTGCAGAACTTGGAGATAGAAAACTTGTTAACAAACTTGTCGACGAGATTGCACCAAAATACACAGGCAGAAACGGTGGATACACAAGAGTAATAAAAGTTGGTCAAAGAAGGGGCGACGGTGCAGAAGTTTCAGTATTGCAAATAGTAGAGTAATTTTCTGTAATTAACCTATAAAAAGGGGCGAAATTGCCCCTTTTTAAAGTGAAAAATTAGGAGGTGTAGTAATGCAAATTAATGAATTAGAAAAAGATAAAAATGTCATTGTAAAAGAATATATTTTTGATGCCAACGATGTTAAAAGATTAGAAGATAAAGCCGTAAATTCACTTAACAGCAAAGGATATCAAATAGAAGGATTCAGAGTAGGAAGAGTTCCAAAGGAGATATACAAACTTAGACTTAAAGATGCATTCTATAATATTTATGTAGCAGATGAAGCGATAATAGAAGTCGAAGATGAACTCGACAAAGAAAATATAAGTGTTGTTATTCCTCCAGTTATCGTTGATGCAAGATTTGATGCTAATGGTGGAAAAGTTGTTGTTGAGCTTCACCTCGAACCAGAAGTAACGTTCGACCCGTCTAAAATTAAAGTTAGAAAAGCAAAAGAGGATGAAGTGCTTGAAAGTTATGTCGAAATGAGAGTAAAATATATGTTAGATGAACATGCTGTTCTTGAACCAAAAGAGGGAGAAGCACAAGAGGGTGATGTTGTCAAGGTTAAGGAAACTGTTTTACTGAACGAAAAAGCAATTAGAGACCATGAAGAAAGAGAATACTTACTTTTAAAAGACGATGAAAGAGATGCTGTCAAACAGCTTTATGGTAAGAAAAAAGGTGATACTGTTGAATTTGAGAAGACATTTGAAAAAAGCGAAAATGAGAAAATTACCTATAAATATATACTAGAAGTCGAAGAAATATATAATAGAATACTCCCCGTTTTGAACGATGAATTTGTCAAAAGCCTTGCTATAGAAAATGTTGAAACATTGGAAGGTTTAAAGGAAAAGTTCAGAAACGAGGGTAAGGAAATATACGATAGAGAATTAGGCGATTCTTATAGAATGCAGATAATTGACCAAATACCATCAGCAACAGAAATTGATATTAGTGAAAAAACAATTCAAAGAGCTGTTGAAAATATAATAGATAATTTAAAAGAAGAAGGAAAATACGACGATTATATCAAAAGCTACGGTAGTGAAGAAAAACTCGTTGAGGAGTTTAAAAACTATTACATCAACCTTATCAAGAAAGACCTTGTAGTTAAAAAATTAGCCGAGGAAAACGATGTAAAAGTTAACGATGAGGATATAAAAGCATATGCGGAAATAGTTTCAGTTGAATGGGGAGTAAGCCCAGATAGAGCAGAAGCTTTGATTAAATCAAGAATAGATCTCAGAAACGAAGTTATAATGGATATAGTCGAATCAAAAGTCGCAAACTTACTTATAGACAAAGTCCAGGTTGAAGAAGTTTCTTTCAACAAAGATGAGAAAAATGAAGAAGAAAAGTCAGAATAATTTTTGAATTTGAAGTTTGAAAAAGATGAAAAGTGGTGATAAAGCATGGAAATGGATAGAGAACTTAAAAAAATACTCGATCAATACGTCCCAATAGTTATCGAAAGCACAGGTCGCTATGAAAGAGCTTACGATATTTACTCAAGACTCCTCAAAGATAGGATTATCTTCCTTGGCAGTGCAATAGATGACCATGTTGCTAACCTTGTTGTTGCACAGCTTCTTTTCCTTGAAGCAGAAAATCCAGATAAAGATATCCAGCTTTACATAAATTCACCTGGTGGTCTTGTAACAGCTGGATTGGCTATATACGATACAATGCAATACGTAAAATGTGATGTTGCGACGATATGTGTTGGTCAGGCTGCGTCAATGGGAGCTGTATTACTTGCAGCTGGTGCAAAAGGTAAAAGGTTTGCACTTCCCAACAGTAGGATAATGATTCACCAACCATTAGGTGGAGCGGAAGGCAGTGCCAAAGATGTTGAAATACTAACGAAAGAATTACTAAGAATAAAAAGGATAATAAACGAGATTCTCAGTAAACATACTGGGCAAGATATAGAAAGAATAGAAAAAGATACTGACAGAGATTTCTTTATGAGTGCACAAGAGGCTATGGAATATGGTATAATTGATAAGGTGATTAAACCAGGCGAGAGATAAAATATTTTAATAATTAGAATCAATTGGAGAGGTATTTTAAAGGAGGAGAGATTATGTCAGGTCACAATAAGTGGGCAAATATTAAGCATAGGAAAGCCGCACAAGACGCTAAAAGGTCAAAGATATTCACAAAATTGATTAGGGAAATTATTGTTGCGGCAAGAGAAGGTGGCGGAAACCCAGACACAAACCCAAGGTTAAGGGCAGTTCTTGAAAAAGCAAGAGAAGCTAATATGCCAAAAGATACAGTTGAAAGGTCAATTAAAAAAGGTACAGGAGAATTGGAAGGCGAAAAATATGAGGAGATTATATACGAAGCTTACGCACCAGGTGGAGTTGCACTTTACATACTTGCGTTGACAGATAACAAAAACAGAACAGCCCAAGAGTTAAGACACATACTCAGCAAAAATGGTGGCTCACTTGCGGAAAGTGGTTCAGTTGCTTGGATATTTGAAAGAAAAGGTGCTATCGAAATTTCTGCTTCGAAGATTTCCGATATGGATGAATTTACATTATTGGCAATCGATGCTGGCGCGGAAGATATAGAAGAAGGAGATCCAGTAATTGTCTACGTAGCTCCAGAATCGTTAACAGCAGTAAAAGAAGCACTCGCAAAGAATGGATTTGAAGGAGAATCAAAGATAACATACAAGCCAAAGAACACAGTTAAAGTGACAGGTTCAGACGCGGAAAAAGTACTTAAGCTCATCGATGCACTTGAAGATAACGATGATGTACAAGAAGTATTTGGAAACTTTGACATAGACGATGCAGAACTTGAAGCAATAATGGCAAAACTTGAAGGTTGATACCAAATTTCTACTTTTTAATAAGGTGCAAGTAGATGAAAAAAGTTAAATATGCATCTTTATTTTTAATAGTAATTTTATCTTTATTGAATACTAGTTTTATGTTTGGAGAGACGTTATTTTTTAACGTCTCTCCATTTGATAATGTTTATGGCTTTACACTAAGATACAATTTTAACTTTTGGAAGTTTGATGTAAGGTTTTACCTGCCCGTTGATGTAAAAATCAAAATGGGTTTTCCACAAATAGACGCCAAGTTTTCAGATATCATAGACAAATTTCATTTTGAAGATTATCCGTACAAAGTTACATATGATTTTATCAATCAAATACCTTTCACGACATTCATAAACCCCGCACAAAAAGTTTGGTATTCGACTTGGCTCAAAGCTGGTTATTATGGCGACAAACTTTTTTACATCGACGATAATTTTTCGATTATAGGAGATTCGAAAAATCTAAATGTTTCGTTAAACATACTTGGATACACATTATTTGTTGAGAAGATTGATAATAATTATATATTTGGAGCAGGTAAGGGTATTTACGCATTTTTTGGAAATAAATCCGGAATGGGAATAAATTATGTGAAAGAAAGTCTACTAATTTACTATTTGTTGTACTTAGCTGATGGAAAGATTAATTCTGAATTTGGCTTTTCCTTAAAAGGAGATAACTTTGAATTTAATATTGTTAATAATATAAATTCACCTGGGATAAATGGGAGTATTGTATGGAAGGTAGGTGAGATATATGTCGTTGGACGACAACAAGGAGAAAAAGTTCGCTTGGCTGTCGAGTTTCCAATCTGGTGAAGTTCATGAATTGCCATGGGAAGAATTCGAGTGGTTTGTTAAAAGAATAAAAGATATAATGAATTTAGATCTTTCTGGATACAAGCCGGAAAGAGTCAAAAGAAGAATAGAAATGCTTATTAGGAAGTACAATTGCAAATCGTATAAAGAGTATCTTGATATGATACTGAAAGATAACAAGAAAAAAGATGAATTCCTTGATAAGTTAACGATAAATGTTACAGAATTCTTCAGAAATCCTGAGAAGTGGTTCGAACTAAGGGATAAATTTTTACCTGAACTTTTGGCAAAGAGCGGTTCGAGGTTTAAAGCCTGGAGCGCTGGTTGTTCTTCTGGTGAAGAACCTTATACCATAGCCATACTTCTAGAAGAATTAAAAGCGCCCTCGAGTGTGAAAGTATTAGCCACTGATATAGATATGGGAGTTTTGACAAAAGCACAAATTGGTGAGTACGACGAGCGCTCAATGGTTAGCACTCCTCCGGAATACATTCAAAAATACTTCATAGTTAAAGATGGAAGGTACATAGTCAAACCAAACGTAAAGGCGCGCGTTCAATTTAGAAAACATAATCTTCTTCAAGACCCATTCGAAAAAGACTTTGACCTTATAACATGTCGAAATGTTGTTATATACTTTGAGATGGAAGCAAAAGATATTTTATATCGTAAATTTTCTGAGAGTTTAAAAACTGGTGGAATACTCTTTGTTGGAAATACCGAGAGAATATTCAATTACAAAGCACTCAATCTCGAAGTAGCTTCTCCGTTTATTTATAGAAAGATTTGAAAAAACAATTTAAAATCGGCAGAGAGTCTGCCGATTTATTATCTTCTTATCTTTTTAATATAAGTGAAGGGACTGATTTTGTGTTTTGGGTTGTTCTTGCTGTTACGCTTGACCAAATTACAAAACACTTAGCAAGTTTATTTCTTCAAGTAAAATATATACAGCTATTTAATTTCTTTTATCTAACATTTGCGACAAATCGTGGCATTGCATTTGGACTATTTGCAGGTGTAAAGGAAATAGTAATATATCTATCACTCGCGATAATCGTCGCAATTTCTTTAATACCTAGATACGTAAAAATTAGCCAAAGCACAGAAAAATACTTAGCTTTTATCGTTGGTGGAGCGCTCGGAAATTTGATTGACAGGATAAGGTTTGGCTATGTGATAGATTTTCTAACGATGAAATACTGGCCAACCGTTTTTAACGTCGCAGATATGTTTATTTTTTTCGGAAGCTTAGGACTAATTTTAATATTTATAAAGCAAGAAATAAAGGAAAAAAACAGTAAACACACCACAGATAATAGGAGGGAAAAATTTAGTGGATATACAAGTTACATCAAGGGAAAACGGATGGAGATTGGACAAATTCGTTATGGAGAAAACACCAGAATGGATATCGAGGACCTTCATACAAAGAGCGATAAAGAACGGGGAAGTATTAGTCAATGGGACTTCGAAGAAGCCGAGTTACAAGGTGAAGTCTGGGGATATAATTACCTTGAATGCCCCAGAGACCCCCGAGATACCGGAAATCCTACCTGAAGACATACCACTTGATATAATATACGAGGATAGAGATATTCTCGTCATAAATAAACAACCAGGTATAATAACGCATCCAATTCCATCTCACACATCTGGGACAATTGTAAATGGTGTACTGTACCACTGTAAAGATTTGCAGGGAATAGGTGGGGTTTTAAGGCCTGGGATAGTCCACAGACTCGATAAAGATACAAGCGGTGTTATGGTTGTCGCTAAGAACGACCTTGCGCATCAGTCACTCACAAAACAATTCAAAGATAGGTTAACAGAAAAATTGTACATTTGCCTTGTAAAAGGTGTACCAAAGAGAAAAGAAGGCGATATAGAAATAAATATAGCGAGAAATCCTGTTCTTAGAGTAAAAATGACAGTAACAAATTCAGAATACGGCAAACCCGCATTGACTCATTACAAAGTTGTAAGAGAATTTGGTGATATCGCCGCATTAGTCTTTGCGTATCCAAAAACAGGTAGGACTCATCAGATAAGGGTCCATATGAAATACATAGGTCATCCGCTTATGGGAGATGAAGTTTACGGAAGGGCAAAAGAAGATGAAATATTCGGTATCAAAAGACAGATGCTTCACGCACTGAGCTTATCGTTTTATCATCCGAGAACAGGCAAAAAAGTTAAATTCATAGCTAAAATTCCTCAAGATTTCAAAGAAGCCATACAAAAGCTCGATGATTTCATCAGAAAAAATAAAAATCTTTAATAATGCTTTTATTATTTTAATTTTTCAAACAAATCTAATATATCTGGTAATTTTCTATCGAAAATTTCTATGAGATTTGGGTCAAATTGCTTGCCTTTCATATCGTGCATATATTCAATCGCTTTTTCGACAGGCCAAGCTGGGCGGTAACATCTATCGTGTGTTAGTGCCTCAAAGACATCTGCAACTTGGACTATACGAGCTTCTGGAGTAATTTCTTCTTTTGTTAATCCATAAGGATATCCATTTCCGTCCCATCGTTCGTGATGCTGTAAAGAAATAACAGCACCTAACTCAAAGACTTTTAAATGGGAATTTCTCAATAGTTCAAATCCGATAAGCGTGTGCTCTTTCATTATTGAAAACTCTTCATCTGTTAATTTTGCTGGTTTATTCAAAATATGGTCGGGTATACCTACTTTTCCTACATCGTGCAATCCCGATGCATTCTTAATTAATTGAGCTTCTTTTTCCGCAAAACCATACTCGCATGCAAGAATGTACGATATTTCTGAAACTCTCTCCACGTGCTTTCCTGTTTCCTCAGATCTTGTTTCTATTAGATTAGCTAATCTATAAACAAGTTCATTTTCAACACTTGATAAAGTGGAATAAAAGTAAGATTGCTTTAAATTAGATAAAAGCGCGCGTATGTAGTCTTTATCTATATCGTTAAGCTGTTTTGAACTCTCAAGAATTAACTTCACATTCTTTCCCGAAATTTCTTCCTCGAAGGTGTATTTTAGGGAAAGTGAAGTTCTTATATGTTTAACAGACTTTGGGGGGAAAATTTGTTGTTTATCGACATATATTTTCCCTTGAATTTCGATATTTGGCATTTTCAAACTCAAAAACGAGCGGAGTTGGAAAAATGTTTCTATCAAAAGTTCCTCCAAATCCATTCGATTGGAGTTTTGAATAACGTGATCTATTGATTTTATAGCCTTTTCAAACGCAATCATATCTTTATATGCTCTTAAAAGCGAAAGAACGGTCAGTTTTAAGCTAAACTCATTCATTGTTTGTTTTTCTATGTAAGCGTTTATTTGATAATCTTTTATCAAAATGTCTTGTGGAACTTTTTCTGGGTTAGCTGTCATTAATGCTACGCGTGTTATCTCATCAGATAATTCATTTCGGATATAATTTATCACTTTTATTCCAGAATTATCTTCTTCCATAACCAAATCTGTTAGAACAAGTGCGTATTTTCCAGGATTGTAAATCTTTGTGGAATCTGAATAGCTGTAAGAATGGTCAATTTCAATGGGGATATTTTCAACAGTTATATTTTTTATTGTATTTTCGATTTCATAGTGTATTGTTTTTGAGTCGTCTACTATTAAGACTTTGAATTTATCCATGTAGTCGCCTCCTACATAAAAATATGGTATAAATAATTTAG